>Ga0224512_10003753_pt1 | contig 13210 bp, 9 predicted proteins | sample SF_May12_sed_USG_4_FD_169103 | JGI IMG/M metagenome (GOLD analysis project Ga0224512, IMG submission 169103) | Sediment microbial communities from San Francisco Bay, California, United States - SF_May12_sed_USGS_13 | ecosystem: Environmental > Aquatic > Marine > Sediment | place: USA: California...
GTTCCGACGAACACTCCTGAAGTTCCCGATGATGGTCGGCAGTCGGACTACGAAGAACAAGAGAAGCAACCCGCTTTCGACCGAGCTCAGCAACAAGGCGGGGCTCAACGATTCGCCGGGAAGCGGACGGAAGAGGACACGCAGAGTGGCCTCTGGCAGGTCAAGGGGACTCAAGACCGGGGTCCCAACGACGGCCGACCCCCCCTGGGCGGTGCGCCGCTCAGTCTCGGCCAGGAATTGATCCAAACCATCCGATGTGGCGTCCAGCCCTAGCTTGCCGGCGGCGGTCACCCCGAAATAGAGGAGCATCCCAACCGCGGCGATCGTGACAATGAAACGAACGAAGGGTCCTATGGGTGACTTCTCGTGACGAGATCCCGCCAGGGCAATGGCGATGCCCCCGGCGAGCAACGCAGCAACATGGGTGCGAACCCCAAGTGCCAAGCCCATACCCGGAAGAAGCAGCGCCAACCCCGGCAACCACCGACGTTCGAAGAGGTAGGCACTTCCGAGACTGACCACACCAATCGCAAGAACCATGAGGGAGTCCTTGCCGACGCTCGACGGCCAGAAGAGCAACGACGGAAGGAAGAACACTGCCATCGCATAGGGCTTCAAGAGGCGCGGCGATGCCGATCGCCGGAAGGCCAGGTAGAAGCAAACGATACCAACAAAGGCGATGAAGGAAAAGGCCAAGAAAGAAACGATCAAAGACGGTTCGCCTGGGACGTAGAGGAGCGAGGTCACTTGTTCGGTGAACCGCGTGCTGGCGGACCGACCCACCGGTTGAGGAACCTGGAAACTCCGCCACACGTGAACCAGATCGAGCGCGGCGCGATGGTAGGAGAGGGAATCGCCGACACCGTATAGAACGGTCACCATCAGGTAGCGACCAACCGTTGCAACCAGCCTCGTGAGGTAGGCCACCAGCATCAATGTCGAGAGCCAGGACCGATCAGCGTCCGTGCTTATCGACGCCGCCCACCGAAGAACCACCCAGGAAAACACCGCAACAAGCAGGACGGCGCCGAGGGTCACTGCTCCGAGCACCAACCCGGCGGTCAGCAAGGCGGCCATGACGATGGAAACTAGCAACCAGAAGAGTTCACCCTTCACAAGAGCTCCAGGTCACTCAAACAGAAATCCCAGGTGTCGGGGTTCGCGACGTCCAGACCCAGATCGACCAAGGGCCGCGCCATGAGAGTGAGCACTTGCAGCTTTGGAATCGGGAGGAGGCCGCCGCGAATGAGTGCAGATCGCTCGGGAGATCCTCTCGACGCCCAGGAGACGAGATATGCTGCGCGTGTTTGCCGTGCTGCGGTGCGTACGGCGGCAGAAGGGTGGGGCCCGAAGAGATCGGACACAACCACCTCGGTTCGCCCCGCCCTCAGGTTGGGTCGAAGAATCGCGATGCCTCCCTCTCGCTCGACTTGAACATAGCGCGCCGTTGGGTGCTGTGTGAACCGCCACCGGAGGTACTCCTCAGTCCGCACTGTCCGCAAACCGCGCGGCCGGCGCGCGGCGGAGAGGAGAGGGGATACGGGCAGCGCACCAGGTAAGGTCTCATCGGCGCTGGGTAGCAGTTCGCCCAACGTCCTCCCACCGAGGTGGCGCAGGCGTGGTCGAGCCAGCACACCAATCGGGCCGACCTCTTGCCATCCCATTGTCAGATAGCCGGCGCCGGATTTGGGATTCGGCGTGTTGAGGATTAGCTCCACACCCTCCGAACGAGCCACCTCGACTGCCTCCGTGGTGAGCAGCCGAAACAATCCGCGACGCTGAAAGTCGGGATCGGTGGCCGTATCCACCGCACGCACACATCGCACTACACGACCCGACGGCGTAACCAGTTCCCAACGCATGAAGGCGCGCACCCCGGCGATCCGGCCTTCGCTCTCGGCCAGCAGGATGATTGACCGACCATACGGGTTGTCGAAGTGCTTCCACGAGAACAACTCGGGCGTCCGTTTCAGCAGCGGTGTCTCACCGAGCGCCCGGCGCAGCACTTCCAACACAGCGTTCAGGTCACTGTCCCGATATGGCCGGACCGAGATCGGGTCAGCCACCGAGGATCTCCCGGTAGATGTTCTCGACTCCGCCGACCATTGTCGCCAATCCGTGCGTCTCTTCTACCAATCGCCGAGCGGCTTCAGCGATGCGTTGGGCGGCACTCCGGTCCGACAAGAGCCTGGCGATTCCCTCGGCCAGTGCCGTCGGATCCGCGGGAGATACCAAGAGGCCGGTGGAACCGTGGTGGATGATGCTCGGAACACCACCAACCGACGTCGCCACCACCGGGGTCCCTGCCGCCATCGCCTCGAGCACAGCGACCGGCAGGCCCTCAACTTCTGAGGGGTTCACGAATACATCGGCCGCGGCGGTGAAAGACACCGCATCAGGCCGCCGGCCAAGGAATCGCAGCGTGCCCTCGAGGCCCGCCTGGGAAGATGCGGTGCGCAGTCGCTCTAAACCGCCGGGGAACTTCTCGACCCCACATGAGACGATGACCGCGTCGGAACGTATGCGGTGTAGGAACCGGGCAGCTTCAACGAGGTTGTCATGTCCCTTGCCGGGACGGATGTTGCCCACGTGAACGACCAGCGGTTGGCCGGCCCCCAGCCCGAGTTCTCTCCGAATCGCCAAGCGGTCGACGTCCGACGGCGCCATCACCCCGTTGGGAATGACCCTCGGTTGCGGACCCGGATAGCCTGCAACCGAATCAGCCACTGCCTGCGAAACGGCGATTACCGCGGCGTTCCGACCGTAGGTGAGGCGATTGGCGATCCGGGTAGGTCTGCGGTACGAGCCGGCGAGATTGTGCTCTGTATACACAACGGGTACCGGCGATGCCAGACGAGTGATGGTTCCCATGATCGGCAGGTGGGCGTGCACCAGGGAAGACTCGGTGGAACGGATCAGATCCCGCAACCGGATCATGGTCTGCGGTGTTAGACCCCGCCTACTGCCGATGAGATGGACCGGAACTTCCTGGTCGTGCAGATCGTCGACGAGCTGATCCTTCCAAGGAAGGGCATAGGCGACCTGGTAGTCGAAGGCTTCGGCGTCCCACACTTTGGCGCTCTCGCTCACCAGGCGCTCCGCGCCGCCGATCCCCAAGCCTTTCAAGACAAGAAGGATCGTCGGGCGGGAACCCAACTGTTAGCCTCGTTGCACAAGGTCGTCGATCAGCTCAGCCAAACCGCGATCGAAGGGCATTTGGGATTCCCAACCCAGCAGTGCCTTGATGGCTTCAGAGCTCACTCGGGCCGACGGCACATCGCCTGGCCGCGGCTCTCCGAACGTTAGTTCCGTCGGAAAACGCTCGACCACCAACTCGGCCAGTTCCTTGATGGTCACCAAGTCCGGAGCCACTGTGTTCAGAGCGACTCCCGACACTTCGGACTCGGCAGCCAATACGAAAGCTCGGGCGATGTCCGAGGTGTGGGTGAATTGACGGCCCTGGGATCCGTCACCCTGAATCGTGATCGGCTCTCCTTTGCGAGCTCGGTCCACGAAGATCCGAAAGACGCTGTTTGAACGCAGACCCGTACCGTACGAGGTACCCAAACGCAGGGATATCACCGAGAGGTCCTTGAGGCGGCCGGCCGCGAGCAGGATCTGCTCACCGGCCAGTTTGGTGATGTTGTACGGATGATCCGGCCGACTTGGGTGCTCTTCGTCAAGGGGTTCGTACTCCGGTTCGCCGTACACTTCCCATGTCGACGCATAAACGACCCTCGCATCGACCTCCGCCGCAGCGGCCGCAACGTTGGCGCTACCGGTGACATTCACGGAAGCGGCTAGGGCCGGCTGCTGCGCCGCCAAGTAGACATCACCGATTGCACCTATGTGACAGATCACGGCGTGTCCACGCGCCGTCTCGATCAGACCGTCCAAGTCAAGAAAGTCTCCCTGAACATTTTCGTAGTCCTCCCCCTCGGCGATCGATCGGTCGAAGCCGGTCGGCTCGTGACCCTCGGCAAGAAAACGACGCGCCACATGCCGACCCAAGAATCCCGCCGCCCCCGTTACTAGAACCTTCATTCAGTGCCTCCTTGCGCCTCGCCATCGCAAAATGCGAGTCTACCACCTAGAGTGGTGATGACAGCACAGTTACCGGACCGCAGAATCTGGAAAGCGTAAGACCAACCATTGGCTATGATCGCACGATAGTTGGGGATGGGCGACCTCTGGGGAGCAAAGATGAATCTGAATCGCTTCATGCGAATCATGCGGGCTCGGTGGTGGGCACTCGTCATTGTGGCGCTGGTCTCCATTTGGGTTGCTTCGCAAATGACCAACTTTCGCAACGGGATGGAACCAGAGTTCGAAGCGCTGGCCGACATTACCTTTCTCCAACAACTCGGCGAGGTCGACGAGAGCGGAGCCCTGCTGAGGCTCGAGAACGCCGAATCACTCGCTCTCGAGGTCAACGCAGTACAGCTGGCGGAACGACTGCACCCCTTGGCCCCCTGGGAGACGTCCGCCATTCTGCGCGACGATCGAACCAAGCAACTCAAGTTCATCGGCAGAGGAAGCACCGCGTCGGAAGCCATCGAAACCGCAGAGACTCTTCGCGCCGCCTTCCTGGCCCAGGAGCCGTTCACCGGAGTTCTCAACATCGAGTCGCAACTGAAGACCCTGTCCGCTCGTATCACCCAGCTCCGGACCTTCATCGCCGAGGCGGTCGAGGTGCCGCCTGAACCGCTTCCGCTCGAGCCCGACCTGGTCGCCGAAGCGAACCTCCAGGCGCTGCAAGCGCAGATCGAAGCATTGCGAGCTTCCTACAATTCTCTGTCGGTCGAGCTTCTCGATCCTATCTTGCGGACTACCGCGGTAATCGAAGCCGAACGCAACGCGGTTCTGCAGGCGCTGGTGGCCCTCCAATTGCAGCTGCAGTCACTCTGCGTCGACAACGATTCGCGGGTGTGTCAGCCGCTGGCTCTGACGCCCGAGCAGGCGACCACCGACCCGAGTTTTGGTTTCTCCGTCGAAAACCTCGAACAGGACCTCGAACTGCGGTTCTGGCAAATCGAAGCCAACCAGCTCGAAGAGGCATATCGCGAACTATTCCTCCGCAAGGTTGAATTGGACACGATCGCCACGGTCGACGAGACCGTCCTCCGGGATTCGACCCTCATTCCCGTCAACCCGGTCGCCAACCAGGCGTTGGCGCTCGTTGCCGGTTTGTTGGTGGGCGTGTTGGGTCTCATGGTGGCCGATCGGATCCGCAAGCCGATCTGGTCGGCAGTTGAAGTGGACAGCCGTGCAACGCTCCCCGAGATCGCCCCGCGGGGTTGGGCCACACCCAGTGGCCCGTGGTACACCACGACCGGCCCCGGGGAACGGAAATCCGGAATCCAGGCACTGCGTGCCTTTGTCGAGGGACTGAATGCGGATAATGGAGTTGCGGTTGGAATCGTCGGCCTTGCCGTCCACCCGGAAGACATTCAAGAACTTGCTGCTGATCTCGCCTCGTCGGTGGCAGTGTCCGGCCATAGGGCGCTCCTCATCGACGCCAACTTCGAGCATCCGGCAGATCTCATCGAGTTCCCATCAAATGCGACCAACCTGTCTGCGATTCTCCGGACGGCCGCCAACGACTCTGAGGCGGAGCTGCGCGACCGCTTGCAGAGAGTCTTCGAGGTTGACAACCAAACTGCCTCGGGATTCCACGCCCTACCCGCCGGCGGGCCCTCACACGATGCACCCGACCTCCTGTCTAAACGCGGCTTCGGGGTTTTGCTCGCGGTCGCCAAGACGTCTTTCGATGTTGTGATCGTCTCGGGTGCTGATTTAGCCAGTCCGATCACACAGGTGCTCTCGCAACGCCTCGATTCCTTGCTGTTCCTGGGATCGGCGGGCCACACACTCGAATCCACCTTCGCCGCAACCAAGCGGGAGTTCATGGATCGTCGAGCCCAGGTTGCCGGAATGGCCCTGTTGACCAGACGCCCCACCCGCCTGCGGCGGCGCATCCGCGCAGGCGCCAGGCAGAGGGCCCGCGCCCTGACTCCTCAACCGTCGCGGCAGCCTCAGCCCCCCATCATCGACCGCGAGCCAGCCACCTCCCGCCACGGCGAGGACAGCGACCCCGTGGGCCGGAGGGGCGACAGCCAACGTGAACGTGACGCTGGTTAAGACCGCCAAGCTTCTGTTCGCAGCATCCGATCTGGCACGCAGCCGGAGACCTGGACCTCGCATCCTCATCTACCACCAGATCGGAGTGGACCTGGGCCGCCAAATGGAAATCTCCGAGTCGATGTTCGTCCAGCAATTGAACTGGATGGACCGACACGGAACCATCGTTACCCTGGACAAGGCATTGACCCACAGGGATTCGTCGAGCGCCGATCAGCTCTTCACGCTCGGATTTGACGACGGTTACGCCGACCTGTTCTCGATCGCATTTCCCATCATGCTCGAGCGCCAAATCCCGTTCACGCTCTATCTCACGACCGCGCCGGTCGAATCCAGGCAACCGCTCACGCCTGGCGGGCAAGCAGAACCTCTCGACTGGGACCAGATAAACACCATGCTGGGCTCCGGCCTGGTGACAATGGGTGCTCACACACACGGTCACGTCGACTTGCGCGGATTGCCCGCCACGCAGATCGAGGACGAATTGGACACCTCCAACAGGTTGATCGAAGAGAACACGTCCGTGACGGCCCGCCATTTCGCATACCCCAAGGGCTACTGGAGCCGCGACGCCGAGCCACTGGTGAGGGCCCGCTACGACTCGGCGGTGCTGGGCGGCGGGCCGCCGGTAACCGAAAACACCGATCTATTCCGGCTCCACCGGATCCCGGTCCAGCGGAGCGACGGCTTCTTTTTCTTCAAGCGGAAGCTCTTGACGGGCATGCCGGTAGAAGAATGGGTTCGGCGTAGAATCAAAGGCTACGTGGGGCCGACCTGACGGCTTCTTGCGCCGGGTGGAATTGATAGCTGGGGAGCAGCATGTCGAGAGTCGCGAAAAGCGTCGGCGTCGAAGCCCGAGGCCTTCGAGTGGTTTACTCACGATGGCTCTTCATCATGAGTATCGTCGTAACAGCTTGTACCGGTGCGGGCGACCCTGGGCCTGCGCCGGTGGCGACGGTCGCTACGCCCGCTCCAACCACCGGGGCGGAAGAAACGCCCACCACGAACGCCGCACCGAACCCACCGACGACTGCCATAGCAGGCGCTCCGTCCACCACACGGGTGCCCGAGCCGACCCCTGCACAACCGGCCGGATGCCCGGACCCCGGCCAACCGTTAGACCCGTTGGGACCCTCGGCCCAAACCGTCGTGCTCGAATTCGCCGACGATGGGACACCTCGCGTCGAAGCGGTCGTCTATCCCCATCCCTCGTACGAGGGCAATCCGTGGTCGCAATGGGGTCAGGGGGTGGTACTGGATGATGGTCGCTTCTTGTCCGCCATAGGTGATCATCGAGGATCCGACGGCAACTCCTTTCTATACCAGTTCGACCCGGCTACTGGCAACCTAACCCAGGTGACAGACGTGCTGTCGCTGGTCGACCATACACCCGGCGCCTGGGGCTATGGGAAGATCCATGCGCAAATGGTTCCAGGATTGTGCGGAGAAGTATTCCTCACTACCTACTGGGGTTCGCGCAGAGGACTCACGTATGCCGGCACATACTCTGGCGACTGGCTGCTGCGGTGGGATCCGTCGACGCATTCGATTACCCCGTTGGACGTTCCGGCCCAATCCCACGGCGTCCCGTCCTTGGCCGGATGGTCGACGGGTGGCGTCCTATACGGCGAGGCCGTCGACCCCAGCCAGGACGGCAACCATGGCCTGTTCTTCGTCTACGACCTCGGGAAGGGCGAGGTCGTGCTCGACGACGCGAACAGCTCCCACACCGGTTTTCGGAGTATCCTGGTCGACGCCGCGGGACGCGCCTATTACTCGGCGGGAGATTCCCGACTACACGTCTACGACCCGAGCACCGGGGAGATCCAAACTCATCCGGAAACGCTTCCCGGGAAATGGCTCCGGGCGGCGACGCGACCAGCCGCCAACGGCACCGTATACGGTGTCACCAGAAACCCGGACACGCTCTTCGCTCTCGAAACGGACGGCACCATCCGGGGCCTCGGCCCCGCCGGCGGCTACGCGGCGTCTCTGGCATTAAGTCCCGACGACACCACGCTGTATTACGTGCCCGGCGCTCATGGCAATAGCTGGGAAATGGGAACGCCAGTTATTGCGGTCGATGTCGCCACCGGAAAGAAGACCACACTTGTGGAACTCAACGAGCTGGCCGAAGACCAGCTCGATCTTCGCCTGGGAGGAACCTACAACATAGCCGTCGACCCCAGCGGCCAATATCTGTTCATCGGTTTCAACGGCGGCCGGGCGGGTGAGGAGAGTTTTGGCGAAGTCGTTCTGATAGTAGTGCACCTGAGATGAAGCGCCGCCTGGCCACGGCGGCCCTCTTCGTCGTGCTGACAGCCTGCAGTAGCGGAGGAAGCGATCCGCGCACGGCCGCTAATACAACTGCCCCGACCGCGCCGACATCATCGACGAGTCCATCGACCGGGACCTCCTCACCGATGAGTACGACCACAACGTCAACCTCGCGCCCGCCGAGTACCACGACAACTCAACAGTTAGAGACCCCTCCCCTCGGCGTCTGTTGGGAGGAGCCTGTTGCCGACTCACCCGGCGCGCTCGCGTTCGAGGACGCGACCCAGGCGATGGGTCTCATCGAACCGCTGCTCGGATTCCGAGGACATGCAGCCGGACTCGGCGACATCAACGGCGACGGCTGGCCGGATCTAGTCGTGGGTACATACGCCGATCGGCCCGTAGCGGACTATCAGCACCGAGGGGCGGACGGACCTTCGACCGATCGGCTTCTGTTGGGTGGTCCGGACGGTTTTCGGGTCGACCTTGAATTCGCTCCCCCGCCCGGGCGCACGAGCGGTGTAGCGATGGCGGACCTGGATGGGGATGGCGATTTGGATGTCGTACTTGCCCGTAACTACCGGGATAACCCGCGAGGAAACGCACCAACCGTGGCATTCGAGAACGACGGAGGCCGGCTCATCCCCGCCAGCGAACTGGCACCCCGTCTCGGAGCCCGCTCGATCGGCGTCCTCGATTTCAATGCCGACGGATTGCTCGATCTGTTCATCTCTGAGGACCGCTGGAGCGGCGGGGCCAGTACGCTGCTTCAGAACCAAGGCGGGTTCCGATTCGTCGACGCGACCGACCGGGCCGGACTTCCGGGTGACATCCACGGTCTCGGCGTCGGAGTTGCCGACCTCACCGGCGACACTTGGCCAGACATCTTCGTGTCGGGATCCAATCGTCTGTTCGTGGCAAAGGGCGACAGCACCTTCCGCGAGGCAACATCTCCAGTGTTCGAGTGGGAGCCGTATGGCGATGAGGACGACCCGGCCGGCGTCGCAATCGCCGACTTGAACCGCGATGGGTTGCTCGATCTGGTTGTCGGTCAGCACTTCAATAGCACTCTGGATTTCGACATCCCTGCGCCCATTCATCTCTATCTCAATGAAGGCACCGACTCTCAGGGGAATCCGCAGTTCAGGGATGTCACTGCGGATGCACAACTCCCCGGCCTTTCCACCAAGGCACCCCACGTCGAGATCGCCGACTTCGACAACGACGGTTGGCCTGACATCCTGGCGACGGCATCGTCGTCGGGGGGAACCCGACCGACCATCTTTCATCACGAAGGTCTCAAAGGGGGGATTCCCCTTTTCGATACCTCCGGCGACCTCGGAGATCCACAGTACTGGGTGACGGGGGCCACGTTCGATGCCGACCGCGACGGTCGGCTCGACATGCTGCTGGTCGAGTGGGAACCCCGTCTTCCTTCTCAGATGTTCCTTAACGAAAGCGGCGCCGGTCATTGGCTCTCGATCGAAGTGGTACCTGCTACCGGATCGGGCCTCGGATCGGTCGTGCGCGTTTACGACGCGGGGGGGCTCGGCAATCCAGATGCCCTCATCGGCTCGCAACCGATTGTCGCCTCAACCGGCTATGGCGCAGGCAGCCTCGCTATGGCCCGATTCGGACTGGGCGACCGCACGGCAGTCGACGTGGAGGTCCTTCTCCCCAGCGGTGGCGACAGGTGGGAGTTCCCCCATCTCCCGGTAGACCGCCACGTAGGCCTTCCGGATGGCTGCGACGGTTGACAACCGCACCCAGATACGGGCCTTTCACGCAGTCTCGGGCTCCCGCGACCACTCAACGCAGTACACTCTTGATTTGGGGACTATGGGCGTTCGCGGAGGGCAGACCATCACCACTGTATTGATGCGACACGTTTCCGATAGGACACGGACGTTGCCGGCGCGCCGCCACCGGTGGAGGCTGGCCTGATGATGGGTGGAAGAGCCGTCTGGTTTTCGCCGGCGGTCAACCCCGAACAGAACTGGTGGGATGGGCTGTTGGAGTCGTGGTTCGGTCTTCCGCTGGGGCTTCAGGCAACTCTGGGGGCACTCTTGTTGGTTTTGGGCTTTGCCCTGGTTGCCTCGTTGGCCCTTTGGGGTGTCGGCGTAGCCGGTATGAGGACCAAGAGATTCCCAGATGATCTGGCGGCGCCGCCGTCCGCGGCCCGCAAACGCTGGTGGACAGTAGCTGGCCGCTCGTGGACTGCGCTGCCCGGATGGGCCAAGGCGACACATTCCTCTTTGCTTCTGTCGTTACTGGTGCTGGGGGTCACCTCAGTGATCCCGAGATCCGCCGAACTTGGCATGACGCCAACAGAGTTGGATTTCGGGGCGGTGGCCACCGGCGGCGAGGTGATCGATTCGATCAGGGTCACCAATCTCGGCAAACCCGGAAGCGCTTCGATCGAGATCACTTCGTGGGCCATCACCGGACCGGCCGCGGGCCTCTTTCGGATGCTCGATGACGGGCAGCTGATCGCCGGACCTGGAACTCCAGCCAATCTCCGAGTTGCGTTCACCCCCGACGGGGTGGGGATCATGGCGGCCACCCTCATGGTCGAGCACACCGGCACCAACTCCCCGTTGAACATCACGTTGAGCGGCAGAGGCGCCAACCTGCTGCGCGTGAATGCGGGTGGCCGGGACATCGCAGGATCGCCCGATTGGCCCAACGATGCCACCTTCGTTTCCTCACCCGACTCCCATAGCCACGAAGACACCACCGTCACGGTGACTATGGGTCATCCTTCACTACCCATCGAGACACCGCAGGGGCTGTTCCTCAGCCAGCGTTTCGCCAACCGGTCCCAGCTCGTTTACGAGTTCCCAGTGGAGTCGGGGCGCTACGAGGTGCGCCTCTACTTCGCCGACGTGGAGAGCACCGGCCGCGGCCAACGGATCTTCGATATCCTCGTGAACGACGAGCCTGTTTTGAGCGGCTACGACATCTTCGCTGATGTAGGACGGGCCACCGCAACGATGAAGCCCTTCACCGTCGAAACCACCGGCCGTCTCACGGTCGCTCTGCGAGAAGTGGAAGGAAACCCGGCCATCAGCGCCCTCGAGATCGTCGACATATCCCAGACAGCGGCCAGCGAACTCCTATCCAGCAGCCTGCTGATCGACGTGGGTCCCGTGGTTGTCACGACCACAGGATCCGCCGAGGTTCAACTCACCAGCAAAAGCGATCCCCTGGTGGACCCCGTCATCACCCTGGGGGAAATGAACATTGAGGGCGCCGACGCCTTCTCGATCGTTGATCAGGGTGCCACCGTGCTTGGCCAGGGAAGGTCGCTGACGGTGACCATCATCTTCGCACCGCAAGATCTCGGGCCAGATGATGCGGTCCTCATCGTCGACCATACCGGATCCGCTTCGCCGCTAGGACTCGACCTCACCGGCTTCGGATGGGCAGCCAACGACGACGAGGCGACCACTCAAGAAGACACGCCAGTCTCGGTGCCGGTGCTCGCCAACGACGGCGACCCATCGGGCGAGGTGCTCACCATCGCCCTGGTTGGCAAACCAAACTCCGGCAGTGCGGCGATCGTCGACAGCTCCATAACCTACCGACCCACAACCAACTTCAACGGTGCCGACGCCTTCACCTATACAGTCTCCGACGGGGTGGGCGGAGTACGCGAGGCGAACGTCAACGTGACCGTCACCAAGGTCAACGACCCTCCCACCGCCCGTCCGGGAGGCCCCTACTCCGGTACCGTCGACATAGCGGTCAACTTCAACGGCTCCGGATCCACCGACCCCGACGGGAGCATCGTCTCCTACCTATGGACCTTCGGAGACGGCGCAACCTCCACCCTCCCCAACCCCACCCACACCTACACCAAACCCGGCAACTACCCCGTCACCCTCAAAGTCACCGACAACGCCGCAGCCACCCACACCGCCACCACCACCGCCAAGATCAAAAAGAAATGAGGCTGACCGACGACGGCGACGGTCGACACTTCTACCCGACAGGAGATCGTCACCTGCGGCCGCCGGTTGGCTCTAGGCCCGCCGGTCGGTCCAGGATTCCCCCAGAAATAGGGCCACTGCCCGTGTTAAAATCGAGATTTGGGGGCACCATGGGCACTACCTATATGAAGGCATACGCAGCTGTTCCTGCCGGCTCAATTCTGCGGTCTGCTGCCAGTCGATTCGCCCCCGCCAATCCCCGGACGAGCCATCACCCGCCATGGCGATGATGGAAATGGTGCTGGCCCAGCCCTTCGAGACGGCTCCGAACTGGTGGGACGGGCTTTTGGAGTCGTGGTTCGGTCTTCCGCTGGGCCTTCAGGCGACCCTGGCCACGGTGTTTGCGATCCTGGCCGCTGCGGTTGTTGCCTCGCTGGTCCTCTGGGTTATCCGAATCGCTGCGTCGAGGGCGTGGAAACGAACCGATGAGGGGGAAACGGCGGCCGCTCCGCGTCCTCACTGGCTCACCGCGGTAGGTTATGGGTGGCGGTCGCTGCCCGGGTGGGCCAAAGCAACTCACTTCACATTCCTGCTGACCCTGTTTGCTCTCGGAATAACTCTGTTGGTCCCCAGATCGGCGGGACTTACTGCAACGCCTGAGAAGCTCGACTTTGGTGGAGCGGTAATCGGTAGCGAAGCAACCCACTCGATCCGGCTTACAAATCTCGGGGCTCCCGGAAGCGCTTCGATCTCCATTAGCTCTTGGACTGTGGGTGGACCTGAGGCCGACCTCTTCCGGGTTCTTGAGGAAGAACCGCTCGTTGCTTCACCGGGCGAACCAGCAGTTCTCAAGGTCGGCT
>Ga0224512_10003754_pt1 | contig 13210 bp, 10 predicted proteins | sample SF_May12_sed_USG_4_FD_169103 | JGI IMG/M metagenome (GOLD analysis project Ga0224512, IMG submission 169103) | Sediment microbial communities from San Francisco Bay, California, United States - SF_May12_sed_USGS_13 | ecosystem: Environmental > Aquatic > Marine > Sediment | place: USA...
GTTGCCGGTGTCGGTTGAATTCTCATAAATACTTTTAATTCAGGAGGAGCAGAATAATGACCAATGGATATATCATGAACTGGCCATTGCCCCGTAAATAGGGCTTTGTACAGAAATGCGCCTTTTGGCGTGATCTTAATTTTATTTATATAACGACAATACAAGAGTCACGCAATTTGGCGTGACTTTTGTTTTGTCTAAACGATCTGTTTAGGGCAATGCTATGCGTTGCATGTCGGGCAAAGCCCGACCAAACGTGTCGAAAATGTCAGTTTTCAGCAACGCTCCCCATTCGCACGACAGGCAAGCCTGGCTCTAAACCGTCTTTTTATTGCCCCAATCCTTTTCGCCTCGTTAGTCTCGCAATGTCGAGATCCGCAACTTCCTCAACAAAGACCCGATCAGTACCCATTGGATCGAAGAAAACAAAACGAAAAATATTATCTCCAAATTGTTCTGAAAAAGGATGCTGATATCTGTAAAGTTTTCGAACTCATTTGGGGGCCGCGTCAGAAAAAGTGCCGAGCACACTAGTGATATTGAATACGAGGGCGCATCAAGCAGGTAGAGCAATTGGCCGACGAACGGCTCACTCACCCAACCCCACTCGAATTCCCCGGATTTGAGCCTATGATTGTAAAAGAAAAAGTAACAGGCTAATCCCAAGTGGATCATTGCGAAAGTAAGCGAGACAACGTTGAACAATACTCTTTTTAGAATCAAAAAGACACGCATTTCAAAGTCCCGGACCAATCAGAGTATAGGTAACTTGTCCGAATTCGAGCATCTGGTGACTTCGCGTATTAGGCGGGTTCAAAAGTCCCAAGTCAGCGTTGAAGGCAGACTTGCCCTTGCGCCCTCTCAACCTTGCGTCCACGCTAAAAAACGCCTTGCGGCGCGTTTAATCTCAATTCGGTCTCGTTGATCGATGATCGGAGAATCTACTACCGGTATCTTTTCATTAAATTGCCCCGCGCTTTAGCTCGGGGATGGCCAACGCCACGTCTTATAAGGGGCTTAAGCCCCTAAAGACAAGGATGTTGACCCGAACCTCCAGCTGAAGCTGGAGGCAATTTAAAGATCGATTCTCTCGAAACGGGTAAAAAAGTAGTTGAATTCATCCAAAGTGTCACCAGTCACGAAGTCGTCCTTCTAAAGAAAACTCACTTTCAACTATCCACTTTTCACTTCCCGTTCTCCTATCGTCCTACTCTCCTACACGCCTACACTCCTGCCCTCCTACTCTCCCGCTCTCGCGTCTTCACTTAATCTCGTCCCAGAAGATCTGCGTCTGAGATGTGTAATTGGCGTTGTTTTGCGCCTTCGCCCACGCATTCGCGGCGGCAATTACTTTTAGAGCTTCCGCTTTGTCGCCTTTCTTGTGAAGAATCTTTGCCTTTAAAAGGCCAAACCGCGGGTCTTCTTTTCGAATGTCCAGTGCCTCGTCGATCCAGCCTAAAGCCTTCTTCAGATCGCGATCGTTGTGAAGATAATATTCAGCCGCCCGAAATAGGTTAAAAGCCTTAGGATCGCCGGCCGCCTGCGCCGGAATAATCTCGGCGATCTGTTTATCGACCTGCGAATCTACATCGAACGCAATACCGAACTTGACGCTCGTGTTTTCCCAGCTCAACTCGATGTTGACCGCACTCGTTTCAATATCCGAAAAACCGATCGTGAAAGTCTCGACAAACCCGTCGGTTTTTGAGGGCTTCACCTTAAACCGGAACGCGTCATTCTCGGGTTTGTAATTTTCGGCGTTCAACGCCCGAAGCGTGATGTTGTTGTGAATGATGATTGTCCAGTCATCCGGCCCGGGAATAGTGTAAAAAGCGTAAGTGCCTGCCTTCAAGGCATTGCCGGCGATCTTTACATCCTCTGAAAAGGTCAGTTTTGTAGAGGCGTTGGCGCCCGTGCGCCAGACTTCCCCAAACGGCACCAGACCGCCAAATATCTTTCGGCCCTTTGCACTCGGCCGCGAATAGGTCAGCTTGACCTCCGTAAGGGCAACCTCCTGTTTGACCTCGCTTAAAGGGCTCAACGTCGGTACATTTATCGAAGTTTGATTCTGCGCAAACGAAACGCCGCAACATAATGCAACTACTAGTGTAAGTATCGTAATTTTCATTGTTTTCTTTTTGTCTATTCTACTATTGCTTTAAGGCGAATGATCCACGAACTATCTCAACAGTCATTCCTGAAAGCGGTTTCCAATCAGTCTTAATCCCCGCTGGCCCGACGCTATCACGCACTTTCGCTCTGGAGCTCTTTTGCGACCTTCTGGACCTCGTCCAATACCCGCAGTAGGTTTCCGCTCCAGATCTTTTCGATCTGCTCTTTTGTATAACCGCGGCGAACCAGTTCGATCGTCACGTTGAGCGTTTCCGAGGCATCCTTCCAGCCCTCGATCCCGCCGCCGCCGTCAAAGTCGGAACTGATCCCTACGTGATCGATCCCCATCTTCTTGACCATGTAATCGATGTGGTCGACAAAGTCTTTGACATTCACCGGCGGCGCCGTTTCCTTCAGTTTTTCATTGACCTCATCCTCGATCTTCTTGCGAAGCGCCGACACCTTCTCAAAATACTCTTCGAGCTCCTTTTCGGACAATTTTTCGCGGGCCTCGTCACGGGACTCGTAAACCGTCAGTCCTTCCTTTTTGGCATGTCCCTTAAAGATCTCCTGAGCCGCGTCTTGTCTTTTCTTGGCTTTTTCGACATTTAGATAGCTGTTGAGGGCAACAGTCTGAACAACACCGCCGTTATTCTTGACCATCTCAAGCTGTTCGTCGCTCAGATTCCGGCTGTGATCGGCCAATGCCCTGGCCGAAGAATGAGAGGCGATGACGGGCGCTTTGGAAAGCTCGATCATCTGTTTGATCGCCGATTTCGAGGGATGCGAAATATCGACCATGATGCCCCATTTGTTCATCTCCGCGACGGCTTTTTTCCCAAGCTCGCTGAGGCCGTTGTGAATTGGTTTGTCCGGTTTTTCCGGTTTTTCTTCGGTATTCGAATCGGCCAACTGGCTGTGGCCGTTGTGTGCGAGGGACATATAGCGTGCACCGCGGTCGGCGAACTTTTTTATGTTGCTCAAATCGGTCCCGATCGGATACGCGTTTTCGACACCGATCATCGCGACGAGTTTACCGGATTTGTGAATCCGCCGGACGTCGTCGGATGTCTTTGCGAGTTCGATCTGTTCGGGAGCGTACTTGGTGACCAAACGGTCGATCGCATCGAATTTGTCGATCGCGTTCTCATAGGCCTTCTTATAGCCTTCCTCGTTTAGCTCGCCCTGCCCCGTGTAGACGATAAACCAGGCGACATCCAGTCCGCCCTTTTTCATTTTCGGAAGGGTTACCTGGCTGTCGAGATCTTTTGTGTAATTCTGATCGTCGGTAAAATTCTCGGTATCGATATCGTCATGCGTATCGAGTGTGATTACCTCTTCATGAATCTGCTTTGCGGTCGCGAGGATTTCCTCTTCGCTCATCTTGGGCTTCTCATCTGTTTTGGGCTGGTCGCATGCGACGATAAACAAGACTGTTATGACGAGAAGTGCCGACAGGATTCGTTTCATATATTTCTCCGCTGTGGTTCTTTATTTGAACTAGTCTAGTTTGTGCCGGCAAAACGGGCAAGAGCCGTGGAGCGCTGAGGCGTGTGGTTCGCGCTCAGTTGTGTGTCGCCTTCGCCTTAAACGGTAATTGATCCCTGACAATTGATAAATGATCTGCTACCGCTTCCGGCGCAGCATCAAAACAATCAGACCGGCGGCCAATCCTCCCAATGTCAGAAGCGCGGCGAGTAGGAAAGTTGTAGACTTCAGGAACCCGCCGCCCGAGTCATCCGCAAATTCCGCCTCGATATCGGCTTCGCGGTTCGCGAGCGCGAGGGCCGAGTACTTTCTCGTGTCCTTGAGAACGGTTTCGAGCCTGCTCTCGGCCTGGTTCTCGACGATGCCTCGAGCGATTTTTCCAAGCGTCGTCGTAAAGGCACCCGCCCTCGAACGGTTGAGAAACAATAAATAACTTTCGTCCCGCCCGTCTTCACCCTTGAAGCTAACGATCGATGTTTCGGCGAGGGACGAATCGAAATAGTGATTCGCGTAGATCTGTTTTGAAATCACAAAAGAAGCCGGGACCCGGCCCTCTTTCTCATGGTAGGTAATGTTTTGTGTAAAAATCACAACATTTTTGAGACCGATCTTGATCTTCGACCAATTGACCGTGTTCTCGATGCCCGGAGGCGCGTTATCGGGGAATTCGTCGAGGTATCTCATCAAACGCGGCGAGAATTCCGGCACCAAAATGACATCCTTGTGAAGGGCCGAGTATTCCGCAAAAAGGTTCACAGATTCGGGTTTGTCGTCGTAGTTAAATAGGGCCTCGTCGCCTTTTTCGGAATAATCGATCACGTATTCAAGAAGTATTTCCCGGACGAGTTTATCGACGCGCGCCCGGTAGTCGTCGGCATTCCAGTCGATTTCGTCCTGAAAACGCTTGATCACTTCGGCCGGAAAATTCCATTTGCAGCTCCCCACCCGGCAATTCTTAAGGTCATCGAGTTCCCTTTCCTCGATCGTCAGTCCTTTCAAATCCGAAATTGCGGGGGGATCGCCAAAAATCCCGTGCTCCTTCGAAGTCTTTCTTTCCTGTCGTTCGATGGTTCGGTGAAATGCGCGCAAAACGATTTCGTTAGAAGCCGGGACTTTTACGAGGCCGACGACGGCCACTTCGCGCTTGACGTTGGATTTCAGCGTCTTGATGACAATCTTGCGCTTCTCTACATTCGCAAAATCCTCCGGTTCGAAACCGGCGTTCTCGGCGAGCAGCACTTTTAGCCGCTCATAAGACGCTGTCTGGGCGCCCGCCGGTAATGCAGAGAGCCCAAAAATGAGAATCAAACACAATACTAAACTGAGCGCGTGTGCCTTCATACCTTTTTCCTTAGGAATAATAATAACCCAGCGCCCTATACCCAGGTCAAAATATTGTGACAGAACTGGCGCAAGAATCAGTTTCTGCCGCGCTCTCACAACCAAACGTATTTGGTGACAGGTTGCGGAACCGGCCGCGAATTGAGCGGATTTTTGCGCTATTGCCGCGCTGAAAACCCTGTCGGCCAAATCTATATCACGTTTTCTGATAATTGTTATAAGTATTTCGAATGCCTAGGCAACCTCCGGTCTTTAAACACAATCGAATTCCCCAAGTCGAACGATTAGACGACTTGCTTTGAACTGTTTGGCATCGTAATTCGCCTTCATTCCGCATTTCAGGCAAGAACCGCGGTTGAAATGCCGATCATACCCGATAAAGGAGAAAAAATGACCCTTGCACTAATCCTGATAAGTCTTTTTTGGCCAGTAAACACGCCCGCCGATTCCTGGGAGTGTTCGAACAACATCGAGATCACATGCGGCGCGGAAGGCTGCGTAGCCGCCGACCCGGGCGCGTTCACCCCGATGAGGGTAAGCTTCGACAGTCTCGGCGGGATGAGGGTTTGTGCCTACAGCGGCTGCTGGGAAGGCGCCGGAAAGATATTTGAGAATGCAGATTTCCTCGTGCTAACAGGTTCCCGTCTGAACTTCTCGGCAAAAGAACCGGCATCCTCAAACCAAGATGTCATGATCGCGCTGGATAAAAAGGACAATGTCGCGATGCTCAAAGCGGGCGGATTCTCACATCCGATTGTCTGCAAAAGGAATTGATCAAACGAAGCATGCCGGGCTCGATATTACGGTTGCGGCGAGACAATCTACGGAAACTGCGCCGTAGCGGTTCGCGGTGCGTCCGCAGGGTATGATAATTTTGGAGTCGGTACGAAGCGAGTTTCGAATCCCGCCCTCCTGTGTTGGTTCGACAGCTCGTTGGTTTAAGTGAAATCCAGCGTCTATTCGATGTTTTTCTTGTAAGAATGAGATTTGCACCGAACCTTGAGACGATGGACGCCCCGGCGATAGATATTCAGGAAATTGCCAAACAACATGATCTGGAAGTTCAGCGCGGCGAACGTTTCGAGTTCGGCGCCAACTGGCGGCGTTTTCTGGAACACCTCAACGAAGAGCGAATCCGAAAGGCCGAAGATTCCTTGTGCGCGATGCTTGAGACGAGGAGTCTTGAGGGAAAAACTTTCCTCGACATCGGTTCCGGAAGCGGCCTGTTTTCACTTGCCGCGCGAAGACTCGGAGCGAGGGTCCACTCCTTTGATTTCGACACGAATTCCTACGGCTGCACCAGGGAACTTCGACGCAGGTTTTACGAAAATGACGAATCGTGGGTGGTCGAACAGGGATCGGCATTGGACCGTGAATACATCGAATCGCTCGGCAAGTTTGATTATGTTTACTCGTGGGGCGTTTTGCATCACACGGGGAACATGATGGAAGCACTCGACAATGCGTCCGTCGCCGTCGCCGACAAAGGGATCCTCTTTATCGCGATCTATAATGACACCGGAAGCCAGTCGGAACGTTGGAAATGGATCAAAAAGACCTATTGCCGCCTCCCCGGAATCTTGAAAACACCCTTCGCGATCCTTTCGATACTACCGGACGAGGGAAAACGATTCGCTTCTTTTCTATTCAAATTAAAGCCCTTAGGGTACTTCAGGTATTGGAAAAACTACACAAACTCCCGCGGAATGAACCGCTGGCACGATATCATCGACTGGGTCGGCGGATACCCCTACGAAGCCGCGACGCCGGACCAGATCTTCGATTTCTACAAGGAGCGGGGTTTCCAGCTTACAAAATTGAAATGCGGCGGGGTCGGTCTCGGGTGCAACGAATTTGTGTTCAAAAAGAGTTGCGAGAGCGAAAGAGCCTAGCGAGCCCATGGAATTGATTGAGTCGATGAGCAAACCGTTCAAACCCGCGTGGCAAAAGGCGAGGGACCGCAGGAAGTTGGTCCGGATCGCCGCGTTTGCGGCGGTGTTGGTCGTCACTGGGTTGGCGGCAGGCTATCTATTGATCTACGGACTCAATTTGCCAAACTGGTTTAGCACCGCCGGCGACAGGCATCTCGCGTCTCCCTCAAAGACCGGGAAAACGATCAATGTGAAACGTGGCGAGAGTTTCCAGAAAGCCCTCGATATGGCTCTGCCTGGCGACACGATCCGGCTTGAAGCAGGTGCGACATTCAGCGGGGCGTTCGAATTGCCTTTCAAGGAAGGCAATCAGTTCATAACGATACGCTCCGCCGCGGACGATTCGAGACTTCCGCCGCCGGGTAAACGACTGGAGCCAAATAAATACGCTTTGAGCCTCGCAAAGCTGGAATCGAATGAAAAGGGCAGCCCCGTTATCGCCACTCAAAGGGGCGCACATCATTACCGTTTTTTCGGAATCGAGTTTTTGCCGACGATCGAGGGCTACTTCAACATCGTGCGGATCGGAAATGCGAGTGAGACCGGGATCGAGGACCTGCCGCACCATATCGAGTTTGACCGTGTTTATATACACGGCAGCGAGCGATTCGGGCAAAGGCGCGGGATCGCCGCCAACGGCCGCCACATAAGAATCGTTAACAGCCATATTTCAAACATCAAGAGAAAAGGTGAGGAAACCCAGGCAATTGCCGCCTGGGCAACCGATGGCCCGATCGTGATTGAAAACAACTACCTCGAGGCGGCCGGAATGTCGATACTCTTTGGAGGCGCGGATTCGCCCCTGCGTCTGACGCCGACGAACTGCGTTGTCCGTAATAACCGGATCAACAAGCGCCCCGAATGGAAGGGTCAGGGCTGGGTCGTCAAAAACTTTTTCGAAATCAAAAACGGGAAGAACATCAAAGTGCAGAACAACCTGATGACCAACAACTGGCTGATGGCGCAAGACGGCACCGCGGTTCTGTTTACCGTTCGCGAAGACAGCGGTGAGGGTGCATTTATCGAAAACATAGAGTTTTCGAACAACATCGTCCGAGGTTCGGGCAGCGCAGTGAATATTCTGGGTTCGGAGGGAAAGGGCGGCCGGAATCTCGTTATTCGAAACAACATTTTCGATGACATCAACAGTGAAAAATGGGGCGGCGACGGTTTTTTTCTAAAGGGCACCGATTGGGACGGCCTGGTCATCGAAAACAACACGATCATCCAGACCGGAAACATCACGAGTGCTTACGGGAAGCCGATCAGCGGTCTTATTTTCAGAAACAACATCGTCTTTAACAACGACTACGGTTTCTTCGGTGACGATTTTGGGGCCGGTCAGCGTGCGGTTGGCAGATATTTTCCCGGCGCGCAGATAGAAAATAACGTCATCATCGGCGGCGCTGCGTCGGATTACGGGAGGAGCAATTTCTATCCTGCCTCGTTTGCTAAATTGAGGCTCTCCGGAGCGGGCTATGCGCTTCCGCCGGGAAGTCCATACCTGAGAAGAGGATTCGGCGGCGGACAGGTTGGAGCCAACCTCGACCCCGGGACGGTCGGCGGCAACTAGATCGATCCGCCCTTACCAAAGACTGTTGCAAAGGGACGTCTGAGAGCGTTTCGAAGCAGGCCCTTCTGATCCTCATGTACGAGCCCCAGCCGGTTTACGATTAAGAGATAGACCGGGGCGTAAATCGCCAGACATATTCCCAGGTAGAAGCTTCCGCCAATCAAACCGATAAACTTTTCGAGTCCCAGAGGCTGCAGCGCCGTATCGGCAAGGTTGTTGCAAAACCCGAGCAGGGTCTCATTTGTAAACCAGTAAAAGAAAGCCAGGACGACCCCCGCGACTCCCGCCGCGATCACGGTCAGGCCGATATCCTTCAAAAGATACAATTGGTTCGTTTTTAGCTCGAGGATCTTCGCGACCTTGACGAACGTGACCGCCCTGTCCACGGCGATGCTCACCACAACGATCCAGATCATTCCCGTCAGATCGAAATACTGGATCCCAAACCAAAGCGCGGCGATCACCAGGGCGAGCAACACTATCCGGAACTTCAGAAGGAATCGGCCGACCTCGCCGTACGCTCTCGCGATCGGGTCAAGCATCACTATATAGATCGGTATGAGGAACAGATTGACGCGAAAGATCGGTATGCTGGCGGCGTATTCTTTTGTAAAGAGCGTCGTAATGAAGACGCTTGAGACAATCATCAGAAAAACGAAGATCGGCATGTATGCGAGCGCAAGTTTGTTCATCGCGCTGATCGTCGTATCGATGATCGCCTGTGTCCGGCCCTCGCTTTGAAACTCGCTCATCTTCGGGATCATCACGGAACTGACCGATTCAAACAGCATCGTGATCAGGGGAAACTCGAAGCAGCCATAGGCGTAGATCGCGAATCCGACCTCTCCAAAACGATATCCGACAAAGTAGTTGTGAATATCGGTCTGCATGATCCACAAAATACCGGCAAAGCCGAATGGCAACGCGTACACCGCCTGTTTTTTCAAAAACCCGGGATCGAAACTTCTCCAGAAGCCCCGGAAACGCGAGTTCAGATATGCGAGCAGAACGATGATCTGGAGTCCCGCCTGGACCATCGCCGCGTAGATGATCGATTCGACCGATGCAAATACAAATACGGCGCAGGTCATCAGAAGGGTTTTGGTAAACTGCGAGAGGATGATAAAGACGGTTGCGACCTTTGGTTCCTGGTTCGCGACGGCGACTATCTCGAGAAAAATACCAAAGATCCAAAGCCAGATGACGATGCCCGCGAGCGGTGCGAGGCGAGTGATTTCCTCACTGTTCAGCAGGCCGCCGATCAGTTCCGGGAAAAAGAAAAAAACCGCGAAAGCAATTCCGCCGGCCACGAAATTAAAAAGCAGAATGTTGAGGATAGTCCGCGAACGGTCTTCCTTCGAACGGGAAAGAAAATAGAAGACGCTGAGGCTAAAACCAAGAGGGAGTATGCCGACGGCGTTGACGATGATCTGGAAGATAAGCCGGTAGCTCCCGACCTCTTCTTTAGACAAGAATCTGACCACGAGCAGCGGGAGCAAAAAGGCGAAAAAATAGCCGACAAATTTTGCGAACAAAAGCCAGGTGCTTTGGTTGGTCAGGGAAGGCGTCTTTTTGATTACGTCGCTCAAGGTATTATCGTAGGTGACGGCCGCTTTTAAGATACAGTCTTTTGTTCCGCGACGACATCGTGCGGAACCGGTTTGTCGAGGACTTCGCGACACCAAAGTTCGAGGATCAAAGGCGCCCAGATCTTTAGTGCCTCGAGATTCCCATTCTCAAATCCGGATTTCATCTCGTCCATCACGCCGGCATCCAACAATCCCCTTTCATTTACGCTTTTTGAGGAAAGCGTGTCGAGATAGACTTCCCGCAAACCGCCTCTCAACCAGGATTCAAATGGCATTCCGAATCCACGTTTCGGCTTTTTGTCAAAATCCTTTGGCAGCATCTTCTTGCCGATATCGAGCAAAATTCTTTTTGCCCCTGTATCGCGGTATGAAAGCTCGCCCCCGAAATCGAGATCCCCTTCGGTCTTGATTTTTGACTCGTCCGGCAGTGACAATGCAGCATCGGCGACCAAAGGGTCGAGAAAAGGGACCCGAAGTTCCAGCGAATGAAACATCGAAACCGCGTCGCTGTCGCGAAGGAGCTGGTTGTTGTTATATCCGCGCAATGAAAGAGCGGAGACCCTTTCGATCGTCGAGCCGTGCGGGATCTCGTCGATTTCGCGCAAATCGAAGTACATCGATTTGCCGGCCTTCGCCTCGCGCCGCAATGGCGTCGCGATCAGACTCGCTGCGTCACTTGCATTCAAAAGCTGCCAGCTGTTCGCCCCGTAACGATCCAGAAATCCCCCGATATTCCTCAGCCTAAAGACCGCTTGGCCGAGCGCGCCTGGGATAAAGCGGTCGAAGAAGCGGTTTCGGAAGAATGAGGATGAAGATTCGCGTATTCGCGACGAGAAAGGGGATTCCGAATGCCGCTCGATGTCCTTTTGCATGAATATGAACCACGGATACCCGGCAAAGAGTTCGTCGCCGCCGTTGCCGGAAATCGCGACAGTGACTCCTTTTCTCGCCGCCATCGAAACAAAATACGTGTTTATTCCGTCCGACGACGGCTGGTCGAGCCCGAACGCAAATCTTTCGATATGATCCCTGACATCGTGTTCGGTGATTTTCACACGCGTGTGATCGGTTCCAAGGAACTCCGCCGTGATCGCGGCCTCCTCGCTTTCGTCGATGTCTGAACCCTTCCCGTCAAACCCGACCGAGAATGTCTTGATTCTCTCGCTCGAAGCCTCCGACATCATCGCGACCATCAGGGACGAATCGATCCCTCCACTCAGAAAGGCGCCGATCGGAACATCGCTGACCATCTGCAGTTTTACGGTTTCTTCGAGTATTGCTTCGATCTCGGCGACCTGCTCCTCATAGGGTGCATCGCGAAGTCCGGGGTGACGGTCGGTATCGAGCGACCAGTAACGTTCCGTTTTCGTCTTACCGTCTTCGACGATCATGCGGTGCGCCGGCATCAGCATTTTCACGCCCTTGATAATCGTCCTTGGCTGGCAAACCGATCCAAATGTCAAAAAGAGTCTCAACCCTTCCGGATCGATCGCAGGCTCGACAAGCCCGCTCGCCAGCAGCGTTTTTATCTCGGAAGCGAATACAAGCTTGTTTCCCGAATCTGCATAAAGCAGGGGTTTTATGCCAAACTGGTCCCGCGCCAGAAGCAGCCTTTCCCTTCCGAAGCCGCGACGCTTGTCGTAAATCGCGAGGGCGAACATACCGCGCATGCGTTTTAAGAAATCGTCCCCGTATTCGAGATACATCTTCAAGATGACCTCGGTGTCGGATTTAGACTTAAAACTGTGGCCCTTCGATTCGAGGATCGAACGCTCGGATCTGAAGTTATAGGTTTCGCCGTTATAGATGATCGAAACGCCCTCATCGGGGGTCGTCATCGGCTGGTGTCCGGCGTGTGTCGTGTCGAGGATTGCGAGCCGGGTCATTCCCAGCGAAATCTTCGAATCGAAATATGTCCCGTTATCATCAGGCCCGCGATGATACATCGCCGCGACCATACGGTCGACGGCGGGTTTGTCAGACTTACCCCAGATTCCGCAGATTCCACACATAGAAAATTCATCCAACCCTTGAACGCGTGCCGCTCATTGAGGTAGGCGATCAACCGGTCTTTTCTTCACCAAGCGCGATAAAGGAATACTCGCCCGACCGGAGTTTTCTGAAAAGGAAGAGTGCCAGCGCCGGCGATAGTTTTAAAAGAAGCCGCAGGAAAGAGAGTTTGGGGCTCCGGTAATACTCGTTGGCCTTTTCGAAGTGATCGCCGGCATCTCGATATTCACCGCGGACAAGGCTTGTCTTCCCTTTTTCAAGTTCCACCTCGGCCTCGCTAAACGCGACCTGTTTCGCCCAAACCGCGTGTTCGCCTTCGGAAAAATCATACTTATCGCGAAGCCTTTTGAGTATCTGGGTGTTGCGTTCGGCCCTTTGAACGTTCGAACCCGACAGGCTGTCGGTGCTGACCCTGTACCTGATCAGGACCTCGCGCTGGTATCCGATCCTGGCGCCGCTCTTTGCGACCCGGAACCAGAGATCAAAATCCTGGGCGCGTTTCGCCTCGGTGTCAAAAAGGTTCGTCTTGTCCAGGATCTCTTTTTTTACAAGTGTCCCGGAGGTAATCACGTTGCAGGTACCCGAGAGCAGGCTCTCCGTTGTGACTTCGCCACTGGAGGGCGTCGTCTCCATAAAGGTCTTGCCCTTGAAAAAATTATCGCCAAAGAGCTCGGCGTCGCAGTAGACCATGTCAAGCCCGTTTCTGTCGAGGAAGGCGACCTGTTCTTCAAGGTACTTCGGCAGCCAGAGATCGTCACCGTCCAGAAAGGCGATCAATTCCCCGCGGGAAAGACAGATTGCCGCATTTCGCGCTTCGGACGCGCCGAGATTTTCTTGTCTTCCGTAGACTATCCGTCCGAAATAGCCTTCCAGAACCGACTCGAGGTCGCGTGTGTCGCCTGAGCCGTCGTTTACAACGATGATTTCAAAATCCTCAAGGCTCTGCGCGAAAATGGAATCGAGCGTTGCCGCCACAGAAGCCGAGACGTCATACGCCGGTATTACTACGCTGACCCTCGGAGCATCGCGGGGTACATCTCTTCCGACGCGCGTTTCCAGCAGGCGCGCCAGGACCGATCTGCATTCGGATAATTTCTCTTCCATTCAGGGGGCGTCCTTTTTCCAGCCAAGCAGGTCTTCACGCAGCGAAAAGGTCTTGATGTCCT
>Ga0224512_10003755_pt1 | contig 13207 bp, 8 predicted proteins | sample SF_May12_sed_USG_4_FD_169103 | JGI IMG/M metagenome (GOLD analysis project Ga0224512, IMG submission 169103) | Sediment microbial communities from San Francisco Bay, California, United States - SF_May12_sed_USGS_13 | ecosystem: Environmental > Aquatic > Marine > Sediment | place: USA: California...
CGGACCTGTCGAACCACGAGGTCGCGTAGGACCAGAAGCGCCAGGTCTTGGTCTGGAAGTCCTCCCTCAGCTCCTTGTCGGAGAAGTGTTCGTTGCCTTCGAAGACGACCTTCTTGAGCCGCAGCTTCTTGCCTTCCGTCACCTGGAAGTTGACGCCGACGGAAGCCTCCCCGAGCGGCTCGACCTCGAAACCGACGTCGGCCAGAAAGAAGCCCTCGGCGCGATACAGCGCTTCGATGCGCGCGCGGTTCTCGAAGAGCAGCGGCTGGTCGAGGGTGGAGCCCGTGGTGAGCGTCAGGATGTCGCGGATCTTCTCGCCGTCGACGGAATCGTTGCCGGAAACCGAGATCTCCCGAACGACGGGATTCTCTTCGACGTCGAAAGTCACGACGCGACCCTGCGGGCCCACTTCGGTGAAGACCCGGACGTTCTTGAAGAAGCCGAGCGAATAGATCTCCTTCACGTCCTTGGCGACCTGTGCGCGACTGTAGGGTTGACCCGGTCGGGTGCCGAGACGCACCCGGATCGCCTCGGTGTCGATGCGGCGGTTGCCGCGAATCCGCACCTCGGACACCTCGACCTTCATCGCTCGGGGGCTCGGGGTGCCGAACAGCCGCTCGGACGTGACCAGGCGGAAGCGCACGACGACGCCGTCGGCCCCGCGCTCGGTCTCGACCTCGGCGTTCGCCAGATCGGGACGGGCGCGCAACATCGCCAGATCCCCGCTCACCACGGTGGGGTCGTAGGGTTCGCCGACGCGGGTCCGGAGGCGACCGCGAAGCTCCTCCTGCCCCGCGTCCACGCCGGTGACTTCGACGAGCGCCACCACCACGGGGGCGGCCCCCACCATCTCCTCGATCAGGCGATCGGTGACCTCGTCAACGCGTGAGAGCAGCTCGTCGTCGCGCTTGGCGGTCAACACCAGCGTGTGCGCGGGCCGCGCGATCGCCGCGGGCGTGAGCCGCACGTCCAGGCTGAAGCTGCCGGCGAGCTCGGTGAGGCTCCCGGTCACGAGGTAGGCCGCCCCGAGCTCTCCCGCGAGCTGACGCAGCGCTGCGGCGCCGGGGTCGGAGGGCGGCTCGTCGCCCAGCCGCTCGCGAACGGCGACCGCGTCGAGAACGCGAACGTCTCCGCTGGCTTCGAGCCGGCTTCGGATCAGCTCCGCCAGGGAGTCCCCGAGGTAGGCGATGGGCTTCGCGCTGTGCACCCGGAAGGGCAGGACCGCGACGACGGCGGCGGCTTCCGCGCCGGGCACCGGAACCGGCGCGCTCTCCTCCCCGGCACCGGCATCCGAAGGTTGGGCCACCGCCCCCGGTGACGCCCCCGTGAGGCAGAAGCCCACGACCAGCAGCAACCGGAGCGCGAGCAGCCGTTGGCCTCGCCCGGGTCGGCGTTCGGCCCGCAATAACACCTCCGGCTCGGCCGGCCCGTTCCGGGGGCCGGCGCTGCCCGTGCAACTCCGTGACCCCGAGCCCCGTCACCCCGAGCCCGTGACCTCGAGCCCGTGGATCCGAGCTCTTCGGAGCGGCGGGATTCTACTCGTCGCACGCTGGGGTGACAACTCCCCCGCACCGCTGTTTCACTATGTCTGTCGGTGGGTTACGCGACCAGCGCCCAGGCCCGGGGGCGCGCGACACACTTACGGGAGGGCCTCCTCGAGGGTGCCCTCGGCGATCACCACGCGGCGGTTCAGCCGGCCCGCGAGTTCGGGGCTGTGGGTCGCGATCACGAGGGCCGTGCCGTGCGCCCGATTCATCTCCAGCATCAGTTCGAGCACCTGCTCGCCGGTTTTCGGGTCCAGATTTCCGGTGGGCTCGTCGGCCAGCAGGAGCGCCGGCTCGAGGACGAGGGCGCGCGCCACGGCGACCCGCTGCCGCTCGCCTCCGGAGAGCTTGCCCACCGTATGGGTAAGTCGGTGCTCGAGGCCGACCTCCTGGAGGAGGCGGACCGCGCGAGGCCGCATCTCCGAGAAGCCGAGCCCTCCGATCAGACCCGGCATCATCACGTTCTCCACGGCATCGAACTCGGGCAACAGGTGATGGAACTGGAAGACGAAGCCGAGGCTCGCGTTGCGGAAGCGGGCCAGCGCGGCCGCGGCCAGCGTGGACACGTCCACGGAATCTCGGAAGATCACGCGGCCCGCCGTCGGCCGATCGAGCGAGCCCAGGAGGTGGAGCAGCGTGGACTTGCCCACGCCGGATCTGCCGAGGACGGCCAGCCGCTCGCCCTCGCGGATCACGAGGTCGATCCCGCGCAGCACGTCGATGGAGCCCTCGCCGGTCGGGAAGGACTTGCACAGCCCCTCGGCGCGCAGCAGCTCGCTACTCATACCGGAGGGCTTCCACCGGATCGAGTCGCGAACCCTGTCGACTCGGCAGCAGCGTCGCGCCGAGCGCGAGCACCATCGCAATCCCGACCGCCACCGCGATCTGGCTCGCGTCGAGCTCGGCCGGCAGCGTGGAGAACTGGTAGACGCTCGCCGGAAGCGTATCGATGCCGGTGATGGCTTCGATCTGGCTCTGGACCCACGCGATCTGCGCAGTCACGGAGATGCCCGCCACCACGCCCAGAGCCGTTCCGACCAGCCCGATCAGCGTGCCTTCGATCGCGAAGATCCGCTCGATGCTGGCGTCCTGCGCCCCCATCGCCTTGAGGATGGCGATGTCGCTCGACTTCTCCATGATCATCATGACCAGCGTGGCGACGATGGCGAAGGCCGCGACCACCATGATCATCGTGAGCAGCACGAACATCATGATGCGTTCGCTCTTGAGCGCCTGGAAGAAGGCCGGGAAGAACTCCTTCCAATCCCTCGCGTAGAAGGGAAAGCCGAGGGCCTGTTGCACCACGCCGGCCACCTGCGCCGAGCGGTAGAAATCGGTCGTCCGGACCTCGATGCCGTCGACCACGTCGTCGACCCGCCGGAAATCCTGGGCCGCCGGAAGGCTCACGTACGTGAACATCTCGTCGTACTGGAAGAAGCTCGACTCGAAGACACCCACCACGCGGAAGCGCGCGAGCCGCGGCGCCGGGCCCAGCGGCGTCTGGGGCCCGCCGAAGGGCGAGATCATGAGAAGCGGGTCGCCGACGGAGAGGCCGAAGGCGCCGGCGAGCTGGCTTCCGATCACGATGCCGGGATCCTCTCCGGCAGCGGCCGCCCCCTCCGCGAGCCCTTCGAGCGAGCCCGCGACGACGTCGTCGCGCAGGTCGGTGACGTCGCCGACGCGCTCGGGGTCGATGCCGCGCAGGCGCACGGCCGTGATCGCGCCGTGGGCGGCGCGCACCATGCCCTCGGCGTCGAGGTAGGGCGACGCGGCCACGACCTCGGGCTGTTGCTCGACCACCCGCAGCACCGTTGGGTAGTCGGCGAATGTCCCGAGGTTGCTCTGGACCGTGAAATGCGCGCGATTCCCGATGATCTCGTCGCGCCAGGTCCGCTCGAACCCGTTCATCACCGAGAGCACCGTGATGATCAGCCAGACGCCCACCGCGATGCCGACGACGCAGATGCCCGTGATGACGGAGATGAAGGTCTGGCGGCGCTTCGCCACGAGGTAGCGGACGGCGATGAACCACTCGGCACTGTGCCGCGTATCCAGGAGTCCCGCCGCCGCGAGCGGAACCAGGCCCAGCACGACGAGGAGGAGCGCGGCTCCCAGCGCCGCGCCGCCCACCGCCGCCACGTCCACCCGAGGCCCGGGCAGAGCCAGGGCGACGGCGATCCCGACCGCCAGCGCCGCGGCGAGCACCCACAGCAGGCCCTCGGTCTCCGACGGCGACGCCGGAGCGCTTTCACGCCGACGGCGCCAGCGCAACGCCATCGCAGCGCCGGCCGCGACGGCGGCGGGCGCGGCCGCATAGGCGAGGCGACCGCTGCCTCCGACGACGAGGGCGAAGGCCACGCCCACCCAGACGAGGCTGCCACTCGCGAGCCGCGAGGCCGACACGACGCGCAGGCCGAGCCACGTGACTCCGACCGCGGCGGTCACGAAGAGCGCGCTCGCCGCGACGGCCCCGGCCCAGAGGCCCGGCGCCCAGCCGTTCGGGGCTCCCAAGATCTGCGGCGCCCCCCAATGGAGGGCGCCGGACGCGGCCAGAGCGGTCCAGACGGCGCCGACCGCGGCGACGCTGCGCCAGCGACGGACGGCGCGCGCGAAGCGCTCCAGCGCCACCACCGCCGACCCCAGGAACAGCAGGGTGAGGGCGTTGATCCCGACGGCCAACGCCACGATGAACGTGAGCGCCAGGGTCCCGCCGGCCGTGGAGAGCAGGTCCCACAGTATCGAGGCGAAGACCGGCATCACGGCTCCTCCGGCGCCCCGTCCGGCGCGATCGGCCGCAGATGGGGAAACAGGATGACCTCGCGCAGGTTGGGTACGTCGGCCAGGATCATCACCAGCCGGTCCACCCCGATCCCGAGGCCGCCCGTCGGCGGGAGGCCGTGCTCGAGCGCCATCACGTAGTCCTCGTCCAGCGGGTGGGCCTCCTCATCGCCGGCCGCGAGCGCCCGTCGCTGCTGCTCCAGCCGCGCCCTCTGATCGTCCGGATCGTTGAGCTCGCTGAAGGCGTTTCCGATCTCCATGCCCGCCACGAAGGGCTCGAAGCGCTCCACGAGGCGGGCGTCCTCGACCGATCGCTTCGCGAGCGGCGAGAGGTCCAGGGGGTAGTCGCTGACCAAGGTGGGCTGCACGAGGTCCGGCTCCACCCGATCGCTGAAGAGGTCGTCCACGAGCCGGGCCCAGGTGGGCGCGTCGCTCGGCTCCAGGCCGCGGCCGCGCATCGCCCCGCTCAGCGCCTCGAGGTCGCCGTGTTCGAGGACGTCGATCCCGGTGGCGTCGCGGATCGCGTCGCGCATCGGCACCCGCCGCCACGGGGCTCCGAAGTCGAGGGTCGTGCCCTGGTACTCGATCCGCGTCGTGCCGCAGACCCGCTCCGCGATCTCGCGAATCATCTCCTCGCTGAGATCCATCATGTCGCGATAATCGGCGTCGGCCTGGTAGCACTCCATCATGGTGAACTCGGGGTTGTGCTTCCGCGAGATGCCCTCGTTGCGGAAGTTGTGCCCGATCTCGTAGACGCGATCGAGGCCTCCCACGACCAGCCGCTTGAGGTAGAGCTCGTCGGAGATGCGCAGGTAGAGCTTCTGGTCGTAGCGGCGGTGGTGGGTATCGAAGGGCCGCGCGGCGGCGCCGCCGTAGATCGGCTGCAGCACGGGCGTCTCGACTTCGAGAAAGCCGCGGGCGTCCAGGAAGGCGCGCATGGCCGACAGGGTGCGGCTGCGCAGCACGGCGATGCGGCGCGCCTGCTCGTTGGACAGGAGGTCGAGATAGCGCTGCCGGAAGCGCGACTCGACGTCGGTGAGCCCGTGCCACTTCTCGGGGAGAGGACGCAGGCTCTTGGCGAGGATCTGCGCCGCCTTCGCGTCGACCGTGAGCTCGCCGGTCCGCGTTCTCCACACCGGGCCTTCGATCCGAACGAAGTCCCCGACGTCGAAGCTCCGGATCCAGTCGAACAGCTCGGCGTCGATCTCCTGCCTCCGGACGCTCACCTGGATCGTCTCGCCCGCTTCGAGCAGTCGCACGAAGACGAGCTTTCCGAAAGAGCGGACCGCGACGATGCGGCCGACCACCGCGACCGTCTGGGGATCCACTTCGAGCGCTTCGGCGCTCTGCTCGCCGAAGCGGGAGCGGACGACCGCAATCGCTTCGCGCGGGCCGACCCGCGCCGGGTACGGATCGATCCCCTTCTCGCGCAGCGCCTCGAGGCGCGCGCGGCGCGTCGCCCGCTCGCCCTCGCTCACGAGGCGTCGCCCCGGCTCGCGGCCTTCTGGAGCAGCGTCGCCCGGATGAAGCGGTCGATGTTGCCCGCGAGGACGCCCTCGACGTCGCCCGCCTCGAGTCCGGTGCGGTGGTCCTTGACGCGCTGCTGCGGGTGCAGCGTGTAGGAGCGGATCTGGCTCCCAAACTCGATCTGCCGCTGCTCACCCCGAGCCGCCGCCATCTTCTCCTCGTGCTCGAGGCGCGCGCGCTCGTAGAGGCGCCCGCGCAGCACCTTCAACGCCGCCGCGCGGTTCTTGTGCTGGGAGCGCTCGTTCTGGCATTGCACCACGACGTTCGTGGGAAGGTGGGTGATGCGAACCGCCGAATCGGTCTTGTTCACGTGCTGGCCGCCCGCGCCTCCCGCGCGGTAGGTGTCGATGCGCAGGTCCTTGTCGTCGATCTCCACGTCGATCGAATCGTCGAGTTCCGGCACGACGGAGACGCTCGCGAACGCCGTGTGCCGCCGCGACTGGGAGTCGAAGGGCGATATGCGCACGAGGCGATGCACGCCCTCCTCGGCCTTGAGGTATCCGAAGGCGTAGTCCCCCGAGACGGTGAACGTGACGCTCCGGATACCGGCCTCATCTCCAACCTGGGAGTCCAGCTCCTCGATCGTCAAGCTGTGGCTGTCGGCCCATCGCTTGTACATCCGACTCAGCATTTCGGCCCAGTCGCAGGCGTCGGTCCCGCCGGCGCCGGAGTTGATCGAGATGATCGCGTTGCAGGCGTCGTGCTCTCCGCCGAGCAGGCGCCGGGTCTCCGCCTCCTCCAGATCCCGGCCAGCCGCGGCGAGCTTCTCGGCGGCCTCGTCCCGCGTGTCCGGGTCGTCGGCCTCTGCCGCGAGCTCGAGCAGCAATTCCACCTCTTCGAGGAGGGTCGCGAGGCGCTCGAAGAAGACGACCTCGCGCTCTACCCGGCTCTTCTCGCGGAGGACCCGCTCGGCCCGCTCCCGCTGCTCCCACAGTCCGGGACGCGACGACTCGGTCTGCAGCTCCTCGAGCCGGGCGCGCAGGCGGCCTTCGTCAAAGACGCCCCCGGAGCTCGTCGAAGCGCGCGCGCATCCGGCGCAGCTGCTCCGCGAGCTCACTGGAATCAGTGGGAGTGGCTGTGGTGGTCTCACTCATGCCTGGCTGCTCTCTTCCTACGCGCTGGACCGGAGCGCGCCGAGCGCCCGCGCGAAAAGGCGCGCAGCCCCAGGACCGCGGCGCCGGCCCAACACCCCCACGCGAAGACGTCACCATAGCGCGTGTAGAAGGATCCCCCGATCGGCGCCGGACGCAACGGCAGGTCGGCCACGAGCCGCGCGCGCTCGAAGATCCGGGTCTGGGACCGAATGCGACCGCGCGCATCGATGATGGCCGACACCCCCGTGTTCGCCGCCCGAGCCGTCCACACGCGGCTCTCCGCCGAGCGCAGGGCGGTGATCGCGAGGAACTGGTACGGGGCGCCGGTGCGCCCGTACCAGGCGTCGTTCGTGATGGCAAACAGCACCTGCGCGCCGTCGTCCACGAAGCGCCGCATGAGGTCCGGGAACAGCAGTTCATAGCAGATCGGCACGCCGGCGCTCACCCGCTTGGAGGCGGATCCGGGGACCGCAAAGTCGAGAGCGCGGGGGCCGTCTCCGGGCGTGACCCCGACCGTGGCCATGCCCCGCGCAATCGCGACGAAGACGCGTCCGAGCAGGTCGCGAAGCGGTACGTACTCGCCGAACGGCACCAGGTGGGCCTTGTCGTAGCGTCCCGCGAACCCGCCGGCAGGCCCGAGGAGGAACGCGCTGTCGTAGAAGCGCGCCGGACGCGGCCCGCCATCGTACTCGAGCCCAACGGCCCCGAGCACGAGCAGCGCCCCGGTTTCGCGCGCGAGCGCCGCCAGACGCGGCGCCGGCGGGGCGTCCGGGTCGATCCCGCCCGGGACCGCCGTCTCCGGCCAGACGACGATCCGCGCCCCGTCGGCGGCAGCGCGCCGGGTGAGGTCCTCGTAGACGTCGAGGATCGCCCCGGCCCGAGCCGGGCTCCACTTCACCCCCTGGTCGATGTTGCCCTGGAGCACCGCGACGCGAACGGTCTCGAGCCCGGACTCGGCGTCGTCCGCGGCGCCGACGCCGAGTCCGGCCGCGTGGACGATGGCGACGGTCGCGAGCGCGGCCCACGCGCTGGGTCCGGGGCGCCGGCGCGCCCGCGCATCGACGACCACCCGGGCCAGCGCCGCGCCGCCGAGAACCGTGACGAACGACAGCCCGTATACGCCCGTGTAGGGAGCGAGGGCGAGCAGCGCCGGGTTGTGGTGCTGCGCGTAGCCGAGAGTCGCCCACGGGAATCCCGACAGGGCGAAGGAGCGCAGGTGATCCAGCGCCGCCCACAGCGCCGCGGCGGCGAAGGGGGAAGCCGACCCGCGGCGGTCCAGCCACGCCCAGGCTGCGCCCAGCGCGCCGGTGAAGGCCGCCGCATAGGCGCCGAGGCCCGCCGGCCCGAGCACGCCGGCGATCGGCGGCGCCCCCCCGTAGACGACGGTGACGATGTAGATCCAGTGCAGGATCAACGCGTGCGCGGCGAACGCCGCAGCGAAGGCGATCTGGCCGGCCCGGGCCGGCGACAATCCGCCCAGCGCGAGCAGGAGGAGCGCGGGGCTTCCCCACGCCAGCACGCAGCCGAGGTCCAGCACGCGATCGCCGATCGGGTGCGGGAACGCGAGGAAGGTGACCGCGACGTAGCCGGCGCACAGCAGGCCTCGCGTCGCAGGTCTCATGCGCCGAGGGCCCGCCGGAGACGCCGCTCCTCGCCCCGCATGATGCGCGCGTCGCGCTCCAGCGCGTGGTCGTGTCCGAGCAGGTGAAGCGTTCCGTGGATGAGGAGGCGGGCCACCTCGTCGTCCAGGGTCCGCCGCCGGGCGCGGGCCTGGCGGGCGGCCGTCTCGATTCCGATCACCACGTCGCCGAGTAGCGCTCCGCTGTGCTCGGCGTGCGCTCCTTCCAGCAGGGAGAAGGCGAGGACGTCCGTGGGGCGCTTCGGCCCGCGGTAGGCCGCGTTGAGCTCGGTCATCGCCTCGTCGTCCACCAGGTGGACGGAGAGTTCGGAGCCCGTTTGCGCGAGCTCGCGCAGGAGCCGCGCTGCGCGCGAGCGCAGCAGCCTGCGATCGACCCGGGAGAGACCGCGGCGCCCGGGTGGTGTGAGACGCACGGTCATGCGTCGCCGGCTTCGGGTCCCGAGCTCCGATCGCCTCCCCCGCGATTCGCGCGCTCGTAGGCGTCGATGATGGACTGCACCAGCTGATGGCGAACGACGTCTTCCTTCGTGAACTCCATGAAGCCGATGCCCTCGATGCCCTCGAGGATTTCGATGGCTTCGACGAGGCCGCTGCGCTTGTCGGCCGGAAGATCGATCTGCGTCGTGTCTCCGGTGATCACCGCCTTCGAATCGAAACCGAGGCGCGTCAGGAACATCTTCATCTGCTCGGTCGTCGTGTTCTGCGCTTCGTCGAGAATGACGAACGAGTCGTTGAGAGTGCGGCCCCGCATGAAGGCCAGGGGGGCCACCTCGATCACGCCCCGGTCCATGAGCCGGGCCGCCTTCTCGAAGGGCATCATGTCGTTGAGAGCGTCGTAGAGCGGCCGCAGGTACGGGTTCACCTTCTCCGCCATGGAACCCGGAAGGAAGCCGAGTCTCTCTCCCGCTTCGACGGCCGGACGGGTGAGCACTACGCGCGACACCTCGTGGCGGTTCAAGGTCGCGATCGCCACCGCCATCGCGAGGTAGGTCTTCCCCGTGCCGGCGGGCCCGCTCACGATCACGAGGTCGCGTTTTCGCATCAGTTCGATGTAGCGGCGCTGGGCGAGGTTCTTGGCCGCAATGCGCCGGCGGGAGCCGACCGCCTCGAGGACATCCTCGTAGACGTTCGCGAGATCGACGTCGGGCTGCTCCGTGACCATGCGAAGGGCCTGGCGAACGTCGCGTGCGTGCACCGGATTTCCCGACCGCAGCACGCCGTAGAGCTCTTCGAGCACCTTCCGGGCGAGCCCCACCTCCACGGAGGACCCCACCAGCCGAACTTCGTTGCCCCGCGCCCGGGCGTCGATCCCCAGCTCTTGCTCGAGGATGCGGAGCGTCCGGTCGCCCTCGCCGTATAGGGCGGCGGCTGTTTGGTTGTCGTCGAAGATCAGGGTCTGACGGGCGGCTGCTTGATTCTGGGCCAGTGGTTTCCTCGTCCGCGCCGTCCATCGCGGCTCCCGTCGTCGCGGATCGGACTGCCGCGGTCTCAGCGCTCCGGCGCGAGCAGCAGAACACCGCCGTTGCGATGTTCGTAATAGTAGGGACGCCCCTGACGGGACGCCAATCCGCCGCCCTCGATCAGGCCGAGGTCTTCCAGCTCTCCGAGCTCCCGAGGCCACCGCCCCGCGATGAACCGGTACGACCCGGTGCCGTTCCGGACCCGCCGCGCCGCGTAGGCCTGCCGCACGCTCTCCAGCGGAGCGCGGTCTACGGCAATCGCGCGGACGCCTTCGGCCGGAACGTCGCGGTTGGCCCAGACGGCCACGGCCAGCAGCAGCGCCAGCGGCAGCAGGGCGGGCAGCCAGCTGCGGACGCCCCAACGCCGCGCCGAGACCGAGATCATCGGCACACGCGGGCGGCGCACGCGGCTGGGGTCGACCGGCTCGATCAGCTCCAGGCGGTGTAGGTCGGCGATGATTCGCGTGGCGTCGAAGGTGCCGAGCCGCGAGAGGTCGACGACGCGTCGCACCGCGAGCCGGCCGTCGATCATCTGGAACACCCGCTGGGCATCCTCGATCGTCGCGTAAGCCTCGCCGCGAACCGCCTGGCGATAGGCGTCGAAGCTTCCGCGGCGCGCGAAGACCAGGTCCTGGGACGGCACGAACTCCGCGAAGCTCTGCCACTCGTCGGCCATGCGCATCCCGTCCATCAGGATCTGCTCGGCGCCGAGCAGCGACTCGAACTTGCGGTCGTGCTCCAGATCCTGCGCCCGGAAGTCGAAGGAGCCGTTCGACCACCGCAGCACCGCGAAGATCGTGTCGCGGGTCAGCAGGGAATCAACCTCTTCGATCTCGCCCTCGTTGAGCCGTCCCGTCGAGACGGCCAGGCGGAAAAGCGGCTGCGCCGAGGCATCGCAGTCGCGCAGGAGTCGGTCCACTTCGGGCCGCGGCATGTAGCCGCAGCGCACGAGCATGTCGCCCAGCGCCGAGTCGGGGCGGGGCCCGACCGGGGCCGCGGAGACCACGGCGCCCCGATCGAAGCAGATCCGGATCTGCTCCCCCTTGGCGGAGAATTCGAGAATACCGGTCTTGCGCTGCTGACCGATGAGCTGAAAGACCTCGCCGATCCCGAAATCCTTGAGATTGCCTCGCAGCGCCACGGACATTTCAGGCCCTCCGCCGCGCGGCGAGACAGCTGACGACGACGACGGCGTAGGCGACACCCGCGGCCAGCGCCGTCCCGAGAAAGGCCAGGGGCGCCGCGGCGCCCGCCACGAGCGGATCCGGGGCCGCGCCCCCCCGCAACACGATGCAGGTCACGGCCAGGGCAAAGAAGACGGCACCGAGCAGGCTGCGGAGGGGTCGGCGGGACAGGAACCCCGCGGACCCCGGTACGACCACCGAAGCGAGCGACGCGACCTGTTCCCAGTGCAGCTCGCGCTGGCGAAGCGCCGCGATGCGCGCCTGGCGCAGGGCGCGATCCGAAGCCGCCGCTTCCTGGAACAGGCGAACGCATGCCTGGCAGGGCCCTCGCCTGCCGGACTCCGGGTGACAGCGAGGACACACGCGACCGCCGCAGCGCGCGCACCAGCGCGATGCGCGCAGGCGCGACCCGAAGAGACTGGCACCGAGCAGGACGCCGCCGGACGCGAGCACCGTCACGCGCCAGTCGCGGCCGAGGACACCCGGCGCCAGCGGTGCGCGCAGCTCGGCTGCGAATGCCTTGCCCCCCCGCGACTCCAGAACGCGTCGCCACACGAGTGAGGCGGGCAGCGGCAGGTCGACCACGAAGGCCTGGGTGTCCGTGCCCTGCAGCGCAGTGAGCTCTGCCACGAGGTCGCCGTCGAGCTGCTGCGCACGACCGAGCGTCCGCGCCAGATCTTCCATCTGGAAGGCGCGACCGTAGGCCTGCGAGAGGTTGAAGAGTACGATCGGCGAACCGCTCAGCCGCGCCGCGTGGCGGTAGAGGTCGATGGCCGACTCCATGTGCCCCAGACCCAGACGCACGCCGGCCGCGTTGTTCGCGACGACGGCGTCCTCCGGGCGCGCCTCCAGCAGGGCCTGGTAGCGCGCGTCGGCGCTGCCCAGGTTGCCTTCGCGTCGGGACTTGATCGCCAGTGCCCACTCGGCGAGGAGGTCGTCCTCGGCGGCCGCGTCCAGCCGGGCGACGTCCTGGACGAGCGGCAGGCCGCCGGCCGCCGCCAGCGCCGCCTCCGCTACGGGGTCACCGGCCAACGCTTCGAGCGTCGCGCCGGCCAACCGGGCGACCGGATAGGCGCCCACCAATACCGCCGCCACGGCCAGCCCCAGGGCGAAGCGCTGCCTAGCGCCGCCGTAGGTCACGCCGACCGCGAGCAGGACGACCCCGAGACCGAGAAGTCCCTCGCCCATCACCAGTGGGAGCAGCAGAACGCCGGCAAACAGCGCCGCACGCGCGAAGCCCGGCATCCTTCCGGAGACGGCGTCGCCGAGGTCATGGGTGGCGTGTGGCACGACCAGCGCGGCCGCTGCGGCGATGCAGAGCAGGCCGCCGGCGACCAGCGCGATCGCCAGCACAAACAGGGCGGAGCCACCGAACCAGAGGGAGGCCTCGAGGTGACGGGGAACGGCCAGGAGGGCGGCCCCGGCCGCGCGGATCGCCGCGATGGGCGAGTCCCCGTGGAGCCACAGGGCCCTGGCCCGGGCCATGTGGACCGCCGGAAGGTCGGGGGCGAGCCGGACGGCCGCCTGCGCCCGCTCGAGGGGGGGGGCCGGAAAGCTCCGGTGCAGCACGGCTCGAGCAGCCGTGTCGAGACTCCAGACGCCGGCCTCGAGCGAGACGCGCCGAGTGCGCGAGACGCGCTCTTCGAGCGAGAGAGCCGGCAGCAGCCAGGCGCGCTCGATCGGATCCGAGAGCCCGGGACCCGCGGGCGAGTCGGTGGCGCCCGCCCAGCCGTCGTCGGCGGGAGCGGCAACGGCCGGCGCACCCGAACCCGCGATTCCGAGCCCGATGACGGCCAGCACAGCCAGTCCCACGCGTGTCGCGCTCACACCCGTCCCCTCGGAGCCAGCACTGCGGTGTCTGATATCGGCGAACCTGCCGCATCTCTGAACCCGCGGTCCCGGGGGCGGGCGCCCCGCTCTCGTCCCCCGGGGCCCGCGGGCTGGGCCGGGGCCGCCGCCGCCGGGGCGGGCAGAGCCCGAT
>Ga0224512_10003756_pt1 | contig 13207 bp, 15 predicted proteins | sample SF_May12_sed_USG_4_FD_169103 | JGI IMG/M metagenome (GOLD analysis project Ga0224512, IMG submission 169103) | Sediment microbial communities from San Francisco Bay, California, United States - SF_May12_sed_USGS_13 | ecosystem: Environmental > Aquatic > Marine > Sediment | place: USA...
CTGCCGTCAACCACATCATGTTCACGCCCGGCTCTCACACGAACTGGCACCGGCACGCCGGCGGCCAGATCCTGTACGTCACGGACGGGCAGGGGAAAGTGCGCTCACGAGATGGTGAAGAGGCCACCATAAGTCCGGGAGACACCGTCTGGGCTCCTCCGGGCGAGGAGCACTATCACGGTGCAGATGGAAACCGATTCTTTTCCCACCTTGCGATCTCATTCGGGACAACCGAGTGGCTCGAACCCGTTGCCGCCGAAGAGTATGGATCGGCGGAGTAGGTTGAGCGTGGGTAACGGCCTCCATCGTCGTCGAAGCGGTGACCGCTGAGGAGGCTATTGGGGCCGATGCAGCCGTCATCGGAGAGTCCGGCCATGTCGCGGGCCTGTTCTTGTCGATACTGCAAGCCCATCTGGGCACAGGGAAGGAAGACTCATGAGTGATCCGGTATTGGTGTTTGCCACGTTCCGTCCTGCGCCGGGCCGGGAAGAGGCATTGCTCGCCACTCTCGAACCGATGCTGGAGCATTCCCGGCGAGAACCGGGCAACGAGTTCTTCGATCTCTATTCGTCGGAGGGCGGCCAACCGTCGTTCCACCTATTCGAGCGCTACTCGAATAGGGACGCGGTTGAGGCCCATCGGGCGAGTTCCTATTACAGGACGTACCGCTCCAAGCTCCCCGCTTTGCTGGCGTCGCCGGTTGAGGTCGTTGTGCTCACCCCAAAGGACGTGTTGTGAATCCGAGGCCGACGGCGGCCTATCCCAGCCTCGAAGACCGCGTGGTCATCATCACCGGCGGTGGTCAGGGCCTCGGGCAGGCCTACGCCCATGCCTTCGCCGCCCAGGGCGCCGTACCGGTGATCGCAGAGATCGACGGAGACAGCGCGAGTCGGGTAGTCCGGGATATCAAGCAAGAGGGCGGTCGGGCGCTCGCGATTGAGACCGACGTGTCCAACGAGGCCTCGGCCAACGCAATGGCGGAGACAGTCCTGTCCACGCTCGGCCGTATCGACTGCCTGATCAACAACGCAGCCGTGTTCTCGCGTATCACCATTGCACCGTTTTGGGAGCTGCCGCTCGAGGAGTGGGAGGCGGTGATGCGCGTCAACATCACGGGCGCGTTCCTGTGCGCCCGCGCAGTCGCCCCGGCCATGATGGAGGCGAGATGGGGCCGCATCGTGAACGTCTCGTCAACCACGGTGGCGACCGGTCGACCGAACTACTTGCACTACATCACATCCAAGTCGGCGATGATCGGAATGACGCGCTCGATGGCGCGGGAGTTAGGTCCGTACAACGTGACGGTGCACCTTTTTTGGCCGGGTGCCGTCGAGACAGAAATCGAGCGGCCCTCGGTCTCGGGCTCGATGTTCACAGACCTCGCCTCACGGCAGGCACTGCCGCGGCCGGCAACGATGGAGGAGTTTGCCGGGTTCGTTCTGTTCCTGTGCTCGGACGGTACCGAGTACATGACGGGGCAAGCCCTGGCGGCCAACGGCGGGCTGGCATTCCCGTGACCGAGAGCATGCGCGTCATCGCGTTTCCCGGGGCCCCGAACCTACCGATCTTCGCCGCGCTGGAGCATGGGATGTTCCGGAGCCGTGGCATCGACGTGTCGCTGGATCTGACGCCTAGCTCGGTAGCTCAGGCGGAGCGCTGCGCGGCCGGGGAGTTCGATATCGCTTGCACCGCCTTCGACAACGTTGTTGCTTACTCGGCGGGCCAGGGAGCGGCCGGGCCGGGGGTGGATCCGGACTACGTAGTGGTAATGGGCGCCACTCAGCTCGAGCTCAGCCTTGTGACGGCGCCGGACGTTGCGAGCTACGAGCAACTACAGGGCAGGTCGATCGCGGTCGATGCGCTGGCGACCGGCTTCGCATTTGTGCTCTACGAGATGCTGGCGCAGGCCGGGATCGACCGGGCCACCTGCGACCTGGCCGCAGTCGGAGCGACACCGCAGCGGTGGCGAGCCGTTCAGGACGGGACGCATGCCGCCACACTCACCCTCGAGCCGTTCACCAGCATCGCGCAGCGAGCTGGCTTCAGCGTCCTCGATCGGTCCTCGCGCCTCTTCACTAGCTACCAAGGTGGGGTTGTCGCGGTCCCTCGCCCTGTCCTCGCCGAGCGACCCGGCGCAGTCCGAGCATTCATCCACGGTTATCTCGACGGGCTTGCTTGGACGCTCGACGCCGCCAACCGCGAGGCCGGGGGCACGCTTCTAATGGAACGTATGGACGCGCTGGCGCCTCCGGTGGTGGGCGCCGTGATGGACAGCCTCCTGTCCCCCGGTTCGGGCCTGACGCCCGGGGCAAGGGTCCTGCCCGACGGGATGGCGACGGTACTTGACTTGCGGTCGCGCTACAGCGGTCGGCGCCTCGATGACGCGTCGCTATACCTCGATATGTCGCATCACGAAGCCGTCTTGTCGGAGCGCTGACCCCGCGCCCGGCAAACCGGCGCGAATCGACAGCAGCGGTATGGTTGACTTTCGTCGCCGTACCAATAGGAGCGACCATGGCCCTGATCTCGTACCCAGAACTGGCGGCCGCGGCCGAGGACGTGCGTGCCCAATACGATCAACATCGCAACGAGCATGCTCATTTCGACGAGCTCCGGCACATGCTGGTCAGGTTCCCTGCGGCGCTCAGCGCGGCCGACGGGATGTACCACCGGATCATGAACGAGGGACACCTCGGCAGGATGCTGCGAGAACAGATCTTCCTCGTCACCTCGCACGAGCGTGGCTGCTCGTACGCCGTCGCCGCACATGGTCGTTGGCTCGTCGCCAACACCGACATGAGTGGCACAGACGTCGCTGCGCTGCTGCGTTTGGAGGCTGTCCGGGGCGTCTCTGATCGTGCTCGAGCCCTCTTGGCCTACACCCGCAAGGTCGCCGCCGCCCCGTACAAGATCGTGGCTGCCGATCTCGACGACTTGTACGAGGTCGGCTGGACCCAACCGGAGATCGTTGAGGCGCTCACGGTCGTCTCTCTGTCCGGTTGGATGAACAGCTACGCCAACTCCCTCGGACTGCAGGGTTCGGCGGACCGCACCCAATCTGCCAAAACCGCAGAGGGCAGCTGATGGCACTCATCCCCTATCCGCAGCTGGAAAGCCTTCCGGAAGAGATCCGAGGCCATATCGAGCACTTCGCTCGTGACCACGGGCGCCCCACCCTCCTCCGGTGGATGCTGGCCTGGTCGCCACCGGCGTCCGCCGCTGTTGACGAGCTCTACCACCCGGTGTTCACAACGGGGAAGCTGGAGCGACGACTGAAGGAACTGCTTTTCGTCGCCGCTTCGGAACAGCGGAGATGTTTCTACTGCATGGGCGGTCACTCGCGGTATCTCGTCAATAACTTCGGCTACAGCCCGGACCTCGTGGAGAAGATGCGTCGCGGCGAACCGGACGACGCACTCGACGAGCGCGAGCACGCCCTTGTCCTATTTGTCCGTATCGCCGCCCGCGATGGCGCCAACGTCACCGCACAAGACTTGATGAAGGTGCGGGAGCAAGGGTGGGACGATGACGAAATCGTGGAGGCGCTATCAGCGGCGTCACAGGCGTTCTTCACCAACACGCTCGCGCAAGCCATGCACATCGAAGACGACGTTACCGAGGAGAACGGGTTCGACGGCTACTTCTGAACCGCAGGATTCGGTCTGGGGCGAACCGCCGGCCCGATGACGTGAGATGGCCGGCGCTAGCCTGATCTCGAGGACACCGCGGCCTGTCGCCGCAATGACGCGGGAGGGTGCATGACCATCAAGATCGAGCGCTCTGGGGCGATCGCGACTGTCACGATCAACCGGCCCGATGCCGGTAACAAGCTTGACGTCGCGACCGTAGCGACTCTGGCGGAGAAGCTAACCGAGCTCCAGGAGGGCGATTCGCCGGCGGACGTGGTGATTCTCGCCGGAGCGGGTGAGGATTTTTCGCTAGGTCGCCAGCCGGCCGCCGACGGCCCGCCGACTCCCGAGAAGCTGGTTGCCGAGTTCTCGCGGCTGCAGCGCCTAAACGAGGTGGTCCAGCGCTACCCGGGTGTGACCGTGGCCAAAGTACAGGGCCAGGCGCGAGGGGCGGCGTTGTCGCTCGCCGGCCGATGTGATCTGGTCTACGCCGCGCAAGACGCACGGCTGTCATTCCCGGAAGTCCGTCACGGCATCCCACCGACGATCGTGTTGAGTCACTACCGGTATGTGCTGCCACGCACCGTGCTGTTCGACCTGGTCCTCACTGGCCGCGAGATCACCGGCGCGGAGGGTGTAGCCGCCGGCCTGGTCACTCGTGCTGTTCCGGCCGGTGAACTTGATGTCGTCGTGCAGGACCTCGCGATCGAGATTGCCGCTCACGGGTCGCGAACACTGCGCACCATCAAGCAGTTCATGGCGGGAAGCGATGGTATGGATCCGCGTGACGCACCGCGCTACGGCATTCAGGTGATCACCAATGAGATGGTCGACCGCGCCCTCAGCGCTGACGGCTGAGCTACTCCTCTTTGACCGGGTCAGGCGCCGTGACGGCTTCCGCCCGGCCCTCGTAGGCTTCGGCCTCGATCACCGCCGCCAGGATTCGTTCGGCGAAATCGCGCGCCGAGGCGAGATCGAGCTCGACCGCGGTACGTGCCCCCGGCCCCACCGCTTCATTGACGAAATCGATTGTCAACGCGTGGTCGAGCGACGCATGGAAGGGGTGGTCGTAGCCGATGTAGACCTGCCCCAGCTGGAACCATCCTTCTGGGCCCTTGCCGCTCCCGGCGATTGGTGCCTTCTGGGCGATCATCGTGCACATTTGCGTTCCTCCGTTACCTGGTGTCGTTCCATCGGTGTCATGCCAGGGTTCGGCTGAGGAAGTCCCAGACCTTCTGCCAGCCGTCGACCGCAGCTTCGGCGCGGTAGGCCGCCGGTCGGTCGTGGTAGAAAAAACCATGGCCGGCGCCATCGTATCGATGGAACTCGTAGGTCTTTCCGTGTTCCTGGAGCGCCGCCTCGAGCGTGTTCACGTGGTCCCGAGTTGGATTGTGATCGTCATTTCCGAACAGCCCGAGCAGCGGACACGGCAGCTGATCCGTGTAGTCGATCGGAGCGACCGGTTGTTTTGGAGTCAGCTCGTCATTCGATGCCACGATGCGACCACCCCAGCAATCGATCACGGCGTCTACTTCAGGGCCACGGCATGCTGACAGAAACGCGTGCCGTCCTCCGGAGCAGGTGCCGAAGTAGCCCACCTTGCCGGTCGTGATCGGCTGCGCCCTTAGGAACTCGACGCAGCCTGCGGCGTCCCCAACGACACGATCGTCGGAAACGCCACCCTCGGCCCTAACGCGCGCAGCCACGTCATCGGGTTCGCTATGACCATCGCGGCAATACAGGTCGGGCGAGATCGTTACGTAGCCGTGATGAGCGAACGTTCGAGTGGCGTGGCGGTACCACTCGTCCCAGCCTGGAAGGTGGTGGAGAAGCACCATCGCCGGGAACGGTCCAACCCCCATGGGGCGCGCATAATACGCGTGTATCTGGTCGCCGTTATGACCCTTGACTGAAATCGTTTCCGCAATGAGGCCTTCGTAGCTACCCGTAAGTGACATCAGGACGTCTCCTTCTCGACGCCGGATTCACTTTCGGCGAGTTGCCAGATGCGCCGAATCGGGCCGCCGCCGGAGAGCATTTCAGTCTCGATTTCGGCCATGAGGTCGTCTGCGAGGTACTCGACTTGTCCCATTGTGGAGCTCACCCACGTGCGACGCGCATTCTCTTCGAGCAAGAAGACCGACGCCACCATTTCCTCGATCGTGCTTCCCGTGACCGCCACGCCGTGGGCCTTCATGATCACCGCGCGGTGCGCGCCGAGTGTGGAGGCCAAGGCTGCACCCCGCTCCCGGCTGTTGACCAGACGAGGATCGGGATGGATCGGAAGCCCACTTCGGAAGATCGAAGCGAGGAAGTACGAGATGCCAAGCTGTTGATCTGACATGCTGAAACTGGTGGCGTACAGGATGTGCAGGTGGGCCACGCTCCTGACGTCGGGCCGGCTCCGATAGATCTCGAGATGGATCGGCAGTTCCGCCGGCAGCCGCGCATCACCGCCCACCTGGTTTCCGTCGAGGTCGACGGTGACGAAGTCCTCGGGCCGCGAGTGGCTATCGAGGCTGTGCGGTGTGACGAGAATGTGATCGGGATCAGCCATTCGCGCAGTGATGTGGCCGAACCCGTCGACGAAGCCGCGGCCATATAGAAACCGCCAGGCCACGTTCATTTTGGCTGCGAGTATCTCGTCCGAGTCCACGTCCGTCCTCCGAATCGTTGGGTCCGTCGCCGTCGCGATACTACCGAGACGGAAGCGCTCAGCCCTGGTCGCCCTCTGGTGCGAGATCGAAGATCGCTCCGAGCGTGCTGGCGAGCTCCATGATGCCGATGAGCGCCGCGATCTCAACTAGCTCCCCCGTCGAGAAGTGGGTGGCGACGGCCTCGAACACCGCATCCGACACCCTGCCCCGCGTGCGGACGACCTCCTCGGCAAAGATCAGCGCTGCCTGCTCGCTCGGATCGAGCGTCGAGTAGTCGGAGACCTCGATGGCAGCCAGCTCGCTGGCGGCGACACCGTGCCGCAATGCGTACCGGCGGTGCGAGGCGCTCGAGTATGCCGAGCCGCGGAGCTGTGCCACCCTGAACGCAATCTTCTCCTTGAACGCACGCGGCAGCGTGCCCGCATCAAGTGCCGCTCTGAAGTAGGCCCGATGGGCCGCGAGGATCTCTGGCTGATGCGCCAGCGTCCGGTACATGCCGGGCACACGACCGCGCGTCCGCCGCAGCTCGTCGAAGACTGCGCGCAGTTCGTCTGGCTCGTCCGTGGGATCGATGGGGTGGATCCTTTCCACGGGCGTCTCAGGCGGACAAGTCGGGCAGCTGCTGGCCGACTCCGCGACAGATCGCTGTCTCGTAGGCGCGGGCCGCCAGTGCCACATCGCCGAGTGCCACACCGAGTGATTTGAACAGCGTGATGTCATCTGGCGTGGCCCGGCCAGGTGTCGTGCCGGCGAGGATCTCGCCCAGGCCTCGCACCTGTTCCCATCTCAGCGAACCTTCGGTCACCGGCGCGACGAGGTCGGTGGCCTCGTAACGAACCTGATCGCGGTCGTCGGTGGCGATTACGGTCGCACGGGTAACTACCTCCGTGTCGAGCTCCCGCCGCTGCTCGTAATTGGCGCCGACAGCGTTGACGTGGGTACCGGAGGCGAGCCAACGCCCGAGCATGACCGGTGCCGTTGCCGTTGTGGCAGTGACAACGACGTCGCAGTTCTGAACCGCCTCCTCAGCAGAGCCGACCGCCATCGCGGGCAGACCGTCCTCGGCCAGCTCGGCGCAGAAGCGGGCACGGTGCTCGGGGGCGCGACTGAACACGCGGATCTCCCGAATGGGCCGCACCCGACAGATCGCCGAGACTTGCGTTCGAGCCTGCCGACCGGTTCCGATGACCCCCAGCACCGTGGCGTCCTCGTTTGCGAGATGTCTGGTCGCCACACCGCTCACCGCCCCTGTCCGAAGAGCACCCAGGCCGAAGACCTGCACCACGGCACATAGTTCGCCGGTGGCATCCTTATAGAGGTTCAGCACGCGACCTGCGCTGCTCTCGAAGACGGTACTGCTCGACACCTTGACGCCGTAATAGCCGCAATAGTGCAGTGTCGCAGCGGTGATGCGCAACGTGCCGTCTGCCAGCGGGGCCCGCATCCGCGGCACGTTGAATGCTGATCCGTTGCCCGCTGCGCGGAAAGCTTCCTCGACTGCGTCCAACGCATCTTTCATGTCGATGAGGTCGGCAACGCATCGTTCATCCAGGAACAGGGTCATCACGCTCCGCCGGCTTCGGTGGAGATGGACACTAGCTGCGGGTCCCCAACGCCGACGGCGACTCGTTCTTAGCTACGGTGGGTCGTTCAGGCGGGCGGTGGCCTCGCTTTAGATGGAGTTGTCCCCTTGATCGGAGACGCGTGACGGGACAGACGGTGGTCGAGAAAGTGGCACAGGCGCACATGACCGCGGCGCCCGGCCGCGCCCCGCGGGCAGGAGATTATGTTTCGATCCGACCGCATCACGTGATGACTCACGACAACACCGCGCCGGTGATCAATAAGTTCCGAGCGATGGGCGCGCTCCAGATCAAGGACCCCGCTCAGCCGGTGTTCATCCTCGACCACGACATCCAGAATCGCTCCGAGGAGAATCTGGCGAAATATCGCGCCATCGAGGAGTTTGCCAGCCAACAGGGGGTCGATTTCTACCCTGCGGGCAGCGGCATCGGTCACCAGGTGATGGTTGAGCGGCAGTACGTGATCCCCGACAGCTTCGTGGTCGCCTCCGACTCCCACTCCAACATGTACGGAGCGATGGGCGCCGTTGGTACGCCGGTCGTGCGCACCGACGCCGCGGCCATTTGGGCCACCGGCCAATTCTGGTGGCAGATCCCGCGCACGGTCCATGTGTGGCTCGAGGGATCATTGTCCCAAGGCGCCACCGGCAAGGACGTCATTATTGCCCTGTGCGCCACCTACAACACGGGGGAGGTGCTCAATGCGGCTGTGGAGTTCGGTGGCCCGGGTGTCGCCACTCTGTCAATCGAAGAGCGCCTGGCGATCAGCAACATGAGCACCGAGTGGGGCGCCTTGGTCGCCTGGTTTCCGTGCGACGATACGACACTGGCCTATCTCGAGCAGCGCCGCGGTATCCTCGCCGATCACGACATATCGCGGGTCTCGGACGATCAGCTCGAGGGATGGGCGCAGAACCCGCTCGCGCCCGACGACAACGCTGCCTACGCCGGCCGTATCACCATGGACCTGTCCCGCGTGACGCCGCACATCTCCGGGCCAGACAGCGTGCAGGTGGCGACGTCGCTGGTAGATATCGAGGCGCGCCGGATCGCGGTACACAAGGCGTACCTCGTGTCGTGCATGAACTCGCGGGCCGAGGACATCGCGGCGGCCGCTCGCGTCCTGCGCGGCCACAAGGTCGCAACGGGCGTCGAGCTATACGTCGCCGCCGCTAGCCACGAGGTACAACAACAAGCTGAGGCCGCAGGAGACTGGCAGACGCTGCTGGACGCTGGCGCCAAGCCCCTGCCCTCCGGGTGCGGCCCGTGCATCGGCCTCGGGGCCGGTTTGCTCGAGCCGGGCGAGGTCGGGATCTCTGCGACGAATCGCAACTTCAAGGGCCGCATGGGCTCACCCGAGGCCGAGTGCTACCTGGCGAGTCCGGCGGTTGTCGCCGCATCGGCGATCGCGGGATGGATTTGTGGGCCGCTCGAGATCGCCTCCTCTGGCATCGATAGGACCCTGGAGCATCGATTCGAGGCGTACGAACCCGCCGCCATAGGCGACGACGAAGTAGAGATCCTCGCTGGCTTCCCCGAGTACGTTCGCGGCCGGCTGGTCTTCTTGCCCCAAGACAATCTCAACAGCGACGGTATCTACGGCAAGGACTACACCTATCGCGACCATGTGACGCCGGCGACGATGGCGCAGGTGATATTCGAGAACTACGACCCCGAGTTGGCCTCGAAAGTGCGACCCGGCGACCTCATCGTCGGGGCGTCGAACTTCGGCACGGGCTCGAGCCGGGAGCAGGCGGTAACGTCGCTGCAGGCTGCCGGCGTGGCCACGGTGATCGCCGCTAGCTACTCCCAGACCTACTTGCGCAACGCTTTCAACAACGGCTTCCCGGCCATCGTCTGTCCCGAGCTGGTTGCCAACATCCGTGAGCAGCTGCGGAACGAGATCGACGCCGGCGTCAAAACGATCATCCCAGGCGACGATCTGGAGATTGACTTCTCCCGCGGCACGATCGTGTTCCGAGAAAGGACCTTCCGGTTCCCCGCCCTCGGGGCCGTGCCCCAGTCCCTCGTCATCGCCGGCGGCCTCGAAAGCAAGATTCGCAACGAGCTCGACCGCTGAGCGTCGCCTAACCCGAAAAAGGACCCCTATGGCGAAGCACACCATCGTTACGATGCCCGGAGACGGAATTGGGCGGATCGTCCTACCGGAATCTCTGCGCGTCCTCGAAGCCGTCGGCTTCGACGCCGACTACGTCCACGGCGACATCGGGTGGGACTTCTGGATCAGGGAGGGCAACGCACTGCCCGATCGGACGATCGAGCTACTCGCAGAACACAACCTAGGCCTATTCGGCGCGATTACATCGAAGGCGTCTGACAAGGCAACTGCCGAGCTCGATCCGACGCTCGCCGACAAGGGCTTCGTGTACTTCAGCCCGATCGTTGCCATGCGCCAGCGCTTCAACCTCGAGGTGTGCATCCGGCCTTGCCGTTCATTCCCCGGGAACCCGCTGAACTTCATTCGTCGCAACGCCGCCGGCGGCATCGATGAGCCTCTGGTCGATGTAGTTGTGTTCCGCCAAGGGACAGAGGGGCTGTACGCGGGCGTCGAGTGGACCGACCCACCGGAAGCCGTCCACACCGCGCTGCGGAGTCATCCGAGGTTCGAGAAGTTCGTCGACACACCACGCGCGGATCTGGCGATCAGTACCCGCCTGTTCACGCGGGGCGCCTGCGAGAGGATCGTTCGCGCCGCCTTCGAGTACGCCGGCAAACACGGCTATAGATCTGTCACGATCTGCGAGAAGCCGAACGTCCTGCGGGAAACCTCCGGAATGATGGAAGACGCCGCCCATGGGGTGCGGCGCGATTACGCCGACATCGCACTGTGGTCGACCAACATCGACGCCCAAATGATGTGGCTGACCAAGAACCCGGAGGAATACGGCGTGGTCGTGGCCGGGAACATGTTCGGGGACATCGTCTCCGACGCCTTCGCCGGTCTCGTCGGCGGGCTCGGATTCGCTGCGTCTGGCAACGTCGGTGACGAGGTCGCGGTCTTCGAGCCGACCCATGGCTCTGCACCGAAGTATGCCGAGCTCGACCCGCCCATCGTCAACCCGATCGCGATGATTCTGTCTGCGGCCATGCTGCTCGACCACGTCGGCGACAATGACGCGGCGCAGCGGGTGCGGGATGCCGTTGCGGCAGTGGTGGCCGACAACACGGTGCGGACATACGACATGATGAGGCTGCCCGGTGGTCCCAATGTGATCGCAGAGGGAGCGGCGACTACGACCCAGTTGACCAACGCGATCATCGAGAAGCTCGGGTAGGTCGCTCGAAGTTGCGTCCCGGCCGCTAGCTCCGCGGGCCCGAGGTATGGCGTGAGGCCAATCGACTAGCTAGCGCGTGATGCGCGATAACGATGCGCGAGAACGGGGCCAAGCGCGATCCTAGAGTCACAGACACCAGCCGGCGCCCTGCCCTTGCAGAAGGAGATCCAGTGACGTTGACCGAGCGGCTCGTCGAGCATGTGCGCTTGCTGACCTTCGAGCGATTGCCGACGGAGGCGATCGCAACTGCCCGCAACGTGTTCGTCGATGGCATGGGCGTCACCTTGGCAGGAGCGACGGAGCCGCTGGGCCTGGGACGGCTCATTACTGAGTATGTGCGAGACATGGCGGGTGCTCCCCAGGCGTCGGTCATTGGCGGTGGCTTCAAGGCATCCATGACCGAGGCGGCATTTGCCAACGGAACGATGGGGCACGCGCTCGACTTCGACAACTGCTGGTACCCGCTGAACCATCCGACGTCGCCCACCCTGCCGGCGATCCTGGCGTACGCGGAACACTACGGGACCAGCGGCCGCGACTGCGTGACAGCGTTGGTGGCGGCTTTTGAGGTCCAGGCGAGACTCCGCCTTGCGAGCACGGGATTGCACACCGGGCGGGGCTTCCACAAGCCCGGCACAACAGGGTTGATGGGGGCTGTTGCTGCGGGCATCAAGTTGCTGGACCTCGACGAGCATCAAGCGCTGATGGCATTCGGCCTGGCAGGTTCGCGGCTGGGAAGCCTGAGCTTGAACACCGGAACGATGACTAAAGCAACCCATTCTGGAAATGCTGCCCGGATGGGGCTCGAGTCGGCGCTCCTGGCGAGTCGCGGGTTCACGGCTGCGCCGGACATTTTTGGAGCACAGGGGTACTTCGACACTCTCCTGGGTGATGAACAGGAGCCGGAACTGCTGGTCCGGGACTTCGCCGATCCGCTGTGGATGGTGAACCCGGGGGTTGGTTTCAAGAAGTACCCGTCCAACTACTTCACCCACCGTCCCATCGACGCTGCTTTGGCGATCCGCTCCCGACCGGAGTTCGAGATCGAGGACGTAGTCGCGGTGACGATCCGGTTTCCGGACTTGCACTACGTCGACCGACCGCAGCCATCCAGCGGTCTGGACGGCAAGTTCTCACTGCAGTACACGACTGCCCTCGCCTTGCTCGATGGTGCAGTCTCGATCGATTCCTTCACAAACGACCGGCGATTCGCCCCGGATGTCGAGGACCTCCTCCCCAAGATCAAGGTCGTGTTCGATCGATCGATCTCGAAGGAGTTCCTCGATCTCCACGTCGAGGTCACCGTGAGCCAGTCCGGCGGCGACGAGATCACGGAACGGATCGAAGCGCTGACGGGTATGCCCGGAGTGCCGCTGACCGACGAGCAACGTATGTCTAAGTTCTTCGCGTGTGCGATGCGCGTCCTCGACGGGACGGAAGCCAACGGCCTGGCCGACCTGCTCGAACACGTCGACCAGCTCCCCGACGTGCGCGGAGTGATGGACCTGGCGCGAGCCGATGGAGGAACGCGTTCGCGGGGTCCGTGACCCGAGGATGATCCAACCCGAGACCGACTACGGACAAGGAGATGCCGTGACAGAATCAGAGACCACACGTCGTCGCGGTGCCGTGATATGCGTCGACGACATCCAGCCGGACACAGGCCTTGATGGGCATCCGGGATGCGCTGCCTACCGGATGCTTGCGCCGCCCCAGGACCTTTCCCGCTGGCTGCATGTCACGTACGACGCTTTTGAACCGGGAGGCGCCATTGAGCCCCACTACCACGAAGGCCTAGAAGCAGACCACGCCTACTACCTCATCGAGGGAGAAGTGCGGGCGCGGATCGGCGACGAGGAGTTCGACGTTGGCCCACGCAGCTTGATGATCTTTCCCTGCGAGGTCGTACACGGCTTCTCGGTGGTCAGCCCGGGCGGAGCGACGGTCCTGCGACTCGGAGCAGCTGCGGACGGTCGTGCCAGCGGCGGTAGTGTTTTTGTCTAGGCACGCTGCCAAGGAGGCTTCTTGATGGGCGTCGAGCC
>Ga0224512_10003757_pt1 | contig 13207 bp, 9 predicted proteins | sample SF_May12_sed_USG_4_FD_169103 | JGI IMG/M metagenome (GOLD analysis project Ga0224512, IMG submission 169103) | Sediment microbial communities from San Francisco Bay, California, United States - SF_May12_sed_USGS_13 | ecosystem: Environmental > Aquatic > Marine > Sediment | place: USA: California...
CACCCCCGTACGTCCCGTCGCCCGACGTCTCGTCGGCGAATACCATCATGAACCGCTCGTCCGCGGCATCGCCAGTAACGTCCAGTGTATGATGTTCCCCGTCGATCCAGAACTCGACATAGGCGGGAGAAACCTGCTCCGAAGCCGTCCCGAGGACATTGGGAACCACCACCGTCTTCTCGTGGGGAACCCAGCGTGCGGTGAGCCTCCAACCGGTGCTGATCGGATAACGGTCGATGCCCTTGAACGCGTTGTACACGGGACTCCGGTTGTTCCGTACCCGGAGAGCGTATTCGTCGCCACGGCGGACGAGAATCCAGTTCACCGGCCCGTGTCGCAGCACCGTCGATTGCCCCGGGCCTACGTTCCCCAGCGTGGCCTCCCGCACCACCCGATCTCCCAGCGTGTCGGGCGGCAAGGCCCCCGACCCTGCCGGGAGGCTGAGGGTGGAGTCCACTCCCTGGATCACCCGGACTCCGGCTTCCGCCAGGAAACGAACCGTCGAATCCTGGAGAATGACCCGCCCCACGGTAGATGCGGTGCCCTCACCGGGCAGAACAAGGTCATTGCCGGGATCGGAGCCGATCGTGGTTTCCCCCTCGGGCAGCCAATGAAGGGCGATGAGGGAAAGCCACGAGTCCGGCGCCGCCAGCTCCGCAGCCCGGGCAGCGTGGAAGGACTCCACCGCCGCCTCGTGAGCGGCCGCGTCGACGGGGATAGGCTCCGGCCTCCGGTCACCGCATCCGGCCCCCGCTGTCAGCATCAGGAGTGCGGCAAACCGACGGCCAAAGGACCGGATGCCGCGGCTGCAACTCCCGATGTGATCCTCCATGGTCCCTTCTCGTCGCTGGTCGCTGGGTGATTCTGGCCCGTGATGTCGTTCAGCGAAAGCCCGCGACGCCGTCAAACCGAGGCCCGAGCGAGGTCGCATTCGTCACATCCGACCTGGGGATCGTGAAGGAACAGGAGAGGATCCGGCTCCAGGCGGGACCGGACGACGTCGACCACGGAACGGGACCGAACCAGGCGAGCGACCCCGCTTCCAACGGGTCCTTCCACCTGGAGACCGGAGGCCTTCAGCCACCCCTCCACGAGACGGAATCGTTGGCAGCAGTGGTCGTTCTCGCCGTAGTCCACCCGCACCGGGCGGCCCCCTTCCAGCACCGTGCAGTATTTGGGGATCCAGTACGGAACGCCGGCCAGGACTTCGGCCAGGTGCACCGTGGTATTGGCGTCGTGGTTCACACCGAGGAGAAGCACCTGACCGTCCGCTTCCCAGACGCGGCCCACGGGACTCTCGGGAATGTGGGGTGGTAGGGGCAGCGGATCACGGAGAATGGAGGATGCCTCCGGACCCGCGGCGGCGAAGGCATGCACGTGCCGGCTGCGCTGGACACCCGGGAGCTTCCAAAAGGTCCGTGGCAGGACCCCCAGGCCGGGAGAGGTCTCGTGGCGCTCCGGGTCGAAGGGCTCGTCGTCGGTATTGCCCCAGGCCGGCATGACCAGTGTCCCGCCCGGCCCCAAGACCGACCGCAGCGCAGCGATGAGGCCTTCCGGGCCACCGTCGATGGGGCGGACGGCTCGGTAGGACGTATGAACGAGGAGAATTCCGCCTCTCTCGACACCCAGGCGGCCAAGCTGCTCGGCCACGGCGTCAACGGTCACGGAAATCCTCCGGCGCTGGTGTCGAGGGTACCGTCGGAGCCGGTTTCTACCGACGGGAGTTCTATTGTGATGGGGATGAGCGGCCGCCAACATCGTAGTCGAGGGAAACGGGAGAGCCAATGACGCGAAATCCAGCGAGACGATCCATGCCAGGAGGCTACGGGCTCGCCCTCACCACCTACCTGGCCCTCGCGGTCTTTGCCTGCAGCCCGGGCGACGCCCGCCAGAGCCCAGGCAGCGCCGCGACCGAGACGCCCATGCAGGAATCCGAGATGGACCTTCCCGGCGCCGTCTCCAACAATGCGGTTGCGTCCGCCGAGGTCGATGGGGAGACCATCTTCTTCTCGTTCAACGGACTCGGCTCCTGGAAGGGATGGCAGGACGTCACCAGCCGGGCGTACGCATGCGCGCCGGCCCGGTCGGAGTGCCGGACCCTTCCGCCACCGCCCGTGGCGGAGGGACGTTTGGCTAGCGTCGCGGCGACGGTCGGGAATCTGGTCTACCTGTTCGGAGGATACACCGTGGCGAGGGACGGCGGGGAGTTGTCCACCCCCGAGGTGTTCGCCTTCAGTCCGGAAACCGAAGCCTATGACCCGATGCCGGACATGCCGGTCCCCGTGGACGACGCGGTGGCCTTTTCCTATCAGGACCGGTTCATCTACGTGGTGTCGGGATGGCACGACTCCGACAATGTCGGACTCGTCCAGGTATTCGACACGGACACGGAGACGTGGTTCAACGCCACCGACTTTCCAGGCACCCCCGTCTTCGGCCACGCCGGCGGCGCCGTGGGCCGGCGGATCGTCATCGCAGATGGTGTCGGAGTCCTGGGCGAATCGGACGGTCGGCGGAGCTTCGGCGCCGTGGCCGAGGCGTGGCTGGGGACGATTGATCCCACCGATCCGGCCCGGATCGACTGGTCGGCCCTTCCCCCGCACCCTCACGCTCCGCTCTACCGCATGGCGGCAGCCGGCGACCCGGAAGAGAACCGAGTGCTGTTCTTCGGTGGTGCAGACAACCCCTACAACTACGACGGCATCGGCTACGACGGGCGGCCGGCGGGAGCCTCGGCGGCACTATTCGCCTTCGATTTCGACACCATGCGCTGGGAAGAGCTGGGCCACACACGCGAGGGTGGAATGGACTACCGGGGACTCCTGCACTTCGATGGAGACTTCTTCGTCATGGGAGGAATGAACGAGAGGCGTGAGGTCGTCTCAGAGGTCAGAAGGCTCACGCCGCAGTAACGCCCGTGGGTTGTCGCCGCAGGTCCTCCGTCACCCCCGGGGCAGCGGTCCCGCCCTCGTGAATGTCATTCGATTGCCGCTGGGAAAGCGCAACGTCAGGATCGCGTCGTCCACGTCGACCCGGGTGGGCTCGAGAGGCGCCTCTTCGGGAGCCTGGACGACCATCCGGAGGGGTGCCTCGGCAAGGCCCGGCATCGCATCGCCGATGGACAGGTGGAACAGATGGCTGAAAACGACGCCATCCGCTGTCCGTTGGTAGGTACCCCCTTCGCCCGATCCCCGTCGCGCGACGCCCGCCCCGTCCATGACGAAGAAGAGGACCTGCCAATGCCCCCCGGTGAAGAAGATCCGGCCCTCCACCTCATGCCCGGATCCCTCAGCCAGGAGGTAGCGGTCAGCGGACCAGACCCCTTCGAGGGCGTCTGTCGACTGGGCCTCGGCGGCCGTCGCAGCGACGCCCACGGCTGCAAGGGACAGCAGGGCGGCACGCAGCACAGCACGGGGGCGTCTTCTGTTGCTCATCGACGTAGTCCTTCCAGTCGGTCGGCGATCCTCGCGTCACGCACTCAGCTTCGAGGACCGAAACCCACTCAGTTCACTGGGACGGCAAGGGTATCGTGGTGGTAACTCAAGAGAGATCGCAGATAGGGGCTGATGTCACTGACACCGTCGAAACCCGCAGCCAGGGCCGCGTCGTTCTGCTGCTCCTCCGAATACCTCACCCCCGCTGCCGCATAGTCCTGGAGGCTGGGATAGAATCCGATGGTCATCGCATCCCAATTCGGGCCGGCCTCACGCACGAACAACACGTTCTCCTGGCGGCCCAGGTGACGGTAATAGCGGTTCTCCATCCGCCGTTGTTCCAGAAGCTCTCCACGCTTGCCGGGGAGGCCGGCGAACATCTCGATATGGAAGAGTCCCGATCCCTCGAAGCGGCGGCCGAGCTCCTCGACGGGAACAGACCGGGCAAACCACTCTTCTTCATAGGCGGTGAACGCTTCGAGGCGTTCCGACAGGGCCGTGCCCGCCGGCGAGTTCCAGGCCGCCTCTCGCCGCGCCATCCGCGAAGCCTCGGCGTACGCCCCCAGGGAGCCCATGGGACGAATCAGCATGAAGTCCCACTGATCTCCCTGAGAGTGTCGAACCCGGAAGGGGACGCGGTCCCCCGCCTCCCGATGGATGGCTTCGGCCTCTCGAAGCGCCTGAATGAGCTCCGTGAAGTGCCCGGGCGCGGCCCGCAACATCGTGACGTTGTACAGGTACTCCCCTTCGGTCTGACCGTCCGCTGGGGTGGCCGATGCCAGAAGGGCGAACAGGACGATGGACCAGGACCACGTACGGGCGAGGTGATGCATGAGGGACTCTCCTGGATCTTGGCGCGCATCGTGACGGGAGAAGCAGCGAGACACGCCGAAATCAGGACCCCGGTACGAGCTGCCACCGCTCCGCAGCCACGGACTCGATCCTGTCTCGGGAATAGAAGACCGGAAAGTAGCGGTCGTTGGCCCAGAGCTCGTAGAGGTTGTCGTAGAACTGCGAGTCGGGATCGCCCGACTGTCCGGGGTTGTTCGCACCTACCGTCCGGTCCCAATCCCCGGTGTCGACGATGATGCGGAACGAGGCGCCTGATGTCTGGTTGTCACCCCCACCGGAGTTGTTGAGCGTGTAGCTGTTGCCCCCACGGGGAAGCGTTCCGACGGTGAAGCGCTGCGCCAGGCTTTCCGGAAGAGCACGGGAGAGCGGGTGGAAGATCGTGGCGTGCTTGTAGTCCGGCTGCCCGTAGCGCCACCCTTCGGGATCGCTCCCGAGTTTCTGGCGCAGTTCGCCAACACCGGCCTCGAGGGCTCGAACCAGGGCATCGTCCCGCCCGGCGATCGGATCGTTGCCGAACTCCCCTCCCGGTGCAGTCAGATGCTGGACGATGACCCTCATCGAAACGCCGCCCAGGTGCTCACGGACCTCCTGGGGCACGAGGAGGTCCCGCATCATGCGCTGAAGCTGGCGCTCCATCGCAACGTAGATGCCGGCCTCCACCGACCCGTCATCCAACCTGAAGTCCCAATCCATGAGGCGAACCCTGGCTCGCTCCGCGTTCCGGTCCGCTGAACGGACGTGCTCGAGCAGGGGCACGATCACCCGCGCGGGAATGGAGAGTACATCGGTCTGGAGAGCCATCATGTCCGACATCGAGTGGCGCCTGCCCGACCCGAGGACTTCGGAGGCCCGCGCCCACCGATAAGGGTCCGACCAGGAGTACCCGATGGCGTCGAAATAGGGGTAGTCGTTGGGGGTAAGGTTGTTGTTGGCCGTCGCGAAGAACCCCTCCGGGGGATTGAAGGTGCTCGGTTTGGCCTTGATCGGGAGGTAGCCGTCCCATTCGTACCTTCCGTCTCCCGGGACGGGGACCATTCCTGAGAAGTTCCGCCGGATGGGAGCGATGCCCACCGCCTGCCACCCTATGTTCCCCTCCCTGTCGGCCCAGATCATGTTCTCGCCGGGGATGTTGGAATAGTTGCAGGCTTCGACGAACTCCTCCCACGTCCGGGCCTGGTCCATCCGCAGGCTGGCCAGGTAGGGTGCTCCTCCCGGCTCCAGCCACGCCGCCCGCACGGCGTACGCCACATTGTTGTCCGGGTCCTCGTACACGACCGGCCCGTGGCGCGTGTACCTCAGCTCCGCCTCGACCGGGCCCTGCCCCTTCACCGGAATGGATTCGGTGATCACCCTCATCTCCTCCCATCCGTCCCGGTATCGGTATCGGTTCGGATTGGAGGGATCCGTCTCGTAGACGTACAGGTCCTCTCCGTCCGTGCTGAAGACCGTCAGTCCCCAGGCTCCATACTCGTTGTGGCCGATGCTCACACCGGGAATCTCGGGCTCACCGCCACCGATCACGTTCCAGCCCGGTCCCACCAGGTGGACCCAGTACCTGAGGGAAGGCACCGACTGCGCCCTGTGGGGATCGTTGGCCATGAGGGGATACCCGCTTTCGCTGAGGCGACCGCTCACCACCCAGTTGTTCGAGCCCACGTCCTGCTGGTCCTGCCACACGGCAAAACGGTCAAGGCCCCCTTCTTCCGTCGACCCGGCATTCCTCCACTGGCCGTTCAACGGGTCCCGGTCGACTTCGCTGCGAGAGGACTCGTCCCGGTCGCGGACCACGGCCTGCAGCCTCTCCAGGGCCTCTGGACTGTCCCGATACTCGGAGACCAGATGCTCGGGACGAAACTCGACGGAGCGTCGAAACGCGTTGTACCGGCCCAGGATGTCCGACTCCAGCAGCGCACCGTCGATGGCGCCGTCGAGGGTGAGATCGGGCTGCTTGGGATGGAAGTCCGAAACCCGTAGCACGGCCTCCGGGCCCACGGCGGCCACTGCACGGCCGATCTCCAACTCCTGACCGATATTCCCCAGCAGGCCCTGGTGCCGCGAAATCACCACCTCCGGGGTCCAGGGCTTCGGAGTGATGCCCAGCAGCTCGAACTCGATGGGAAGCAGGTCGGGATTCGCCTCGGTCTCGGCAATGTAGGCGTTCACCCCGTCCACGTAGGCTGGAATGATGACGGACCCCCGGTCGTGGTAGTGGTTCATCTCCTGGGTCATGTCGCCGCGGTACTTGAAGAGGCGGAAGCCGATGTCCCGCTCGATCTCGTCAGGTCCCAGCATCTCGGCGACGGTACCGGTGGCCTGGGCCCTCCAGACCTCGAACTGGAAGAGACGGTCCCGGGCCGCCGCGTAACCCTGGGCGAAGAAGAGGTCGTATTCGCTTTGGGCGTAGATGTGGTTGATGCCCCACTTGTCCCGGATGATCTCCACGGGCGCGGAGAGGCCGTCGGCCTGTAGGACCTGACCCTGGAGGGTATGAGGAGACGGTATGACCGCCGCCAGGGCGCCCAGCGCGACGAAGCAGGAGACCAGGGCCAGGACTCGCCTCACGGGCATCGGTCCAGGACTACGGCGGTGTGACCACCTCGATCTGCTGGGACCCACCATCGTCTTGCTCACGTGGTTACGGCTCCTCGTTCGTCAGGTAGGGAGAAGTCAGGAAGGGGCGGGCTCATGATACATCGCATGCCACACGATTTCGAACGTGGTTCGCCCGAGCCCTATGCCTCGTAGGTGACCCGCCCCCCGGCCACGGTCATCAGGACCGGTATCTCCTTGATCGCATCGGGGTCGGTATCGTGGGGATCACCGTCCAGGATCACGAAGTCTGCGAGCTTGCCGGGGGTGATGGAGCCCTTCGAGCCCTCCTCGAACGACGCATAGGCACCGCCCATGGTGCAGATCCTCAGAGCCTCCGCCACGGTGATCCGTTGATTCCCTCCCCAGATCCGTCCGTCGAAGTCCTTTCGGGTCACCATGCTCTGAATGGCCATCAGCGGTTCCCACGGGCCGGGCGTGTAGTCCGAGGCCGGAGCCACGGGGATGTCGTGGTCCAGGAACGACCGGTGGGCAAACATCCATTCCATCTTCTCGGGCCCGTATTCCACCCACTTGTTCCCGTGGTAATGGACGTACGTGTAGAAGGGCGTGGGGACGGCGCCCACCGCCTTGATCCGGGTCAGCAGCTCCGGGTTCACCAGCGAGCAGTGCTCGATCCGGTGGCGGGCGTCGGCCCTGGGCCAGAGTTCCTGTACCCGCTCGTAGGCATTGAGGACCATGTCGATGGTCACGTCGCCGTTGGCGTGGATCCCGACCTGCCAGTGGTTTCGATGCGCCTCTTCCACGGCCTCGTGGATCTCTTCCTGGCTCATGGTGAGAATGCCGTAGTCGTCGGGCCGACCCACGTAGGGTGTGCTCATCCTCATGGTCCGCTCCGACGCCGAACCGTCCGCACCGTACTTCACGCCGCCCACCCGCAGCCACTCGTCGCCGAACCCGGTTGCGGCCCCGGCCGCGAGGAGGGGTTCGTAGGCGCCTCTGCACATCATGTAGACACGGCAGTTCAGCTCACCGCCCCGGTAGGCGTCCTGGTACGCCCGAAGACTCGCGGTCGAGACGCCGGCGTCATGGAAGGACGTGAGGCCATCCCGGGCCATCAGCTCGGTGATGAGCTTCACGCCGGCTTGCCGGTCGGCCGGCGTATGCTCATCGGGCATCAGGGAGTCGAAGACGTAATTGGCACGCTCGGCGACGAGCCCCGTCAGCTCTCCGCCCTCTCTGTAGAACTTCCCGCCGTCGGGATCCGGCGTCTCGACCGTGATGCCCGCCGCCTCGAAGGCCCGGGTATTGTACACGCTTGTATGACCGCCCCGGTGGCCGACCACGGCCGGGTGATCCGGCACCGCCTCGTCCAGGTCCCGGCGATTGATGGGCCTTCCCTCGGCGAGCTTGGTGTCGTCGTATTTGAACCCCACGATCCATTCACCCGGGGGCGTTTCACGAGCGCGGTTGGCCATGCGCTCCTTGATCTCGGCGATGCTCCGAACGTCCACATTCACGTCCTTGAGCTCGGAGAGGCCCGCTCCGGCCGGATGGGTATGGGCATCGATAAAGCCTGGAACGACGGTGGCGTCTCCCATGTCGACGACGCGAGTGTCCCCAGCCCGAAGGTTCTCGATATCCGTCCGGGAGCCCACCGCGAGGAAACGGCCTTCCCGCACGGCAAAGGACTCGGCCATCGGCTGCGCCGGGTCTACGGTGTGGACTCGGCCGGCGTGGACGATGAGGTCCGGGGACGGGCTGCCCACGGTACCTCCGCCCTCGGTGTCACAACCGCTGAGCAAGCCGGCGCCGAGAGCGGCGGCAGCCGACCCCAGAAACTCACCTCTCGTGAATGCACACATGAGATCTCCTCTCAGATCATGGTGAGGGTACGCTTGCGCGCCCCCGGAGCGTGGCCCGGACGTCCTTCAGCTCCGCGGCCGCACCATCCGGGGGTCGAGTCAATAGGCTTACCGCAACCGTCACGACAAAGCCCGCAGTGAAGCCAGGGATCATCTCGTACAGATCGTAGAAGCGCTCTTTGAACACGAGCACCCAGACCACGGTGGTCACGAATCCCGCCAACATGCCCCATACGGCCCCCTCCTTCGTGGTGCGGTCCCAGAACAGGGAACACAGGACCACAGGCGTGAACGCCGACGCCAACCCGGACCAGGCGAACAGCACGAACCAGAAGATCATCCTGGCCTCGGTGAGGGCAGTCAGGAGCCCCACCAACCCGATGACGACGGTCAGAGCCTTGCCGATGGCCGAGAGCTGACGGTCGCTCAGGTCGGGATCGAGGATCTTTTGGATCACGTCGCGAACCACTGCGGAGGAGGCGAGGATCAACAGCGAATCCACCGTGGACATGATGGCCGCCAGAACCACGACAAGGACGACTCCGGCGAGCACGGGCGGGAACAATTCGGCAGCCATGACCGGAAGGATGGTTTCAGGATCTTCCAGCCCCGGGAAGAGGAAGCGCCCAGCGATCCCCGTCAGGACGGCTCCCACGTCGAAGACGATGATGCAGAGCACCGCGATCACTCCCGCCTCCGCGATCTGATCGCCGTCTCTTGCCGACATGAAGCGGGTGAGGAGCTGAGGAGCTCCCAGGAAGGCCAGGCCGATGCCGGCGAACCCCAGGGCACTGATCAGACCGCTCATGGACAACCCCAGGTCGCCCATGGGCTGGAGAAGGCTGGCGTCGACCTCTCGGATACCGGACATGAGCTCCCCCCATCCACCCACCGCCCGGATCCCCACGATGGGAAGGATCAACAGGCAGAGGAACATCAGGATTCCCTGGAGGAGGTCGGAGTAGGCCACTGCCTTGAAACCGCCAACGGACGTGTACAGAAGGATCACCACGGCGCCGATCCAGACGCCCGCCCCATAGCTGATCCCGAGGAACGAGCTGAAGGCTTTACCCGACGCCGTAAGCTGCGCTGCCGTGTAGGCTCCGACCATGCTCAGGATGATGGCGGCGCTCACGAGACGGAGGGTGTGGTTCCGGTCGAGAAAGCGGTCCGACAGGTAGTCCGGCACCGTGATGGAGTCGTAGCGATCCGTGTACTCCTTGAAGGGCCGGGCCACGAAAGCCCAGGCCACGGCGACCCCCAACACCTCGCCCAACACGATCCAGAGGGCGTGGAAGCCGACCAGATATCCCATGCCTGTGAGGCCCAGAAGCAACCAGCCGCTTTCCCCTGTCGTGTTCGAGGAGAAGGCGATGACCCAGGAGGGGAGCTTCTTGTCGGCCACGTAGAATCCGGCGACGGACCTCGTGTCCCGGTTGGCCCACCACCCGATGGCCACGAGGACCGCGAAATACGCAGCCAGAACCAGGGTCATCGCGCCCCGCCCTTCAGACACGATCCGGCCCGTGCATCCGCTCGTCCTGCTCGAACCCCTCTGACCCCGGCCCGGACTCGACCGGCGTATCGCCGCCCCCGCCATGGCCTCTCGAGCGTGGGGGGCGCCGACGTCCGTGGACCCGGTGGGCCCGGACCACCAGTACCAGTCCGGGTACCGTCGCGACCCCGAGGAGCAACCAGGTCTCGACCGGTAGCCCGAACAGCATCATTTCAGCTTCGGCTTTCCTCTACGGTTCCGCACGCTCGCTCGAGTCGGGTCAGACCCTCGGCCACCTCGTCTTCGCTGATCAGCAGGGAGGGGCCCAATCGAACCACGTGTCCATTCAGGCCACCGGCACCGATGAGCAGTCCCTCTTCTCTCGTGGCGTGAAGCAAAGCCTTCATCACCCGTGCACCAGGCTCCTTGGTATCCCGGTCCTCGACCAGCTCCATGCCCTGCATCAGGCCCATGCCCCTGACCTGGCCAATCCATCGGAACCGTGAGGCAAGGCGCTCCAGGCCGTCCCGCAGCTGCTCACCCCGCTCACGGGCCCTGGCGCGGACGTCCTCTTCCACCATCACGTCGAGGGCCGCGGCCATCCCGGCCATGCAGATGGGATTCCCCCCGAAGGTGGAAAGGGTCTTGCCCCGCCAGCTGCTCGAGAGGTCGGCTCGGGTGACGGTGGCCCCCACCGGGAGTCCTCCTGCAATGCCCTTCGCCATGACCATGATGTCGGGCACGGTCTGCCAATGCTCGATGCCGAACCAGTGGTCCCCGGTGCGGCCGAATCCCGCCTGCACCTCGTCGGAGATGAAAAGACCGCCATAGGATCGGATGATCTCGGCCATCCGCTGGAAGTATCCCCTCGGCGGCACGATGAACCCGCCGACGCCCTGAATCGTCTCGGCAATGAGGGCGGCCGGCTGTCCGTTGGTGGTGGTCTCGATGGCTTCGATCAGGTCGCGGGCGTAGTAGTCCACCAGCTCCTCGTCGGACGCGGCCCCGATGGCGGCCCGGTAGGGATAGGGAGCCACGGTGTGGGTGACGCCGGCGACCAGGCTCGGCAGGCCGCGCCACGAGGCGTGAGCCGTGAGAGACCTGGCCACGTCCGTCCGCCCATGGTAGGCATGGCGGAGCGCAACGATCTCGGTGCGCCCCGTGTGCATGCGGGCAAGGGAAAGGGCCGTCTCGATCGCCTCCGTCCCGCTGTTGGTGAAGAAGACCCGGTTCAGCTCGCCCGGCGCCATCGCCACCAGACGCTCGGCGGCATCCACCTGCGGCTCCGTCACGTAGAGCGTGGACGTATGGCCGAGCCGGCCTGCCTGGTTCCGTACGGCCTCGACGATGCGGGGATGGCAGTGGCCGAGAGAGGTCGTGAGAATCCCCGCGAAGAAGTCCAGGTATTCGCGCCCCTCGGCATCGGTGACGAACACCCCCTGTCCCTCAACCAAGACGAGAGGTTCCTCGTAGAAGGGCCGCAGTGCGTCGAAGATGACGTCTTGTTGCCGGCCCCAGACCTCGGCTCCGCGTTGAGCTACCGTCTCCACCGATCATCCTCCATCGTCGCAACGGGCGACCCTGGTTGTCCCTGACTGCCGGCGGCGAGCTTGCCGGACCCTACCATCGGGAGATCACCACCCTCTTGTCGGTGAAGAACTCCACGGCGTCGCGACCCTGCGCCTTCAGGTCGCCATAGAAGGAATGCTTCGCGCCGCCGAAGGGGAAAAAGGCCATCGGCGCCGCAACCCCGATGTTCACCCCGATCATGGAAATGCCGGCCCTGTAGCGGAACTCACGGGCGGCCCACCCCGATGTGGTGAAGATCGAAGTCGCGTTCCCATAGGGACTGGCCTCCACGAGATCCAGCGCTTCGTCCAATGAGGAAGCCCGTGAAAGGCCGGCCACGGGTCCGAACACCTCTTCACTTCCCAGCGGCGTATCGGGCCGCACGTCTTCGAATACGGTGGGGCCGACCCAATGGCCGTCGGGATACTGGTCGACGGTGCTCCCACGCCCATCCAGGAGGAGGCGGGCCCCATCTCGTTCCCCCTCATCGATGAACCGCATCACCCGTTCCCGATGGGCTCCCGAGATGACCGGACCCATGTCCACTCCCTCGTCCACCCCCCGACCCATGCGGAGCGAGGCGGCCCCGTCCAGAATCCGTTCCCTCATGGGTTCATACGCGTCCCCCACTCCGACGATGACCGACCCGGCGAGGCACCGCTGTCCGGCGGAGCCGTAGACCGATGCAAGCACTGCATCGGCGACCACGTCCGGATCGGCATCCGGGAGGACGATCATGTGGTTCTTCGCGCCTCCCAGGGCCTGGACTCGCTTCCCCGCCGCGCCTGCACGGGCGTAGACGATTCGGGCCACGGCGCTGGAACCCACGAAGGACACCCCCGCCACGTCGGGATGATCGATGAGGGCCTCCACCGCCTCCTTGCGGCCATGGACCACGTTGAGCACCCCGGGGGGCAACCCGGCCTCCGCGGCCATCTCGATCACGCGTTGGTGGGTCAGGGGGTCCTGCTCGCTGGGCTTCAGCACCACCGTGTTCCCCGAGGCCACGGCATACGGCCAGAACCACATGGGGATCATGACGGGGAAGTTGTAGGGGGTGATGATACCGAAGACTCCCAGGGGCTGGCGCAGGGTCTCGCAGTCGATGCCCCGAGCCACGTCCTCGAGGGCGTCGCCCATCATCAGGGTGGGGATTCCGCAGGCGTGTTCCACATTCTCGATTCCCCGCTGAATCTCGCCGGCGGTCTCCGCCACGTTCTTGCCGTGCTCCCTGGAAAGCTGGACCGCCATGTCCTGCCTGGCTTCGTCCAGCATGATCTTGAGGCGGAACAGGACGCGGGCGCGCTCAACGGCCGGGGTACGGCGCCATTCAGGAAAGGCGGCTTTGGCGGCCGCCACGGCAGCGGCGACCTCACGGGCACCCGACAGAGGCACGGTGCCCAGCCGTTCGCGAGTCGCCGGATCCTCGACGGGAACAGTGT
>Ga0224512_10003758_pt1 | contig 13202 bp, 13 predicted proteins | sample SF_May12_sed_USG_4_FD_169103 | JGI IMG/M metagenome (GOLD analysis project Ga0224512, IMG submission 169103) | Sediment microbial communities from San Francisco Bay, California, United States - SF_May12_sed_USGS_13 | ecosystem: Environmental > Aquatic > Marine > Sediment | place: USA...
AAATACTCCATGGTCAGTCTCCTCTTCAAATGACGGAGCCGAGCCTATCGGTCTCCGCAGAAGAGCTGCTTCCCATTACCCAATGTTGATAAAGTCCGACGGCTGGTCGTCTGAACGCATTTTGTAGAACGTAGTTTCTAAAAACGAATGAATTGGGAATCAGAGTTCAATATTCGGTGAAAGACGCAATTGGATTCAATAAGATCGCGTGAATATACGGTTGGGCTGACTAAATCAACAATATCTGCCATTAGCGGAAGTCGCGCCACTGTGCAGCCGCCAATGTAACCTCTGATTGAATCAGCATGAAGGGACCACGAGAATTAACCGGGTTGCGAATTGAGCGATTTTTGGGCAGTTTAACTTAATGGGAGAGCATCTTATGGGTGATTCAAAACTGCAGATCATCCTAGCCTGGATTTTGAATAAAAATTAGCAACTTGTTTTGGGGTAATTGCGCATAATGAGGGCCACAGCGGTCGGCGTTTCGGTATTCTTGCTGGTTCATCCTGGTGCCGGGAGCATTGCTCTATCGGACGAATTTGGCGAAGCGCCCGCTGATCACCTGAGGCTGGCGAATTCGATCAAGTACGAAGCGACTGCAGTGGCCCTGGCATCGGTTGTGTTCGGTTCGTTGTCGCTGCACGACCTTGAAGGCAGCTTCAAATTCACCAATGAAGGCTGGTTTGGAAACAGCACGAAATATGCCGGCGTCGATAAACTCGGTCATGCCTGGTACGGTGCCGCCGTTTCAGACCTGCTTTATGAGCGCATGCGAGCCAAGAACGGTGATTCGCGCTCAGCGGCGCTGACCGCGGCAGGGCTTTCATTCGCCATCATGACTCTCATCGAGGTTGGCGATGGATTTGCCGCGAACGCCACCGGTTTCAGCTGGGAGGACCTGGTGGCCGATGCCGCCGGCGCAGCGTTTTCATTCATCCGCAACACAAACCCGGAGATCCGCGACGTGGTGGATTTTCGTCTCGAATATCTGCCCGATATCAGCCTTGAAGACTGGAATACCGGGACATTTTATTCCGATCAGAAATATCTGCTGGCGTGGAAGCTATCGGGATTAAAAGCATTCCAATCCAGTCCGTTGCGGTTTCTGGAGGTCCACACCGGTTACCACACCCGCGGCTTCAGTTCCCTCGAACGGAAACGGGGCGTCCGCAAGGAGAGAAATTTATATGTCGGATTAGGCCTGAACCTTTCCGAAATGTTGTTTCGCAACCGCCACGGCAATTCGCGTCTGGACGGCGCGTCGCGCTGGGTTCTGGAACATGTGCAAGTGCCTTACACCTACGTCGGTGCCTCCAGTTTCGACTAAGCGGTATGGCGAATCGCATCGGCGCGCCAAGCCAAACGGCCTTCAAAAACGCCGGTTGCCATAACTGGGGGCCACTCATTGCGCTTGATGGTCCGTTCCGGGTCAATTCGCGACATACACGCCCAAGCGAGGGATGTCCGCTCTGTGGAGCCTTCCGGACATTTGGTTTGGCGGTGCCGCACCCCGTTATTTCGTCCCTCGGCCTGACGGCGTTCGCAATCCCCTCGCTGTCATGGTCCGGCCCCCTTGATCAGGCAATGACCGGACCACCGGCCGGCCCGGTGCACAATGTCTGGGCGATCCTCCGGTCTGATCCACCGATCAGGCCGGGGGAGGAGGATGACAGTGGGAGGGGCCGCAGGATGGCAGCCAGAGAGGGCTGATCGCCCTTTCGTCTTGACGATGACGGCCGCCGGAGCCGACAGTGGTGGCGGCGTAAAACGCCTTTGAGGCAGCGAGGCAGGCATGAGCGGCAATGTTCTGGCCATCGATCAGGGCACGACGTCGTCGCGGGCGATCGTCTTTGACGAGACGTTTTCCATCCGCGCGCTGGCCCAGGAGGAATTCGCCCAGCATTTCCCCGCTTCCGGCTGGGTCGAGCACGATGCCGGCGATCTGTGGCAAACAGCATTGCGCACGGCGCGCCAGGCCCTGGAAAAAGCCGGGCTGGAGGCTCGCGACATTGCCGGCATCGGCATCACCAATCAGCGCGAGACCGTCGTCGTCTGGGATCGCCGCACCGGCAAGGCCATCCACCGCGCCATTGTCTGGCAGGACCGCCGCACGGCCGGTTTCTGCGCCGAACTGAAGGCCGCCGGTCACGAGCCGATGGTGAGCGAAAAGACCGGCCTGCTGCTCGATCCGTATTTCTCCGCCAGCAAGCTCGCCTGGATCCTGGAGAATGTGGAAGGCGCCCGCGCCGCCGCCGAGGCCGGCGACCTGGCCTTCGGTACCGTCGATTGCTTCCTGCTCTGGCAGCTGACCGGCGGCGCCGTGCATGCCACAGACGCGACCAATGCCTCGCGTACATTGCTCTACAACATCCACGACAATGACTGGGACGGCGCGCTGCTCGACCTGTTTGGCATTCCGCCCGCCATGCTGCCCGAGGTCCGCGACTGCGCCGGTGATTTCGGCACGACGACGCCGGGTCTTTTCGATGGCGCCATTGCCGTTCTCGGCATGGCCGGCGACCAGCAGGCGGCGGTGCTCGGCAATGCCTGCTTTTCGCCCGGCATGGTCAAGTCGACCTATGGCACGGGCTGTTTTGCGCTGATCAATACCGGCGCCGACGCGGTTGCCTCCAAAAACCGGCTGTTGACGACCATCGCCTACCGCCTCGACGGCAAGACGATCTATGCGCTGGAAGGTTCGATCTTCATCGCCGGCGCCGCCGTGCAATGGCTGCGCGACGGTCTCGGCATCATTGCTGACGCCGCCCAGTCGGGCGAATTGGCGGCCGCCGCCGATACCGGCCAGGCGGTCGTCCTGGTGCCGGCCTTTACCGGCCTGGGAGCGCCCTATTGGGACGCTCATGCGCGCGGTGCGCTGTTCGGCCTGACCCGCAATAGCGGACCAAAGGAACTGGCGCGGGCGGCGCTGGAATCGGTCTGCTTTCAGAGCCATGACCTTATCGAAGCGATGCGCGGCGACTGGTCCGGCGGCGGTGCCGGTACGGTGCTGCGTGTCGATGGCGGCATGGTGGCCAGCGACTGGACCATGCAGCGCCTCGCCGACATTTTGGATGCTCCGGTCGACCGCCCGGAAATCCTGGAGACGACGGCGCTGGGAGCCGCCTGGCTCGCCGGCCACAAGGCCGGGGTCTGGCCCGGCCGGGCAGGCTTTTCCGGCGCCTGGCGGCTTGCGCGCCGCTTTGAGCCGGCAATGGACGATGCGCTCCGGTCTGAAAAACTGGCCGCCTGGGCCGATGCCGTCAGCCGGACTTTGTCACGATGATTGGGCCGCGGTAACCGGCTCGCCGAAGATCGGCCCGTCATGGCTTTTCACTTCGGCAAGCAGAGCCTTTACCAGACCGATACCGGCATCAAGGTCCGGATAGGTGATGGCGTAGGCCGGAATATTTTCGCCGAAGCGGGCAAACGCTGCCAGAGCGCCGGTGCCGGCGATGAGCCGCGTTCCGGTCTCAATCAGCAGCTTTATCGCCTCGTCCGGGGACAGAGCCGTTGTCGCCGCCCGGGCCTGCCGGTCCCAGCGCGGCAGGACGATCAGCCGGGCTGGAACCGGGTTTTTCTCCGCATGCGCCTGGCCCGGCCAGAAATAGCGGATCTTCAAATTTCGGTTGCCGAAGACGGTGCTGTCGTGAAGGACCGGAAAAAGGCCGCCGACAATCGGCCAGCTTGCCGATTTGACGCTCAGCGCGAAAGGCAACGGCGCGATCGCCTCGCCATCGGCGCAGAGCGGCAGGAGATCATCGGAAACCAGCTTGCCGCCGGCGGCGATCAGACCGGCCGCCAGCGTCGTCTTGCCCGAACCGCTGAGTGCCGCCATGACGACGCCCTCGCCGCCAAGCGAAATGCCGGATGCGTGCAGGATGGCCGCCGGCGGCGTTGCCTGAAGCGAGGCTGCAATGGCGTCACGCAAGGCCAGATGGCGCGCCAGGGCGCGATCGCTGCACGACCAGGTGATCCGCCCGTCCAGCCAGCCGGTATAGACCTCGTCACGGTAAAACACATCGATGACGGCCTGGCTGCCGCCGCCCGGATGCGCGGCCGGCGCGGCAACGGCAGCCAGGAGGTCGGCAAGGTAAGGCTCTTCGCAACGCAGACGGACCGGCGCGCCGTTGCAGGCGATTGTCAAATCACACCGGAAGTCAGCGCCCGGCGGCTGGCTCGCCTCTTCGCCAAACCCTGCCGGCCCGGCATCGGCAAACAGGTTGACCTCACGCCATTCTGCCTCAAGCGCCACGACGTCCCGTTCGATACCGCTTTTCCCGATCTTGAAATGGCGGGACAGATCGGTGGCGATCTGTCCTGGCGAGCGGCCGGCGAGACGCTCGTTCAAAACGAACCCGCCGATACCGTTGAGCGCGCACAGCGCCGCCGTCAGCCGGTTATGGGCAAGAACGCCTTCACCGAATGTGACGGTTTCGATATCTGACCTTGCCGTCACGGGTCAGGGGATCGGTGAACAGCTTTGCCCCGGAGTCGCCTGATGGCCCGGTTTGTGGCAGGCGCCCGCCGGCGTGCCTTTCAACAGCACCATCATGGCCGGGGTCATATATGCCGCAAACCGGCCAGCGGCCTTCAGAGCCTGGCGGCGATTGTAGTCAGGTGGTGATTGGCTGTTCTCCGTCGCCGCACGGATACGGGACCGATTCTCCATCAGACTTGCCTCAGCGTTTTGCTGAAGCCGGTGATGTCTGAACCAGCCGCTACGCTCTACGATCTAGAAATTGCATGCAGAAAGCGATTATCGTTTAAGTAGAAATGCGATGCGAACCGACCGCCGCATTTTTGGTGATCCGGCGTTGCGAGGGGTGGACTTTCGGCGATGCCGGTTCTGCGCGCGGACCAATCATTGGCCGCCAGCGCTTGCCGATTGACACACTGATGGTGACGCCTTAACTGGACCGCGCTCAGGCCCAGGTGGCGGAATTGGTAGACGCGCTAGCTTCAGGTGCTAGTGCCCGTATGGGCGTGGAGGTTCGAGTCCTCTCCTGGGCACCAATTTACCCGCGGGGATTCATGTCGCGGATCAGGAGACGGGCGCTGTGACAATCAGGGTGCATGAAGGCGACCTGCCCGATCTGGCGGACTATCCCGGCGACGTTGCCATCGACACCGAAACGATGGGCCTCAAGCCGCATCGCGACCGCCTCTGCCTGGTCCAGCTCTCGCCCGGCGACGGTACCGTGGATATTGTCAGGATCGCCGCCGGCCAGAAAGATGCGCCCAATCTGGTGGCGCTTTTGTCCGATCCGGGCCGGCTCAAGATCTTCCATTTCGCCCGCTTCGACGTGGCCGTGCTAAAACAGGCCTTCGGCGTCGAAGTCAGCCCGGTCTGGTGCACCAAGATCGCCTCACGCCTGGCCCGCACCTATACCGATCGCCATGGGCTCAAGGATATTGCCCGCGAACTCATTGGTGTGGAAATGTCGAAACAGCAGCAATCCTCCGACTGGGGCGCCGGCGAACTGACCGATGCCCAGCGCGAATATGCCGCCGCCGACGTACTCTATCTTCACCGCATGAAGGATGCGCTGGAACAGCGGCTGGCGCGCGAGGGCCGCACCGGCCTGGCCGAGGCGTGTTTCAATTTTCTGCCAGCCCGCGCCGATCTCGATCTTCTTGGCTGGGACGACACCGACATCTTCGCCCATTCGTAGGGCCGTATGCGGTCCGGCGGTCCGGCCGCCAGATGGGTTGACAGACGGGCCAGCAGACGGCCCTTGCCCTTGATCACGAAATCATCACACTTGCGCCGGTATGTCCTGTGACCGACATCATGGCGGATCATGGCTGTAACGACTGGATATCTTGACGGGGTAGCGGCGCGCAACACGGCGTTCGCCCGTGCTGAACGGCATTCGCGCATTGTCGCAATCGCGCGCAAGGCGCTGCCGGTCGCCGGCGTCGCGGCCTTGCTTGCCTTCGTCGTTGCGGCACGCCTTTCCGCGCCCACCGGGCTTGATTTTACCGTTGCCCGCACGACGATCAAACGCAATGCCATCGTCATGGACCATCCTGTTCTGACCGGCTACGACACCGACAATCGGAAATACCGGGTTTCCGCCGACCGCGCCGTCCAGAATTTAAGCTCGCCCGATCGGGTGCGACTTGAAGGCATACGCGCCGAGGTCACGGTCGAGGGGCGCGGCGGCGCCGTCATCAGCGCAAAGGGTGGTGATTATGACAATACCCGCAGTACTCTGGCGCTCTATGGCGGCCTGGCGCTCGATTCCGACGACGGCATCCGCGTTCGGATGAAAAATGCCGATATCGATTTTGCCGGCGGAGCGCTGGTGACCAAAAACCCGGTCACGATCATCTATAAGGACAGCGAGACAAGTGCCGATGCCATGACAGCGAGCGATGGCGGCAATGTCATTGTGCTCAGCGGCCGCGTTCACACGCGGTTAATGCCGCCCAAGCGACAATCGGCCAATCCGCCGGCCGACAGGCCCGCACCATCTGGAGAGACGCAATGAATGGCGATAAAGCGGCGAACCTGCGCGCAGCGGCACGCCTGCTGGGTTTGCTGTTTGCCGGCGTCCTGTTTGCCGGCGGCGCCAGCGCCCAGGGCCTGGGCGAGACGTTCAAGGGTTTTTCGACTGAATCGCAAGACCCCATCCAGATCGAGGCCAACCGGCTGGAGGTTCGTGACAAGGAAAAAGTCGCCATCTATGCCGGCAATGTTCGGGTCCGGCAGGGTGATACCGTTCTCAAGACCGCACAATTGCGCGTTTATTACACCGGGGATGCGGCCGGCGCGACGCCCGGTTCAAGCGTCAGCCGGATCGAGGCCCGCAATCGGGTCGTTGTCCAGTCCGGCAGCCAGACGGCGTCCGGCGACACGGCGGTCTTCGAAATGGCGGCGGACCTGGTCACATTGACGGGAAATGTCGTGCTCACCGAAGGCGACAACATTATCCGCGGACACAAGCTCATCATTGACCTGAAAACGCACCGCGCCCGCATGGAGGGCGATCGCGTTCAGACGATTTTGACGCCGAACCGGGCTCAGAAAAAGAACTGACGGCCGGGCGCGCAGCCAAATCCGCTCTGCCGTTATTGGGGGACACCACGATTAGCCAGAACAGCGCTCATTTTGCGACACCGCGCTCAACCCGCCGGTCGGCTTTGGCTGAGCGCCTGCGCGCGCTCTGGCCGGGCCGTGGCCGGGCGGGCAGGGCTTCCGGCAAGCCTTCGCTCGCACCGGCGGCCACAGCGGTGGCGGGACGGGCTGGCCGGGCGGTGCGGTCCGGCGCCGGTGCCGATGGAGCGGCAGCCGCAGGCGCGAGCGGCTGGCTCGTCGCAGACCGCCTGCGCCGGGCTTTCAAGGGCCATCTGGCCGTTGAAGATGTTTCACTGGCCGTCAGCCGCGGTGAGGCCGTCGGCTTGCTTGGCCCCAACGGCGCCGGCAAAACGACGGTGTTCTATATGATTACCGGCCTGATCCAGCCCGATGGCGGCCGCATCGGTCTGGACGGCCACGACATCACCGCCTTTCCAATGTATCAGCGGGCGCGGCTCGGCATCGGCTATTTGCCGCAGGAAGCCTCGATTTTCCGTGGCCTCACCGTGGAGGACAATATCCGCGCCGTCCTGCAGATCATCGAGCCGGACCGGGCCCGCCGCGAATCCGAACTCGATGCCTTGCTGGACGAATTCCACATCGCCCATCTGCGCAAGGCATCCGCCATTTCCCTTTCCGGCGGCGAGCGCCGGCGCTGTGAAATCGCCCGCGCTTTGGCAAGCCGGCCGTCTTTCATGCTTCTCGATGAGCCTTTCGCCGGCATTGACCCCATCGCCGTCGGCGATATTCAGAATCTGATCCGGCACCTGACCCGGCGCGGCATCGGCGTCCTGATCACCGACCACAATGTTCGTGAGACGCTTGGTCTGATCGACCGCGCCTACATCATCCACTCCGGCAGGGTGCTGACCGAAGGCCGGCCGAACGACATTGTCGAGAATGCCGAAGTGCGGCGCGTTTACCTCGGAGACCAGTTCCGTCTGTGAATTGGCCGGCGGCGAACTTTGGTCGCACGCAAAAACCGGGCCAACCATGCCATTATCGGTTCGATAAGCCAGGCAAGAAGATCCGGATGGGCCGCCATTACGATGACCTGACAACCTGGTAACGGGGTAAACAGGCGTGGAATAATGGTGTTGTCGCCAAAACTGCACGTCAAGCAGACGCAATCGCTGGTCATCACGCCGCAGCTGATGCAGGCGATCCGGCTGTTGCAGATGTCCTCAGCTGAATTGGCCGAGTTCGTCGATACCGAACTGCAACAAAACCCGCTTCTGCTGCTGCATGACGGTACGGCGTTCGAGCGCGATGAAAATCCTGCCGCCGGTGATGCCGATTCCGAAATGCCCGATGCCGGGATTGTTGATCTGCAAGGCGCCCTGCGCCAAACCGCCGAATCGCTGAGCGATGCGATCGGCGTCAGCACCGCCGACATGTTTCCCGATGCCAGTGCGCCCGGCGAGGGCCAGCCGAGCGGTACGGGCATCGTGAACGGCGACCGGGCACGACCCAGCGCCGCTGGTGTTTCCGGCAGGCCGGCGGCCGGTTCCGGCGATGAAATTCCCGGCTGGCAGGAGAACCTGCCGGGATCACAGAGCCTTGTCGCCACGATTGAGGCTGCGATCGCGGCGGCGATAGGCGATCGGGCACGGCAGATGATCGCCCTGACGCTGCTCGCCGATCTGGACGGCGCCGGCTATCTGGCCACGCCGCTTGCTGAAATCGCCGAAAAGCTCGGCACCGGCCGGGAGGTTGTTGAATCGGTCCTGCGCCAATGCCAGGAATTGGCGCCAACCGGCGTCTTTGCCCGTTCACTCAAGGAGTGCCTGGCATTGCAGCTCGCCGAGCGCGATCGCCTTGATCCGGCCATGCAGGCGCTGCTGGACAATCTCGACATGCTCGCCGACCGCCGCATCGACGCGCTTGTCGCCTGTTGCGGCGTTGACCGGGAAGACCTTGAAGAGATGATCGCCGAAATCAGGGAGCTCGATCCCAAACCGGCTCAGGCCTTTGCCGAATTCAGGCCGCAATTTGTTGTTGCCGATATTTTTGTCCGCCAGGCCGCCAGCGGTGGCTGGGCCTTGGAACTTAACGATGAAACGCTGCCCAGGGTAGTGGCCGATCGGACCTATTATACCGAAGTTGTCGGGCGGCTTGGAGCGGGCGACGACAAAAAATTCCTCACCGAGTGCATGCAGCAGGCGACATGGCTGGAGAAAAGCCTGGACCAGCGCGCCCGCACCATCCTGAAGGTGGCTGCCGAAATCGTCCGCCAGCAGGATGCTTTCCTCACACATGGCGCGTCGCATCTGCGGCCGCTCAATCTGCGGATGGTCGCGGAAAGCATCGGCATGCATGAATCGACGATCAGCCGGGCAACGGCGAATAAATATATGGCGACACCACGCGGCATCTTTGAACTGAAGTACTTTTTTTCCTCATCAATCCCGTCAGCCGGCGGTGGCGACGGCCATTCCGCCGAATCGGTCAGGCACCGCATCCGCGCGCTGATCGACAATGAACGGCCCGATGCGGTTCTTTCCGACGATGCGATTGTCGAACATCTGCGCCCGGACGGCATCGTGATAGCGCGGCGTACGGTCGCCAAATACCGCGACCTGATGCACATTCCCTCCTCAGTTGAGCGGCGCCGGGAAAAGCAGTCGACAAGCATCAGATGAACCGATGACGATCACATCCCCTGGCCCTGCATTGACTTCCCGGACCTTGGCGCTTACACGTCCGCCCCGCGTCGGCTGGCCTTCAACACATGCCTTAATTCGCCGCCGCGCAAATGCAGCTGGACGTTTAACAATATGGCTTTGAAGATATCCGGCAAGAACGTCGATATCGGTCAGGCGCTTCGTTCACGCATCGACCAGACAATTGCCGACGCCGTACGGAAATTCTTTGACGGCGGCTATTCCGGCCAGGTGACGGTGATGCGAAACGGGCGCGCATTCAGGACCGAATGCTCCGTTCACCTCGACTCCGGCATGGTGATCGAGGCGAGCGGAAACGACAACGATGCCAATGCCAGTTTCGATCAGGCCGCCGAACGGCTGCAAAAGCGGTTGCGGCGCTACAAACGCCGCCTGAAGGATCGCAGCCGGGTGCAAAGTGCAAAGATGATCACGCCGGCCGCTGCCTTCGTACTGACGCCGCCGCCCGAAGATGATGAACTTGCCGAGGACTATTCTCCGGCAATTGTGGCGGAGACCACGGCCGAGATTAGAACCCTTTCCGTCAGCGGCGCCGTCATGGAGCTCGATATGACCGATGCTCCGGTCGTTGTTTTCCGGAATTCCAGCCATGGCGGCATCAATGTCGTCTACCGGCGCCCGGACGGCCATTTCGGCTGGATCGATCCGGCCCTTCTGGAAAATGCGGAAACGGCTGCAAAGGATTGAATCCGGCAAAATCCGGTTGGAAATCAATGGACCTAAGTGACCTCATAAGCCCGGATTCGATTGTTCCCGTCCTCAAGGCGCAGAGCAAGAAGCAGATCCTGCAGGAATTATGTGCAAGGGCGGCCCGCCGGACCGGGCTGTCGGAGCGCGAGATCTTCGATACGATCCTGCAGCGCGAAAAGCTCGGCTCGACCGGCGTCGGGCACGGCGTGGCGATCCCGCACGGCAAGCTGCACGCGGTCGATTCCATCACCGGCGAATTTGCCCGCTTGTCGAAACCGATTGATTTCGACGCCCTCGATGATCAGCCTGTCGATCTGGTTTTCCTGCTACTGGCGCCTGAAAGCGCCGGCGCCGATCATCTCAAAGCCCTGGCCCGGATTGCCAGGGTCTTGCGCGACCAGTCCATCGCCAAGAAAATCCGCGCCTCAAACGACGCCGATGCCATTTACGCATTGCTGGTTGATGCGGCGCCGGCCTCCGACGCTGCCTGATCTGCATTGCCTGTTTTACGGGTTGGTCCACGCCGGAAGAACAAGACTTTAGTGAACGCTGACTGTCTCCAGGTCGTTTTCCAGCGCGTTGGCAAGGGCCGCCGCGCGTGAATCGGTCAACATGATCGGTGTGCCGTCTGCATTGAGCAGCGCCCACAAAGCCAGCCCCGCCGCCATGGCCGGCGCCTGCGGAAAAAGCCCCGGCACATCTTCCGAGGCGACCGGCCGGACATAGGCAATCTGCCCGCCGCCGAGACGTTCGAAAATATGGTCCGGCATCGTTTTCATGTTGGAATCCATCTTCATGGCACTCCTTCTCCTTATACCCCCGCGAAACAGCCGGCATTCACCGGATAACTGGCCCTGGTTCAGCCATTGGAATCAGCTGTGGGACGTGATTGTGATCTTGCGGACCACTTTGTCAGGCTCTGGCCGCACCAGGTCGATGGACAGCAGCCCATCGCGCAGATCGGCGCCCGTGACGGTCATGCCGTCGGCAAGGACAAATGTCCGCCTGAACTGGCGCGCGGCGATGCCGCGATAAAGATAATCCTTGCCGGGATCTGCTGCTTCTTCAGCCTGGTGGCCGCTGATTGTCAGCTCGTTTTCTTCCACCGAGATATCGAGATCGTCCTGGCTGAATCCGGCGACTGCCAGCGTGATCCGCAAATGGTCCGGTTCGTCCTTCTCGCCATGAACTCGCTCGATATTATAGGGTGGATAACCGTCGGTGGCGGATTTGGACACGCGGTCCAAGAGCCGCTCCATATCGTCAAAGCCCAGCAAAAGCGGGCTGGAAAACCCGGTCAAACGCGACATCCGCAAAGCCCTCGCCTAAAGCGACTTCGCACTGCGAACCCGGCATCCCGGCATCCGCATGCTTTGCAAATATGGTCTTTGCGGGCCGGGGGTTCAAGCGCCCGGCGGCAAGCTCGCGAAGGCTTCACGCGCCGGCGTTTTTCAATACGGGCTGATCAGTAAAAAAATGGTGGAGCCAGACGGGATCGAACCGACGACCTCGTGAATGCCATTTTCAAGGTCATTGATTTCTGGGCATTCCTCAAGCTTCCTGTTAGGTCAATTAAGATCGGTTTTTCAATGATTTCTATTCTTGGGCGTTCCTGGACGTTCTTGCTGTTTCCATCACGCGCGCTTACTATGTGCTTACCAGAACAAAAATCGAAAGCACGCAGCCATGCCCACCGGACATATTTCCAAGCGATCCATCGATGCCAGAAAGCCGGAAAACAAGGACAGCTACCTCTGGGATGACGAACTGAGCGGTTTCGGCCTGAAGGTGACGCCCGCCGGGCGCAAGGTCTACCTGGTCCAATATCGGCTTGGGGGGCGGAAGGGCAGGGTGCGGCGCGTGACCATCGGCATCCAGGGACGGATTACTCCCGAGCAGGCTCGTATCGAGGCCAAACGTCTTCTGGGACAGGTCGCGGCTGGTGAAGACCCGGCGGATTTGAAACAACAAAAAAATGGCCAGCCGACTTTGGGCGAGTTGGTCGATGTCTTTCTCTCGGAATACGTCGATGCCAAGCTGAAGGCCAGCACTGCGGAAATCTATCGCCGCCTTTACCGGGACTATCTCCCTGCGACGCTGTGTCGGCGCTTCGCTGCGGATGTCAGCCGGCCGGATATCGCGCGGCTGCATGTTTCAATGCGCGACAAGCCCTATCAGGCCAATCGGGTGCTGGCTCTGCTTTCCAAGTTTTTCAACTGGTGTGAAAAGCACGGCTACCGGCCCGACGGGTCCAATCCCTGCCGCCATATCGAAAAATACAAGGAACAACGCCGCGAGCGGTTTTTATCGCCGCTGGAACTGGCCCGGCTCGGCGATGCCCTGGCCCAAGCCGAGGCGAACGAGACAACCTCGCCCTATGTGATTGCCGCCCTGCGGCTACTTGTGCTGACCGGCGCACGGCTGTCAGAAATCCTGACGCTGCAATGGTCATTCATCGATTTCGACAATACTCTGCTCCGGCTGCCGGACAGCAAGACCGGGGCGAAGACCATTTATCTCAATGCCCCGGCGCTGCAAATCCTCACCGACCTTCCCCGGCTTGAGGGCAATCCGTTCGTCATTTGTGGAAGGCGTGAGGGAGCAAGGCTGATCAATCTGCAAAAGCCATGGCGGCGGATCAGAAAGGCCGCCGGGCTGGATGATGTCCGTATCCATGACCTGCGTCATTCCTTCGCGTCGGTCGCCGCCGGTAGCGGCCAATCCCTGCCGGTAATCGGCGCGCT
>Ga0224512_10003759_pt1 | contig 13202 bp, 12 predicted proteins | sample SF_May12_sed_USG_4_FD_169103 | JGI IMG/M metagenome (GOLD analysis project Ga0224512, IMG submission 169103) | Sediment microbial communities from San Francisco Bay, California, United States - SF_May12_sed_USGS_13 | ecosystem: Environmental > Aquatic > Marine > Sediment | place: USA...
CACGCTGAACCATGCCGTGCGTTACTCCCGCTCGTACAGTCCGTCGAAGATCGTCTTCCACGACGCGCCGCTGTCGGTCGAGGTATCCCACGCCTGGCGGACGGTGCCGTCGGCGTCGGCGTGCCAGGTGATGCGGTCGGTGACTGGGGCGCCGTCCTTGCCGATGCGCTCGCCGGAGAGCACCATCTTGCCGTCGGCTCAAGGAGAAGTTCCGCGACATGGGAGTCGTGCTCTCCGACGCCAAGTTCGCCATTTTTCTCTTGCTCCTCGGCCTGTTCTTCTGGCTTCCCTTCTGGGCGTTCTTCAACATCTGCGCGATCTATGTCGATCGCAACCTCGACACCGCCCAGCTCTACATGAACTTCAAGGCCGTCTTCGGCACCAGTGTCGCCGGCTTCTTCTCCCACGAGGAGGAAGACGGCGTGCGACGAATCCTCGACGAGACCATCGCCCACACCGGTTGGATCATCATGCTTCTCCAGGTGTTCGTGTCGCGCGCCGTCGAGAGGTGGCCCGCCATGCCCTCGTTCCTCTGGGGCCTGTTCGTCTCCGCCGTCGGCTTCGTGATCCTCGGCCTCGCCAAGGTCAGCGCGCCCGCGCTCGTCTTCCTCGGCATCTTCTTCTTCGCCATCGGCGAAATGATGGCCTCGCCGCGCATCCAGGAGTACATCACCTGGATTGCGCCCAAGGAGAAAGCCGGCCTCTACATGGGCTCCAACTTCCTCGCCGTGTGCATCGGCGGCCTTACCAGCGGCGCCTACACCTGGCTCTACGGCCGCGTGCGCGACGCCGGCAACCCCGACTACATCTGGTACATCATGGCCGCGCACGTCCTCATCGCGATTCTCGTATTGACGATATTCGTGCGCGTCGCGGGCGAGTTCAAAGAGCAGGAGGCGTAGAGACAGGCATCGTTCAGGTGCCGGCACGGGGCGGGGTCAAGATGTCTGCGCGAGGAAGGCCTCGACGGCCGCTTCGACGCCGGTCCTGGAGAGGCTGGGGTAGCGCGCGTAAGCGGAGTCCGGGATTTCCGCCACCAGGGACCGGAATTGCCCGGGATCCACCATTCCGCTGCGGATGAATTCTCGTGCATCTTCCAGATCTCGCTGAAAGCCGCGGACGACCTTGGAAAGGAGCTGCGCGCAGGGATCGTAGTGGTAGAACGTGATCGCGCCCACCGTGTCGATGAACACATGACGGCCCGCGGTTCCCTTGAGCGGCGGTACGAAGTCTTCCGGACGGGCGAACTCGATGTTTATGTTGAGTTGCTCTTTGATCTCCTGGATGCCCCGGAAGACAACATCCCGGTCGGAGAAGAGATCCACGTCGATGGATGAGCGTCGCCAGCCGAGGTAGACAGCGGTTCCTCCACCCACGAGGTAGACGCGGTAGGCACCGCGTCGTGGAGCGCTTCGCGCCAGTTCCTTCATCAGCAAGACCAGGCGCTCTCGCGTGAGTTCCTCACGCATGCTTACCTCGGGTCACGCGGGCGTCGGCGCACGCGTCTGCGAACGACGCGGCCTGACGCAGATAGGCAAGATACCGCGCGTGAGCCAGGTCGCCGCCGTTCTGTTCCAGCAGTCGGTACAGGCGTACGTCCGCATCCGCGAACACATCACGGGGAAGCGGCACTCCCTCCCGCCTCAGGCGGGGAGCCGCGAGCGACACCAGCAGGCTCTCGATCGATTCGTCGCCGCGGGCCAGGGCGGCCAGCCCCGCGTCCACGGCCTCGCCGCCGGGCAGGCCCAGGGCCTGGAAGCCGGGAGCGCCGAACCGAGCCCGGATCCATCGCCGCGTGGCCGCCTTGCGGGCCACCATCCTTCGCGCTTCAGGGTTCATGCGCGAGGCCCGCGCGCGTCCGCCTTCACGGCCGTAGGCACGAAACCGCTCTCGAACCGACCTTGGGAGTCTCATCATGTCGTATGATACTAAGGGGGTAAGCATTTGTCAACAGCAAACCGGCGCGGTCTCCCGACCGTTCCCAACGGCCGGCTGGTTCGTGTAGGCTGGGCGCATGGTGCTCTTGAGGTAAAATGCCTGCTTCCGTTCAAACGATCCTGGCTTCTGGAGCGACTCAATGCATGAGATGAGCGCGCCTCATGACAGTGGCCGGACGGACCGCGAGCTGGTCGACGCCGTTCTGCGACAGAGGGACGAACTGGCCTTCCGGGTCCTCTATCGCCGCCACACCCCCCGGCTGTTCATGCTGGTCGCGCGGCTGCTGGCACGCGGTGACCGCGAGGCGGAGGACGTCGTGCAGGAAATCTGGATCCATACCTTCGAGAGTCTCGGCCGCTTTCAGTGGAACTCTAGCTTCTCGACGTGGCTCACCGGCATCGGGCTCAACTGCGTGCGCGATCGTATCCGTAAGTACGCCCGGTCGCGCGAGACGGGAGTCGACGTGCTGCCCGAGGTTGCCGTGGTTCCCGATCCGCCCGAGGCACGGATCGATCTGGAACGGATGATCGGCCGGCTCCCGGACGACCAGCGGCTGGTGCTGGTTCTGCACGATGTTGAAGGAATGAAACACAGAGAAATCGCGGAGCATCTCGGCATCCCGGAGGGCACGTCCAAGACGCACCTCTCGAACGCGCGCAAGCGGATTCGCGCGATGATGTCGGGAAAAGGAGCACAGACATGACTGACGAACTGACGCCCGAAGAGAAGGAAGCGCTCAAAAACCTCCCGCGGGAACGCATGCCGGTCGGTCTGGAAGCGCGGGTGGTCGAGGCGATGCGCGAGCACGGTTTTCTCGCGAAGCGGCGGCGGACCATCGTGCTCACCGGAAACCGCGTCGCGGGGCTCGTCGCGGCCAGCGTGGCGCTCATTATCGGCGCGTATTCGATCGGCCTGCATCGGGGCGGTGGCGACGCGGTGGTCCCGCCCGCCGCGACGCTGACGGAAGGCGAACGCGAACCCGTGGACCGGGCGACGCCGCCGCCGCCGGAAGAGAAGGCCCAGCGGATCGCGGCCGACGATGCCCGCGGGGCCGGAGAGCCGGCCGTCGCGGAGGCCGAGAAGAAGGCCTGGCCGGAATCGCGGGGAGAGGCCGACAAGAAGGTCATCGCGGAATCGCAAGAGGAGAAGGTCGCAGCCGCCACCACTCCTCCCGCCCCCGCGGACGAGGCGCTGGCAGAGCGGACATGGAAGGCCAGGCCGGAGGAGGAGGCGCGCGCGCAGACGCGGCGGGAAGCCGCCTCACCGCCCGCGGCGGAGGCGCTGGCGCCGACGCCTGTGCCGAAGGATTCCCGCGAACGGGCCCGGATCATGAAGTTCGACGCCGCTCCCCGCGGCACGAGGCAGTCGTTCACCTTCCTGCTGAACGGCTCGCCGCTCTCGGTCGAGGCCGACAGCGTGCGCGTCACGGAGGACGAACGCGGCCGAATCCTCAACATCTACACCCCGGACGGTATCATCCGCCTCCGTCTGGCCGGCGACTGAGTCCCCGCCAGGGACTCTGTTTTTTCCAAAACCAAACGCCCGCCCGCGGCGACTCATGGGTGTGACCGAGAGTCGCCGGGTCGCCGGTGACCTCGCCAAATCGAAAGGGGAAACGCGATGAAGATCACCACCTGGGCCGGTACCATGCTGGCCATCATACTGTTCGCCATCATCTCCAGCGCGGACGGAACCGGAACCATCAGCGGGCGCGTCCTCGACGCGTACTCGCAACAGCCCCTCGCGGGCGCGACCGTCGTCGTGGAAGGTACCCATCTCGGCGCGCGCACCGGGAGCGACGGAACGTACACCATTGTCAACGTCCCGGCCGGCGTTTACACCGTCCGTGTCGAGACAGTCGGTGCGATGGCCGCGAAGCAGCGGGTCACGGTTGTCGCCGGAAGGACGGCCACGGCCGATTTCCAGTTGATGCGCCTGCGCGAGAATCCCGCCGAAGCAAAGGACGAAGCCCGGCTGGAGAAGGTGCAGCCCACCGGCGAGCCCGAGCCGATTGAAGGGCGGAGTCAGATGATGTATCGCCCGCGGGCCGGCAAGGGGGACCGAATGCCCGAGTGCTATAGCCCCCCGATGGCTTGGGCGTCGCCGGGATTCGAATCCTACGACCCCATCGACGAAAACGGTTGGTTTTCCACCCGCGAAAAACCGCTCTCGACGTTCTCCGTCGACGTCGACGCCGCGTCCTACGGCAACGTGCGCCGTTTCATCACCCAGGGGCAGCTGCCCCCCCTCGACGCGGTCCGCGTCGAGGAGCTGATCAACTACTTCGACTACGACTATCCCGACCCGCGCGGCCGGCACCCGTTCTCGATCACGAGCGAGGTGGCCGAGTGTCCGTGGAACCGGGAGAACAAGCTGGTCCACATCGGCCTCCAGGGCAAGCGTGTCGTCAGCGAGGAACTGCCCCCGAGCAACCTCGTCTTTCTGATCGACGTGTCCGGCTCCATGAATCAGCCCAACAAGCTGCCGCTCTTGAAGTCGTCTTTCCGGCTGCTCGTCGACCAGCTCCGGGGGCAGGACCGTGTGGCGATCGTCGTGTACGCGGGCGCCGCCGGGCTCGTCCTGCCCTCGACCAGCGGTTGTCACAAGGACCGGATCCTCTGTGCCATCGATCGCCTGCACGCCGGCGGGTCGACCGCGGGTGGCGCCGGCATCCGGCTCGCCTACCGGGTCGCAGAGGAGAACTTCCTCGAGGACGGCAACAACCGCATCATTCTCGCCACCGACGGTGACTTCAACGTCGGCATGTCGAGCGACGGCGACATGGTGCGCCTGATCGAGGAGAAGCGCAGCAGCGGCGTGTTCCTGACCGTGCTCGGGTTCGGCGAGGGCAACCTCAAGGACTCCAAGATGGAGAAGATCGCCGACAAGGGCAACGGCCACTACGCCTACATCGACAACATCATCGAGGCCAAGAAAGTGCTCATCAACGAAATGGGAGCAACGCTCCTCACGATCGCCAAGGACGTGAAGCTGCAAGTCGAGTTCAACCCCGCGCGCGTGGCGTCGTACCGCCTGATCGGATACGAGAACCGCATCCTGCAGGACCGGGACTTCGACGACGACACCAAGGACGCCGGAGAGATTGGCGCCGGGCACTCGGTGACGGCGTTGTACGAAATCACTCTCGCCGAGCGGCAGGACGACCGGACCGGCCGGCCGCTCAAGTACTCCGACATGAGTGTGCGGGACGGCGCCCGCCGCAGCTCGGAACTGCTCACGGTATCGTTTCGCTACAAGCCGCCGACGGAAAGCGAGAGCCGTCTGCTGTCCGTGGCGGTGAAGGATCGCAACACCCGCTTCGCGGACGCCTCCGACGATTTCCGCTTCTCGGCGGCCGTCGCGCAGTTCGGCATGATCCTCCGCGACTCGCCCCAGAGGGGCGATGCAACGATGGCGCAGGTGATCGCCACCGCCCGCTCGGCGCGGGGCGAGGACCTGCACGGATATCGCGCGGAGTTCGTGAACCTGGCCGAAATGGCGGAGATGCTCGTAACACCGACGGTGGGAGCGCGGTAACGGATGAGGAATCACGGCCGTCGCCGGTCATGTTCCGCCATCTGCGGTTACCCAGGTTTGTGTAGACAGAAAAGCGCGCGGCGGTCGCCATAGCGGCCGCCGCGCATCCACTCGTTCCTCTGTGACGGTTCCGATCTACTCAGCGGCGCACGCGAGATACGCGTCCCCGCCGGTAACCTCCTGCTGCATATCTAATTACATTCTTTGATTACCTCGTCACGCCTGCTACAATACTCATTGGTACAGAAAAGCATCCGCGGCTGACACTCCTCATGCGGCGCACCGATCTTTCGGAGGAAAGACGATGATCGGCCAGACCGTATCCCATTACAGAATCCTCGAAGAACTCGGTGGGGGCGGCATGGGTGTCGTCTATAAGGCCGAGGACACCAGACTCAAACGCACCGTTGCCCTCAAGTTTCTTCCTCCCGAGCTCACCCGCGACAAGGACGCCAAGACGCGGTTTATCCACGAGGCTCAAGCGGCGTCGGCGCTTCAGCACAACAACATCTGCGCGATCCACGAGATCGACGAGACAAAGGATGGCCGTGTCTTTATCAGCATGGATTGCTACGAGGGGGAGACGCTGAAGCAGATGCTCGCCAGGGGACCTTTGCCCTTGGACGAAGCGATCAAAACGATATCCCAGGTAGCCGAGGGTCTCTCGGAAGCACACGCCTCGGGGATGGTGCACCGCGACGTCAAACCGGCCAACATCATGGTGACCGATAGGGGAGTCGTCAAAATCCTCGATTTTGGCCTGGCGAAACTCGCTGGACAGACGAAGGTAACCAAAACGGGGACAACGGTGGGCACGGTCGCGTACATGTCGCCGGAGCAAGCAAGGGGCGAAGAGGTGGATTGTCGCAGTGATGTTTGGTCACTCGGCATTGTGTTTTACGAGCTTCTCACGGGCGAACCGCCGTTCACGGGGGAGCACGAAGCGGCGCTACTCTACCAGATCGTCCACGAGAAGCCGGCACCGGTGACTTCGATTCATCCAGAAGTGCCACAAGTGATAACGCAAATCGTCGACCGCGCCCTTTCGAAGGATCGGGATGCTCGCTATGCGTCGGCGGCAGACCTTCTGGACGACCTGAAAGCGATTCAGCAGCGCACACAGCCCGCCGATGCTCGGACGCCTGAATCAGCGTCGCTGTTTCGACTTCTGAGGCGACCTCGTCTTGCCATCCCGGGGGTTGTTATGCTTTTCGTGTTGGTTTCGTTTTTCTTCTGGTGGCGAAATCGTCAAGCCAAGGTGCGATGGGCGCGACAGGAAGCCCTGCCTGAAATCGAACAACTTGCCCAGGACGTTCCGTGGACCGGAGAGGGACCTCAGACTTGGGTTGCCTTCGAACTCGCCATGGAGGCGGAGAAATACATCCCCGACGATCCCCTGCTCGCTCGTCTCTGGCCGCGTTTCTCTCGACCCGCGAAGATACACTCCGATCCTTCAGACGTACGCGTCTATGTCAAACCCTATGCCGATGTCGAATCGGATTGGCGGTACCTGGGACAAACCCCGATCGTTGGCATCCGGTTTCCCAGTGGCTATTCGAGAGTGAAACTGGAAAAGGAAGGCTTCCGGACTACATACGACCTCGCGTGGGGTGTCGCATGGTTTAGTGACACGCTGCGGCTGCGCTATGAACTGCCCGAGACGGGAAGCCTCCCCGAGGAGATGGAACTCGTGACCAGTGGTTCACGCCGGCTTTACCTGCCGGGACTGGACCATCTCGAAGCCACAAGCGTTGGCGCCTTCCTGATGGATCGATATGAGGTTACCAATGAAGCGTACAAACGTTTTATGGATATTGGCGGGTACACGGATCCCGAGTACTGGACCTATCCTTTCGTCAAGGACGGTAGGACGCTCAGCTGGGAACAAGCCCTGGCGCTCTTCACGGACAAAACTGGTAGACCGGGACCCGCTGCCTGGGAGGTTGGGGATTATCCGGACGGGGAGGAGAATCATCCCGTTTCTGGCGTGAGCTGGCACGAAGCGGCGGCATATGCAGAATTCGTGGGCAAGAGACTACCCACGGTGTACCACTGGGACCGAGCCGCCTTCGTCCGCGCCTGTCCCGAGATAATTCTATTGGGTAACATGGGAAGCAATAGCAGTGACCGCGCCGTCCCGGTGGGCAGTTCTCGGAGCATGAATGATTTTGGGGTCTATGATATGGCCGGCAATGTGCGGGAATGGTGTTTCAACAAAAACAGCCTGCGTGAGGAGCGCTACATCCTTGGCGGTGGCTGGAATGATCCCGGATACGCGTTTCCCTACGCTTTTGCCCAGCATCCGTTGGATCGATCCGAAACGAACGGATTTCGATGTATCAAATACCTCGGGTCCGAGACAAACCACGCCGAACTGGAGGAAATCATCGAGCTCCCGTTTCGCGATTTCTCGAAAGAGCCGAAGGTTTCCGATGAGGCGTTCGCCACTTTCCTGAACCAATACGCGTACGATAAAACAGAGCTCGGTGCGGTTATCGAATCCGTGAATCAGGATGAGAACTGGGTTATGGAGAAGGTCACCTTTGATGCCGCATACGGTGACGAGCGCATGATCGCCTATCTCTTTCTCCCGAAGAATACGCCCCCCCCTTATCAGACCGTGGTCTATTTCCCAGGTAGTAGCGCGTTATACTTTGAATCGAGCGAGGTGTATGCAAAACCTTTTGCCGTTACACTGGGACCTGGATCGAGGGACTTCCTATCGAAGAGCGGACGCGCCGTTCTGTACCCTATTTACAAGAGCACTTTTGAACGAGACGACGACCTGGAATCAGACACCCCGGACGAAAGCTATGCGTATAAAGAGCATGTCATCATGTGGGTCAAAGATCTGAGCCGGTCGATCGATTACCTGGAGACGCGTGAGGATATCGACGCGGATAGAATAGCCTATTTCGGCTATAGTTGGGGAAGCACCTTGGGTGCGATCATGGCGGCGGTCGAAAAACGTATCAAAGTCAGCGTGCTTCTGGTGGGAGGGCTATATTTTCAGAGTTCTTTGCCGGAAGTAGACCCAATTCATTATCTCCCCCGGGTTACAACGCCGGTACTCATGCTGAACGGGAAAAACGATTTCTTCTTCCCGTACGAGACGGCGCAGCTTCCCTTTTTTGAGTTGATCGGAACCCGCAAAGAACACAAGGAATTGTTCGTGTGTGAGGCAAGTCACATCGTGCCGAGGACGGATCTCATAAGAGAAACGCTTGCCTGGCTGGACCGCTACCTGGGACCTGTTGAGTAATCCCTGTATTTCGTCCGTATTGCCTTTCTCGGGGGGCAATGGACGGGGCGCCATGCCTGACTACGGCCGTTTGGTGGGCGCATCCGGGTAGTCTTGCACCTCGTCGTACTTGTAGGTGATGCTAACGCCAGCTTCGACCAGCATGGCCTCGGACTCGGCGGCGTTCTGGTACTTGCGTTCGCAGACAACGCGTTTGATGCCGCAGTTGATGAGCAGCATGGTGCACGTGCGGCAGGGCGTCATCCGCGTGTAGATCGTGGCCCCATCGATCGAAACGCCCAACCTTGCCGACTGACAGATGGCGTTCTGCTCCGCGTGGACCGTGCGCATGCAGTGCTCCGTTACGGCGCCATCTTCGTGGGTGACGCGCTTGATTTGGTGACCGACATCGTCACAGTGGGCGAATCCCATCGGGGAGCCGACGTAGCCGGTCACGATCAGTCGGCGGTCCTTGGCGATAACGCAGCCGCTGCGACCGCGATCACACGTGGCGCGTTTCGATATCGTGTGGGCGACCTCCATGAAATAGTCATCCCAGGAGGGACGCTCGTACTTGTCCGAGGTCATATGATCAACTTCCTTTCTCCAGATAATCAACGGCATTATCATCGCTGTCGAATGTTCTGAAGATGAGGAGTAACCTCGTAACGGATAGGATCCCGTTGATTCTGTCGATGACGTGAGCGAGGACCAGGTCTCCTCCCGCGTTCTTGACGCTCGTGTAGGCGCCGATGAGCATGCCGATACCCCGGCTGTCGGCCCATGACGTGCGGCCAAGGTTGATGACGATCTTATTCTTGCCGCCGTCGAGCAGCCCCTTGATCAATTCGTGAAACTCATCCGAGCTTTCCGGTCCGCCGATGAGTTTCCCGTGAACCTCCACGACCACCACTCCGCGAATTTCCTTCTTGATCAGTTTCATCTTTCTGCCTCCTGGCGCATAACTTCACAAGTATAGAAGATCACTAGTGACAATACGAGGTCGCATACGTAGAGATTCGCTGGATCTGCAAGGACTACATTCCATTCCCAAAGTGGATGCCGCAGCCGCAACGCCGGGCGTCGAGTCACTTCAACAACGTTAGCTTGGCCGTCAGGACCCCAGATGTCGACGAGATTCTGGCGAAGTACACGCCGGAGGCGGCCCCGCTACCCTGGTCGTCGAGTCCGTCCCAGGTGAACTCGCGGGTCCCGGCGGGCACGACTCCGCGATACAGGGTGCGGATCCGCCGACCCGACGCGTCGTGGATATCCAGGCGCACGCGGCTCTCTGTGGCATTCTCGAAAACGATCGTAACCGTCGGGTTGAACGGGTTCGGGTAGGTCCGCAGATCGGCACGCGGCAGGGCCACAGGTGCACCATCCGCCCCCGTGGCCGGTAGACACTGCGATTCATGTGAAACAAGCCCGCCCGAAACAATGGAGGAAAACACCGCGTTGTTGGCCGTCTCAATGTACCCTGAACTGCTCGGATAGACACTCCCGATCGCGCCTAGGTGGGCGGGATCGCGGACGTCGAGGACCGAGATTCCCATGGAGCTGCTGCAGAAATAGAGAAAACCTCCATCCACTGCAATATCGTGCCGCATGTAATAGCCGAAGGGGAGACCGACCTCATCGACGACGGCGGGTAGCATCGGGTTGGACACGTCGATTGCCGCAAGCCGGCGTCCCAGCAGGTATGTGATGAACGCGTACCCCCCCGCTGCGGCTATTCGCTCGCCTCCGTACGGCAGGTCCGTCGTCGACAGGCGCACCGGAGCACTCGGCGTCGAAACGTCTACGATTTCGAGTCCCGACTGGCTCAGATCGGAGGACCATGCCACGTAAGCGCAGTCACCTTCGATCACCATGCTCCCCATTCTGCCGCTTTCGGTGAAAGATGTGAAACTGACCTCGCTCATCGCTGTCGGCGTCGCCACGTCGTAGACATGAAAACCCGCCTCTCGATCCAACGTGAACAGGTGCGAGCCACCGACTACCAGGTCCTCGAACTCATACCCCACTGGGAGCGTACCGACAAGCACGGGATTGTAGACGTCGGAAATATCCACGGCGATGAGATCGCGATTGCTCAAGCCGACGTACGCGTACGCGCCGTCCCCGTCAAGCTCCGCAGCCTCGGAGGGGCAGTCGATAGTCCCGCGCGGGGCTATCGACGCGGGCGAAGAAACGTCGAACAGGCGAAGTTTGGTGTAGGTCGGGGGGTCGTCGCCCCGCGTGCCCACGTAAGCCAGATCACCGCGGATTCTCAGCGCGGCAGTGGCGTGCCACCCCGCCTTGCCGTCGAGAATGCCTCCGGCCGCTACCTTTGTGCCCAACACGCCGATCTCGACGCCACCGGCATCCGGCCCCGAGGCGGTGTAGATGTAGCCATTCCTTATGGCCATCGTCTGCGTAGAAGTCCGCGCCACCCGTATATCGGTCTGCAGCGTTCGCACCGGACTGGCGGGATCGGACACATCATAGAGGTCGACGACACCGTTATTGTTCGCGAACAGATAGCTACCATGCACGAGGATTTGTTCTGCACCTCTACCGAAGGCCGTGCCGACCACGATGAGGTTCATCGGGTCGGTGATGTCTACCACTCTAACGCCAGATGGGTTGGCTCCGCCCGTGTACAGGTAGCCGTGCGCCAGCTCGACCTCGTCCGCCCTTACGGCCAGACTAGAGACCACGGTCATGTTCTCCGGGTCCAACACGTCGACCACGAAGACGTCCCAATACGTCCCGACGAAGGCGTACCGGGAATCCACGACCACGCTCTCCACCCGAGGGCCTGGGTCAATCGATCCAAGTACGACTGGGCTGGCTGGGTAGGAAACGTCAACCGCCATCAAGCCGGAATCGGACAAAGCGATGAACGCCAGTGTTCCCGCTATGAACATGTCGGCTGCAGGATAGGGCAGGAGAAGCGCAACGACTTCGCTCGGGTTGCTTCCATCCGAGACGTCGATCACCCGTAACTTCGAACCGGCGACGTATGCATAGTCGCCGCTAACGCGCACGCAAGTTCCGCTCGTGGAGCCGTCAACGTTGTTCACGTGGCCCAGCGGGACCGGCTCCAGGGGATCGCTGACATCGAGAATGCTGAAGTAAGGCTTCGACAACGCCGCATTGCCGGTCGCATAGAGATAGGACCCGGCGAGGTCAACGGAGCGATAGAGGACGTCCGGATCTTCGAGGACGCGGTTGACGAAGTGGGTTGGCGGCGAGTAGTCGATGCACGTCTGCGCGCGCGCCGTGCCGGCAACCAGAAGGAAAACCAAGAGGCTAGTGACAAATCTCATGCTACCCCCATTTTGAGATTTGCCGCGGTGGGGAGCGTCACGCCACCTGGCGCGGGGCGCGGCAGCGGATAGGCGGTGGGTGTCAACGCCACCGCTGCTGTCAGTATAAGGCTTGTCCCGCTCGGATGAAAGGCGAAAGCAGGTTGGTCCCGGGATGAGAAGCCAGGCTCCCGTCAGCGCCGGAGGGGCATTCACTCCTTCTCGTACAGTCCGTCGAAGATCGTCTTCCACGACGCACCCTTGTCGGTCGAGGTATCCCATACCTGGCGTACGGTGCCGTCGGCGTTGGCGTGCCAGGTGATGCGGTCGGTGACTGGGGCGCCGTCCTTGCCGATGCGCTCGCCGGAGAGCACCATCTTGCCGTCGGCGAAGTGGCCGGAGAGGTGGAGGCGGAGGCCGCCGTTGTCCACCCATACCTGGTGCCACTGGTCGTCGGTGGGGTCGTAGTAGTTGAAGCTCTTCCCTTCGTAGCCGCCGCGCTCGCCGCGGTATTCCTCGAGGAGCACGCAGCCGCCGAGAATGTCGCTGATGCGGTTGTGGCCCGCGACGCGCTCGTTGGCGGTCACTGTCCACTCCCCTATCAGAAGTCGAACTGGCCGGCCTGGGCGGTCGCGCAGGGGGACTTGCTCTCTTCCTGTCCGTTGGCGCGTGGTGCGGCCTGGACCAGGGCGACGAGGGTCAGGACGGCGACGATAGACTTGCGCATGGCGCTCCTTTCGGATGACGGCGCGTTCACAGGCCGATATGGGTGCGAAGGTGTCCGACGTCGTCGTGGAAGAAGATGTCGGTGCGCGGATTGCGCGCGGTCGCGCCGAGCTCGTCCACATACATGAAGCGCACGTAGAGGTCGGGGTTGCCGTAGATGAGGCGCAGCTCGGAACCGTAGCCGAGCGCGGCCTGGACGTTGAGCGCGTTCCACGCGGACTGTTCGACCTCGTGCGTCGGGCGCGCGTAGACGAGGTAGACGGCGTCGGCGTTCCTGCGAGGATCGCGCTGCTCGCGCAGGGAGTCGCGCACGTTTTGGGCCGCGATGGCGCGCCTGACGACGAAGCTGCGCAGGTAGCCGGAACCGTCGTCACGCTGGATTCGCTCGTTGCGTCGCGCGTCGGTGAAGCAGAGGGCGGCGAGGCCGACGAATGCCAAGCACGCGAGCGAGTATGGTAATTCGGCGT
>Ga0224512_10003760_pt1 | contig 13199 bp, 14 predicted proteins | sample SF_May12_sed_USG_4_FD_169103 | JGI IMG/M metagenome (GOLD analysis project Ga0224512, IMG submission 169103) | Sediment microbial communities from San Francisco Bay, California, United States - SF_May12_sed_USGS_13 | ecosystem: Environmental > Aquatic > Marine > Sediment | place: USA...
GAAGCGGTTCGAAGACTTCCAGTACATCGGGACCCGAGACACGATGCGGGTCTACGACACCGACGACGACGCGCAACTCGCCGAACTTCAGGCCCGGGTCGAGGGCGACGATCTGCTCGGGCGAACCATGCTGCAGAGCTTTGGGCCCGATACATTGGCTGAGGCCAGAAACCGGGGGTTCAGCCCGGTCTGATCTCAGTCGAACGCCGCGAGCACCATCGCGGCCAGCCCTTCTTCGCGGTAGTTGAAGAAGTGGTCGGATGCCGGCAAGACCTCGAAACCGGCGCCGATGCTGCCTGCGTAATCGCGGGAATCGTCCACGGATATCAGCTGGTCACGCTCACCGATGATGATGGTGCGCCGGGCTGTGCGCAGTTCGCCAGGGGCCGGGAGGGTGTTGCCCGAAGAATCCTCGATGGGCGGAGCGATACCGACGTAGGTTGAGGCGTCGCCGTCGCGGGCCTGCCAGCGCAAGGCCGCTCCGGCACCGAAGGACCAGCCGATGACAGAGACGTCGGCTGCAGCTCGCTGAGCCGCTGCGACTGCGGCCGCCACGTCGTCGAGCTCGCCGATCCCGCCGCCCCAGCCACCCTGTGACCGCCCGATGCCGCGGAAGTTGAAGCGGAGCACGGCGGCACCGGCGCCGACGAAGTGATCGGTTACTTTCTCCATCAGCGGCGCCGTCATAGTCCCACCGTGAAGGGGGTGGGGGTGGCAGAACACGATCCCGCGGGTCGGCTCGGTCGGTGGTGTGTCCCACCGGGCCTCGAGGGCCAGACCATCGGCGGTATGCAGGTCGAACTCGGTCATGCGGCGACGGTAGCCGCGGAGCGGAGTGACGGAGACGTCCGACCCAGCCGATGATCGGCGCGGATCGTCACGCTCGGCATTCTTGGAGTCCTGTACGCCGCAAGTGGTCGGGCGTCGGGCTAACGGTCGAGATGTGACCAGCGACCGCACGCGCTTCATGGACCACCCCGTTCTCAGAGATGGGCTGGCCCCGACGCCGTTGACCCGAAGCGTCAGCGGTCAACGTGGCCACCGTGCGTCCGGCCGGTGGCCGATCGACGCGCCGCCTCAGTCGCCGGCCTTCCACGCACACCATGCTCGAATCGCCGCCTCGAGGTCGGCGCGCCTGGCCTCGACGTCGTCGACGTCGCTGAATCGCATCGTTCGCACCAACTTGCCGTCGCCCTCGAGTCCAATGTGTTCACCGGGTATTTCGGAACCGCGATGGAACAAGATACTGATGAGATTCTTGGAGGGATTGAAGCTGGCGATGTTGCCTTCGTACATGAAGGTCGGCGTCTTCCATTTGATCGCCTCGGTCACTCGATCATCGGCACCCAAGATGATCTCGCGGGCAAGGCGCATCGCCGCGTCGAGCGGATGGTCACGCTCGTCCAGCCACCTGTCGACCTCCGGATTCAGATGCATACATGAGTCCTTTGTCAGCCGTTTTGGAATACGGTCAATCTTGCCATGTTCGATGACCGGCTGACTCCACCGCCTCAGCCGACCTGGCATCACGGTCGCCGTCGCGGTCGTTGCCGAGTCTGCGGCCGATGGCCGGTTCGATCGCTCAGCAGCACCGGATGAATAGCCTCTGGACGTGGCACCTCGCCCTGTTCGCCGATCACCTCCGCTGACGTACGGAACGCGGAACCACAGATGCGCGGCGTCCTGGTCCGGTTCATGAGGGGGCATGCGGCGACTGCACGGCATCCGCGGGCTCAGCTCGTGCCGACCGGCGAGCGTGATCAGTGTTCGTGCGGTGGGTGGGCGTCCGTGGTCGACGACTCCACGTGAATCGTCCGCTCATGGGTGTGGCGACTCGCGGTTGGGTGGTGGTGCGGGTCGTCGATGAAGAGACGCTCGCCGTCGACATGCAAGAGGCTGGCACCGTACGCCTCGGTGAGGTGTTCGATGGTGAGGACGTCTGCAGGCGCCCCCCACGCGACCACGCGTCCAGACAGCAGGATCACGTGGTCGGCGACCCGGGCCTCGGCGAGGTCGTGCGTTGTCATCACAACCGTGCATCCGCGGGCGTGCTCGTCGTGGATGACGTCGTCGATCGCCTGGGCTGAAACGATGTCGAGTCCGGTCAGGGGTTCGTCGAGGAGCAGCACGTCGTGCTGCTGGGCAAGGCCCTGGGCGACGAACACTCGCTGCCGCTGACCACCCGAAAGCGCGGCGAGGTGGCGGCTGGCCACGCTCGTGACATCCATCCGGCGCATCGCGTCGTCGACTGCCGCTCGATCGTCAGCCCGCAGACGGCGCAGCGACCCCAAGCCGGCGTAGCGACCCATCGTCACGACCTCTCGAACGGTCACGGGCAGGGCCTCGTTGACCTTTGTGGCCTGGAACACGTACGAAACCTGCCGTGGCCGGCCATGCAATGGTTCCAACGTGAGCGAACCTGAGGCGGGCTCGATCAGTCCTGCGATGCCGTTCAGCAATGTCGATTTTCCCGACCCGTTGGGCCCGATGAGAGCTGTGATCGCCCCGGTAGGGATCGAAAACGACGACGCGTCAATGGCAATGTGGGGCCCGTAACTGAACACGACGCCGTGTGCGGAGATCGCCGGGTCGATCATGAGCAGGCCGCGCAGCGTCCGTCGATCTCCAGCGCGTGACCGGTGGCGGTGAAGTCACCGGCTCCCGCAGCCTGTGAGACGAGCTGCTCCAGTGTCGCCTCGAGCTCGCCAGAAAGCTCTACGTCGTCCACGGCGCCGCAGTCGATGCAGACCAGGTGGTGGTGATGGCCCATCAGCCACTCGGCCAGCTCGTAGCGGGTGATGCCCTTCGTGCCGTGGTGGGGGGAGAGCACCTCGGCATCCGACATGACCGACAGTGAGCGATAGAGCGAAGACAGTGGCAAAGATCGCCGCAGGTCAGCATGGAGTTCGGCGGCCGAGCGGGGGCCGTCAGCTCGCATGAGTGCCGCGACGACCCGTTGGCGTCCGGTTGTGTATCGGACGTCGTGGGCCGCCAGCCTGGCGCGGATTTGTTGATCGAGCTGCGAGGTTGTCACGTCGTTCTCGAGATGAGTATGGTTCTCAATATTCAGAGAATGATTCTCATTTTAATCTGATCATTGAGAGGAATGCCAGTGGTGCATCTCCGACGGGTGGTGACCTCGGCGTTTGTCGCGTGGGTTGCGGTCATCAGCGCCTGTGCTGGCGGCGGTCGCGCCCCTGGCTCGGCGCCGGACCAACCCGAGCCGAGTGGAACAAGTCTTGTCGTCGTGGCAACAACGACGATTCTGGGCGATGTGGTGTCACATCTCGTCGGCGACGCGGCGAGCGTCGACGTGCTGATGCCGGTTGGCGCTGATCCGCACGACTACCAGCCATCTTCTCAACAAATCGCGCGGCTCCAGCGTGCTGATTTGGTCGTGACCAACGGACTGGGGCTCGAATCGAGCCTGGAAGACGTGCTCGAATCGGCTCGCGCCGACGGTATCCGCGTCATCGCCGTGGCAGAGCTGGTGGATCCGATAGCCCTGGGCGCGAACACCATCGATGGTGAGGCGGTTGGCCTTGACCCCCACGTCTGGCTGGATCCGGTTCGGATGGCGGACGCCGTCCGTCTGATCGGCGCCGACCTGTCGGCGATTGCTCGGGACGGCCCGTGGGAACAGTACGCAGAAGCATATGAGACGGCGTTACGGGCCGTCGACACGGAGATCCGCGAGATTCTTGCGGCGGTTCCTGACGACCGGCGCAAACTCGTCACCAACCACGAGTCATTCGGATACTTCGCCCGAAGATATGGCTTCGAGCAAGCCGGCGTGATCGTTCCGGGCGGGTCTACGCTCTCGAACCCCAGCTCTGCCAACCTCGCGAAGCTGGTGGAGATCATCAAACGGGAGCGAATCCCCGCGATATTCGCCGAGACCACAGAGCCCAGGGAGCTGGCAGACGCGGTGGCCGGTGAGGTCGGGCCGGAAGTTGTTGTCGTGGAGCTGTACGCGGGTTCGCTCGGCGAACCTGGATCGGAAGCGGATACGCTCATCGGCATGTTGCGTACCAACGCGGAGCTGATCGCTGATGCGCTGTCATGAGCCGCACGGACGATGTGCGGCGTTGTGTCGAACCGGGCGGGTGTCATGGACTGGCTGACCGAGCCGTTTGATCTGGCGTTTCAGCAGCGGGCACTCGCAGGTGGAATGCTGGCGGCGGTGGCGAGTTCGATCGTTGGCACCTGGGTCGTGATTCGTGGAATGACGTTCCTGGGGGACGCGCTCGTGCACGGGGTCGTGCCGGGCATTGCGCTCGCACTGCTCTTGGACTTCAACTTGTTCATCGGCGCAGCACTGGCGGCGGCTGTGATGATTGGCGGCATCAATCTGGTGCACCGCCAGACGGTTTTTTCGGAGGACACCGGTATCGGACTGCTGTTCGTCGGAATGCTCGGGCTCGGCGTGATCCTCATTTCCAAGACGGCGTCGTATACGGTCAGCTTGACGGCGCTGCTCTTTGGCGACGCGCTCGGGGTCACGAACGGCGACATCGGATTGCTCGCCGGTCTCGTAGCGCTGGTTGTGGTCACCTCTCTCGTGTTCTACCGGGCGTTCCTCGTCCTCGCGTTCAACGAACAAAAGGCACAGCTGTTGGGGCTCAAACCGGCGCTCGCCAACGCTGCGCTCCTGGCCTTGGTCACGCTGGCCATCATCGGCTCGGCACAGACCATCGGCACGCTGCTCGTGTTCGGGCTGATCGTCGGTCCTCCCGCGACCGCGGCTTTGCTCGTGCGGCGCGTGCCGCTCATCATGCTGACGGGCGCGCTCATCGGCATCGTCAGCGTTGCGGTGGGACTCATCATCAGTTTCCACGCCAACACATCGGGGTCGGCCACGATGGCCGTCGTACCGATCGTTGTGTTCTTTGTGGCTCTCTCAGTCTCGAGCCGGCGCGGACGTCCGGCGCCGCGTCCGGCGGCGAACCGGGCTGAGTGAACCCGAGTGATCCGGCGATCCGTCCGGCCACGACCGGAGGCGTACGAATACAATCGACGGGTGAGCCAGGATTCATCGCGCACCCACCCCAAGCTCGGTGACCCGGGTCCCGCTGCTCCTGCCGTGTCCTCGCCCGGGATTGGGCCTTCGAAACTACGTCCCACTCCCGTAACAGGCATCATGCTTGGTGCCGTGCGCGACGGCAACGGGAAGGCGTCGGACACCGTCCCGACGTCGAAGGACAACGGAGAGCCGATATCGCCAAGGTGAACTTGCCCTCGTTCGATCAAGCCCGGGAGCTGCCCCGGTATCTCGACACGAGAGTGCCGGCCGCCTATGAGGACGCGAATGGGCACATGAATGTGACCGGCTATCTGGCGCTTTGCGGCACAACGTCCACATGCGAACGAGGCACCATGGGGCCGGACTTCGTCTCCACCGCGAGAAGACACCACTTCAGACGAGCCGAGGTGTGCCCGTGAGGGCGTTTATCGTCACTTCGGTTTGCGCTTCGATGGAAGCCCCACGGAGCGGACCAGGGACGGCTTCGGACAGCGACCACCAACGTCTCTGTCGGGCGAAGCTGCCTGCAAGTCGAATCGCATTGGGACCGGCGCCACCGGGAGCTGGGTAACGTCGTGACAGCCGCCCCGTGAGACAGATATGCGCCCGACCGTGCAAGTACTTTCCGAAGAGACGCGATCCCGGATCGTCGACGAGGCGCTCGACGTGTTGGCGACCTTCGGAATGGAGATCCGTGGACAGAAACTGCGCGAGCTCGGGATAGACCGAGGGCTCGAGCCGGTGGGCGATCGGATCCGATTCCCTCGGGAAGTGGTGCAAGCCGCTGTGGCGACGGCACCTCGATCGGTGCGGCTCTACGACCGAGCCGGGAACCTCCACGCCGATGTGGGCGACGACCGGGTGCACTTCGTGCCTGGGTCATCCGGGCTGCGGGTCCTGGACCATCGCACGGGGGAACCACGGTTGGCGACAACGGCCGACTATGTCGAATACACCCGGCTCGCCGATCAACTCCAGCACCTTGGATACCTGGCAACCGCCTTCTCGACCACGGACGTGCCTGCCAATATCTCCGATGCTTGGCGGCTGTACCTGAGTCTCACCAACTCCGTCAAACCGGTGGTCTCGGGCGCCTTCACTGAACACGGAGTCGCCCGGATGGCAGAGATGATGCAGTTGTTCCGAAGCGACCGCGTCGACCTCATAGAACGCCCGATGAGCATCTTCACGGTGACCGCTACAGGCAATTTCCGCTATGGCGAGGACTCCTGCCAGAACCTCCTCGACTCCGTGAATGCGGGGATCCCCGTGGAGATCGTCCCTGTCACCCTCATGGGTCTCATCGCTCCGGTCACCCTCGTTGGCGCAGCCGTGTTCCACACCATCGACGTTCTCGCCGGACTCACCCTGGCGCAGCTGATCCGACCTGGCGCCCCGGTTCTCTTCGGTGGAGCGCCGGCCGCCTTCCACATGAAGGCCGCCAGTTCGCCAATGGCGGCGATCGAGGCGCTGCGTCTCGATGCCGCGTACGTCGAGATCGGGAAGCACCTCGGACTCCCGACCCAGTCGTACATGGCTCTCTCCGACGCCAAGACGCTGGATGCACAGGCCGGGGCGGAGACGTTCGGGAGCGCGCTGCTCGCGGCCCTATCCGGCGTGAACTCGGTTTCGGGGCCCGGAATGCTCGACTACGTGCTCGCCTTCAGCCTTCCCAAGTTGGTGTTCGACGACGAGATGTGCGGTCAGGCGCTCCACTTTGTTCGGGACTCGGGACCGCGGAGCGATCTTCCGGTCGGGCATCTCATCGAGGCTCTGATGCAGGAGAACCACCTGATCATGGCCGACCACACGACGACCCACTGGCCGGACGAGCTCTACCTCACGAGTCCGATCATCGACCGCGACAGCCGGGAGACGTGGCTCCGCAAGGGCGGTCGGACCGTCGCCGAAAGGGCGGCCGAGGAAGTGGACCGCCTGTTGGGCCTGTGGACCGAGGTCGAGACGGAACCGGAAATCGACGCCGAGATGGTGCGTCTGATCCGATCGGGGCTCGACGAGCCGGTCGACCTCCCGCCGTCCCCCGAACACCGGGCTCGCAGTGTCCAATCCACCGCCAGGGGCAGACGCCAGAACCGTCGGCGGCAGTAGGCGGCGGCGGCGAGGCCTATCGGGTCAGCAACGAACCGGGCAACCGACGATCGCTCACCGACCTGGGCGACCGAAGCTGCCGGGGCCAGGGCGAGGACTGGTCTCTTCGAGAAGCAAGGCAAGATCTGGGAGTCGTCGACCGCCATCAATGTCGGCATGGTTGCGTTCGCCGGAACCGACATGCAGCGTTGCGGTCGACACGCGTAGTTTGAGGTGATCTGCCACGTGGCAATTGGAGGTTGGCGTGACGACAGCTCACAGCATCTTCGTGGTTACGGAGCGGTGGTTCTGGGCTACGGCTTCGTGTTGGGTGTCCCGCTGACGGGCCCCCGGATCTGAGTCCACGTCCTATGGGAGTGGTTGGTGGTTCTCGCGGGTCCAGGTGGCAGCGTACTCGGCAGGGTCTGGTTCCCGAGTGACGAGTAGGGCCGCCACGTGTTGTGTTCGATCTCCAGTCCTCGATGATCACTCTGGCCTCGGTGAGCGACCCGAACTCGTTGATGTTGAGGCACTCATCCCGCAGCCAGCCGTTGACCGACTCGATCCAGGGGTTCTCCCACGGCGAGCCGGGTTCGATGTAGACGGTGCCGGCACCGACTGCGTCTTGAGGGCGTCGTCTCCAGGGAGATCGCAGCCGTAGTTGCGCGCGAGCCAAGGGAACCGAAGCGACTTCTTCTGGTGGGCCACCTTCATCGTCTGGCTCGCCGCGGCGCCGCAGCAGTGGGGCTTGAGCCCGCTCGCGGAAGCTGCCGGGTCGCCGCCAGACTGCCTGCCGGCGTCCGAGCCTCGAGCACGCGGGGCCGCCCGTCACCCGCGGCGCGCCACCACCCACCCCGTTGCCACCCATCCGGCGACGGTCCATGCCGCCAGGACGAGATAGGACCCGGCGACGCCCGTGACGAGACCGTCGCTCAACGCGTCCCGCAGCACCTGGGCCATGTGATGGAAGGGCAGCACCCGGTGCACCGAGGCCAGCCAGTCCGGGAACCGGGAAATGGGGATGACGATCGGCGAGAACAGAAGCACGAAGAACACGATCATGTTGGCGACGAAGTTGATCACGACCGGGTTCTTGATGGCATGCGCCATACCGAACCCGACCGAGGTGGACATGAGCGACGTGAGCAGAACGGCCGGGATCACCGCCCACGACACGGAGAGATCGACGTCGTAGTACCACACACCAACGCCGAGGGCGGTGGCTGCTCCGGGAAGGGCCATCGTGGTGAACACGGTGAAGGTGGACGCAGCGGCCGCCAGTCGCGGAACGGGCAGCGACCAGATGAAGTCATATGTCTCGGCGATTCGCTGCTGACCGACGAGGTTCGGCACGAGGACGAGTCCGAGCGGAATCAATGCGAGTGCAGGGATGCCGGTTGCGAGGAAGGTCTTGACCACGTCGGGCACGTCCCCCAGGTAGAACCCGTACATGAACGCCATGCCCGCGCCCATGAGCACCTGGATCACCAGCCCGAACCCCAGCCACTGACCGAGCCCGCGCACGTCGAAGCGCAGCATCATGAGATAGGAACGAAGCCACCTCCGAGCACCGGATCGGACCTCCGCCGTGACCGCTGGGGCGCCGACCGCCGCCGTCATCCTCGCCTCCCGATCACGATCGCTGCCACCACCGTCGAGGCGACGGCGTAGGCGCCCACCACCGCGTACGAACCGACGACCCCCGAGACCAGTCCGTCGGTGAGCCCGGCCCTGATGACGACCGCCATGTGATGGAACGGCAGGTACATGTTCACCTCGGCCAGCCACGCAGGCAGGTTCTCTTGTGGGAAGTTGATGGGAGCGAAACCGAGGATGACGAAGATCAGCAGCTGGGTGATCAGCTGGGTGATCATGGGCTTGGGAATTGCGTGGGCGAAGGCGTAGCCGACCATGGTGGCGGTGACGATCGTGAGCACCACCGCCGGTACCACCGACCACGAGACCCGGAGCGGTAGGTCGTAGCGCCAGCCGGCGATGAGCAGGGCTGCGATCATCCCCGGCAGGGCGATGAAGGCGTTCACAGTGGTCCACGCCGCCGCCTGGGATGTCCGGGGAACCGGAAGCGACCACATGAAGTCGTACGTCCCGGCCGTCTTCTGGTTGCTGACCAGCTGCGGGCCCAGCACGAAACCGACAGTGATGAGGGTCACCACTGCGACGCCGGTGGTCAGGAAGAGGGCGTTGCGAGTGGGGATCTCCTCGAAGAACAGCCCGATTCCGAGGGCGAACCCTCCCCCCACCAGCACCTGGACGGCGACGATCAGCGGGAGCAGAAGCCGCAGCGACGACAGCTCCCACCGCGTCATCACGCGGTATCCGCGCAGCCACTCGGTCGGCCCCGTCCTCACCTCGGCGGTCAGAGATGTCACGCCGGCACGACCTCGGTCTCGGACGTGTGCCCGGTCAGACGGATATACACGTCCTCCAGCGTCGTGGCTGCAAGCGCGTACTCCTCGGCGACGCCGGCGCCCATCAACTCCTGCGCCCATCCAATGCCGTGGGCGGCGTCGCCGTCGTTGATCGTGGCGATGACGTTGTTCCCCACCCGCGTGTGGTGGTGGACGAACGGTGCCATCTCCGGTGTCGGACGTCCGGGGACCATCATCAACTGCAGCCGCAACCGCCCCCGGTCTTCGGCCTTGAGCGACGACGGGGTGCCTTCGGCAACGAGCCGGCCCTCGTTGATGATCGCCAGACGGTCGACCGCCTTCTCCGCTTCGAGCACGTTATGGGTCACCAGCAACACCGAAGCGCCGTCATCGCCGAGCTTGCGGATCTGCTCCCACAGCAGCCTCCGACGCCTCGGGTCGACGTCGTTGGTGGGCTCGTCGAGGATCACCACACGACCCGGCCACGCGGTGACCATGGCGAAGCCCACCAGCCGCTTGATGCCTCCCGAAAGCCGCATTCCCACGGTGTCGCGCCATTCACCGATGTCGAGAGCGTCGATCAGCTCGTCGGCCCGTCGACCGACCGGGGCGGCGTCCCCGCCACGGATCATCCCGGTGAGGACGATGACCTGGCGGGCCTTGAACGCATCGATCGGCATCTGCGCCTGTGGCAGATACGAGCACAGCTGCCGGGCGGCGTCGGGATCGGCGACGAGGTCGTGGGGGCCGAGGGTGAGGCGTCCGGCGCTCGGCTTGAGAAGCCCAATGATCTGTTTCACCAGGGTGGTCTTGCCGGCTCCGTTGGGACCGAGGAGCCCGTACACCTCGCCGGGCCGCACCTCGAGCGTGACCGCGTCGTTCGCCCGGAGGTCACCGTAGGCCTTGGTGACCTCATCGACCGACAGCGTCCAACCGTCAACCTCCACCCCCCAAAGCTACTCCTCGCAGCTGCGCCGAGCACGAGATACACGCAAGAGTGTCGTCGTCGCAGAACGGACCGCTTGCAGACTGAGGCCGGACCTGGTGACGAAGCCGCTTGATAGGGTACGTCGCCCTGGATCGGGAGAGCCGGGACGAGCGAAGATGAATGGTGGGACTCAGAGTTCGACGTGGTCGTCGTCGGCGCCGGCGGAGCGGGGCTGGCGGCCGCGATCGAAGCCGCGGAAGCCGGGGCGAGGACCGTCGTCTTCGAGAGACAGGGCAAGATCTGGGAGTCGTCGACTGCGATCAACGTCGGCATGGTGGCGTTCGCAGGAACCGACGTGCAAGAGCGATTGGGCATCGATGATTCCAGCGAGCTGCTGTACCAGGATCTCATGGCGGTGGGCGGGGGCAAGAACATCGAGAGCCTCGTTCGCACCTACACCAACCATCAACTGGACACCTACCACTGGCTGACCAACATGGGGGTGCAATGGGCGGAGGCGACAACCGCCGCAGCCGGCATGAGCCGCCCGCGCGGGCATTTCTCCGACCCCCTGGACATGGTGAGGATTCTCAGGCGTGAGGCGGAACGGCGCGGAGCCACCGTCCTCTACCACTGCGCCGTCACAGAGCTCATCACCGACAGCCACGGGCAGGTGATCGGGGTCGGGATGCAGGACAGGGTGAATAAGAACCGCATCCGGGTCGATCGCGGCGTGGTGCTGGCCACTGGTGGATTCGCCCGCTCCCCTGAACGCCTGGCTGCCATCGATAGGCGATTCGTCGGAATGGCGGCGACCACCGGGGCGGGGCACACCGGTGATGGGCTGCGAATGGCCGAGCCGTTGGGCGCCTTCTTCCGGGACATGGAATACGTCAAGCCGAGTTACGAACTGCATGTGACCGGAGACTCGGCCGCCGAGATCTGCCTCGTCTTCTACCTTGGGGCGATCATCGTCAATCGGCAGGGACGCCGTTTCGTGAACGAATCCATCCCCTACAAAGACATCGGCATGGCCTCCCTGGACCAGACCGATGGCGTCGGGTTGTTGGTCTTGGACCAGAAGATCTTCGACAGGGCCACCCGAAGGGGCCCAACAGTGGATCTACCTACTCACCACCGCGAGGACTTTTCCTGGCCACCAGCGAGGACTTTGACATGGCCACCGACAGAAGGAGAATCGATGACGGAGAGGGAACAGCAGCGTTAGTGAGTCACCGGCTGGCGGTGATCCGCCACGCCGAGGAGGTGATCGGGAACGTCACTCACGCGTGACACTATTTCGGGATCACCCGCCAGACGTTCTACGTCTGGTTGCGCCGTTACGAGGAGAAGGGCCTGGAGGGGCTGCGTGACAGGTCACGCCAACCCCATCACAGCCCCAACGCCACCTCGGCCGAGGTGGTCGGCAAGATCATCTAACTCCGTCAGAACTACCACTTCGGGCCGGGGAAGATCGCCATGTACCTCAAGCGGTACCACGACATCGACATCTCCAAGTCCGGGGTGTGGCGGATCCTGGAGCGTCTCGAGTTGAACCGGCTCCCCAGCTCGCAGCGGCACGAGGCGTATCAGAAACGGTGGAAACGCTACGAGAAACCCCAACCGGGTCATCAGGTCCAGGTCGACGTCAAGTTCATCACCCCCGTGGGCGGGCCGGTAAACGCTTCTATCAGTTCACTGCCATCGACGACTGCACCCGACTCCGAGTCCTCCGCATCTACGCGAGGTGCAATCAGAAGACCGCCATCCAGTTCCTCGACTTCTTCCTCGCCAAGCTGCCGTTCAGGGTGGAGTCGATCCAAACGGCCAAAGCCAGTTCCACTACCACCTGCTCGACCCGGGGTATCCGCCACGTCTACATCAAACCCGCCACCCCCTGGCTGAACGGCAAGGTGAAGAGACCGCATCGGATCGACGCCGAGGAGTTCTACCGGATGCTCGACGGAGTCGTCATCGACGACGCCGAGGTCTTCAACGACAAGCTGCAAGAGTGGGAGCACTTCTACAACTTCAATCGGCCCCACGGCGGCCTCGACGGACAGACGCCATACGAACGACTACGACAGAAGACCACCGACCCGCAGTAAGCCATCACCGTCAGTTGCACATGATGTCGACCGTTGCCAGCAGTCGGCCATGGCTGCGAGCGTTCGGCAGTCTCCTGGCGTGCGAACGATACCGAGCCGATTCGTGAGGTCAGATAAGTCTTGGGGAATCAGCTCGAGGTTGTCGAAGCATGTCGCGCAAGGTATGTCGGGTATGTCGACTGCGTGGCCTGCGTACCCTTCCCGTCGCCACGCCGGGTTCGCTCAACTACTGGCGCCGCGACCCGAACGCGTCAGCCGTCGCACGTCGTAGTAGATGACGCCGCACTCATCGGGGGTATCGAGGCTGTAGCCAGGGCCCCACCACGTGCCGTGGCCTTTCAGACCCTCCAGCTCACCCGAGGCGCTGGTGATGACCCAGTTCCCCTCCCAGTCGGAAGTGCCGTCCGGGCGCCCTCCGTAAGCGTCGAGCTCCAGCCGGCCGGTCTTGCCGCGCACTTCGACCTCGTCGAAGATCACCGTGAGCATCGCCATCGTGGGTCCGGCCGCATCAGGGCTCGGGATCGAGATGGCGCCGTAGTCACGCGACAGTCCTTCGAAGACGCCGGTCCACTCGGCGTCCTCGACCGTGGTGAAGAACAGCTTGGGGCCGTCGTAGGCGGCATCGAGGGCAAGTGGCGTCAGCTTGCTCAGATCGGGTGTGT
>Ga0224512_10003761_pt1 | contig 13198 bp, 13 predicted proteins | sample SF_May12_sed_USG_4_FD_169103 | JGI IMG/M metagenome (GOLD analysis project Ga0224512, IMG submission 169103) | Sediment microbial communities from San Francisco Bay, California, United States - SF_May12_sed_USGS_13 | ecosystem: Environmental > Aquatic > Marine > Sediment | place: USA...
ATGCCGGCACCGAGGTCGGTAACGGTCGGGTCACTCGCGCCTGGCGGCAATCCCGACGTGTCGAGCGTTGCGGGCGTCGCCGTGTAAACAGGATCAGGCAGAATCGCGTTATCGACTTTGAAGAAGGCAGCCGTGTAATTCTCGGTAATTTCGCCTGCCGACGCCCGCGCCGTGAATGTGATGACCGGCGCGTTGGAATAAGCGAACGTCTCGCCGATGTAGGTGAATGTGCCGGCAGAACAACCCGTCGCGAACGTGGGCACGTTCAACACCGTCGTGAAGTGGTGCGCAATAAAGCGCCCGACGTTGCCCGAAGTGGATCCCGTCACATTGCCTGCGCCCAGATAGTCGCCGTCACCAATCGATGGCATTAGCGAGATGATACCGACTTCGGGCCAGTTGAAATTCGTGCCCCTGGCCTGTCCAGCGGAAAACGGGCCGAAACCGGTCGGTGCACCGAGCGGCGGGTTGTCGCCCGCGAGCGGAGCCACGAGAATGGGCGCCAGGCGAACGGTTTCCGGAATGACTTCCTGACCGTAGTTCGGCGTTACGTCGCCTTCGGCATCGTAGGCTGTCACGGTAGCCGCAAACGGTTCGCCTGCTGCGATGAATGCCGGCCCGCCGGCGTTGGCTGCTCCGGGATTCGAATTACCGCCGCCGTCTTCGATGTTCGACAGCACAAACTGAAACGGTTTTACGACGAAACCCGCGGTCGCGCCGCGAATACCGTTCGGCAAATCCGGGTGCGCCTGTGAATCGTCCTTGACGAGTATCTGGATGCTGCCGGTGTCCTTGTATTTGGCGGTCACCGCTGCCTGGCCATCGGTGAAGGTCACAATCTGATTACTGGCGGCAGCTTCCACGATGCCGATAGCATTGCCGTCGATCGTGCTTGCAATCGTGCCGCCGGCCGGATCGATGCGGCCGAACCAGAACTTGAGGTTTTGCGGACCCGTGTAGGATTCAATGATGCCGCAGAGGGGATCATTCGGGGTCTGGCCGAAGGCGGCCAGGTAAACGCCGAAGTCGGTCCCGGCTACCTGCGTGGCGTTGAACGGCACGATCAGCGCCGGCGGATTGCTGAGTGGCATGGCAGCCAGAGTGAAGCCGCTGGCCGAGAATACTACGAGGCCCTCGCCATCGTTGTCGCGGATGGCCGGATTATTGGTCTGGTAGACGTCGATATCGACACTCGCGGGTCCTTCCGGATAGCTCAGCGCGAAAACGGCGCTCGATTCGCCGAGCGGCCAGTCATAGGTCGCGATACCGTCGTTCGGTGTCGCATCGATGAATGCGCCACCGCCAGTCACGAGCTGCCAGCTGCCGCTGCCGGACTGGGTATCCAATGTCACTTGCTCATTGTAGTTCGTCAGCGGATTGGCTGAAGTGTCTTCGATACTGACGGTGATCGTTTCCGCCAGACAATTAATGCCGGTGTTATCGTGATTTACGACGAATACCGGTATTACTTCCACGCACGAGGTGATTGAAGCGTTTTTGCCGGCGTAGTAAGCATTGCCAGCCGCTGAAACCCAGACGTCGTTAATTGTACTGCTACCGGTTATCGTTTCCTGCCAGGTCGCTCCGTCGAAATGCAGGACAACGCCGTTATTGCCCGCGGCATACACCTGATTACCGACACCATACACGCCCCTGAGATTCTGACTCGAGTTTGCGACGACACTGCAGCTCGAGCCATCGTGCCGATAGACTTCCTTTCTTTTAACCAGATAGATATTGCCCGCGCCGTCGCCCCAGAGATCCTCGAAACCACTGTTGGACTTGCAGAGGGTGTCCGGTGGTGCCCAATTGCCCGTATTGCGAACAAATTGGTACAGCGTGCCCTCTCTCCCCAGCGCGTAGAAATAATTGCCATCGCCCCACGCGTCCACGAGCAAATCAGTACCGGTACCGGCCGCCGTGCTCCTGTCCGTCCACGTCGATCCGTCATAAGAGAACAATGCGCCCTTTTCACCAACGACCCAGGCCTCGGTGGCTGACGCCGCCCAGACGCCGAACAGGTGGTCGCCGGTAAAACCGGTCCGGGAAACCCAGCTGCCCGCCACCAGTTGTAGCGTTTCTCCCTTCTTGCCGACCGCGAATGCGGTTGAACCGTCAACGACTTCGACGTCGTCGAGATCCTGATTGCCGGGGTTGGCCATGGCAGTCCACGCCGCCCCGTCATAACGATAGATCGTGCCTTGCTTGCCGACACCGATGATATTGGTATCCGAACTTCCCGAGATTCCGAAGAACTCCCGGTTGCCGACCGTCTGGGTGGTACACACCGGCGCCGTCAGGGCGTTAACTGACAGGCACAAGAGTGGCAATGCCCGCATCAGTGTTACCAATGCCGAAAATATTTCACGGCCTGGAATGCGTCGAGTGCGTCTCATGATTTTACGGCACCGGTTCATCTGGGCACTTCAGGCAGGCTCGTCACGAAGCATCCGTCACGGTGCTGCGCATGCGTCGCGATACATAGTCCGGCATGCCGTAGCTGCCGGACCAGGCGAACGCCTCGATCACATACACGCGGATCGTGTTCGGCCCTTCGGAGTGGGTGCTGCTGCTACAGCTCGTATCGACCGTAAAACCCGCCAGTCCGGCTTCGGTCAGCGCAATCGTCGAGTTCGCACAGCTGCCGTTGACGAGCGCCTGGTAGGCGGACCAGTCGACACCCGCGCGCGCGGCCGCATACGCGCGTGCGCTCTGCATTGCGAGCACGACGGTCTGGCTCTCCACGGCACTGAGGCGCACGGCGACAACGCCGAGCGCGGCGAGCACGATCAGCAGGAACAGCGCCGGCACGAGAGAGAAGGCAGATTGTCGGTTGCGTAACATGATCATTGTCAGGGCACGTTATCGACGTGAACCTGGTGCAGCAGCGACACCGTTTCTCCGGCGTCCGACACATCAAGTTCGAGCGTCACGAGCCCCGCGCGCTGCGACGTGCCTGGGGCGTATGCAATGCTGCAGGTGCTGACCTGATCGGCGATGATTGTCGCATCCGCGCCGGCGCCTAGCAGTTCGCCGTTCGAGTCGCGATCTGTCTGATCGGCTGCGATCGCATAGCCCGAGTACCGCATCAGGGTTCCGGCCGCGGTATCGCACAGATACGAGATCGCGTGATCGATCAGATACACCCGCTGGCCGGGTGACGCGAAAGCGAACTGGAATGCCGGGGTCACGCGCACGTTGTCCTCGCCGGGCGCACTGTCGGCGTCGATATCAATACGCGTCCCGGGGGGCGTGATCACGTTTGCAAGTTCGTACGCGTCGGCACCGGGCACGCCTACGTTGTAGATCGACAGGTAATGGGTGGTCGAACTGAACGGGCGCACGATGCCGCTGAACGTACCGACGCTGTTGAAGGCGTCGTCCGGTGCCGTGAAACTAAGGCGCTTCGCAGGATTTCCGGGCGGCGGCCGATCCCGGTAGCGCACGCCGTCGACGGTACTGAGCAGTTCCAGCGCCACGACGCTGCCTGAGGCGGTCACTCGCACGCTGTTCGGTAACGCCCGGCGTATGTCTCTCGCGATCCGCCGCAGTGAATTCTCTGCAACATCCACGAGTTCTGCGCGACGACCCTGATCGGTGTAGGCACGCACGGGCCCCGAGATAAACATCGACATGAACGACACGACGATCGTCGTAAGCACGATTGTAATCACGAGCTCGACGAGCGTGAAACCGTGCTGATTCGTTCGCATCGGCTCAGAACCTCGTCCGGTAGCCGCTCAGCACGAAGTCGATGTCGTTTGCATGCGTGACGACGACATCCACGCGAAGCGCGTCGGCGAGCGGCACGCCCGGTAACGCCGGCGACGGCGTTACGGCCACAGCGACGTTGTAATCGCCGAGCCCCGCAAGCGGGCTACCGAACTGATCGCGGGCGCCCGCATCGGACAGGCCGTCATAATCGTCGAGATCGTCGAAAGCGGCGCGCGCCGCTTCGCCGTCCACGCCGTCGGGATCGGTCAATGGCTTGAGCAGTATCTCCTCCAGATACGCCTCGGCAACCGCGGCCGCCTGGTGGCGAATCATCGGGTCCGCGCTGGCTGCCGTGGTCATCGACAGCACGCCGAGCACGGTGCTCGCGGCGATCGACACGATCACGATCGATACGAGGAGTTCGATGAGAGTTACGCCAGCCTGTCGATTCATTGCAGGCATCACGGCGTTACCACGAGTCCACTTTCGGCCTGAATCGTGAGCACCCGGCCACCGATGTTCAGGTTCTGGTTCGCGGCGAGATTCGTGCGCCCGAGCGCGTCATAGATAAGGGCCGTGGCAGGGGCCGTCGCGATTCCGGTTGGCGCGGACCCGGTCATTACTTCGCCCGTCGAGAGCAACACGGGCACGGGAAAGCTCGCGTCAGTCGGATCACAGTGACCCGCTTGCGGCGACTGTTGCGTCAGTGAATAGCTCGTCCCTGTGATGTCGACCCGGACACGGCAGCCGCTGGCAACAGCGACTTTCTGCGCATAACGCAACGAAGCCACCAGTTCATCGTAATAGGCACGCTCATCGAACGTCGCCTGATCGAAAAACCTCGGGCCCGCGACCGATCCGAGGATCGCGAGGATGACAATGACGAGCACGACCTCGACGATCGTGTAAGCATTTTGTCGCTGGCGAAGCAGTTCAAAGCTTCGCGGCCGCACCGGCAATCCGCGTGTGCGCATCGTTCAGCACCCGCTGACATCCACGCTGATTAGCGGTGCGCTGTTGACGAGCGCGTCGTTATACGCGACCTCGCAAGCCCCGCTTGTGCCGTTCTTCGTGAACAATGCCTGGTCGCCAGTGCCGTTCACCGTGACCGAAAATCCGGTCATGTCGGCCAATGTGGCCGCGATATCCGACGCGTCGGGATAACCCTCCGTCAGGTCTATGACATTGCCTTCAACGACAATCGGATCGACGTTTTTCGCCAGCCACATGCCGTGCGCGAGCGCCGCAGAACTGCGGATGCTTCCCGAGATACCCAGCGTCGCCGCAGTGCGTGCTTCACGTTCGAGGCCGACAAAGCGGGGAATCGCAAACGCTGCAAGAATCGCCAGCAATGCGATCACTACGACGAGCTCGATCAGAGTAAAGCCGCGCGTTCTGGAATGTTTGCTTCCGTTCATTTCTTTGTTTCCACTTACCTCGCGTTGCACGCTATCCGCCGTTCCATCGGGTTTCGACAACGTCAACAGCAAGGACTGGAGGTGCAGCCGTCATTCGGTCTGCACAGCACCAGGCCGTGGGAGGGTGTGTGCGAACGCAGTCGTCGATACACACCCTCCACGGCATCATTGCCTTTGGTCCGGTTTGTCTTGGCTCGCATCAGCAGCCGGACGTATCGACCGTGATCGACGGCGGCGTCGTGGCGCCTGCTTCAGCGTACACCACCTCGCAAGTGCCGGTGGCACCGGTCTTGACGAACGTCGCTGTGGTACCAGGGCCGTTCAACACAGGAGGCAAATTAAACCCGGTCGCATCTGAGAGAGTGTCAACAATCGTTTCCGCGTCCGGATAACCGTTAACGATGTCGATGTCATTACCTTCCATGGTCACTGGCGTGGTGCCCCTGGCGAGGTACAGACCGTGCGCCATCGCGGCGGCACTGCGTACGCTGCCCGACAGGCCCTGCGTTACTGCCGAGCGCGCTTCACGTTCGAGCGATGCAAAACGCGGTATCGCGAACGCGGCCAAAATGCCGAGCAGCGCGATCACCACGACCAGCTCGATAAGCGTAAAACCGCTTTGCTTCTTCGTCTTCATCTATAACTCCTTTCCTTTTGCAAGTTTTCAAACAAGCCGGACCAATCCCGGCATCTCCAAACTCTGTCTCCGCAATCAGTCGGCCGTCGTCCCGGCCAGCCAGTTCGCGCCGGCCACGCGCTCCAGGCGTACGCCGTACAGTTCGTCGCGACTGGCCTCGAATGCCCCGCTGCCGTTCGTGTCCGCGAACGCGACCCGCACCGCGAAGGCCGGGTCCTCCTGCGGCTCGTCGCTGGCGTCCAGGCCGAACGCCTTACCCAGCCGGTACACGAGCCGACGCCTGGTGGCGTCAAAAAACCAGTGCCGGGGCGGCGCCTCGGCGGGCTGGCTCTCTCCTACATAGTTTTTCGGCGGCTCGAGCAAAAAGTTGACCGGATTCGTGCCTTCGAGCTCCGAAATGCTCGCCGACTGACCGCGGACGATGCGTTGGGCGGCTTCCATGACCAGCGTGCTGCGCAGCTGGCCCTCGACCCGCAACACCGCCACGCGCTCCGCTTCATCCATGTACGGCAGCAGTCGATCGAGCGCGACGGCAACGAGTATGCTGATGATTGCGATCACCACCACGAGCTCGAGCAACGAGAACCCGTGCCCGTGATCCGCGCGCCTCCGGTGGGCGGCAAAACGATCGATCGCAACCTCGCAGCTCATCGTCAACCCGCCTTCGCCCGGGCGATCATGTCCCACATCGGCAAGAACACGCCGAGTGCAAGGATCAGCACCACGGCGCCGACCGAAACGATCAGGATCGGCTCGAGTGCCGCACTCAGGTTGTCGAGGTCGTAGTCGACTTCCCGCCGGTAATAATCGGACGCCTCGTCCATGAGTTCAGGCAGTGCACCCGTCTCTTCCCCGAGCGCGATCATTTGCAGGATCAGCGGCGTGAACAGCCCGCTCGCTGTCGCCGTGTTCGACAACGACTCGCCGCGTTCTATTCCGTCCCCGAGCGAGATCAGCTTGCGGCCGAGCCATTCGTTGCCGATTGACCCCGACACGGTTCGCAGCGTCTGATTGATCGGCAGGCCGGCGCTGATCGACACCGCGAGCGAGCGGGTGATACGCGACAGCGCCGCATTGCGCACGATGATGCCGGTCACGGGAATGCCGAGCTTCATCCGGTCCCAGTTCAGCCGGCCGGTTTCGGTCCGGGTGTACGCGGATGCGAACACCGCGGCGACAATAATTGCGCCGAATATCAGCGGCCAGTAGTTCACCGCAATATCCGACACGCCCATGATGATCCGTGTGGGCATTGGAATATCGTCGCCAAGCGTGCGGAATATCGGCTCGAAATTCGGGATCACGAACACTGTGATGATGGCGAGCGCGATCGCCACGGCGATCAGTACGATGATCGGATAGCGAACTGCGGCCTTGACCCGGTCACGGACCTCGCGATCCATGTGCAGGTATTCGTACAGACGCTGGAACGAGACATCGAGCGTACCGCTCGCCTCGCCGATCTCGACGAGATTGATAAACAGCTGCGAAAAAATCTTCGGATGGGTCGCCAGCGATTGTGCGAGACCGCGCCCTGACTCGAGGTTGGCCAGAACGTCGACGAGTGCTGCCTTGAGCACCTCGTTGTGCGTCGTCTCCATGAGCCCCTTGAGACCGCGCAGGAGTGGCAGGCCGGCACGCGTGATCGTGTACATTTGCCGGCAGAACATGATCAGGTCTTTGGTCGTCGGCTGGCCGCCGCCCAGCCGCAGCCAGATGTCGTTCACGGTCAACGTGCTCTTCGTCGCGAGATTGCGAATCTCGACGGGCGTGATGCCGACATTGATCAGGCGTCCGGCCACGGCGTCGGCGGACCCGCCGTGCAGTTTTCCGGTCACGAGCTCGCCGCTTACGGATCGGCCCCTGTAGGCATACTCAGCCATCGCTGGCCTCGCTTCGGGCCGTTGCCGATTCGGAATCGACGCTCACGTCCTCGTAATTGCCGTCGAAGCCACCAACGACGCGGATGACTTCGTCAACGGTGGTAATGCCGTCGATCGCGTAGTCGAGCGCGCAGCGTACGAGCGGTACGTAAGACTTCTTTTGCGCGGCGAGCGCCGTGAACTCGGAGAGATCTTCGCGGCGCAGCGCGTCGGTGAGCCCGCTGTCCATTTCCAAAAGCTCGTACACGCCGATACGGCCGCTGTAGCCCGACAGGTGACAGTAGTTGCAGCCATGCCCGTGCACGAACTCGAGGTCCGAAGCCTGCTTTGCGCCGACCTGTGCCTGCAGCCAGGCTAGTTGACCGGTCGAGAGCTTCGCGGGTTCGGCACAGCTCTCGCATACGCGACGCACGAGGCGCTGTGCGATGATGCTTTGCAGCGCCGCGGCGATCAGGTAACCGGGCGCGCCCATGTCGAACAGGCGATTCGCGGTGGCCACGGCGCTCACCGTGTGCAGCGTCGAGAACACGAGGTGACCGGTCATTGCCGCACGCAGGCCGATATCGACGGTCTCGCGATCACGCATTTCGCCGACGAGGATGATGTCGGGATCCTGGCGCAGAGCCGTGCGCAATACCCGGCCGAAATCCAGTCCGATACGTGGATGCACCTGCACCTGGTTGATTCGTTCGAGCCGGTACTCGACGGGATCCTCGACCGTGATGATTTTCGTCGCGGGTCGATTGACCTGGTTCAGCGCCGAATACAGCGTGGTCGTCTTGCCGCTGCCCGTCGGACCGGTCACGAGAATCATGCCGCTCGGGCGCGTGATGATGCGCTGGAAACGTTCGAGGATGGTAGGCGGCATGCCCAGATTCTCGAGGCTCATGAGATTCGCGCTCTGATCGAGCAGTCGCAGTACGATAGCCTCCCCATGCTGCACGGGCAGTGTCGATACGCGGACGTCGAGCGTGGCATCGTGCACCTGGATCGAGAAACGACCGTCCTGCGGCAATCGTTTTTCCGAGATATCGAGCCCGCTCATGAGTTTCAGGCGCGTCACGAGTGCGCCGCCGACTCGGCGGCCCTCGATGACGTGCTCCTGCAGCACGCCGTCGACGCGCTGACGGATCCGCAACACGGTTTCGCCGGGTTCGATGTGAATATCGGATGCCTTGACCTGAACAGCATCGCGAAACATCGACCGCAGCAGCTTGAGGACCGGCGCTTCGGCAGAGTCTTCGTCGGCCGTCAGCTTTTCGAGATCGATGCGATCTTCGCCGAGCTCTTCCTTGACCTCGGCCGCGTACGCGTCGATTTCATCGGTCCGCCGGTACACGATGTCGATCGTGCGCAACAGCTCGGATTCGTTGACGAGCGCGATGTCGACTTTGCCGTCGAGCTGACGACACAGCTCGTCATAAGCGAACAGGTCCGTCGGATCGGCCATGCCGACGAGGAGGATGTCGCGGTTCGATTTCAGGACCAGCGAGCGGAGTCGGCGCGCCTGCACTTCCGAAAGCAGCTTGACCGTCTCTTTCTCCAGTTCGATGCTGCCGAGGTCGAGGTAAGGGATATCGAGTCGGCGTGCCAGGAATTCGTGCAGCTCCACGTCACCGATCGCGCCGACCTCGGTCAAGGCGCGGCCGAGCTTGTGCCCCGTCTTCTTTTGCAGCGCGAGCGCCTGATCGAGCTGCTGCCGGGTAATCGCGCCCGCGTCCAGCAGCAGTTCTCCCAGCCGCAGTTTCTTGCGGCGGGCCAGCTCGGAGACCGTGGTGCTCGGAGTGCTCATGGTTCGACGCTTCGCGCTACCAGGAGGCGCCCTGCACGCGCTCGAGCGACTCACCCGCCAGTTTCGTCCACACCTGGTCGCTATCGACCACAACGGGCTTGAGCAGTATGACAAGCTCGGTCTTCTGTTCCACCGCGCGCTTGCTCTTGAACAGCTTGCCAACACCGGGGATCTTGCTAAGGAACGGCGTACCGAAGTCCTCGTCGATGCTCGAATTGCGCATCAGTCCACCGATGACGATGATCTGGCCGCTACGGGCCTTGACGATGCTGTCCGACTCGCGGATCTGGCTGAACGCGAGCGGTAGCGTGTCGGTCTCGCCCGATACGGTCAGGATTTTCTGCTGGTCCGTTACTTCACTGACCGTGGGGTGAATATGCAGCGTGACTTCGCCGTTCTCGCTGATCTGCGGCGTTACATCGAGCGCGATCCCGGAGAAGAACGGCGTCAGCGTGACATCGCGCGAGGTCGTCGACGATGTGCCCGTAATCGTGTTGCTCGCGACATCGGTCACGAAAAACTCGTCCGTGCCGGCCTTGATCACGGCTTTCTGGTTATTCAGCGTGGACACGCGCGGGCTCGACAGTACACGTGTCGTGCCGTGCAGCTCCAGCAGTTCCAGAAACGCGTTGAAGTCGCCGATGTCGAACGCCATCGTGAACGCGCCGCCGAGTGACGACGTTGTGAATCCCGTCGTCTGCGTGCCCGGCTGTACGGTTATCGGCGAGCCGCCGAGATTGTCGAGATCACCGGTGAATCCTGGCGGCGGCGCCGCCTGTCCGAAAGTATACGAATCACCGCTGCTGTTCTGAGCAACGGCGATCCAGTTGATCCCGGCACGAAAACTGTCGCTGAGCTGGACCTCGACGATCTTCGCCTCGAGTACGACCTGGCGCTGCGCGATGTTCTGAATCGTCTCGAGATACTCGGCGACGCTGCGCAGCTTGTCGGGCATCGCCCGGACGACGATCACACCGGTCTGGGCATTCACGACGACCTGGTGCCCCGGCGCATCGCCGACCATTTCCCCGAGCGTCTCCTTGAGTTCTTGCCAAAAATCGGCGTCGTAGTTCGTTTCGATGCGTGATCCACTCAGCTGCTGCGAATCGCGCGGCGAGCTTCCGGACGTCATCGGACCGACACCGTCGAGACCGCTGGCAACACCGAGGCCGCTCCGCGAACCGCTGCGACTGCCCTCGCTGACCTGCCCTGAACTGACGCGCGTGCGAGACACGCCGGAACGCTGCAGATCGAGATAATCGAGCTGAAAAATCCGGCTCTGCAGGGTTGCAGGAAAGACAATGTATCCGGACACACTGCGCCGGTAGTGGTACCCGTAAACCTCGCTGACGATATCGAGCACTTCGGCGACCGTGACGCCCTTGAGCATCAGTGAAATATCGCCGCTGACATCGGGATGAACGACGATGTTGTGCGGAGTTTCATCGACGAGTGCCATGAAGAACGCCTGTGCCGGCGTCGATTCACTGTTGATATCGAAACGGTCCTCGACGGGCACATCGCGCAGGTTCTGCGCAGGCTCGGACGGCACCGGCCTGGCCGCTTGCGGAGGTGGCGGTACTGCCGACGCTTCCTCCAGCGCTGCTGCGATATTCGTCTCGGTCGTCTCGCCGCGCGCAGGGGTAGAGTCGCGTGTCGGCAGCAGGGCATCACAGCCCACCAGCATCCCGGTGGCGCAACCCAAAATAGTGAGCTTCTTCAACATGAAATTGCTTCCCTCAGTCTTCATTGCGTGTCGAGCCATCGCGCAATCCCAGCGTGACTTTCTGGCCGCCGACGTCGAGTACTAATTCAGTCTTCTCGATCGAAACCACGGTGGCACTGTCCACTTGTCCACCGACGCCGACGCGCTTGCCGTTAACGATGGCAATTCGCCGCTCGTCGGAGACGATGATTGCGTTTACGTCAAACCGCGGCGCGGCAGCGGCAATCGCTTCGCGTGCGCTGTAGGGCCGGGTCGGATCGCGCAGACTTTCGCCCGCAGCGCTGAAGCTGAGACCTGCCAGCGCGATCAGCGCGATCAGCGCGATCAACGACGTTGATGATCGTTGTTCAGGCACCGATCCATTCCTCATCGAGACTCAGCGTGCTGACTTCGAGGCGAATGCGATTGCGCGGGTAATCGATGACCTCGAGATCGAGCAGCTGCCAGTAAAGCCGCCACGGCAAAGCCTCGATTTCAGTCAGGTAGTCGAGACACGCCTTGAAGCTGCCCTCTATCTCTATTTCGAGTCCATGCCGGTAAAACGTCGTCGCATTCGATTCTTCACTCGCAGACAGCAACTCGGGTGTCGTGTTGCGAATACGCACGAGCGATAGGGTAGACTGCTCTTTGAGTATCCCTTCCAGCACCCGTGCCATTTCTGCAGGGTTGATCAACTCCGCCGCATAGTTGCCGAGGGTTGCATTGATTTCGTCGATGCGTTGACGCAGTACGCCGATGCGCGATCGCTCCTGACCGCCTTCACCGGCGAGCTGCAGAATCTCTTCCTCGAGGTTCTGATTCGCAAATTCGATGCGTTCCTTGAGCGCATTCAGCTCGACGCGGCTCGCGTCGGCACGCTGTCCCAACGGCTCCATGAGGAACATGTGCCAAAGGGCGGCAATTATCGAGAGCATCGTGATCAGAACGAGCAGCCGCTCGCGCCGCGACAGGGCGTCGATCTTTGCAAGCAACGGCGAAAGTTTCGCCTGGAATTCTCTGAGCTGGGTCATTCTTTATTCCTCGCGCTGCTCGCGAGCAAGATCTGACTGTCCATCGAGAACGTCAGCGCGGTTTGTCCTTCTTCTGCCGGATTGTCGATCTGAAAGCGATGGAAACGCTGTTCGGCGAACGCGGGCTCGGCGGTCAGATCCTGCACGTACAGCGGAATCAATTCGGCGCGGATTGCGCGACCCTCGAGCCGGGTCTTGTCGCCCAATGCCGAGAGCACGATGCGCGTCAGCCAGATGCCGTCGATTTCCTGGCGGGCCAGTGCACGCAGATGCCGGGAGAAACCTTTCGCGTCGCCCAGCGTCGTGCCCTGGATCAGGCCAAGCACTGCCTGACGTTCGGCGAGCGTCCGCGAGGCCTCCTCGAGCTGTTCGGTCCAGCTTTGCTCGCCCGTGATCGCGGTAATCAGTGGGCGAATACTCTGCAGTCTCTCGAGTGCCGCAGCCTCCTGGCGCGCGACGATCTCGAGTTCCTGGTCGATGCCCGAAATGCCCTGGCGCGCGAATCCGTACATCAGTATCAGGGCGAGCATCACAACTCCGGCGGCCTGAAACATGAACAGCGACTGGAACGCATTCGTCTCGGGGCGGAATTCCGCGCGGTAGAGATTGATTTGCTGATTCATCACGCTGCCGCCCTGCGCACTGCATCATCGGATCGCAGGGCGGCGCCGACTGCCAGCAGGCAGTCGCTCTGCACGTTTGCGGTGATCTCGTCCTCAGTGTCGAAAAGTTCTCCAAGATTCAGCCTGCTGACGTTGATCCCGAGATTTTCGCCCAGCGAACTCGCCAAGGCGTCGAGGTGATCACCCGGTCCGAGCACGAGTTCGGCGATCGGCCGACGATCGTAATTGCTTTCGTAGTAGTCGAGAGAGCGCTGTACTTCGAGAGCGACGCCGGCAGCTTGCTCCCGCAGCACGAAATCGTCGTCATTTGCATCGACCAGTGCGCGCCTGTGTGTCTCGATGCGCCGAATCATGTACAGGATGCCCTGGCGCGTTATCGTCAGGTAGCCACAGTG
>Ga0224512_10003762_pt1 | contig 13198 bp, 10 predicted proteins | sample SF_May12_sed_USG_4_FD_169103 | JGI IMG/M metagenome (GOLD analysis project Ga0224512, IMG submission 169103) | Sediment microbial communities from San Francisco Bay, California, United States - SF_May12_sed_USGS_13 | ecosystem: Environmental > Aquatic > Marine > Sediment | place: USA...
GATCGGCGGCGGCCGTGCCCAGGCGGGCGCGGTGGACCTGCGCCGCGCGGTCTACCTGCTTTCGGTCGCCGGGCTCATCCTGATCGTCGCCGTGGCGGGGGTCTTGCTCGTCAAACTGGGGGCCTGAGCCGCCCTGGTCCGAACCTGTTCAATCGTCGTCCGGGTGCAGGTGGTTGACCTGATGCACCTGCCAGGGGTTGCGCAGGCCCATGGCGGGCGGGTCGCCCGGCACCAGGTGATCGATTCGGGTGAGCGACAGGTTGCGGATCTGGAAGCTCAGCGCGGCGGAGGGCTCCAGCTTCAGCGCCACCGCCAGCGCCGCGCGGATCGACCCGCCATGGGCAAAGGCGATGATGTCGCGCCCGGCGTGTTGGCGGCTGAAAAGCGTGATCGTGCGGCCGACGCGCTCGATCACCTGAGCGAAACTTTCGCCGCCGGGCGGCTCGGCGCCGCCGGGATCGCGCCACAGAATGTCGAAATCCTCGCCCAGTTGGGCCTTGAGATCCTGGATGTTCAGGCCCTGCCAGGCGCCGAAGTCCTGTTCCGCGAGATCGGCATGGGCGAGCGGTTCCGGGACTGCGTGGCCGAGCGCCACCATATGCGGCTTGAGAGCGGCGGCGGTGTCCCGGGTGCGCGAAAGGTGGGAACTGAGCCATACCGCGTCGCCGGGCAGGCTGGGCGCGAGACGCGCATAGGGCGCCGGGTCGTCGGTGATGGCCTTGACGTCGTTCTGGCCGTAGAGGCGGCGTTCGGGGTTGTCGACCTTGGCGTGGCGGATCCACCACCAGCGGGTGACGACGGTCACGCAGGAAGCCTCAAATCAGCGCCGCGATGGCTAGCAACACGCCGATTTCGGTGCCCTGCTGCACCCCGCCGAGGACCGCCTTGGTGGTGCCGCCGAGGTCGCGCTTGGAAAACCAGGCGAACTTTGCGGCCGCAAGGGCGCCGATGACCAGGGCACCGAAGATCAGGGCCGCGTCCAGGAGGCACAGGATCATGAGAAGGACAGCCAGCAGGACCGCCACCAGGGCCTGGTCTGCCGTCACCCGCCCGGCCTGGAAGGCGAAGCCGGACCGGCGCGCCGGCCGCAAGGCGTAAAGCGCCACCGCCACGGCCGCGAAGGAGAGTGCGCCTGCGGCCCCCAGGGCGCCGGCCACGGCGGCCGGATGGGCGATATAGGTCACGATGCCGACCCTGAGCCCCAGGCACAGCACCAGCACGCAGATGCCGTAGGCGCCGATCGCCGGCTCTTTCAGCTGCGCGAGTTTCTGCGTCTTTGAACCGCCCGACACGAGAACATCGGCCAGGCGCGCGAATTCGCCCTCATTGCCGCCGCCGCTCAGGAAGATGAGGGCGGCAATGGCGAGGATCGCCGCCACCAGCGGCGGCAGGCCCAGGAATGCCGCGGCGGTAAAGACGATGCCGCCGATCAGCCCGGCGGCCAGTCCCACGACCGGCAGGGCGCGCGCTGCCTGGGAGACCTCGCCCTTTTTCAGCTTGGGAAGGGTGACGCCGCAAAGGGTGAATGGGATGGAGAAGAAGGCCACCGTCGCGATCACCACGGCGCGTCCCCAGCCCTTGAGAATCTCGATCGCCGCCGATCCCCAACTCCTCAGGGTCTCCATCACTTCAACCCAGATGTCGTCTGGGCCGCTATCGCTGGCGGAAGAGCGCTTCTGTGCAGCCTTGGCCATGATTCCATCCGTCCGTGATTTGCGGTCGTGTCCGATGCCAAGACTAGATCACTTTTGGGTTAATGAGAACTCTAAGCCGCGGCGTTACTCGCCCATGGTCACGAGCAGGCCCTGGCGCCGCGATACCTGGAAGGCATAAAAGAAAATTGCCGCCGCCACGGCTATGTAGACGAAGTTCAGCGCCAGCGCGGTCGCCAGGTGGTCCAGCCGCACCGTGCCCTCGAAGATCACCGCGCGCATACCCTCGAAGACATAGGCCGACGGCAGCGCCCAGGATACGAGCTGCAACCATTCGGGTAGCACGGAAACGGGGTAGAACACGCCGGACAGCGGCGCGATCGCGAACATGGCGATCCAGGCAAGGCTTTCGGCGCCCAGGCCGAAGCGCATGATAATGGCGGTGATGACGAGGCCGACCGCCCAGCCCAGCATCAGAAGCAGGAAGAAAAACGCCACCAGCGGCAGCCCTAGGTCGAACACCGAATACTGGTAGAACAGGATCGCCAGCAGCACCGCGGGCAATACGCCGATCAGCGTGCGGATCAAGCTCATGGTGATCAGCGCGGCGACGAACTCGTAGGGACGCAAGGGGCTCACGAAAAGGTTGGCCAGGTTGCGCGACCACATTTCCTCCAGGAAGGAGACCGAAAAGCCGAGCTGGCCCCGGAACAGCACGTCCCACAGAAGCACCGCGCCGATCAGGACGCCCGCCCCCTGGGCCACCCAGCTCGAATGGGTTGCCAGGAACTTGGAGATGAAGCCCCACATCACCATCTGCATCAGCGGCCAATAGGCAAGCTCGACGATGCGCGGCCAGGAACCGCGCAGGACGTAGACGTAGCGCAGCACCATGGCGCCGATGCGCCGCGGCGCGAAGGCGGCGGCCGAGCGGGCGGCGCTGTCGCGGCTGGTCATGGGGCGCTCCGGTCCCGGGCGATGTCGAGGAAAACCTCTTCCAGCGTGGTTCGCCCGAAATGCGCGATCAGCTCCTGCGGTGTGCCCGAACGCACGATGCGCCCTGCCTTCATGATCATCACCTTGGAGCACATGCGCTCGACCTCGGTCATGTTGTGGGAGGCCAGAAAGATGGTGGCGTTCTCCTGCGTCTTGTATTCGGTGAGGTAGGTGCGGATGCGGTCCGCCGTGTCGGGATCGAGGGAGGCGGTGGGCTCGTCCAGGAACAGCACTTCCGGCCGGTTGATCAACGCCTTGGCCAGCGCCATTCGGGAACGCTGACCCGATGACAGCGCGCCCGAAGGCCGCCGCAATAGGGGCCCAAGGTCGAGCTCCTGGGCCAGTTCATCGATGCGGCCCGGAATGTCGCCGATGCCATACAACCTCCCGAACACCTTGAGGTTTTCCTCGACGGTGAGCCTTCTCGGCAGATCGACATAAGGCGAGGACAGGTTGATGCGGCCGAGCACCCGGTAGCGGTGGCGGCCCATGTCCTCGCCCAGCACCGTGATCGAGCCTGAATCGGGAATCAGCAGCCCAATCAGCATGGAGATGGTGGTGGTCTTACCGGCGCCGTTGGCGCCGAGCAAAGCCGCGGTCTCGCCGGGCGCGACGGAAAAATCGATGCCGTCGACCGCCCGTACGGAGCCGTAGCTTTTCGTCAGCCCGCGCACATCGATGGAGGGCGCGGGCGTGGTCATGGAGGGGGGCGTTGTGTCCCCCGATGCCTGATCGTCCATATGGGGGATATCGGGCTTGCGGGCTTCTGCGTCAATCATTTCCTTGAGGCCGCCGGGGCCGGGCCGCGCCGCCGCCGCCCGTCTTGGCGGGCGCCGGGGCCTGGGATATAAGATTGGCCGTGCAGAACGCGCCGAGCGTCCCCCGAAATACCTGAAGGACCCCGCCATGACCGCCGCAGAGACCGCCACGTCGAACATCCCGCCCCTGTTCACGCCGTTCGCCCTGCGCGGCATGAAGTTGATCAACCGGGTCGTGGTCTCGCCCATGTGCATGTATTCGTCCGAAGACGGCACGGTGGGCGATTTCCAGCTGGTGCATCTCGGCTCCCGCGCCATGGGCGGCGCCGGCCTGGTCATCACGGAGATGGCCAATGTGCATCGCGACGGGCGGATCTCCCCGGCCTGTGCCGGCATGTACAAGCCGGAACACGCCACCGCCTGGAAGCGGGTGGTGGATTTCGTTCACGATCAGTCCGACGCCAAGATCGCCATCCAGCTCGCCCATGCCGGACGCAAGGGCGCGATCCCCCGTGCCTGGGAACGGGGGACGGGGACGCTCGGCGACGATGCGTGGGAGATCGTCGCCCCCAGCGCCATCCCGTTTTCCGAAACCAGCGCCACACCGCGGGAGATGACGGTGGCTGAGATCGCCGACATGGTCGAGCGCTTCGCCCAGGGCGCGCGCTGGTCGGACGAGGCCGGCTTCGACATGATCGAATTCCACATGGGCCACGGCTATCTTCTGTCGTCCTTCATGTCGCCGCTCGCCAATCAGCGGGACGACGACTATGGCGGCGACCTCGAGCGCCGCATGCGCTTCCCGCTGGAGGTGGTCGAGGCGGTGCGCGCGGTCTGGCCGGAGGACAAACCGATCTCCGCCCGCATCTCCGCCGTCGACTGGGAAGAAGGCGGCAACACCATCGAGGACAGCATCGAAATGTCGCGGATGCTGTTGGATGCAGGTGTCGATATCATCGACGTTTCCACCGGGGCGATGACCGGCGCCGGCCGGCCGACCGCGAAGGGGCTGTTCCAGACGCCGTTCTCCGAAGCCATCCGCAAGGCCACCGGCAAGCCGACCATGACGGTCGGCAACATCCGCACGGCACAGGACGCCAACGGGGTGATCGCCGACGGCCGCGCCGATCTCTGCGCCATGGCGAAGTGGGAGCTTTACGATCCCTACTTCCCGCGCCACGCGGCGGTGGAGCTCGGCTACGAAATGCCCTGGCCGAACCAGTACAAGCAGGTCGAGCGCATGCTCAAGGAGTGAGCGGCTGCGTCCTCACGCCGCATCGGCGCCGGCGCCGCCGGGGTCCCGAAGCCGCGCCTTGAACCAGTTGACCAGCCCGCCGGCGAGGTAAATCTCCACCTGGCGTTCCGACATATTGTGGGTTGCCGGGATCTCAAGCCCCTTTCCCGGCACCCTGACGATTACCTTCCGGCCCTTCGCCACCGCGTCGTGGATGTTTGAGACCGCCAGCATATCGCCGGCCCCGATCGCATCAAAATCGGCCTCGTCCTCGAAGACCAGCGCCAGCACCCCGGCATTGACCAGGTTCTGTTCGTGGATGCGGGCAAAGGATTTGACCAGCGCCAGGCGCAGGCCGAGCCATTGCGGCGCCAGGGCCGCGTGCTCCCGGCTAGAACCCTGGCCGTAATTGAGGCCCCCGATCAAAGCGTGGCCCGTGGTGCCGCGTGTCTCCTTGGCGCGCGCGACATAGGTTTCATCCAGGCGCCGGAAGGAAAATTCGGCGATGCGCTGGACGTTGGCGCGATAGGGCATGACCTCCGCCCCAGCCGGGTTGATGGTGTCGGTGGAGATATTGTCCCCCATCTTCAGCAACACCGGCGCCTCGATGGCATCGGCGGGCGGCTCGATGGGCGGCAGGGCGGCGATGTTGGGGCCGTACGCGATTTCCACCGTCCGCGCCTCGGCGGCCGGCGGCGGCGGAATGAGAAGGTCGCTGAGATCGACGCCCATCTTTGGCATTTCCGGGCGCGGGCAGTCCATGTCGAGATCGCGGGGGTCGGTGATCCTGCCGGTCAGCGCCGCCGCGGTCGCGGTTTCCGGGCTGCAGAGATACACCCGGTCATCGGCGTTGCCGGAACGGCCGGGGAAGTTGCGCGGCACCGTGCGCAGGCTGTTCTTGCCCGAGGCCGGCGCCTGGCCCATCCCCATGCAGCCGTTGCAGCCGGCCTGATGCAGCCGGCCGCCCGCCTGGATCAGGTCGGTCAGGGCGTTTGAGCGCATCAGGTCCATCAGCACCTGGCGGGTCGAGGGATTGATGTCGAAGGAAACGTCGGGGTGTACCTGGCGCCCCGCGACCATGGCGGCGGGTACCGCGAAGTCGCGGTAGCCGGGGTTGGCCGACGATCCGATATAGGCTTGGTAGACGGGCGCACCCGCCACCTCGCGCACCGGCACGACGTTGTCCGGGCTGCCCGGGGTCGCGATCAAGGGCTCCAGGGTGGAAAGGTCGATTTCGTCCTCGAGGTCGTAGGCGCAGCCGTCATCCGCGCAGGAGGCCTCAAAGGCGTCTGCCCGCCCATGATAGGCGAGGAAATCCTTGACCGCCTGATCGGCGGGGAACACCGACGTGGTCGCCCCCAATTCGGTGCCCATGTTGCAGATCACGTGACGGTCCATGGCCGAAAGGCAGGCGATGCCCGGCCCGTAATATTCGATCACGCGTCCCACCCCGCCCTTGACCGAATGGCGGCGCAGCATCTCGAGGATCACGTCCTTGGCGCTGACCCAGTCGGGCAGGCGGCCGGTGAGTTTGACTCCCATCACTTCCGGCATGCGGATGGAAAGCGGGTCGCCGGCCAGTACGGTCGCCACCTCGACGCTGCCGGCGCCGATCGCCAGCATGCCGAGCGACCCGGCGGCCGGCGTGTGTGAATCGCAGCCCACCAGGAAGCGCCCGGGCACTCCCAGCCGCTCCATATGGACGGGATGGGAAATGCCGTTGCCCGGGCGCGAGAAATAGACCCCGAAACGGCGCGCCGCGCTTTGCAGGAACAGATGATCGTCGGGGTTCTTGAAATCGGCCTGGATCAGGTTGTGATCGATATACTGCGCGGCCAGGTCCACTTTGATGCGCTCGAGCCCCATGGCGTCGAGGGCCAGCATGGTCAGCGTCGAGGTCGCATCCTGAAGCAGCACCTGATCGGCCTTGAGCCGCACTTCCGCGCCGGGAGTCATCTCGCCCTCGACACGGACGCGATCGATCAGTTTGCGGGTCAGGTTTTCCGGGGCCGCGGGCATCTGGGGCTCCTGTGCTTGTGGGGTCTCTCTGATCCGTTCTATCCCCCGCGGGCGGGCGGTGCAAAGCCCTGTTTGCGGCGCGCCTTGGGGCGTGGAAGACCTTACGTTGTGTCACCACCAAACCCGCAAACCAAAGCGGGTGGCGCTTAATGGAATATTAACCAAAAAAACCGATCTTTGCCGGTGCTCCAAGCCTGCCAGGGGGTCTGCCTTTGGATCTGGGAACGAATTGTCCGCCGCCTAGTGTTGGGCCCGGCCGACCATCCGGTTGGGCCCGCTGGATGCTCGTCGCCTCGGGCCTGGCGGGGGTCAGCCTCGCCTTCGACCTGGTGGTCCCTCCCGGCATGGGCACCGCCGTCGGCTACCTTGCCGTGGTCCTCGTCGGCGTCTGGATCCCCGATCGCAGATTCGTTTTCGCGCTTGCCGCGGGTGCCAGCGTCCTCGTCATACTCGGCATGGTCCTGGCCCCGGACCCCGGCACGCCCGTGGCCGCCTTGGCCAACCGGGGCTTGGGCATCGCCGCCATATGGGCGGCGGCGCTTGTGATCTTCCAGGGACGCCGTGTCCAGGATGTCCTGACCGACAGCGAGGGCCGGCTGCAATCGATCTTGGACAACGCGGTCGACGGGATCGTCACCATCGACCAGGCCGGGCACATCCGTTCGTTCAACCGGTCTGCCGAGGCGATGTTCGGCTACCTGCGAGCCGAGGTTCTGGGCCGCAATGTCGGCATCCTGATGACGCCCGACGACGGGGCGCGGCACGATGGGCATATCCGGCGTTACATGGAAACCGGCAAGAGCGGGATTATCGGCGTCGGCCCCAGGGAGGTCGAGGGCAAGCGCAAGGACGGCTCGACCTTTCCGCTCGAGCTGGCGGTGGGCGAGGTCAAGGATCGGGGGGAACGCCTGTTCGTGGGCGCGCTCCGGGACATTACCCAGCGAAAGGTGGTCGAACACGAGGCGGCGGAGAAATCGGCCCTGCTCGAGGCCGTTTTCGAAACCATGGCCCAAGGTTTTACGGTGATCGACGGGGATTGCCGCTTGATGGCATTCAACCAGCAATATGCCGAACTGATCGGTTATCCGGCGGGTTTCCTGCGGGTCGGTATGCCGTTGGCGGAAATGATCCGTTTTCGCGTCGAACAAGGGCATCTCGGACCTGGCGAAACCGAAACGCTGATCCGCAATCGGTTGGAGCAGTTCAAAACCGATCCAGAAAATGCGAAGGAGCGTCGGCTTCCCAACGGCAACACATATCTCTATCACCGCAAAAAGCTGCCGCGCGGGGGAACCGTCACGACCTTCACGGATCTCACGCAACAGAAAAAAGCCCAGGAAAAGATATCGGTGCAGGCGGCATTCCTGGAAGCCACCTTTCAAACCATGTCCCAGGGCATCGCGGTGTTCGATAGCAATCTCAAGTTGGCCGCGTTCAATCCTCAATTTGCCGAAATCCTCAACTATCCGCTGGACTCCCTCAAGATCGGCATGGACCGCCATGAGCTCATGGCATTTCGCTACCAGCGCGGTGAACTGGGGGAGGGCGACCGCGATGCGCTTGTGCGGGCCAAGGTCTCGGAATCGAACCAGCCCCGCCGGGCCGAACGGACCCTTGCCAATGGCCGGACGTTCATTTACGAACGCTCTCCGCTGCCCGGGGGCGGCTTGATCTCGACCGCGACCGACATCACCGACCGCAAGCGGGCCGAAACGGCGCTGGCCGCGCAATCGACGCTTCTGCAGGCGACCTTCGACAATATGTCCCAGGGAATCGCCGTGTTCGACGAAAACCATATCCTCGTGACGATGAATACCCGCTACACCGAGATCACCGGTCTGCCCGCCGACCTCGTGAAACCCGGCGTCCATCGGCGCGACCTGATCGCCTGGCAGGTGGCGCAGGGACGTTACGCCAATGAAGGAGACGACGCCGAGGCCATCATCGCCGCGCATTTGGCGATTACGCATACGCGCGACAGCATCGAACGCATAGCGCCCGGTGGGACGGTTTACCATGTCGAGCGCAGGTCCAGTCCGCAAGGCGGCTATATCACGACGGTCAGCGACGTCACCGAGTGGCGAGAGACCGAAAGGAAGCTTCACCAAGCCCAGAAAATGGAAGCGGTGGGCCAACTTACCGGCGGCATCGCCCACGATTTCAACAATCTCCTCGCCGTCAGCCTCGGCAATCTGGAACTTGCCATCGAGACGCTGGACAGCGGCGGGGACGTGCGCGCCTTCCTGGAAACCGCCAAGGGGGCGACCGAACGGGGCGCGGCATTGACCAGCCAGTTGATGGCTTTCAGCCGGCGCCAGTCCCTCCAGCCGGAGGTCACCGATGCCGGCGAATTGACGGCGGAGCTCGGCGATTTCATCCGGCGCATTCTGAGCGCGGCCATCGCGCTCGATGTCGTCATCGCCGATGACCTGTGGCCGATCCAGGTGGACCGGAGCCAGCTGCAATCGGCGGTTCTTAATCTCATCGTCAACGCCCGCGATGCCATGCCCGACGGCGGGCGCATCACCGTGGACATCTGCAATCGGGAGCTCTCGGCGGCCGAGGCGGCGAATTTGGAAGGAATCGAACCTGGCCCGTATTTGGAGTTGTCGGTGGGCGATACCGGCGCCGGGATGCCGCCCGAGGTCATGGAGCATGTGTTTGAGCCCTTCTACACCACCAAGGGCGTCGGCAAAGGCACGGGCCTCGGCCTCTCCATGGTCTACGGCTTCGCCCGGCAGTCGGGCGGCTTCGTCGATCTCGAAAGCGCGCCGGGCAAGGGCACCGCGGTTCGGATCATTCTTCCCCGGCACCAAATGCCCGCACTTGAGGAAGAGGCCCCGGCGACCGACACCGCCGCGGTGGAGGTGAAGCCGGAAACCGCCGCCCGGGGCAGGATCCTGTTGGTGGAGGACGACGCCGATGTGCGCGCCACCGCGGCGGCGATGCTTGCCAGCGCCGGCTATGGCGTGGTGGCCACCCATGATGGCCCCAGCGCCCTTGCGGCGATGGCGGAACCGGAGAACCGCGGTATCCATCTGGTGCTGAGCGACATCGTCCTGACCGGGCCCCTCAACGGTGTCGAGGTCGCAGAGCGGCTTTGGGCCGAACATCCCGGCCTGACCGTCGCGTTCATGACCGGCTACGCCGATCTCGATTCCGTGGCGCAGTCGGAACTGGTGTCCCATTGCGGCCTGATCCGCAAGCCCTTCACAAAGGCGCGGCTGGTGCAATTCCTGGACGGCGTTGCCAATTCGGAAGCGGCCTAGGCCCGGGGCCCGTTCTTAAGTCTCCGCCCGCGCCCGGAGGCCCCGCGGAATCCAGAGGCGTTCGGCCATTTCGAACCCGCCTTGGGCGGCGAGCGCGAGAAGCGCGGCGGGCACCGCACCTTCCAGGATAAGACCGGTATCGTCGAGCCGAATGCCGGTCAGGATCGGCTGGCCGTAACCTCCGGCGCCGATCAGCGCCCCCAGGGTCGCGGTACCGACATTGATCACCGCCGCGGTCTTGATTCCGGCCAGGATCACGGGAGCCGCCAGCGGCAGTTCAATACGGAGCAGCCGGTCCCGCAGGCCCATTCCCAGCGCCAGGGCCGATTGCCGCAGCGGCGTGCCGATTCCCGCAAGCCCGGCATGGGTGTTGCGGATAATCGGCAGCAGGCTGTAGAGGAACAGCGCCACCACCGCCGGCGGCCCGCCGATGCCCAAGACCGGGATCATGAAGACCAGCAGCGCCAAGGCGGGCAGGGTCTGGATCATGCCGGCGGCCCCAAGGATGAACCGCCCGGCGCCGGGCTTGTGATAGGCGAGGATGCCGAGCGGAATCGCGAGGGCGATTGCCGCGCTCAGGCTGATCATCACCAGGGTCAGGTGTTCCACGGTTCTCTGCCGGAGCCGCGCCCAGATCGACGCCTCCGCCACCTCTATGTTCAGTCCGAGGCGGGCGTTGAGGAAACCGGCCGCGGCCGCCGATTCGCTTTGCCCCCCTAGTTTGACGGCCGTATTGAGCCGCGCCATGGCTTTTTCGTCGATCCGGCCGGCGAGTTGCGCCAGGGCCCCGATGGCGGCGGGTGCCCGGGTCTCCAAATCCGCCCGATAGAGGAACACCGCGTCATAGGTCGGGAAATGGCCGAGATCGTCGGCAAGCACCCTGAGCCCGTAATAGGCGATCTCGGCATCGGTGGAATAGAGGTCCATGACGTCGATCTCGCCGGCCGCGAGGCCGCGATAGCCGAGGTCGTGATCGAGCCCGCGCACGTCTCTCTGGGGCAGTTGATACCGGCGTTTCAGCGCCGGCCAGCCGTCGGCCCGGTTGATGAATTCGTTGCCGAAACCGAAGCGCAAACCCGGGTGCTGGAGAAGGTCGGAGATGCGCGCGATCCCGAGCGCTGCCGCCCGCGTCTCGGCCATGCCCAAGGCATAGGTGTTGTTGAAGCCGAGCGGCGGGCTCATGCGCAAGCCCCTGGCGGCCAGCGCCTTTTCCAGCGCCGCGCCGTCGGCCAGGTTCAGCCTGGCCAGCGTCTCCGCCCTGAGCGTTCCGGTATATTCCGGATAGGCGTCGATCTCGCCGCGCAGCAGCGCGTTCCACAGCACCGCCGTGCCGCCCAGTTCGCGGCGATGGCGGACCGTCAGCCCCGCCTCGCGGACCAGAAGGCGTAAGGCCTCTCCCAGGATCACGGATTCGGTGAATTTCTTCGATCCGATGCGGATCTCGTCCGCCGCCTGTGCCGGCCCGGCACAGAGCAGCAGGACGGCGGCCGCCATCAGGGCGGCGGCGAGCTTCGATCGCGCCGGGATCACAAGCGGACTCCCGCGTCGGGCCAATGGCCGCGCTGGGCTTCGATGAATCGGGTGACGAAGGGATCGGCGGGGGCGGCGCTCAGCTCTTCGATGCCGCCCTGCTGCACGATGCGGCCGGCGCGCAGGAGGACGATGGTATCGGCGAAGAACGCGGCCTCGGCAAGGTCATGGGTCACCATCACGACGGTCTTGGCGAGGCGCGAAAAGATGGCGCGCAGCTCGGCCTGAAGCTCGAACCGGATCAACGGATCGAGCGCGCCCAGGGGCTCGTCCAGCAGCAGCACGTCGGGGTCCAGCATCAATGCCCGCATCAGGCCGACGCGCTGGCGCTGGCCGCCGGAAAGCTCGCCCGGGTAACGCACAAGCGCGTCCTCCGGAAAATGGGTGAGGCGGGCCAGGGCGCCGAGCCGGGCGGTGATGCGCTCGCGCTCCCAGCCGAGCACCCGGGCCATCAGGGTGATGTTGGCCGCCGCGGTGACGTGCGGAAACAAGCCGCCTTCCTGGATGACATATCCCATGCGGCGGCGCACGGCGGTCACCGTTTCCCGGGTCAGCACCGTGCCGTCGAAGGTGACGCGCCCGGCATCGGGGCTGACCAAGCCGTTCATCAGGCCGAGCAGCGTCGATTTGCCGCAGCCCGACGGCCCGATTACCACCAGGGTCCGGCCCGGTGCGACCGTCAGGTCGATCGGGTGAAGGGCCTGGGTCTCGCCGAAGCGCTTGGCGGCCTGTTCCAGGGTCAGCATGGCGCCGATGATGGCACAGCCGGAAGGTTCCGCATACCGGCCCGGCGCGGCGCAGCTTCAGGGGATCGGCTTATTCCTCGGAGATGTCGATCCAGGTGCCGTCGATGTCGCACATCTGATATTTGCCCGTAGCCCAGCGGGCGAACATGTCCCGGCGGGTATCGGCCTCGGGGCTGCCGCCCAGCTCGAACGGGGCGAGGTACTGGTTGGCACCCTTGGCGGTGGCGATATCCTTCTTGAGCTGATCGATGCTTTCCACGCGCAGGCCGAAAAATTCAGGCCCCGCGCCGTGCACCGCCATGCCGGCGTAGACCGAGATCGACCACGGCATCAAGGACAGCGTCACCCGGCCGTCGGTCAGGTGCTTGCAGCCCTCTTCGGATTCGATGTTGGCCGGGGTCAATTCGAACACGTCCATGTAGAAATCCGCACACCGTTCCACGTTCTTGGTGCGGATCGCGAACTTGTTGAGATAGCGGTCCTGATTCCACCCTTCGGCCCCCGTCTCGGCGTACATGTTCTTGCGTTCGTCGTTCTTGCGCTGGGCAAGGTCGAACACGTTGCAATCGGGGTCGTTGCCGCTATAGGCCGCGAACGGGCGGGTCGAAGGCCGCTTGACCAGGTCCGAATCGGGCCATTTCTTCTCCATGCGGATACGCACCTCGTCGACGTCGTCGACCAGGAAGCCGAAGTGATCGAGCCCCGCCTTGGCGCCGTCGCGCTTGGGGTTGATGTTGAGCCCGCAATAGCCGTCGGAATAGACGACACCGTGGAACGGCCGGTGGGTCGAGCATTTCAGTCCGAAGACCGATTCGTAGAACCGTCCCATCATCGGCCAATTGCTGGACGCGATGGCCATGTGATTGATCGCCGCAAACATCTGCTTCCTCCTTGAAGGTCCGGCTCCGCCCGGTTTTCGTTGTTCCGTCAGGCTAGCACCGCGCGCCTCTGCCCGACAAGCGCATCACGGTACTTGGCCTCGGACGGGGCCGGT
>Ga0224512_10003763_pt1 | contig 13198 bp, 11 predicted proteins | sample SF_May12_sed_USG_4_FD_169103 | JGI IMG/M metagenome (GOLD analysis project Ga0224512, IMG submission 169103) | Sediment microbial communities from San Francisco Bay, California, United States - SF_May12_sed_USGS_13 | ecosystem: Environmental > Aquatic > Marine > Sediment | place: USA...
AGGAGCTGATTGCGGAAGCTTACCCACGAGGCATCCGTTGCGCCCTCGTCCACCGGCAGGAGCCGCTTCTCCTGGGCAGCCGCCGGTGCGGCGAGCGCGAGCGCGAGGCAAAGGCCGGCGAGGGAAGATGCGGGCCTCATCACCGGCCCTGGAACTTCCCGCTGCGCTTCTCGAAAAAGGCGGCGAGCGCTTCTGCGTGGTCCTCGGTCTTGTGGCAGATCGCCTGGAACGCGGAGCATACGGCGAGATGCTCGTCGAGGCTCTGGCGCTGCGCGAGCTTGAGCAGACGCTTGGCGTAGCGGATCGCCTGCGGCGGCTTCGCCGCGATTCTCGCAGCGAAGTCTCTTGCGCGCGGTAAGAGCTCTCCCGGTTCGGTCACCTCGAGCAGGATGCCGAGCTTGAGCGCTTCCTCCGCCTTGACGATGCGGCCGGTGAACGTGAGCTCGGCCGCGCGCTGGTAGCCCAGAAGCCGCGTGAGAAACCAGCCGCCGCCGTCGCCGGCGATGATACCGAGGTTGGCGAAGGTCTCGCCGAACTGCGCGCTGGTCGAGCCGATCCGGATGTCGCACATATTGGCCATGTCGAAACCGGCGCCGATCGCGGGGCCGTTGACGGCGGCGACGACCGGGATCTGCGCCTCTTCGAGCGCAAGAGGGATGCGCTGCACGCCCGAGCGGTAGTTCTGCTCGAGCACGAATGGCGCCGCCTTCGCGCGCTCGCCCATGGTCTTGATATTGCCGCCAGCCGAGAAGGCGCTGCCCTCCCCGGTGAGAATAAGGACCGAGATTTCCGGGTTGGCGTTGGCCCAGGCCACGGTCGCCGGGATGTCGTTCACGAGCTCGGTGCTGGTGAGCGCGTTGCGCACGTCGTCGCGCTTGAACGTGAGCACGGCGACGCGGCCCTCGACGGCGAGCGCCGAGTCCTTCAGCTGGGGGGCGTTCATGCGGGAATTCCTCTGCTTGGAGATCGGGCGGCAGGCGCGCCGCCACACGTATGGTAAGCACTCATCGCGCGCGTTACAACCGCGCGCCGCGCGCTTCAGGCGGCGCTCGCTGCCTTGCGGGCGCCGCCGCTCTTCACGCTCGCCCGCTGCAACAGCTCGATCGCCGCGTCGCGCGAATCGGTCACGCGCTGGCGCGCGATGCGCTCGGCTTCCTCGCCGTCTCCATCGCGGATTGCCTTCAAGAGCTTCTGCCAGTTCTGCGCCGACTGCCGGCGGCGCTGCGGCGTCGAGAGTCCGAGCTGCCGGTAGCGCAGCGTCTGCAGCACCAGCGAGTTGAGGATGCTCTTCAGGCGCCGATTGTTGAGCGCGTCCGAGAGCAGCGCATCGATGCGCGAGACGGTGTCGACGTACTCATCGGCCATCCCAGCGTCACGCGCGAAGCGGGCAAGATTCGCCACCTCCTGTTCCAGCGCCGGGAGGATGCGGCCGCGCTCGGGATCTTCGGCGACCAGCCGGTCGCGCAGCCCGTTCAGCATGGCGCGAATGTCGAAGATCTCCTTCACTTCATCGATGCTCAGGTTGCTGACCAGCGCGCCGCGGCGCGGCAGGATCGTCACCAGCCCGTCTTTCTCGAGCAGACGCAGCGCTTCGCGCACCGGGCCGCGGCTCACGGCGAACTCATCGGCGACCGCCTGCTCCATTACGCGCTGCCCGGGCGTATAGAGGCCGTTGACGATGCGTTCGGACAGCCGCGCGGCGATCTGCTCCGCCAGCGAATGCGTAAGCGGCGCAGCCTCCGGGCGCGCGCTACCGAGCGTGGCGGAATCATTGCGGACAGCCATGGCGCCAAGGTAGCCGGCTTTTGTCAGATTGTCAACAATCTTCTTGACAACAATCAAGTCGGGCGCTAGCATTCCCGCGGTAGGCCTGTGCGCGACGCGCGCTTGCTTGACCCCCAACTTGAAACCATCGCTCGCCGCGCGAGCAGCGCCGCCGCCGTTCACTTTCGAAGAGGATAACAATGGCAAGGATCGACGTGAAGTCCGAGATCACCGGCACGGTTTGGAAGGTGACAGCGAAGCCGGGCGACAAGGTCGAATCGGGCGATACGCTGCTCGTCATCGAATCGATGAAGATGGAGATCCCGGTGATCACGGAAGACGGCGGCACGGTGAAGGAGATCCTGGTAAAGGAAAAGGATCCGGTCGCCGAAGGCCAGGTCGTCGCCGTGCTCGAGGAGTGACGGGTAGGCGCGCGATGCTTATCGTCGACACATTGAACAATCCGGTCTGCGGTAACTTCTCACCGGTCACGTTCTTCCTAAGATGAGCTGGCAGCCTGAGATCGAGGAAATCCACCGGCGGCGCAAGCTCGCCGAGGCCTGCGGCGGCGCAGACGCCGTGGCCAAGCACCACGCGAGCGGAAAGCTCACAGTGCGCGAGCGCATCGCGGCCATCCTCGACCCGGGCTCCTTCCGCGAAGTAGGAAAGCTCGCCGGCCGCGCGAGCTATGACCCGGCCGGCAGGCTCACAGCGTTCGAGCCGGCGCCGTACGTGATGGGCCTGGGCAAGATCGACGGGCGTCCGGTCGCCATCGGCGGCGAGGATTACACCATTCGCGCCGGCACCGGCTTTGGCTCGGATCGGCGCAAAGGCGGGCAGGGCGGCTTCGTCGAGGATCTCGCGCACGAGTATCGAATTCCCTTAGTTAACCTGATCGACGGCACCGGCGGCTCGGTCGCCAACGCTCGGCGCAAGGGCTACACCGTGGTGCCGGGCTACGGCCAGGACGGCTTCGAGCGCTCGGTCGACCTGATGGGCATCGTGCCGGTGGTCTCGGCGGTGATGGGCACCACCGCCGGCGGTCCGTCCGCGCGGGCGATTCTCGCGCACTGGTCGGTCATGGTGAGAGGCCAGGCGCAGATTTTCGCCGCTGGCCCGCCGGTGGTTGAGCGCGCGTTCGGCACCAAGCTCACCAAGGAAGCGCTCGGCGGAGAAAAGGTCGCGGTCGACGCGGCCGGGACCATAGACAACGTGGCCGAGGACGAGGCCGACTGCCTGCGCCAGGTGAAGCGCTTCCTCTCGTACCTGCCGTCCAATGTGTGGGAGCTCGCGCCGCGGGCGCAACGCGGCGATCCGGTGGACCGGTGCGAGGACGGGCTCGCCTCGATCGTGCCGCGTGCCGGCCGCGAGGCCTACAACATGAAGAAGCTGGTCGAGATGGTGGTGGATGAAGGGTCGATGTTCGAAATCCAGCCTACCTTCGGCCGCGCGGTGGTCACCGCGCTCGTGCGCATGGACGGCTACGTGGTGGGCATCGTGGCCAACAATCCGATGTTCGGCGGCATCGTCGACGTGAAGGCGGCGCGCAAGCAGGGCCACTTCGTTGAGCTGTGCGACATGTTCAACATCCCGATCATCTTCTTCGCCGACGTCCCGGGACTGATGGTGGGCGTGCAATCGGAGGCTGAGGCGATCGTGCGCGAAGGCGTGCGCGCGCGCTACATCGGCCTGCAGGTGAGCGTGCCGGTGTTCACGGTGATCGTGCGCAAGTGCTACGGGGTTGCGGGCGGCAGCGTGATCGACCGCCGCGGGCTCAACTTCAAGATCGCCTGGCCGTCGGCCGAATGGGGCTCGCTCCCGGTCGAAGGCGGGGTGAAGGCGGCCTACCGGCGCGAGATCGAGGGCGCGCCCGATCCGCATGCCCGCGAGCGCGAGATCGAGGATGAGCTCAAGCAGCTCGCCTCGCCGCTTCGTACCGCCGAGGCGTTCGCGATCGAGGACATGATCGACCCGCGCGAGACGCGGCCGTATCTGTGCCAGTTCATCGAGGCGCTGCAGCCGCGGCTCAAGTCGCAGCTCGGGCCGAAGTTGAAGGCCGGGGTAAGACCGTGATTGGTGATCAGTAAAACCGAAATGCGCGCGCATTTTCGCGTTGCGCGGACTCCGGTGATTAACGAGGAGAATTGAATGCCGAAGCGGGAAATCGAAGGCGACTGGGTGCTCGGATGGCCGGACCGCAAGCGGCCGGCGATCGCCCCCGGCAAGGATGCCGAAGGGCGCGTGATCAACGGTCGCGCGCCGGTTACCGAGCTGGCGGGTCTGATAACGCCGACCGAGGCCTATTACATCGTCAACCAGCTCGAAGCGCCGGAACCGGTGCATCCGGACGATTGGAAGCTCACGATCAAAGGCGAAGTCGAGCACCCGTTCGAGCTCGACTTCGAGGGCCTGATGAAGCTGCCCGGGCGCAGCGTGCGCGCCGTCACGGAGTGCGCGGGCAATGACGCCGGCTTCTTCGACTACCTGCGCAAAGGGGCGAAAAAGCCCTCGCGCATCAACCAGCAGGACATGCAGAAGCGCGCCGAGCAGCGGGTCAAGAGCGAGCTGCCGTCGGACGAGGAGATCAGCTCGGAGTCGACCACCACCTGCGCGGTGAGCGCCGGCGAGTTCACGGGCGTGCCGCTGGCGGAAATTCTCAAGCGCGCCGGCGTGAAGCCGGCCGCGGTGTGCATCCGCGCGCAGGGCTTCGACAGCGGCCATCCCGACACCGCCGTCATCTATCGCTCGGTCGGCACGCGCAACTTCGAGATCCCGGATCCCGGCATTATTCACTACGAGAAAGCGCTTCCGCTCGACAAGGCGCTCGACCCGGACACGATCCTCGCCTGGGCCCAGAACGGCGAATACCTGTGGCACGTGCACGGGGCGCCAGTGCGGCTCATCGTGCCGGGCTGGTCGGGCAACTGGTGGGTGAAATGGGTCGAGGAGTTCGAGGTGATGAAGACGATGCCGAAGCCGTTCTACCAGACCGAGTACTTTGTCTACGGCGAATCGGCGCAGGATCCGAACAAGCCGCCGCTGATGGCGATGGGAGTGCGCAACATCATCACCGAGCCGCTCGACGAGGACTCGCCCCTGCCGCGCGGCGCGCACATGATCCGCGGGCGCGCCTGGAGCGGGGAAGGCGCGATCACGCGTGTCGAGGTGAGCCTCGACGGGGGCAGGAGGTGGACGGACGCCCACCTCGAGGAGCCGCGCGAGCGCTGGCTGTGGCGGCGCTGGTCGTATCTGTGGGAAGTCGACAAGCCGGGCCAGTACCAGATCATGTCGCGCGCGACCGACGAGGCCGGGCGCGTCCAGCCCCAGGTGCCATGGAACTTCCAGCGCAAGCACTTCGACGGCATCGTGCCGACCGACGTAACCATCGTCTAGGGGCATGGCGCAGTGCATATCGTCGTCTGCGTGAAGCAGGTCCCGGATCCGGAAGCGGCGTTCAGCCAGTTCAAGGTGGACGAGCAGGCGAGGACAATCGTGCCGGCGCCGGGGCTGAAGCAGGTCATTAGCCCGTTCGACGAGCAAGCGGTGGAAGCGGCGCTGCGCCTGCGCGACGCCGGGGCTGAAGCAAAAATCACCGTGGTCACGATGGGTCCCGAGGCAGCCCGCAGCGTGCTCAAGCACGGGCTCGCGATGGGCGCGGACGCGGGCGTGCTGCTCGCCGATAGCGCCTTCGAAAATGGCGACGGATATGCCACGGCGATCACGCTTGCCGCGGCGATACGGAAACTCGGCGCCTGCGATCTCGTCCTCGCCGGCCGCCAGGCGGCGGACTGGGACGCGGGCGTGGTCGGCTCCGGGCTGGGCGAGTTGCTCGGGCTGCCGGTGATCACCTTTGCCCAGGACGTGAAGATCGACGGCGGCAGCGTGCGCGTCGAGCGGGTGCTGGACGACGGTACCGAAGTGGTCGAAGCGGCGCTGCCGGCAGTGGTTACCGTGTCGAACGAGCTGGGCGAAGCGCGCAAGCCCAATCTGCGCGAGACGATGCGTGCGGCACGCAAGCCCGTGGCAGCTTGGAGCCCAGCTGATCTGGGTCTCGCGCCCGAGAAAATCGGCGCAGCCGGCGCACGACGGGTGCTCGAGCGCTTGTTCGTGCCGGCCAAGAGAAGTCAGTGTGAATTGATCGACGGGGCCCCGCACGACCAGGCCGAGCGGCTCGCGCAACGGCTGCGCGAAGCAAAGCTGATATGAGCAGCGCGCCGTCCATCCTGGTGGTCGCCGAGCTCGACGCGGGCGCCCCGGACAAGCATACGCAGGAGCTGCTGGGGCTCGCGCGCTCGCTTGCCCAGGCATGCGGCGGCACGGTCGCCGCGGCGTTGCTCGCCGCGGAGGACAAGGGTGCAGCCAGCGCGCTCATTGCGCGCGGCGCCGATCGCGTGTTCTTCGCAGCGCACGCCGGGCTCGCCGGTTACCAGGCTGAAGCCTGGGTTGCCGCCGCCGCAGAGATCTGCCGCCAGGCCGCCCCCGCCGTCGTCCTCGCTTGCCATAGCGCATGCGGCGCCGACCTGGCGCCGCGGCTCGCGTTTCGCCTGGATACCATGGTCGCCACCGGCTGCGTTGAAGTCGCGTACGACGGCGGCAGGCTCGCCGCCACGCGCCCGTGCTACGGCGGCAACGCGCGGGAGACGGTATCGATCAAGACCTCGCCGGCGGTCCTGACTGTGCGCCCCGGCTCATACGACGCCCTAGCGCCCGACGCGGCACGCCGGGGCGAGGTGACTCGGCTCGAGCCGCAGATCGACACGGCGGCGCAGCGAGTGAAAGTGCTCGAGCGCCGGCGCGACGCGGCCGACGGTGTGCGGCTCGAGGACGCGCGGGTGATCGTCGCGGGCGGCCGGGGGTTGAACGGCCCGGATGGCTTCCGCGTGCTCGAGGAGCTTGCCGCTGCGCTCGGCGGCGCCGTGGGCGCGAGCCGCGTGCCGTGCGACCTCGAGTGGTGCCCGCGCTCGTGGCAGATCGGGTTGACCGGGAAGACGGTGCGGCCGGACCTCTATATCGCGGTCGGAATCTCCGGCGCCGGCCACCACATGGCCGGCTGCGGCAACGCCAAGGCTATCGTCGCCGTCAACACCGACCCCGAGGCGGCGATATTCAAAGACGCGCGCTTCGGCGTCGTGGGAGATTTTCAGGAATTCGTACCGGCTTTCATCGAGGAAGTGCGCAAGCTGGGCGGCTAAATCAGAGGTCAACATGGCATTCGAAGCATTGATGAAGGAATACGAGGCGCGGCTGGCAAAGGCGCTGGCCGGCGGCGGCGAGGAAAAATACGCCAAGCGCAAAGCGGCCGGGGCCTGGACTGCGCGCGAGCGCATCGCGGCCCTGGTCGATGAAGGCACATTTCTCGAGTCGGGGCTGTTCGGCTCGTCGGGGGTATATCCGGAACAGGCTGACGAGACGCAAACCGACGGCAAGCTCGCCGGCTACGGCAAGATCCGCGGCCGCGACGTGTGCGTGGTGGTAAACGATTTCACCGTGAAAGGCGCATCGACCAGCGCGACCAACAGCAAGAAGATCGGGCACATGAAGCGCACCGCGACCGAAAAGGGCATGCCGCTGGTGCTGATCGGCGAGTCGACCGGCGCGCGCCTGCCCGACGCGATGGGCTCGCGCGGCATGGGGCTTCTGCTCGGCAACGACAACACCCAGTTCCGCCGTATGCGCGAGATCCCGATGTGCGCCGCGGCCTTCGGCCCGTCGTTCGGCTCTTCGACCTGGCTCATGTGCCAGTCAGATTTCGCCGTCATGCACAAGGGCGCGGTCGTGGCAGTGTCGAGCCCGCGGCTGGTGTCGATGGCGCTGGGCGAGAAGGTCGACGCCAAGGACTTGGGCGGCTGGCGCCTGCACGCGGAGATCACCGGTCTGGTGGATCAGGTGGTGGACAAGGAGGAGGAAGTGTTCGAGGCGATCAAGGGCTTCCTCTCCTACATGCCGAGCCACCATCGCGAAGCGCCGCCGGACGCGCCGGTGCCGGCGGGTTCCGGCGCCGACATGGACAAAGTGCTGGGCTACCTGCCCGAGAGCCGCACCCAGGTCTACGACATGAAGCGCGTCATCCGGGCCGTGGTCGACAAGGACACGCTGTTCGAGCTGAAGCCGCGCTTCGGCAAGAGCGCGGTCACGGCACTCGCGCGCCTTGGCGGCAAGACCGTCGGCATGGTCGCCAACAACCCGCTGCATCGCGGGGGCGCGCTCGACGCCGACGCGTGCCGCAAGATCGTCGACTTCCTGGTGCTGTGCGACTCGTTCAACGTGCCGATCGTGGTTCTCGTCGACACGCCGGGATTCCAGATCGGCACCGAGGCCGAGAAGGCCGGCGCGCCGGGCAAGATCATGAACTTCATGAACGCGATGACGCTGGTCACCGTGCCGCGCATCTCGGTCATCATCCGCAAGAGCTACGGGCGAGCCTACGTGTGCATGGGCGGCGGGCGCCATTCCGACGACGTCGCTGCGTGGCCGACGGCGGAAGTGAGCTTCATGAGCCCCGAGTTCGCGACCAAGATCGTGCACGGCGTGGGGCCGGGCGAGCCGGGCTTTGAGGATGCCTTTGCCGACATCCGGAAGGGTTCCGACGTGTGGGGGCTCGCCGCGGTCTACGCCGCGCAGGCGGTGATCCGGCCGGAGCACACGCGCGACTACTTGATCCGCATGCTCGAAATCCACCAGCTGCGCATGTCGAACGGCGTGGGCCAGCATTTGATGCGGACCTGGCCCACGAGTTATTAACTTCGTGACAAGTGACCACTGACTGGTGAGACGTAAGCAGTAAGCAGCGAGCCGTAATCGTCAGATCACGGATCGCGCTCGTGAATCAAGGAGTGAAATGTTCAGCAAGGTTCTGGTCGCCAACCGCGGAGCGGTCGCGGCGCGCGTGCTGCGCGCCCTGGGCACGATGGGCGTGCACTCGGTGGCGGTGTACTCCGAGGCCGATGCCGGCGCGCCGTACCTGTCCGCGGCGAGCGAGACCTACGCCATCGGCCCGGCGCCGGCACGCGAGAGCTATCTCAACCAGGATGTGATCCTGAGCGTTCTGCGCCAGTCGAAGGCCGATGGGGTGCACCCCGGCTACGGATTTCTATCGGAAAACGCCGATTTTGCGCGAAAGGTGACGTCCGTTGGCGCGTGCTTCATCGGCCCTTCCGCGAAGTGGATCGACGCGATGGGGCACAAGACGCGCGCGCGCGAGATCGCTGCACAGTACGGCATGCCGATGTCGAGGGGCTCGGATGTGCTGCCCGACGACAACGACGCGATTATCGCGGCCGCCCGCGCGATCGGTTTTCCGGTGTTGGTGAAGCCGGCGGCCGGCGGCGGCGGAATCGGCATGTTGCCGGCGAAAGACGAGGCCGAGCTGCTGGCCGCGGTCGAGCGCTCGCGCTCCATGGCGACGCGCGGATTTGGCAACGCCGAGGTCTATCTCGAGCGCCTGCTCGAGCGCCCGCGCCACGTCGAGTTCCAGGTGCTGGGCGACGCGCACGGGGCGGCGGCGCATCTGTTCGAGCGCGACTGCTCGACGCAGCGGCGCAACCAAAAGGTCATCGAGGAGGCGCCCGGGCCGGGCATTGCCCGCGACGCGGTGGGCGAAGTCGCGGACAAGATCGCCGGCATCATGCAGAAGATGGGCTATGACAACATCGGCACGGTGGAGATGTTGATGGGCGCCGACGGCGCTTTCAACTTCCTCGAGATGAACACCCGCCTGCAGGTCGAGCACGGCGTTACCGAGGAGGTCACGGGCGTCGACCTGGTCCAGGCGCAGATCCGCTCCGCCGCCGGCGACCGGCTCGCGGATATTCTGCCGGCGAAGATCGAGGTCAAGGGCCACGCCATCCAGGCGCGGGTCTACGCCGAGGACCCGAAGAACTTCTTTCCCTCGCCGGGCAAGCTCACCGTGTTCCGGCCGCCGCGCGAAGCCGGCGTGCGCGTGGACACCGGGTTTGCCGAGGGGCGCGACGTCACCCCGCATTACGACCCGATGATCGCCAAGGTGATCGTGCGCGGCGAAACGCGCGACCAGGCAATCGAAAAGTTGATCGCCGCGCTGGAGGCGTTCGAGATCCAGGGGCTCAAGAACAATATCCCGGCAGTGCTCGCCATCCTGCGCTCGGAGCCGTTCCGTTCGGGCGCGGTGCACACGGGGCTGATCCCCGAGGTGCTCGGGAAGAAGAAGTAGCCTGGAACCCGGGCCGACGATATGGACATGAACCAGATCATTATCGATGCGCGGAAGCACGGGCGCGCCGCGCTGGACGAGCAATCGGGCAAGGCGCTGCTCGCGGGTTACGGCGTGGCGGTGCCCAGGACCGCAGTCGTGAGCGGCGCCGCGGGCGTCGATGCCGCGCTGAAGCAGCTCAAGACACCCGTGGTGGTGAAAATCATGTCGCCCGACATCCTGCACAAGAGCGACGCGGGCGGCGTGAAAGTCAATCTGGCGTCGGCCGCCGAAGCAATGGCCGCGATCGACGCGATGGCGGCCTCGCCCAAGATCAAGGGCGCGAGGATCGACGGCTACCTGATCGAGGAAATGGCGCCGGCCGGGCAGGAGATCGTGGTCGGCGGTCTGCGCGATGCGCAGTTCGGCCCGCTGGTGATGGTCGGCCTGGGCGGGATCTTCGTCGAGGTGCTCGCGGACGTCTCGTTTCGCATCTGCCCGATCAGCCGGCTCGACGCGCAGGAGATGCTCGATGAGCTCAAGGGTGCGCCGATCCTCAAGGGCGCGCGCGGCCGCAAGGCGGTGTCGCGGGACGCGATCGTCGACGTGCTGCTCAAGGTCGGCGGCGAGAACGGGCTGCTGATGCGGCATGCGGCCGAGATCCGCGAGGCCGATATCAACCCGCTGATCGTGTCTGAGACCGCCGCCATGGCGGTCGACGCGCGCTTCATACTCGGCTGACAGACGTGGACGACCGCAAAGTCATCGAGCAGTTTGCGCCCCTGTTCTCGCCGCGGACGGTGGCGGTGATCGGCGCCTCGACCAAGGGCACGGCGTTGCCCAACGTGTTCATCCGGCGCATCCGCGAGTTTGGCTACACTGGCGAGATCTACCCGATCCATCCATCGGCGGAGCAAATCGACGGGCTTACGGCCTATCGGACCCTCGCCGATACGCCGAAGCCGGTCGATTACGCCTACATCGCGGTGTCGGCTGCGCAGATTCCCGACATGCTCGCCGCGGCCAAAGGCCACGTGCGCTACGCGCAGGTGATATCGAGTGGCTTCGGCGAGGTCGACGAAGGCAAGGACTTGCAGAACGTGCTCGCCGCCTCGGCGCGCGCGGGCGGGATGCGCCTGATCGGCCCGAACTGCCTCGGCCTGTACACGCCGCGCGGGCGCGTCACCTTCACCGAGATCGGGCCGAAGGAGCTCGGTCCGGTCGGCATCATCTCGCAGTCCGGGGGGCTCGGCACCGACATCATCCGCCGCGGCATGAACCGCGGGCTCAAGTTCTCAGGGCTCGTCACGGTCGGCAACTGCGCCGATGTCACGCCGAGCGACCTGGCCGAGTTCTACCTTGCCGACCCCGAGACGCGCGTCATCGGCATGTACATCGAGACCGCCCAGGACGGGCGGCGGCTGTTCGAGATCCTGCGGGAAGCGAAAGGCCGCAAGCCGGTGGTGATCCTCAAGGGCGGCCGCACGCAGCAGGGGCTCGCCGCAGCCGCGTCGCACACCGGCTCGCTCGCGGGCGACGACCGCGTATGGGTCGCGCTGTCGCGCCAGACCGGCTGCATCATGGTGAACACCCTCGATGAGTTCATCGACGTGCTGCTCGCGTTTCAGACGTTGACGCCGCGGCCGCAGCATCCCACCCAGCGCGTTGTGCTGTTCGGCAACGGCGGCGGCACCAGTGTCCTCGCCACCGACTTCTTTGCCCGGCTCGGACTCGACGTCGCGCCGTTCGACAAGCAGACTGTGGGGGCGCTCGCCGCGCTGAAGCTGCCGCCGGGTACCAGCATTACCAATCCGGTCGACGCCCCGGTGGGCACGCTGCAGCAGGAGGAAGGCCGGGTTGCGGAGAAGATTCTCGACATCATCTACGGCAGCGGCAAGCCGGAGGCGCTGGTGATGCATCTCAACATGTCGGCGTTCGTCGGCCGTACCCGGCCCGAGGTGCTCGACAATCTGGTGCAGGCGGCGCTGCGCATCCAGTCGCACTACCCCGGCCAGGCGCACTTCGTGCTGGTGCTGCGCTCCGACGGCGAGCCCGCGCTGGAAGAGCGAAAGCGCGAGTTCCGCGCCAAGGCGGGCGCGCTCGGCATCCCGGTCTACGACGAGATGGTCAACGCGGGGGCTGCGCTCGCGGCAGTGCAGGCTCACGAGCGCTTCGTGCACACGCGAAGGCCGTGACGCGAATGTACTCGTACGAATTTCGCGCAGTCGGATATCCCGTCCGCATCTACAGCGGCAAGGATGCGCTCGGCAATCTCCCCGCGGAGCTGAAGCGCCAGGGCGCGCGCCGCGCATTCATCGTCTGCGGCCGCACCGTGTCCAGGCGCACGCCGCTCATCGGCCGCGTGCGGGAACTGCTTGGGCAGCAGTGCGCCGGGGTATTCGACGAGATCGACAAGGACTCCACGCTCGCTTCCATCCAACGCGCGCGCGACGCGGCGCGAGAGACCCAGGCCGATCTCATCATTGCGGTGGGAGCAGGAAGTGTAATTCAGGCTGCCCGCATCGTCGTCATCCTGCTCGCCGAGACACGTCCTATCGGCGAGCTCGTCACTCAGTACCCGGAGAACGCGCCCGCGGTAAGCCCCCGACTCGATGCGCCGAAGCTGCCGATCATCAATGTGCTCACCGCGCCGACCACGGCGCAGAACCGCGGCGGCTCGGGCGCCAAGGATCAGGGCTCGGACCACCGGCTCGAGTTCTTCGATCCCAAGACGCGCCCTGCGGCAATCTTCTGGGACGCCGACGCGCTGCTCACCGCGCCGCTGTCGCTCGCGCGCACCACGGCAGTGTCGGTGTTCTGGCGCGCGGCGATGAACCTCGGGGCCACGGGGATGACGCCGCTGGTCGAGGGCGACCGGCTGCAGGCATTCCGCCTGGCGCGTCACGCGCTCAAGCGCGTGACCGACCCGCGCGATCCCGGGCCGCGCCTGGAGCTGTGCGCTGCCGCGCTGCTACAAAACCGTGAAGCCGACGATGGCGGATCGATGTTCGCGAAGCACTGGGCCGCACGCGTAACCTATGCCTTTGCCACCGCGCTGTTCAACATTCATCCGGAGGTCGGGCAGGGAGAAGCGAGCAGCGCGTTGACCGGCACGGTAATGCGCGCGCTCGGCAGCCGCAACTTGCCGGAGATGGTGCGCATCGCGCGGGCGCTCGACGTGTGGGACGACGATCTGGCTGCCGAGCGCACGCCGCAGCTCGCAGCGGACGCGCTCGATGCCGTCTTCCGCGGCATCGGCATGCCGAC
>Ga0224512_10003764_pt1 | contig 13197 bp, 13 predicted proteins | sample SF_May12_sed_USG_4_FD_169103 | JGI IMG/M metagenome (GOLD analysis project Ga0224512, IMG submission 169103) | Sediment microbial communities from San Francisco Bay, California, United States - SF_May12_sed_USGS_13 | ecosystem: Environmental > Aquatic > Marine > Sediment | place: USA...
ATGCCGAGGGGCTCGGCATGGTTTTCCTCGAGGCGCAGGCCCTGCAAACCCCGGTGGTCAGCTTCCGCAGCGGCGGCGTCGTCGAGGCCGTCGAAGAAGGTTCGAGCGCCCTGTTGAGTGATGAAAAAGACGTTGCTGGCCTCGCTGCCAACATCGCCGAGTTGCTGGATAATTCCACGGCGCGCCACAATATGGGCGCTAGCGGGCGCAAACGGGTCGAACAACACTTCGACATACGCAAGCAATGCGCCAAACTCGAATCCATTTACGCAGAGCTCGATTGATGTTTGCATCGGTAATTTTCACGACCTATAACCATCCGAAGTGGCTGGAAAAGACCCTGTGGGGATTCTCGGCGCAGACTTACCGCGATTTCGAAATCATCGTCGCCGATGATGGCTCCGGCCCGGAAACAGGCGACGTCGTTGAATCGATAAAATCGCAAATCGATATCCCGATCCAGCACATCTGGCAGGAAGACGACGGTTTTCAGAAATGCAGGATTCTGAACAAGGCGATCGTCGCCAGCCGCGGTGAATACCTGATATTTACCGACGGCGACTGTATCCCGCACCCTGATTTCGTTAAGAACCATGTCGAGCTCGCGGCCGCGAATACGATGCTGTCAGGGGGCTATTTCAAGCTGCCGCTGGAGGTTTCGCGCGCCATCACCAGGGAGGATATCCTGAACGGCAATTGCACCCGGCCCGGCTGGCTGCTGCGTCACGGCGTGCCGTTCACGCCGAAGATCGCGAAACTTTATTCGCACCCGGTCGTGGGCGCCATACTCGACGCGTTGACGATAACGCGCGCCACCTGGAACGGACACAGTTCCTCGACCTGGAAAAAACACATCATCGAAACCAATGGTTTTGACGAACGCATGCAATACGGCGGACAGGACCGCGAGTTCGGCGAGCGCCTGATGAACATGGGCATCAGGACGAGGCAGGTGCGTTATCGCTGCAGCTGCGCGCACCTGGACCACGGGCGCAGTTACGCAAAGCCCGAGTCGATCGCGAAGAATCGCAGCATCCGCAAGCATACCCGCGAGCACAGGATCACCCGCACCGATCATGGTATCGACTCGAGTCAACAGCAGCCGGCCGAGACGGCCTGATCCGTGCCTGCGCCAGAACTCGAGAGACAGCAAATCGACAGCCTGCGGACCCTGCTCGAGGCGAAACGGATTGAACTCGGGGCGCAGCTCGCGGCCGCAGGGGACGCCGCCAAACCTGTCGAACTGGATCAACAGTCGGTTGGCCGGGTATCCCGTATCGACGCGATCCAGCAGCAGCAAATGGCTATCGCGAACCGGCAGCAGGCGGCCCAAATGCTGCGACATGTCGAGCTCGGATTGCAGCGCATCGGCGCTGGCGAATACGGCTACTGCGGGCAATGCGGCGAATCGATTGCGTTTGCGCGCCTGCAGGCGCAACCCTGGGCCAGCCTTTGCCTCCGCTGCCAGTCCGCCAGCGAAAAGGGCTAGAGGTACCACCAGCAAAGCTGCAGAAGTACCTCGAGCGTTTTTAGATGTTCTACCCTCCCATTGCTCTTTATTTTCTATGCGTCAGGTATTTCGAAGGCTGGCCCCGATTTCGATCTGCCTGGAAAGGCAGTCACCGACATGGCTGGTTGTACCCGGATGCGGCTTTGTAATATGCTGTCGCGATGCTCCTGACCAACACGGAAATCGAAACCTACCGGCGTGACGGATTAGTGATCCCGTCCGCATTCCGGGTTCCGGATTCGATGCTGAAACGCATCGATGAGCTGTACCAAAAACTGCTCGAGGATAACCGCGACCGCGAGGATTTCTCGGCCGATTTCATCCTCGGCCCGCACCTGGACGCCAACGGCACATACGGCGTCAAGGGCGACCCGGAATGGCTCGAATTCGCGAAGATTCCGGAAATACTCGATATGGTCGAGCAATTGATCGGACCCGACTTCATTCTGTGGGGCATGACCATATTCGGCAAGCCGGCGCGCCACGGCAAGGCCACGCCCTGGCACCAGGACGGTGACTATTACCCCATCGAGCCGCTGGAAACGCTGACCGTCTGGATATCCCTGGATGGGTCCACGCCCGAACAGGGCTGCATGAAGTTCATTCCCGGTTCGCACCGGGAACACAGAATATATTCTCATCACTTCGAGCACCGCGACGACTATACCCTGGCTCAGGTTATCGACGACGACCAGGTCGACCTGGAGCAGGCGCGCGATATCGTACTCGCACCGGGACAGATATCGCTGCACGATGTCTACCTGGTGCACGGGTCGGACGCCAATCGCTCCGACAGGCGGCGCATGGGCCTGGTATTGCGCATCATGCCGGCCACCAGCTTCTACAACCATCACAGCGGCAAGATCAAGGAGGACGCGGGTTCCCCGCATGGTTATTCGAACCGTGCGCTGTTCCTGTTGCGCGGCGAAGACAAGTCGGGACGCAACGATTTCGCCCGGGGGCACGATTGAAGACCCTCGGATTTATCGGCGTGGGCGAACTCGCGCTTTATACGATCAAGGGACTGCGTCGCGGTGGTTACGACGGTGCCATCCTGTTGTCGCCACGCAACCGCGAAAAGGCGGCGTTGCTGCAACAGCAGTTCGACTGCCGGGTTCAGCGAGATAACCAGGCGGTCGTCGCAAACAGCGATTTTGTCGTCATTTCCACCCGGCCCGCTGACTGCCTGGAGACCCTGGCGGAACTCCGCTTCAGGCCAGACCAGGTTTTGATCAGCGTGGTCGCGGGGGTCGATATCGCCCAGTTCAGAGGGGTACTGGGCGAAAATCTGAAGATAGTCCGCGCGATGCCGGTCAGCAGCGCCGCGGCGGCCGCGAGCCCGACCCTGGTTTACCCGGATCACGATTATGTGCGCAAATTATTCGCTTACTGCGGCAACTCGATCTGCGTCGACAACGAAGACTATTTCAACCAGGGCAGCATTCTCGCCTGCGTCTATAGCTGGTTCTTCGCGTTGTTCGAGGCGTTGACCCAGGCAACCCAGGGGCCGAGGTTGCCGGCCGACGTCGCGGCCGAACTGGTCATGGGCATGGCGAAGGGCGCGGCCGAGCTGGCGCTTGCCAGTCGCGACCGGTCACCGGGTCAAATCGCGGAATCCATTGCCACCGACGGAACCTTCTCCAAACTCGGCCTCGATCTGCTCAAAACAGAGGGCGCATTCGAGCCATGGCGCAAGGCCTGTAAATTACTGGAACAGCAGCTTGCCGAGAACGATTAGGCACAACAGGCTCTTCCAGGCGGGCATAAAAATGCGGCGGCTGCCGTTTTAGGTCCGGGCGGACCGCCGGTTCAAATATTTCCGCAACTTCTCCGTTAACAGGCATATACTTTTAGCTCACAGACAGGCTCACCCAAGTCAGGCTCATGCAACAAATCAAGTTCAACCGCTGGCACGAACGACAACTCTTTGTGAGCTTCGCCTGGCTGCTGAGCTGCCTGCTGTGCGGCTTCCTGTTTGCCGCCATCGTCGAGTTCGTCGGCATTAACTTCTCCGGCATCTTTTCGATTCTGACGCTGATCGTTCTGTATGGCATCGGCATCGCCATTATCGAGCTGTTTCGCCGCTTCTGGATGCAGTTTTCGCTTGCCCAGCACTGCGCCAGCTCGGCAACCTGCAGCAGCTGCGGCAGCTACGGACTGTTCGAGGTGCGTGTCGGCGCCTGGCCGATTTATGCACGCTGCAACAAATGCGACCACCAGTGGGTAATCGGTCAGGACGACGAGTAATCCGCCTTCGCGGCGCAGGCATTTGACCCGCCCACGCCAGATAGTCTTTAATGGTGCTGTTTCTTCACCCGGTATCCAGTCATGTCATCCAAAGAAACCTGCATTTACCTCGGACAGGCCCTCGCCGACTACGGCTTCAAGGATGGGCACCCGTTCGGCCCGCAGCGCCACGATGTCTTCCAGGCCGAACTGATTCGGCTCGGACTGGATAAACAGCTAGCCCTGCAGACGCCGGTAGCGGCGAGCAGCGACCGGCTGCAGCTGTTCCACACCAGCGACTACATCGAGAAAGTACGAGACTACTCGGTCAGCGGCCATGGCTACCTCGATGGCGGCGACACACCCTCCTTCGTCGGCATGTTCGAAGCCGCGAGCCACGTCGCGGGCTCGGTCACCGACGCGATCGACAGGATCATGAAAGGTGAATTCAGGCGCGCATTTTCACCGATTGCCGGGTTACACCACGCGCGCCGTCACGTCGCGGCCGGCTTTTGCGTATTCAACGACTGCGGGATCGCGATCGAGTACCTGCGCGAGCAATACGGAATCAGGCGCGTCGCCTACATCGACATCGACGCGCACCACGGCGACGGCGTGTTCTACAGTTTCGAGGACGATCCCGACCTGATTTTCGCCGACATCCACCAGGATGGGCGCACGCTCTATCCCGGTACCGGATTTGCCAACGAAACCGGCACCGGTGCGGCCGAGGGCACCAAGCTGAATATCCCGGTGCCGCCGTTTTCGAACGACGCGGTATTCCAGGAAGTCTGGCCAATCGTCGAAGACTACCTGCGCAAGCACGAGCCGGAATTCATCCTGATGCAGTGCGGTGCCGACAGCATCAAGGGCGATCCGATTACCAACATGGAGTTCAGCCCGGCTTCCCACGGCTACGCGGCGGAACGACTACGCAAGATTGCCGATGATTACTGCGAGGGTCGGATGCTGGCGATGGGCGGCGGCGGTTACAACCATGACAATATCGCGCATGGCTGGACCGCGGTCGTCGACTCGATGGTAAAGCCGGACGCCTAGCCCGCAAATCTTACCTTTTAAGTAGCGAGGGCGTCGAAAAGTGCGCCGTGGAGAGTTGCACGCACCAGGGGCCCGCGAAGGCGTAGTCGATACTACGTCGAGCGAGCCGTCGGGAGTACAGCTCGTCACAGTGCGCTTTACGGCGTTCGCGGCAGGAAATCGGTGACATATGCGGGCTAGTCCGCGCGGTTCCCGGCTCTAATCCCAGCGCACGTAGGTTTCGTCGGCAATTGCCGCGCGCAGCAGCTCGATCAGCGGCACGGCGCGGGTATGCAGGCTGACCCGGGGCTGATCGTCGCCGTCATCGCCCGCGGGCTGAACCTGCTGCGGCAATTTGGCGAGCGCCGCCTGCAGGTTTTCGAGTGCCGAGGGAACGTCCGCGGCGTCGATCGCGCCGGGCACGCGGGTGCCGAATTTCATCATTTCCAGCATCCGGTGGCCGATATCGCCGAACATGGTAATGCTGGCGTAGGCGCGGGTTTTAAAGGTGATTAGCATGGCGGTTCCAATTTATTTCTTGTCGAGCACGTATTGCAGAATGCCGCCAGCCTCGTAGTAGGCGACCTCGTCCCGGGTATCGATGCGGCACAGCACGTCGACCGACAGTATGCTGCCGGTATTGTCGGTTACCGACAGCTCGAGCTTCTGCCCCGGCTGCAGCCCATTTTGCATGCCGCTGATACTGATTTTTTCGGCGCCGCTCAGGTTCAGCTGCCTGCGATTGAAACCGTCGATGAACTGCAGCGGTAATACGCCCATGCCGATCAGGTTGGAGCGATGAATGCGCTCGAAACTCTCGGCGATCACCGCCTTGACCCCGAGCAGGCGCGTACCCTTGGCCGCCCAGTCGCGGCTGGATCCGGTGCCGTATTCCTTGCCGGCGATGACCACCAGCGGCGTTCCGGCGGCCAGGTATTTCATCGCCGCATCGTAAATGCTCATTTGCTCGCCGTCGGGCATGAAGCGCGTTACGCCGCCCTCGACGTCGGGCGTCATTTCGTTGCGGATACGGATATTGGCGAAGGTGCCGCGCATCATCAGTTCATGGTTGCCGCGGCGCGATCCATAGGAATTGAAATTACCGCGATCGACGCCGTGTTCCAGAAGGTACTTACCGGCAGGACTATTGACCGTGATCGCGCCGGCGGGCGATATATGGTCGGTGGTAATCGAATCGCCGAGCACAGCCAGAATGCGCGCGTGCATGATCGGCTCGAGCTGCCTGCTGTTATCGAGGCTGAAATACGGCGGATTGCGGATATAGGTCGAACTGTCGTCCCAGCTATAGGTCCTGGTATCGTCGACAGCGATTTCCTGCCAGTTGCGATCGCCGCTGAAGACATCGGCGTATTGTTCCTTGAACATGCGCTCGTTGACTTTCATGACCTCGTCGGCGATGGCCTTGTTGCCGGGCCAGATATCGCGCAGGTAAACCGGCTTGCCGTCGGCCGACTCCCCGAGCGGCTCGGTGGTCAGGTCGATACGGGTGCTGCCGGCGAGCGCGTAGGCCACCACCAACGGTGGAGATGCCAGCCAGTTCGCCCTGACGTGCTGGTGGATGCGTCCTTCGAAATTGCGATTGCCGGAGAGCACGCTGGCGACGGTCAGGTTCTTGTCACGAATCTGTTTTTCGATCGCCTCCGGCAAAGGCCCGGAATTACCGATACAGGTGGTGCAACCGTAGCCAACCAGGTTGAAACCGATCGCATCCAGTTCCTGTTGCAGGCCGGTGGCGTTCAGGTACTCGGTAACCACCTTCGAGCCCGGCGCCAGCGATGTCTTGACCCAGGGTTTGGTGGCGAGCCCCGCCGCCCTTGCGTTGCGCGCAAGCAGGCCCGCTGCCATCATTACTTTCGGGTTCGACGTATTGGTGCAGGAAGTCACCGCCGCGATCACCACGTCGCCATCCAGCAGTTCGTGATCCGAGGCGCGCACCGGAGCCCGTGTCGGCAGGCCGGCAGACGCTCCTGCTTCCGGTAATACCTGATCTTTGCCGCGCACCTCGGCGCCCGCAGGCAATCCGGCATCCAGCAGTTCGCCTGCCGCATTGCCCGAGGTGTCGTTCGAACCATTAATGATTACCTCGGTGGCTGCTTTCACTGCCGACAGGGCGACGCGATCCTGCGGCCGCTTCGGCCCGGCAAGCGACGCCTCGACCGTGGACAGGTCCAATGTCAGGCTGTTGCTGAACACGGGATCCGGGGTATCGGCCTGGTACCACATGCCCTGCGCCCGGCAATAAGCCTCGACCAGCTTCAGGGCTTGCTCGTCGCGGCCGGTCAGACGCAGGTAACGAATGGTTTCGTCGTCGACCGGAAAAAATCCGCAGGTGGCGCCGTACTCGGGCGACATGTTGGCCAGCGTAGCGCGGTCGGCGAGCGGCAGCTGGGCGAGACCGTCGCCGCAGAACTCGACGAACTTGCCGACGACGCCATACTGACGCAGCATCTGGGTCACGGTCAGCACCAGGTCGGTGGCGGTAATGCCCTCGCGCAACTGCCCGGTGAAGCGGAAACCGACCACTTCCGGGATCAGCAGCGATATCGGCTGTCCCAGCATACCCGCCTCCGCCTCGATACCGCCGACACCCCAGCCCAGCACGCCCAGGCCGTTGATCATGGTGGTATGCGAATCGGTACCGACCAGGGTATCGGGAAAAACATAAGTCTTGCCCTCGTACTGATGCTGCCACACCGTCCTGGCGAGATACTCGAGGTTCACCTGGTGGCAGATCCCCGTTCCCGGCGGCACGACGCGAAAATTGGCGAACGCCTGCGCACCCCATTTCAGAAATCGATAGCGTTCATCGTTGCGTTTCACCTCGAGCGCGACGTTGGCTGCAAACGCCCCTGGCGTGGCGAATTCATCGACCATCACCGAGTGATCGATGACGAGATCGACCGGGATCTGCGGGTTGATGCGCTGCGGATCGTCGGCCGCCGCGTCGCGCATTGCCGCGAGGTCGACCACGGCCGGCACCCCGGTAAAGTCCTGCATCAGCACCCGCGCCGGGCGAAACGCGATTTCACGATCAGAACTGCGGTTTTCGACCCAGCGATCGAACGCCTTGATATCGCCGGCGGCATCGTCGCTACCCTGCTCGAAGCGCAGGATGTTCTCGAGCAGAATCTTCAGCGAACAGGGTAGATTGCGGGTTTCCGGAAAACCCTGTTCGGCAATTTTTTCAAGACTGAAGTAATGGTACTCCTGGCCATCGATTGCGAGCGTAGACAGGGTGTTAAAGCTGTTGCTACCAGGTTTCATCATGAATCTCCTGCTTTGGCATGCGGAGATTATATCGCGTTATTCGCACAGAAAATGAATTGTATTTTCGTCCTTCAGATCGACTTTCTTGCCGAGGCTGATATACCCGGATCCGAACAGCGTAAATTCCTCGCGCCGCAGGAATATGTCCTGTCCCAGCGAGGTGCGCACGAAGGTGCCGTTGGTGCTCTGGTCGGTGATAATGAACTTTCCACGCCGGTGCTCGATCTTCGAATGGTATCGGGATATCAGGTCGCCCTTGATGATCAATTCGCAATCCTTGCCGCGCCCCAGGATATAGGAAGTCGTATCGGTCGTAATCGAATAGGGTTTACCCTCGTATTTCAGCGTCAGGTTTTTTGACTGCTCGTAGCGGGCGGGGTTGGTGAAGTTGCTGGCAGTCGCCATGTTGGTGATGTCGCTTTCCTGCTCCCAGGTGAACAGGTAGACGTCGAGTTGCTCGTTACGGCCCTTGACGCGCAGGCGATCGTAGGGCCGCATGTTATTCGACAATTCCCCGCTCTTGACCAGGAACGCGATTTCCTGGGTGCAAAGAATCTGCCGCGCCTTGGCCATGCTCGCGATGCGCGCCGCGACGTTGACCGTATCGCCGAAGATATCGTCGTTTTCGAGGATGGCGCTGCCGTACTGCATGCCGATCCGAATCGACACGCCGATGGTTTCGGGGGTGCGGTCGTCCTCCATGGTTTCCTGTATCGCGCGCGCCGCGTGCACCGCCATGTCGACATCGTTAAAGTAAACCAGAATTTCATCGCCAATCGTTTTCACGAGATGACCATTGTGGCGTTGGGAAATCGAGATCAGCGTGTTCAAGGCCCTGGAAATGCGTTCGCGTGCGAGGTCGTCACCCATGTTTTCGTACATGGCGGTACTGCCGGCGACGTCGGCAAACATTACCACGCAGTTGATTGTTTCACGCGCCACTAAACTGTTTCCTTCATTGTCTACTGCCTTGGATAGTCCATTCGGGGCCATTTTCAGGATCTGATGAGACAGTCTGAACGGATACTCGCTACCAATCCCCTCTGAAAGACATTTTTTATTTCGGCGGAGTCTAGCATGACTGTTCCGTCTGTTGTTTAGGTGTATATAGCATGTTACTGAATAATATGAAGAATCATGTTGTCATAGTCGCCGAAATATAATCGATGGCACGCTGAATTCTCGCCAGGCTGCGCTCCCTGCCGAGCAGCTCCAGGGTCTGGTCGATCGGCGGCGAAAACGATCCCCCGGTCACCGCGACCCGCAACGGCTGCCCGATTTTTCCCATGCCGATGCCGAGTTCCCCGGTTATCGTCTCGATCACCGCATGGAGGCTTTGCGCATCCCAGCTCTGCAGGCTGGTGAAAAGTTCCAGCGCGCGTTGCAATGGTTGCAGGGCGGGCTGCCTCAACACCTTGCCCGCCGCCTTCGCATCGTATGAATCGAAATCCCGGAAACAGTAACCGATGCTATCTACCAACGCGTTGATCGTCACCGCCCGCTGGCGATATAAATCTACTATTGCCGCAATGTCGAGTTCGTGATCGTAATCTATTGCGAGGCGGTCCAGCCTGTGCCTGACCAGCGCGACAATATCGTCGAGCGGCATGCTCATCATGTATTGTTGATTGATCCAGTTCAGCTTGTCGGTATTGAAAGAAGCCGCCGAATTGTTCAGCGCATCGAGCGAAAAGTATTCGATCATTTCCTGCCGGCTGAAGATTTCCTGGTCGCCATGCGACCAGCCAAGGCGCACCAGGTAATTCAGCATCGCCTCGGGCAGGTAACCCGCCTCGAAATACTCCATGACACCTACCGCGCCGTGACGCTTGGACAGGCGTTTGCCATCGTCGCCGAGAATCATCGGCACGTGCGCATATTCCGGTATCTTCGCTTGCAGAGCACGCAGAATGTTTATCTGCCTGGGCGTATTGTTGACATGATCGTCGCCGCGCAGCACATGAGTGATTTCCATATCCATATCGTCGACCACGACCGACAGGTTATAGGTCGGGCTGCCGTCGCTGCGCGCGATGATCAGATCGTCGAGCTCCTGGTTGGCGACGCTGACTACGCCCTTGACATGATCGTGAAAACTGACGACCCCATGTTGCGGGTTTCTGAAGCGCACGACCATCGCTTTTCCGGGTTCGACCCGCAGCCCCAGTTCGCGGCAACAGCCGTCGTAGCGCGGCTTTTGCCGGTCCGCCATTTGCTTTTCGCGCAGCGCATCGAGGCGCTCCCTGGAACATTCGCAATAATAAGCGTCGCCCTGATCGATCAGTTGCCCGATGACTTCGAGGTAGCGATCGAAACGTTTGGTCTGGAAATACGGGCCCTCGTCGGGATCGAGGCCAAGCCAGGCCATGCCGTCCAGAATGGCCTGTACCGACTCGGGCGTCGAGCGTTCGAGATCGGTATCCTCGATTCGCAGCACGAATTTACCCGCCGTCTTCCTGCTGAACAGCCAGCAGAACAGGGCGGTTCTGGCTCCGCCAACGTGTAGGACTCCGGTAGGGCTCGGGGCGAATCGGGTTTTAGTCATGCAAAACGGAATGGACTTTAGACGCGCGGTATTTTAACGGAATATCGGCGTCGGAGTCTGTATATTTTGCGCCCTAAAAGCGTTTCTCGATCTCGAGCATGGACCCGGCTTTCTGGATGCGGGTATGCTGCAGAAAAGAGTTACCGAGCAAAACCTCGAATGGCTGGTCGCCGGCAATGACGGTGGCATCGACATTGTTGACCTGGATGCCGCCGATGCTGACAGAATGGAGCCTGATCTGCCAGACCGGCACAATTGCAGACGCGGTTTGCGCGGTGCTGGGGATGCCCTTGCGATAGTTGATCTTGAGGCTGCGAGCCTTGGCACCGCTCATCGTCACGAAGGTGGCGCCGGTATCGACCAGGAACCGGGTGGACTGGCCGTTGATCTCCCCCTCGACGTAATACATCCCGAGCGAATCGGAGTAAATTCTCAAGCTGCTGCGCTGCGCCTTTTTGAAATTCCCGGCGATGGACTGGTTGATGCCGAGCTTGACCGGCTTGCCATCGATTACGACGACCGCGCCGCGCCCCGAGGCAGATTGCAGCAGTACCCCTTCAAAGGTTTCGCCCTTCTCGACGATCTTCTGTTTGTCACCGACCTGCAGCAGCGCCTTGTTGGCAAAAAGCGCAATCACCCTGACCTTGCCCTCGTCGGCGATTGCAACACCGAGGGTCAAAGCCAGCAGCAGAGTGACTATGCCTGCAGCCGATTTCACCAGGATCCCACCGCCAGCAGCGCCAGCTGCATGCAGGCCAGGGCGTAGAGCCCGGCCAGCACGTCGTCTATCATGATGCCGAAGCCACCTTTCATCTTTGCGTCCGCCACTCTCACCGGCCAGGGTTTTATAATATCGAACACCCTAAATAGCACAAACCCGAGCAGAATCCATTGCCAGGTCACGGGCGCGGCAATCATGGTAATCCAGAAACCGACGAACTCGTCCCAGACGATAGCAGGATGATCGTGAACCTCGAGCGCATTACTGGTGTATTGGCATAAATAAATCCCGCCGCAGAAGCCCAGCGCAACGAAGGCGAGATACCAGGCCGGATCCAGTTGTACCATTAGCAGGTAAAGCGGGATCGCGACCAGGGTTCCGCAGGTACCTGGCGCCACCGGGGCCAGTCCCGAGCCGAAGCCCAGCGACAACAGGTGCAGCGGGTTGCGCAGCATGCCGGGAGAAATCCTAGTCAAAATGACGATAGCCCTTGTGATCGTCCAGATCGACGCTTTGCTCGCCGACTCGCAGGTGGTACCCGGATTCGGTAATTTCCCCGACCGGGGACAATCGGCATTCCGGGTGCTCTCGATTCCAGGATTCGATTTCGCCACGATGCGCGGGCGGGACGGTGCAGCATATCTCGTAGTCATCGCCGGCATCGAGCGCGTAGTGGTAGGCATTTTGTTGTTCGATCCACGAATTTACCGGCAACGCAATCTGCGCGATCCTCGCGCCGCACTTGCTGGCATCCAGGATATGTTTCAAATCACCAACCAGCCCGTCCGATATATCGATCGCCGCACTGGCGAATTCGCGCAGAAAAGAAGCCAGCTCGAGCCGCGGTTGCGGGCGATTCAACGCCAGTGCGCATTTTGCCCGCAGCGACTGCGGTAGCTCGATTTTGCCCCCGCCCTGCGCGAGCCCGAGCGCCGCGTTGCCGAGTTCCCCCGATACCAGGATAATGTCCCCGGGCGCGGCCCCGCTTCGCGTGACGAAGTTTCCCGCCGGCACCAGCCCCGCGATCTGTATGCTGATGGAGAGCGCTCCGCGACAGGTGTCGCCACCGATCAACTGCAGCCTGAAGGTATCGGCGGTTTGCTTCAATCCATTGGCGAACCGGGACAACCAGTGAGTATCGGCATCGGCCAGGGTCAGGGACATCTGAAACCATGCGGGCTTCGCGCCCATCGCCGCGATATCGCTGAGATTGACCGCAAGCGCCTTGTAGGCGATATCGGCGGGCCGGGTGTTTTTCGGGAAATGAACCCCTCCGACCAGGGTATCGATCGCAACCACCAGTTGCTGACCTTGCGGCACCTCGACTACCGCGGCATCGTCTCCGATACCGAGCACGGTACAGTCGGAAGCCTGTCCGATTTTGGTAAAATACTGCTCGATAATCGCGAATTCGTTCACTGTCGCTGTCCCGGGGGTGGATGATCAGCCGGCCACTTCGACCTTGCGTAACTCCTCGCATAGCGGATCGAGTACGCCATTGACAAACTTGTGGCTATCGTCAGCGCCGTAGGTCTTGGCGAGATTGATCGCTTCGTTTATGACAACCCTGTAGGGAATCTCGAGATGGTTTTCCAGTTCGTAGGTCGCGATGCGCAGGATATTGGTTTCGATCGGATCGAGGTGATCTACGAAGTTGGTGACGTACTTGCGGTAACGCTGGTCGAGCGCATCGGCCCGTGGCGGGATCTGGTACAGCAGTTCGAGAAAATACTCCTCGTCACCGGATGCGACCCCCTGATCCTGCAGGTAATGGTCCCTTATCCAGTCGAGGTCCTCGCCGGAGAGCTGCCACTGGTAAAGCGCCTGCATCGCCTTGTCGCGCGCATGCCTGCGTTTCTTGACAAACCG
>Ga0224512_10003765_pt1 | contig 13195 bp, 14 predicted proteins | sample SF_May12_sed_USG_4_FD_169103 | JGI IMG/M metagenome (GOLD analysis project Ga0224512, IMG submission 169103) | Sediment microbial communities from San Francisco Bay, California, United States - SF_May12_sed_USGS_13 | ecosystem: Environmental > Aquatic > Marine > Sediment | place: USA...
ATCGGGAAAGGCCGCCAGGAGGGCCGCGGTTGGTTCGCGGTGGACGCCTCGCCGGAGACGATCGCCCGGACCACCATCGGCGATTGGCAGGTCGGCCGGCGGATCAATCTGGAGCGGGCGCTCAAGCTGGGTGATGAGTTGGGCGGTCATTTGGTGAGCGGCCATGTCGATGGCATCGCCGTGGTGCGCGCCCGCGAAGCCTTGGGAGACGCCTGGGGCAGCGTGCGCTTCGTGGTGGCGCCGCCGGCCGAATTTTCACGCTTTGTCGCGGAAAAAGGCTCGGTCACGCTGGACGGGGTGTCGCTCACGGTCAACGATGTCGCGGCGGACGAATTCACGGTCAACATCATTCCCCATACCCTGGAGGCGACGACCCTGGGCGAGGCGCGGGAAGGGGCCCGCCTCAACTTCGAGGCCGACCTGATCGCGCGCTACCTCAACCGCCTTGCCATGGCCTGATCAGGCTGTATGTTCTGCGGGATCGGGGCGCGACACCGTCCCGGGAGGGGCAAATGAGCAAGACCGAGAGACATGCGTGAACAACCGCACATCCTGATCGTCGAGGCCCGGTTCTACGACGATATCGCCGACGAACTGGTCAAGGGAGCGACCCGGGCGCTCGATGAGGCCCAGGCGACTTACGAACGTGTCTCGGTTCCGGGCGCCTTCGAGATTCCGGCTGCCATCCGGCTCGCCATGGATGCGAAGACCGATGGCGAGACGCGCTTCGACGGTTACGTGGCATTGGGCTGCGTTATCCGGGGCGAGACCACCCATTACGATTATGTTTGCGGCGAATCGGCGCGCGGTCTGCAGGACCTGGCCCTCAGCCACAAGCTTGCCATCGGCTACGGAATCCTGACGGTGGAGAACCGGGATCAGGCCTGGGCCCGCGGTGCGGTCGACCGGGGCGACAAGGGCCGCGCCGCGGTCGACGCCTGTCTCGCCATGGTCGGCCTTGCGCGCCGCTTCGGCGGTTAAGGGTGCGATGACCGCGGCCGGAGAAAACCTTCAGGCATCCGGCCGCTCGGCCGGTGCGGGGCGTCGCTCAGCCGCGCGTCTGGCCGCCGTCCAGGCGCTCTATCAGGTCGAGATCGCCGGGGCCGGACCCGAGGAGGTGATCGGACAGTTCCTCTCAGGCGAGCGGCCCCAGCCCGACCGGGACGACGATGACGGCGTCACGCTGCCGCCGCCCGACGCGGAGTTGTTCACGGCCCTGGTGGAAGGGGTGATCGCAAATCGTGCCGGCCTCGATTCGCGGATCGCAGCCACCCTGTCACCGGATTGGACGGTTCCCCGCCTCGAGATCCTGGTACGCCTGATCCTGGAAGCCGGCGTGTTCGAGTTGACCGGCCTGCCCGGTATCCCGCCGAAGGTGACCATCAATGAATATGTCAACGTCGCCAAGGCGTTCTTCGAAGGGGCCGAGCCCGGATTGATCAACGGGGTGCTGGACGCGGTAGCCCGGAGCGCCGCCGAGACGCCGGATTCCGGTGGGGCGGCCTGAGGCCGGGACGCGGCGATGGCCAAGGACGGCATCGGCGACGAATTCGACCTGATCGCGCGTTACTTCGCGCCCCTTGCCGCCGGCGCGCCAGGCGCCCTGGGGCTGACCGATGACGCCGCCATCGTCGACCTTGCCCAGGGCGAACGGCTGGTGGCCGCGGCCGACGCCCTGGTCGCCGGCATCCATTTCCTCGCCGACGATCCCCCCGGCGACATCGCGGCAAAGATCGTTCGCGTCAATCTGTCGGACCTCGCCGCCATGGGGGCGCGCCCGGTCGGCATGCTGATGACCGCCGTCTTCCCCCGCGACGTCACCGCGGATTGGCTTGAAGCGTTTGCCCAAGGGCTCAAGGCCGATATCGAGGCTTTCGCCAGTCCCCTGATCGGGGGCGACACGGTGGCCGGCGACGGTCCGTTGACGCTTTCCCTGACGGCGTTGGGCGCCGTGCCGTTGGACAAGGTCCTGACCCGCTCCGGGGCGAAAGCGGGCGATGGCATCTACGTTTCGGGAACCGTGGGCGACGGCGCCCTGGGCCTGATCGCGGCGGGCGGCGGGATCGCCGGCCTCGGCGCGGAGGCAAGGGATTACTTGATCGGGCGCTACAGGGTGCCGCGTCCGCGTTTGGACCTCGGAATCCGATTGCTGGACGTGGGCAATGCGGCGATCGACGTTTCCGATGGGTTGTTGGCCGATCTCGGGCACATCTGCGATTGTTCCGGCGCTGGCGCGCGGATACGGGTCGCATCCATTCCCCTTTCGGCCGCCGCGCGGGCGGCGGTGTCGGCGGATTCAGGGTTGTGGCCGAAGATCCTGGGCGGCGGAGACGATTACGAGCTCCTGTTCACGGTTCCCGCAGACCGGACCGGCGCCGTCAGCGATATCGCGGCGGCGCTTGGATTGGATCTCAGCCGCATCGGGGAGGTGACGGCGGGAGAGGGAATTGAAGTCGAGGACGCCCAGGATTTTGGTCTGGAGCTGTTGGATCCGGGTTACCGGCATTTTCGCTGAATATTCACCGCTGCATGGCTCGTATTCATGTAATGCATTTGTAGTGTTTCCAATTTGGCAATAATGTTTGAATTTCAAACTCTTGGGGAATGGTCGGGGGGCCAGTTTTAGCATGATTGCCATGCAGTATACGATCAGGCTTGCGCGGGATTTCAATGTCGAGCGAATCCATGACAGGGTGAACAGCCGTCACTGTCTGTTCGACGATCTTGCCGGTCTTGTTCACAAATCATTTCTGTTCAACGAGGAAGAGGGGCTCTATGCCCCTTTCTACGTTTGGGAAGGCAACGGACCGGCGAGGGACTTCCTGACCGGCCCGCTGTTCGAGGGATTGGTCGAGAATTTCGGCCGGCCCCGGGTGCGATGCTGGAACGTGCTGGAGTTTGCCCAATCCGCCGCGCTTGCCATGGTGGAGACCGCCATCAAGGAGGTCGAGCCGGTGGCGGCGGAGACCAGGCTGACGGAGTTGAAAAGTCGCGAGCGGAGCCATCACAAGGCGATGCTGGCAAAGCCCGGTCTGGGTTGCCATCTGGTGGGCCTGGACGCCGATCGGTGGGAGCTGATGCGCTACAGCACCTGGGCGGCGGGGATGCAGCCCGCCGATTGGGATGCGGACCTCGTCGAGCATTATGACGTGCTTCACCTCTGCCGGCCGGTGGTCTCTGCCTGAGGGCCTTGGTATCCCTGGCCTTTGCGGCCGGAAATTCGTTTTACCGGTTGTTTAGAAAGCCTTGTCAATGTGGGGGCGTTTCCGATCGCGGAAGGTCCCATGACAGGTTTCAAAGCCATCTTGCTCGCCCTAGGGGTTGCGGCGTTCGCCGCGGGCCCCGGCTTGGCCGCCGGCGGCGAGGCGGGCTCGTCCAGCGCCATCGATCGCTTCCTCGGCAACCAGCCGCAGTTCTTCCGGCTTCTGCCGTTCAATATCCCGGTGATCCAGGACGGCCGCGTCGTCAATCAGGTGAGCCTCATCGTCAGCATCGAGACCTTCGGCCTCGCCGACAAGGAGAAGGTGATGGCCGCCCGCTACAAGCTGCAAAACGCCTTCTTGCGGGACCTCTATGGGGTGGTGGCGGTTCATCACGGCAGCGGCCACCCGGTCATCGCCGAGAGTGTCAAAATCAGGCTCAAGCGGCTGGCGCGCGACATGCTGGGCGGCGACGTCGTCAAGGACGTGCTCATCGAGGCCGCGATCAACATGCGGCTCAGCCGATAGGCCGAAGGGCCGGCGCGGCGGGCGCCCGCGATCCCGCCTAAATCGATTGCCCCGGCGCCGCGATTGCGTATGCTGCGCCCATGCCAGCCGGAACCCGCCGCAACGTCATCGTTCTTGCCCTTTGCCAGGCGCTGTTTATGACCGGCACGTCGATGGTTCTGACCGTGACAGCCTTGGCCGGCGAGGAGCTGGCGCCGGGCTCCGGGCTTGCCACGCTGCCGATATCGTTGCAATTCGTCGTCACCATGTTGACCACGGTGCCCGCCTCCTTCCTGATGCGCAGGCTGGGCCGCCGAACCGGTTTCCAGATCGGCGCCGGCATCGGCCTGATCGGGGGCGCGATCAACGTGGCCGCCCTCGGCGCCGGGCATTTCGGTGCCTTTTGCGTGGGATCGGCGATGATCGGCGCCCTCAACGGCTTCGCGATCTATTACCGTTTCGCCGCCGCCGACTGCGCCGATGAGGAAAGCCGTCCGCGGGCGATTTCCCTGGTGCTGGCGGGCGGCGTGATCGCCGCGTTCTCCGGGCCCAACCTGGCCCGCGCCACGGTCGACGCCCTGAACGTGACCTTTGCCGGCAGCTATGCCGCCATGGCCGTCATCCAGGCCACGACGGTTGTCTTGTTGCTGCTCGTCAACATTCCCCGCATGAGCGCCGAGGAGCGCAAGGAGCAGGGCCGGCCGCTCGGCGACATTCTCCGCAATCCCGCCGCACCGGTGGCGATCCTGGCCGGGGTGGCGGGCTACAGTTCCATGACCTTGGTGATGACCTCGACGCCGCTTGCCATGCAGGGCATCGGCCATCCCTTTGCCAGTACCGCCTTCGTCATTCAGTGGCATGTCTTTGCCATGTTCGCGCCCGCCTTCTTCACCGGCCACCTGATCAAACGGTTCGGTGTCCTGCCGGTGATCGCCACCGGGGCCGGCCTCAATCTCCTCTGTATGGCGGTCAATCTGAGCGGCCAGGGCCTGTGGCATTACACCGCGGCCCTGATGGCGCTCGGGGTCGGATGGAACTTCATGTTCATCGGCGGCACCAGTCTGCTGACCGGCGTGATCAGCCGTCCGGAACAAGCCAAGGTTCAGGGGCTCAACGACTTCCTTATATTCGGCTCGGTCGCGCTTGCCGCGCTGTCGGGCGGTTATCTCAACCAGACCCTGGGGTGGGGCGTGGTCAATATGGCGCTGGTGCCGGGCATCACGCTGGCGCTGATCGCCACCCTCTGGCTGTGGCTGGCGCCGAAGGCCCAGACGACTTGAAGGCGGGCGATCAAGGTTGCGTCCAGGGGGGAGTTCTGGCATCTTCCGGCCACTTTTTGGGGGCTGATCCTGCTGCTTTAGATTTCACGGGCCGAATGGCGACATTTGGCCCCCAGCGGCGTTTGGGCCAGGCGCATCGAGCAGCCCCGCCCCGGCCCGGAAACAGATAAGGGGATAATCCTGATGACGAGCGCGTACTTGCTGATATTCGGCTGCGGCATTCTTGCCATTCTTTATGGAATATACGCTTCGCGGGTGGTTCTGGCGGCAGACGCGGGAAATGACCGCATGAAAGAGATCGCCGCCGCGGTGCAGGAAGGCGCGAGTGCCTATCTCAACCGGCAGTATCAGGCGATCGCCGTGGTCGGTGTGGTGATCGGCCTGTTTCTGTGGTGGCGCCTTGGCCTCCATGTCGCGGTGGGCTATGCCATCGGCGCCGTGTTGTCGGGTGCCGCGGGCTATATCGGCATGAATATCTCCGTGCGCTCCAACGTGCGCACGGCGGAGGCCGCGCGCAAGGGCATGAGCGAGGCGCTCAAAATCGCCTTCCAGGCCGGTGCCGTGACCGGCATGCTGGTCGTCGGCCTCGGCCTGCTCGGCGTCAGCGTGTATTATTGGGTGCTGCTGCGCTACGGGTTCGAGACGCGGCCCGTGCTCGAGGCCCTGGTGGCCCTCAGCTTCGGTGCGTCGCTGATTTCCATCTTCGCGCGGCTTGGCGGCGGCATCTTCACCAAGGGTGCCGATGTCGGCGCCGACCTGGTCGGCAAGATCGAGGCCGGCATCCCGGAGGACGACCCGCGTAATCCGGCCGTCATCGCCGACAACGTCGGCGACAATGTCGGCGATTGCGCCGGCATGGCGGCGGACCTGTTCGAGACCTACGCCGTGACCGTGGTCGCGACCATGCTGCTGGCGGCGATCTTCTTCACCGGCGCGACCCAGCAGACCATGATGCTTCTGCCGCTGCTGATCGGCGCGGTGTGCATCGTCGGGTCCATCGCCGGCACGTTCTTCGTGCGGCTTGGCCCCTCCCAGAACGTCATGGGGGCGCTTTACAAGGGCTTCATCGCCGCGGCGCTGCTTTCCGCCGTCGGCATCGCGATCGTCATCTACGCCACGGTCGGGTTCGGGACCGCCTTCACCATCGGCACCAAGACCTTTACCGGAACCAGCCTGTTCATCGCCGCCCTGACCGGTCTTGGCGTGACCGCGCTGCTGGTGTGGATCACCGAATACTACACCGGGACCGAGCATCGTCCGGTGCAGAGCGTCGCCGAAGCCTCGACCACCGGCCATGCCACGAACATCATCCAGGGCCTTGCCGTTTCCATGGAGGCCTGCGCCCTGCCGGCGCTGGTGATCTGCGGCGGCATCATCGTCAGCTATCTTTCCGCCGGGCTGTTCGGCATCGCCGTGGCGGTCACCGCGATGCTGGCGCTGGCGGGCATGGTGGTGGCGCTGGATGCCTACGGGCCGGTCACCGACAACGCGGGCGGCATCGCGGAAATGGCCGAATTGCCGGAGGACGTGCGCAAGACCACCGATGCCTTGGATGCCGTCGGCAATACCACCAAGGCGGTGACCAAGGGCTACGCCATCGGCTCCGCCGGGCTAGCCGCCCTGGTCCTGTTCGCGGCTTATACCGAGGACCTCAGCCATTATTTCCCGGACCTGAAGATCGTGTTCCGGCTGCAGGATCCGTTCGTGGTGGTCGGCCTTATCTTCGGCGGCATGCTGCCCTTCCTGTTCGGCTCCCTCGGCATGATGGCCGTGGGCCGGGCCGCGGGTTCCGTGGTTCTGGAAGTGCGCCGCCAGTTCCGGGAGATCCCCGGGATCATGGAAGGCACCGGCAAGCCGGAATACGGCCGGGCCGTGGACCTGCTGACCCGGGCGGCGATCAAGGAGATGATCGTTCCCTCGCTGCTGCCGGTGCTGGCGCCCGTGGCGCTCTACTACGTGATCCTCGTCATCGCCGGCCAGGCGGCGGCGTTCACGTCGCTGGGCGCGATGCTGTTGGGCTGCATCGTCACCGGCTTGTTCGTCGCCATCTCGATGACATCGGGCGGCGGCGCCTGGGACAATGCCAAGAAGTACATCGAGGACGGCAACCACGGCGGCAAGGGCTCGGACGCCCACATGGCGGCGGTGACCGGCGATACCGTGGGTGATCCCTACAAGGACACCGCGGGCCCCGCCATCAACCCGATGATCAAGATCATGAACATCGTGGCCTTGCTGCTTTTGGCATTGGTGGCCGCCTGACGGCGCATCGGCCGACGGGCCGGTCTTTGGTTCTTTAAAGGAAAAGCCCCGGCGGGACCGGGGCTTTTTCTCATTCCGGGCCGACCGGGGCGGGCTAGAAGCCGTCGCCTTCGCCCGATTGCTCGAACCGGCCGAGGTTGCCGATGAGCTGCTGCAACAGGCTGAATTCCTGGCCTGGGGTCGGCGTGACCCGGTCCACGGGGTCGATCTTGCGGGCATCGGCGAGGGAGAATTTCTTGACCTCCTGCACCCGGCCGCGCTGGTCGAAGGAAATCGCGATCACCTGCCGCGTGATCGGCGTGATCTTAGAAAAAGCGATGCGGTGATCCTTCTGGCTGATGTAGTACCAGGTTTCGTTGGAAAACGTTGCCACGTTGGTGGGCGATCCCAGGAGTTCCTGCACCGCGCTCCGATCCTGGGTGCCGGGCTTGATCTTTTCTAGGTTTTCGATCTTTACCGCGTTGCCGCGCACGTTGACGTCGGGCGCGCAGCCGGCCAGGGCGATCAGCGCGGCGGCAAGTGCCACGCGCAGGGCGGGACCGGCGCCGATATTTCCGCGGCACGGGCGGACATCGTGAAACTGCTTCATAGGATCCTTTTCCTGTGGCGATCTCTCGCCGAGTGGGCCGACGCGGCATTGTCGGGGTTGACGCGGCGGCTCCGGGCCATCATCTTTCGCCTAGAATTGCACCGGGGAATCGACCCTGTCAACCTTGGGCATGCCCCTCATGATGTTGCCGTCGTTGTTTCGCAAACGCGCCCCCGAGGCCGCCGCCGACGCCCTGTATGGCGCGCTCGTCCGCCAGGCGCGGGCGCCGTGGTTCTACCGCGACCTGGGCGTGCCCGATACGGCGGAGGGGCGCTTCGAGATGATCGCCCTTCATGGTTTCCTCGTGCTCCACCGGATCAAGGCCGCGCGACAGGCCGAAGGGCCGCGGGCGGAACAGCTCGGCCAGGCGCTCTTCGACCTGATGTTCGCCGATATGGACCGCAATCTGCGTGAGATGGGCACCGGCGATCTCGGGGTCGCCAAGCGGGTGAAGGCGTTGGCCAAGGGGTTTCTCGGGCGGATTGCGGCCTATGAAGAAGGCCTCAATGGGGCCGATGGCGATTTGGGGCAGGCGCTCAACCGCAATGTCTTCGCCGGTTCGGCCGGGCCCGGTGCCCTGGCAACTCTGACAACCTATGTTCGGGCCTCGGCCGGACGGCTTGCGTCGACCTCCATCGACGACATGGCCCGGGGCCGGCTCGCGTTCGCGGCGACGGAACCGGTGCCGACATGAAGCGTGAGCATCGCGACAAGGACGGCGCGCGGGCGCCCGGCGGCACGGGGGAGGTCTCCGAATTTTCCCGCATCGTCGCGATCGAGCCCGATATGGGGTTTGGCGCCGACGCCACCGCTTTCCAGGTCGAAGCCGACCCCGAAGAGCGGGCCGCCCTGGCCCGGCGTTTCGGATTGCTGTCACTGGATGCTTTCTCGGCCAAGGGGCGCATCGAGGTCTTCGAAAGGGGGCGCAGCGCCCGGCTTGAAGGACACATCGTGGCCGATGCGGTCCAGGCCTGCGTCGTCACCTTGGAGCCCGTGGCGGCCCATGTGGAAGACAATTTCAGCCTGCTCTATGCCCGTGATGCCGGCGCCGGCGGCCGCGACAGCAAGGGCGCCGAAGTGGAAATTGCGCCGGGACCGGAAGACGAGGATGCCCCCGAACCGCTGCCCGAATCGGGGATCGATGTCGGGGAGGCGGCGGCGGAATGCCTTGGCCTGGCGCTCGATCCCTATCCCAGGGCAGGCGATGCCGATGAGGCCCTGGCGGCCCTTTCGGCCGGAGAGGAAGAAGAAGCCCCGGCCTCGCCTTTTGCGGTGCTTGAAAGGCTAAAGCGAAAATAACCCCCGAAGCCGCTTGCCGAAGCGGTTGATATTGGGTAATAAACGGCTCCATTGCGGCTGGGCGGCGCCCCGGCGCCAATATGCTCCAAGACCGAAAGAACCGGATAGATGGCTGTTCCTAAGTCAAAAGTTTCTAAATCGCGGCGTGACAAGCGCCGTTCCCACCATGCGCTGAAGGCTGGGGCTTATGGGGAGTGCCCCAATTGCGGCGAATTGAAGCGGCCCCACCATGTTTGCGGATCCTGCGGTTATTACGACGGCCGTGAAGTGACCGAGACCGAAGGCGCCGCCTAACAAGGCGCCGACCGGCAACCCGATACTGGGTGAACATCATGGGTTTGACCATTGCCCTGGATGCCATGGGAGGCGATGGCGCGCCTGACATAGTCGTCAGGGGGGCTGATCTTGCACGGACGCGCTCACCCGACGCCGCTTTCCTGTTCTATGGCGATCAGGCGCGGATCGCGCCCCTGGTGGACCATTATCCCAAGCTCAAGGCCGTGTCCCAGATACATCACACCGATGTCGTGGTCAGCGGCGAGGACAAGCCGTCCATGGCGTTGCGCAAGGGGCGGGGATCGTCGATGGGGCTCGCCATCGATGCGGTCAAGAGGGGCGAAGCCGAGGGCGTGGTCTCCGCCGGCAACACCGGCGCCCTGATGGCTATGGCCAAACTGGCGTTGAGGACCTTGCCGGGCATCACCCGGCCGGCCATCGCCACCGTGCTGCCGACCGCGGTTTCGGAATGCGTCATGCTGGACCTTGGGGCCAACATCCAGTGCGACGACCGCAACCTGGTGGAGTTTGCGATCATGGGCGAGGTCTTCGCCCGCACGGCCCTCGGCCTGCCGAAGCCAAGCATCGGATTGCTGAACGTCGGCGAGGAAGACCTCAAGGGGCACGAGGCGATCCGCCAGGCGGCGGCGACCTTGCGCGATATCGATCTGCCGATCGAGTTTCAGGGTTTCGTCGAAGGCGACGCGGTGTGGGCCGGGGCGGCCGATGTCGTTGTGACCGACGGCTTCACCGGCAATGTCGCGCTCAAGACCGCCGAGGGCATCGCCAAGATGTATTCCGGCTTCATGCGCAGCGCCTTCCGCAGTTCGCTCTCGGCGCGGCTCGGCTACCTGTTGTCGCGGAGCGCCATCAACAAGGTTCGTGTCAAGGTCGATCCGCGGCGTTACAATGGCGCCATGCTGTTGGGTCTGAACGGGGTCGTGATCAAGAGCCATGGCGGAACCGATTCCTTCGGGTTCGCCAATGCGATCGGCGTCGCCATCGACATGATCAAGGCAAAATTCAACGACCAGATCACCGCGGAATTCGATCGCCTGGGAAGCTTCGGCGCTCCGATGCCCAAGGTCGCCAGTTCCTGACGATGATTAGATCCGTGGTTCAGGGGTGGGGCGCGTATCTTCCGGAGAAGATCGTGACCAATGACGACCTCGCCAAGTTCGTCGACACGAGCGATTCCTGGATCCGCGAACGCACCGGCATCTGCCAGCGCCACGTCGCGGCAGATGGCGAGATGACGTCGGACCTCGCCACCAATGCCGCGCGCCAAGCCCTGGAACGGGCCGGGATCGACGGGCTGGAGGTCGACCTCATCGTTCTCGGCACCGCCACCCCGGACGAGACCTTCCCGGCGACGGCGACCCGCGTGCAGGAATATATCGGCGCCCACCGGGCGTGCGCCTTCGACCTCCAGGCCGCATGTTCCGGATTCATCTATGCCCTGGCCGTGGCCGACAATTTTATTCGCCTCGGCCAGGCCAGGACCGCCCTGGTCCTTGGGGCGGAGACCTTCTCCCGCATTCTCGACTGGTCCGACCGGACCACCTGCGTCCTGTTCGGCGATGGGGCCGGTGGCGTCGTTCTCCGGGCCGAGGAGGGCGAGGGCAGCAGCGCGGACCGCGGGGTGTTGTCGACCCATCTCCATTCCGACGGCCGCCAGCACGACCTTCTCTATGCCGATGGCGGGCCATCCCTCAACCAGGTTGCCGGCGTCGTGCGCATGGAGGGCCGCGAGGTCTTCCGCCAGGCCGTGGCCAAGCTGTCCCAGGTGGTGGACGAGGCGCTGGAAGGCAACGGCTTCTCGGTTTCGGATATCGACTGGCTGGTGCCGCATCAGGCGAATAAGCGGATTCTGGATTCGACGGCGAAGAAAATGGGCATCGGAATCGACAAGATGGTGGTCACGGTGGACCGCCACGCCAACACCTCTGCGGCTTCCATCCCCTTGGCGCTCAACGAGGCGGCATCGGATCAGCGCATCAAGGAAGGCGATCTGGTTGTGATGGAAGCGATGGGCGCGGGCTTCACCTGGGCCTCTGCCGCCCTGCGCTGGTGACGCCAAGGCGCCGTCTGGCGAAGTGATAGCGCACTAGGTAAACGAATTCCTGCATCCCTTTGATCTTGACGGCTTTTTTGGGGGAGGTTAACTTTACCTCTACTCGGGAGGAAGCAATGGCAGGTCATACCGTCACCCGCGCCCAATTGGGAGAAGCGGTCTATCAAGAAGTCGGCCTATCCCGCAACGAATCGGGCGAGCTGGTGGAGGCGGTCTTGCAGGAGATCAGCGACGCCCTGATCAGGGGCGAGGCGGTCAAGATCTCCTCGTTCGGCAGCTTTACCGTGCGCCAGAAGGGCCAGCGTGTCGGCCGCAATCCGAAAACCGGCGAAGAGGTTCCGATCTTGCCGCGCAAGGTTCTGGTGTTCCGGGCATCACACGTCCTCAAGAGCAGGGTCGACGCCGGGGCGGACACGGACGGCGAGGCGGTGACCGACACCGCCCCGGCGGCGGCGGCGGAACCGCGCCCCGGAGGAAGCCCACTTCCTGGTGCCACGCCGTTCAGTCCCTTTCCCAATCGCGATGGGGATGGAGGGCGCGGCTAAATGGCTCAAATGATGGAACCGGCGTCCAGTTCCAACACCGGCCGGCGCATTGCCAAATCCGCCGCGGCCTTCCGTACCATCAGTGAAGTCGCCAACGAACTCGAAATTCCGCAGCACGTGCTGCGTTTCTGGGAATCGAAATTCTCTCAGGTCAAGCCGCTGAAACGGGGCGGCGGCCGACGTTATTACCGGCCGGAAGACGTGGTCCTTCTACGCAACATCCGGACCCTTCTCTACAATGAAGGCTACACCATAAAGGGGGTCCAGAAACTGCTGCGTGAGGGTCAGGTCACGAAGAGCGAGGCCGACGACGAGCGGCCCCAGGAAAAGCGGGCTTCACTGTCGGCGGCCCAGCGCCGGGAAATCGGGGCCATCATCGATGAATTGGCCGAAATCAAGAGGATGCTTGGCGGCTGAGTCCCATTCTCATGGCCCGCCGGGCAACTGCCGGGCTTGATCCGCGCTTGCGGGGTCGCGATGTCGTGTTGATCCCGTGAAAGAGTTGCCCCAAGGCGCACGGTTCGGTTTGACCGGCTCCGCTTCCAAGAGGTAAAGTGCGCCCCCGCGCGGCGGCGATCTGCGTCGCGCCTTGACGGAGCGTAGCGCAGCCTGGTAGCGCACTTCACTGGGGGTGAAGGGGTCGTGGGTTCAAATCCCGCCGCTCCGACCATAAAAACAATGACTTACTAGTCATTGTCGCATTGGGAGGCGAAGAAGAATTCCACTTGGTAACAGCCGTGGTAACTCTTTTTCGCCTCCCTTAACTTTTCATTGAATGACAAAAAAAAACGGCCACCTCATCTAGGTGGGCTGATTTTTTGGGTTTTATGTTTCAGCCTGAGCAGGGCTGGCAAGGCGGTGCTGGGGGGTGTTTAATTGATGCGCGGGTACACGACGGGAGGCGACAGCCATGCTCACACGACTTGCCTTATGCTCAGTGTTTGTGTTGATGGTGGCCCTGCCAATGCTCGCAAGAGCTGCGTCAGAAACTATATCTCTTGAGAAATTTGGCCTTCAAGGGCACGGAAAGCGCGGGAGCCTCTACTGCAAAGAGCATGGCGATGGCAGGAAGCCGGTATGGCTCAACACGGTTAAAGCCACCTATGCTTTGAACGGTGCAGCAATAAGCTGGGTCCAAAGAACAAACGCCTTGGGTGTGCCCT
>Ga0224512_10003766_pt1 | contig 13194 bp, 9 predicted proteins | sample SF_May12_sed_USG_4_FD_169103 | JGI IMG/M metagenome (GOLD analysis project Ga0224512, IMG submission 169103) | Sediment microbial communities from San Francisco Bay, California, United States - SF_May12_sed_USGS_13 | ecosystem: Environmental > Aquatic > Marine > Sediment | place: USA: California...
CCGATGATCACGAACAGCCGCTCGCCGCACATCGCCTATCAGCCTGAGCAGATCGAAGTCGGGTTCACCGACGTCGTCGGCCTCGGTCGTGTCGTCGAAGAAGTCGACCACACGCTGCGGGTCATGCTCGACCATCAGGAGTTTCGGGAACAACTCGGTGGGCGCCCCCGGCGTGGTGTCCTCTTCGAAGGCCCCCCGGGAACCGGCAAGACCCATCTCGCGAAAGCACTCGCGAAAGAGGCCGAGATTCCGTTCTTGTTCGTGTCAGCGACTGCTTTCCAGTCGATGTGGTACGGGATGACCGCCAAGCGCATCAAATCGTTCTTCCGGGCTCTCCGCAAAGCCGCACGAAAGGAAGGCGGGGCGATCGGCTTCATCGAGGAGATCGACGCGATCGGTCTCAAGCGGTCGGGAGCGTCGGGCAATCAAGCCTTCGCGCACTCGGTCAACCAGACCGTGTCAACGGACTCGAGCGGGCAAGTCAACGAACTGCTCATCCAGATGCAGAGCTTCGACGAGCCGACGACGCTCGAGCGGGTGCTGGGCCGGATGTCAGATCTCATCAACCTGTTCCTCCCGGCACACCGCCACATCCGCAAGCGCAAGCCGGCGTACAGCAACGTGCTGCTGATCGGCGCGACCAACCGGGCGACCTCACTCGATCCCGCCCTCGTGCGGCCGGGCCGATTCGACCGCATCCTGCATTTCGATCTCCCCAGTCGGCAGTCGCGGCTCGAACTCATCGACTACTTCCTGGAGCGCAAGTCAAACGACCCCGAGATGAGCCTCGCCAAGAATCGGGATGATCTCGCATCAGTGACGATGGGCCAGACCCCGGCGTCGATCGAGCGCCTGTTCGACGAAGCGCTGCTGCTCGCGCTACGCGACGGGCGTTCGGCGCTGACCATGCAGGATCTGCGTCAGGCCAGAACGGAAATCGAGATCGGCCTGCCTGAGCCGATCGAGTACCCGGCAGAAGAAGCCGAAACAATCGCAACCCACGAAGCCGGCCACGCGACCGTTGCATACCTCGTGGGGAAGGGTCGCAAGCTGGAGATGCTTTCGATCGTCAAGCGCAGGGAGGCACTCGGTTTCCTGGCACACCGGTTGCAGGAGGAGCGCCACACGCAGAGGAGGAGCGAGCTGGTCGCGCTCCTCCAGATCGCTCTGGGTGGCATGGTCGCGGAGGAGCTCTTCTATGGAGAGTCGGGTACCGGGCCGGCCGGAGATCTGGCGAGCGCGACCAACATTGCGGTAGAGATGGTCGGTTCGCTCGGCCTCGGTGACTCGCTGATCAGCTATCGCGCGCTCGACACCGGCCTGGTCGGCGGCAACTTGGCAGCGAAGGTACTCGCCGACGCCACAGGGCGCGAGGCAGTGGACGAGCTGCTGAAGGCAAACAAACGCGCCATCACCAAGCTGCTGGGCCAGCATCGCCACCTCGTAGAGGCGCTGCGCGACGCCCTTCTGTCACGTGAGGAGCTCATCGACGCCGAGATCGTCGAGGTCATCGAACTCGCTGAAGCCCGGTTCGCGGCCAGCGGCGGCGGGGACAAGATCATTGACCTGCGTGGTGACGCCCCCATCGTCACGCCTGCCAAGAACGCGAGCGACCACCAGGCCATGCCCGACACGGCGGAGCATTGATGCAGCCCGGTTGAGCGGTTCGGCAACTTGAGAGCATGAGGGATCCGGGCGCTGGTGTGATCGACCGTCTGGGTTCAGCCGCCGGCGATGACGTCCCGTACATTCTCTACCAGGTCGGCCACTGCATCAGGGTCGGGAGCTTCAACGTTCAAGCGCAGCAACGGCTCGGTGTTGGAGGGCCGGAGGTTGAACCAGCGGTCTTCAAAGCTCACCGTGAGCCCATCGAGGAAGTCGTGGCTGCCGTTTGAGAAGGCTTCAGCGACCCGGTTCATCGCCGCCGCCTGATCAGCAACGCGCGTGTTGATCTCCCCCGATACGGCGTACGGCTCGTAGCGCGTGCGGAGGACCGAGAGCGGCTCACCGGCCTCGGAGAGCACCTGTAGCAATACGAGCATGGCGAGCATGCCGGAGTCCGCCCTGAAATTGTCGCGGAAGTAATAGTGGCCGGAGTGTTCGCCCCCGAAGACTGCCCCGGTCTCTGCCATCACCTGTTTGATGTAGGAATGCCCCACTCGGGTCCGCACCGGCTTGCCGCCGGCACGCTCAATCGTCTCGGGGACGGCGCGCGAGGTGATGAGGTTGTGGACGACGGTGGCGCCGGGCTCGCGGGCGAGGAACCAATCGGCGATGATGGCCGTGGTCGTGCTGCCCGGCACCGGAGCCCGCTGATCGTCGATGAAAAAAGCACGATCAGCGTCACCATCGAAGGCTACGCCGAGGTCCGGTGCGTGGCGCTGCATGAAGTCCATGAGATCAACGAGATTGTCGGGGTCCAGCGGGTCGGCTGGGTGATTCGGGAACGTGCCGTCGGGCTCGAGGTAGAGGCCGAGGAGCTCCGCGCGGAGCCGGCCGAACACGTCTTCGAGCACTACCCCGGCCATGCCGTTGCCGCCGTCGCATGCGACCGTGAGCGGTGCGATGATGTCGGCATCCACCAGGCCAAGCACATGATCCACGTATCCGGCCCGCGGGTCGACCGTTTCGATTGTCCCCACCGGTGATCCGACCTCGACCGATTCGGCGTACTCCTTGATCGTGCGCAGTCCGGTGTCGGCCCCGATCGGTGCCGCAGCGCGATGGCACATCTTGATGCCGTTGTACTCGGCCGGGTTGTGTGACGCAGTGATCACAGCTCCCGGCATGTCTGCGACCCCCGAGTAGTAGTAGACCATGTCGGTTGCGACCTCGCCCAGTTCGACGACGCCCACGCCTTCGGATCGCGCACCATCGATGAACGCCGAGGCGATCGCGGGCGACGACGTCCGGCAGTCGCGCCCCACCGCCACCTGGGGGGTTCCAACGAAATGTGCGAAGCCTGCTCCTAGCCTCGACGCGGCATCCACGTCGAGTTCGCCGGTGTCGGTACGGCCCCGCACGTCGTACGCCTTGACGATCTTCTCGAGCTCACCCATTGCTCCTGGCCCTCCGGTCCTCAAGTCACGAGCGGCGCCACCCGCTCCCACCAACGTGATTCGTATCAGATTGTGCCATCTACACTCGCCACACACGCGAACGAGCGAGCATGAGCGAGTCAACGCCCATAGGTGCACCCTCAGTCGGAATTGTCATCCCTATTCATAACGAGGGTGATTTCCTGCTCGGGGCCATCGACCTGATTGCCGCACAATTGTCCAGCGTACCGGCTTCCTTGAGCCTGCACCTCGTCGAGAACGGATCAACCGACGACACCGCGGCGGTTGTTGATGCGATTTCGGCCGAACACGACTGGATCTTCGCCCACCACCTCGCAGAGGCGAACTACGGCGGAGCGATGCGCGTTGGGTTCACTCGTGCCACCGACGCTGGCGCGGAGTGGGTTGTCAACTTCGACATCGACTACTTCTCAGGGGCATTCATCCAGGACCTCATCGGATCGGTGCAGCGAGCCGACATCGTGATTGCGTCGAAGCGAGCGCCCGGTTCCGACGATCGACGTTCGATCTTGCGGCGCGTCGCAACGTTCGTTTTCAATCTGATACTCAGGGCCGCACTTGGGTCCGGCGTCTCGGACACTCACGGCATCAAGGCATTCCGCCGCGAGGTCATCGACAAACTGGCCGACGCCGTCGAGCACAACGAAGACCTGTTCGATACCGAGCTTGTGCTGCGAGCCGAGCGGACTGGTTATGTGATCCGTGAAGTCCCGATCGTGGTCGAAGAGCTCAGGGAGACGAGGTCATCGCTGCTGAGACGAGTGCCCCGGACGCTGTGGGGCATCGCAACGCTCAGGCGGTCGCTTGCTCGAGAGAACGCTTGAAGACCACGTCGCGATATGCGGCGAACTTCGGCAAGATCACGAATCCGGTAGCCACCACTGCGGCTGCGTTCAGACCGATCGGGCCGAGCGGTCCCCAGAGACCTTCCGCGACCTGGACAACGAACGCCGTCGTAGCCCACGCCACGACATTCACGATGAAGAACGACGCAGATTCCCTGACGTTGCCCACCGAGCCGTCGGCAATCTGAAAGCTCCACCGCCGGTTCATCACGTAGCTGAACGCCGTGCCGACCGCGAATGCGACAGTCACGGACCAGAACGATGAGAATCCCACGCTCCAGCGCATGATGTTCAACACGACGAAGTAGACGATCGTATTGAAGCCGCCGATCAACCCAACCCGGATGATCTGCCCCAGCGCTTTACGAGTGAGGAACGACTTGAGATAACCCGTCACTGTCTACTCCTGGCCCTGGCAAAGAGACCCGCAACACCAAGCACACCAATGATCGCAAGCACTATTCCCCCAGTTTCGGCCCATGTGGATCGGAACTCAAGCGTGACGTTCTCCTGCGTAGGGATGACGACCATCAGCGATGGTGTCGCTCGATAGGGACCCTCCGCGCCGGTTGCCGTCCAGTTCGGGAAGTAGGAGACCTTGACGAGGTGTGGCACACCGATCGCAGTTGTGTGAAACGACATCCGGTCCTCGGTCAGTTCGATGTTCGACACCTCGCCGTCAGTCGCGAGCGGAACGGATGTGCCATCGAGATCCGAGCCAACCCGCTCCCAGTCCTCAGGCCCGTCGGCCACCACCCATTGGTCGAGAAGCTCGATACGCTCGTACCAATCGAGTGCAACATCGACGAAGCTGGCCGACTCGCTCGACGACACCACACCGGTCAACGTGTTGAGCAGTCCGTCATCGGACTGGTTGTACACCCACGGCTGGGTCGTCGCGACGTCGACCAGCGAGCTTTCGGGCAATGAAAAGACCGTAAACGGCGGGCTTGTCCCGACCACGTCCATACGAGGATCGAGGTCCGCGCGCTCGGTGGCTTCGTCGGTGAAGGCGACGTAGTAATCGACGTTGAACAGCTTCATGTGTTCGATTCCCCGATCGAAATCGAACACGTGATACTGAAGGCCGGGGATCGGATTCGACGGCTTGTTGCTCATCTCCGCCGCATTGAGGAAGTGGAACGGCGTCGTCAGTGATGATTCGAAGAACAATCCCTCCATCGAAGAGTTCGCACCTTCGGTCCAATACGGGAACAACATCAAAGCCATCGGCGTTCCGTACGAGTTCAAGTCGTTGTTCGCTTCCCACTGAACTCGCCCATTGGGCAGAGCGCCCACCGTCTCCATCAAGCGCTCGTACTCGGGGAAGCCGTCCTTGCCTTCGTAGCCCGAGTAGTTCCAGCGCGCCCATCCGTCGACGTAGCTCTCATCTGTGGTGATCCCAACTGCGCCTGCGCCCAGGAAGAGCAGGACTCCTACGACGGGGAGCACCACCCGGGTTGGCACGGCGGTGCGCAACCCGAGCGTGGAAAGGAGCGCGAGGCCGGTCAAACCGATCACGACCTGTGCGTACCCGGCCTGCACGTCACCGTCGCCGGCCACTCCGAAAAGAAAGATCCCAACGAGGAGAATCGCAGTCCGTATGAACCATGCCGAGATCGCCTCTGGCACCCGTCGCGCAACAGACATGAGTACGAGCCCGACCGCGATGCCGGCAAAGACGAACATGCCGTAGTACCAGTGTGGCAGCACCCGTCCATTCCAGAGCTTGCTGCCCTGCTCGAGGAAGAAGAAGGCGGGGACCGGCAGCAACGTGACGAATGCGAGCGGAACCGCGCGCGGTGTGATCCGAAGCGCCCAGATCATGCCGACGATGCCCATGGCCACGATCGGCCACAGCTCGAATGGGGTGAGTTCGTCCCAGCCCGCGAGTGGTTGCCAGTTCATGTCTGTGGTGAGGTTGAGGCGGGCCATCAGTGGGAGCGCCCAAAACGCCGCTATGGAAAACCCCATGGTCCAGGTGACGGGAACTGTGCGACTCCCACGCCGCCACAGCAGCACGGGAATCGACGCCACGACGATTCCGATGGTCGTGATGACGTGACTGAGTGCCGTGAGCGCGAGCACAACAATCGCCCATGGGAGGTACTTGCGGTCATCGCGAACGGCACGGATCAGAAGCCCCAGGTAGGTGATTGCAAGTGCGAACGACCACGAATACGAGAACTCGCCGGCGAGGGTAGATGCGATCGTGCCACCGAAGATCGGGGGCTCCGGCGTTTCCAAGAAGACAAATGCGCCGCCGGCGGCCGCCGCGACCGTCGACACGGCCTTGCCGAATCGCATCGCCCGTACGAAGAAGTACGTGGCCGGCGGGAGCGCCACCAGACCCATGACCGTCACCAGCTTGAAGGCAACTCCGTACGGTAAGAAGAGATCGAGGAAGACGATGGTGAGCGACGGCAGCGGGAAGTAGAAGTAGAAGATCGGAAACCCAGCGAACCAGCTGTTGCTCCAACCCTGGAACTGGAAGTTCGGGATCAATTCGTCGCGCAAAAACGCCGGCCCGAGGACATGGGCGCCCATGTCGCCGCCGGCAGGCGTGTTGGCAGTGAGCAACAGTGGAGGATTGAGCACCGCCAAGATCGTGAGTGAGACCACAGCGACGCCGAAGAACGCGACCCACGACTGCGCTCGGTCGCGACGACCGCCGGCATCACGACCTTCTGCCGCGATCGCTGTCGAACTGCCACTTATCGCCGCATCGGTCGCGGCCCCCACATCGGAATGTCGCATGCGGTCGCTCAGCGTATCGCGCGGTGGCCGTTAGGCGTCTGTCGCGCCGGCGCGGTTACGCCGCACGATCTCGAGGACCTCCGACAACGAGATCGACTGTCCGTCGCGATCCCACCACTTGTTCTCACATTTATGGCATTCGCAGAAGTGGACCTCGGTACCGTCTGGCAACTTCTGATAGATCTCGATGACGTCATTGACGCCGCATTCGGGGCATTTCATCTCGGTATGCCTCTCAACATGGTCCTGGCTCGGCGAACATCGAGCAGCGACGGCGCATGACCTGATCGCAGCGTGCTCAACACCTGCCATAGAGCCTACTCGTGATTCGCGAAACTGGAACTCAATCTTCTTCATCGATCAACTTCCCGACATAGCGACAACGACGCTTGCCATCCTCGGTCCAATAGGCGTACCAGTACGGGCCATGGGGACAGCGGGTGCATGAGGTCTTCCCACATTTGACCATTTGCTGGCGCATCCGCACTTTCGGACCGCCCATGAGCGCATCGTCGCCCAGCCGAGCTTGCGTGAGGATGAGCAACCGCCGGAGCTCGTGCTCGTCCAGGTCGCGTACGGCATCGATGAGATCACGATCAAGGGACACAACAGAAGGCTATCTCGCGAACGAGAGGCTCAGGCAACCTCGAGGGGTACGAAGAGACGGGTCGCCGTTCGACGATCCGCCAGCTTCCACCCCAACGGAGGCGTGAGCCGGTCAGCGTGTTTGGCACACAGGAGGTAGCCGCGGCCGCCCGGAGCGGTCGTGATATCGTCGATCCACACTTCGGCCGCGGTGTAGTCGAACGCCATGAGCGCAGCAGCTGGAGTTGTGCATCGAACGCAAGAACCAATCATGGCGTGAAATGTATCCAGACGCGGTCACAGAACCAAGGATTTCCACGCCTGCCGCGGCCCAGACCGTTGGGCGCCGGCAGCTTCTCCTTGCGGCCAAGCCTCATGTTCCCCACCGCGTCAAAGACGATCTTGTCATTCACCACCCGCGAGCTGCGAAGCAGATCGCCGGTGGTGAATGACAAGCGGCGATTACCAGCGTGCCGTGATCTCCTCCAGCCTCCGACACGGATCGATGCCCGACAGATTGCCGCCCAGCGGTATGTGGGAGAGGCGACTGAGCCGGTGCGACCCGCGCATAGGCGGCGAACGCGGCCTCGCCGAGGGTCGCCCCGCCCGCGCTCGGCCACCGCGCCACGGCCGAGAGTCGTGACGGTGCTGATGGATGACAGGCTGACGAGCGTCGTTGGAGCCGCCACGACCCCAACGCGCAATCACACCGTCAAGGCACCTCCGGCCAAGTGCTGAGGCAGATCAGGTGTCATGCCGTCATCGAGAAGCACAGGAGATATCGGGCGCTCGTTCGGAGACAACCCGATCGGCCCGCGGGGAGACTCAGGTTGGGAGTCGGCGGCGCCTACGGCGGCTGAATGCCACCGAAACGCATCAGAATCGAGCGAGCAGCGCCTCGATCCGAAGCCGGAGCGGATGCGGACGACCGCGCAGTACGGCCCGCACCCGGCCGCGACGGTTGACGATGACGGTGAGCGGCACCTCGTCGACCCCCGCCGCGGCAAGCGCGTCCGCGTCCTGTTCCCAACTTCGCTCCTCATATCCGACGGCCCCCAGAACCCGGTCGGCAACGGATCTGGCATCCGCGCACGTCGCACATGACGACGAAGTGAACATCACGACACCGCGGCCGATCTCGAGGGACGAAACATCAACCGAGTGCAGCGGCCGGCTGCGATGGCCCCGACGCGCATTGAAGATCATGATGACGACGACGCTCGCAGTCGCGGTGACGACCAGGACGCGCACCGCCAGATCACTCACCGACCCGCACCGCTTCGCCGACCGCGATCGCCCGGCCGCGCGACGCGCTGTATGTGACCGAGATCGGCGCGGAGGCGTCGACGAGCACCGCAGCCGTTTGTGCCTGAGTGGCCGGCACCGAGAGGACTGAAGTGGCCGGCACGACGACCTCGGTGACCCCGACCGCATCGCCGGCCGCGTCGAGATACTGATATCGAACTGCGACATCGTCAACGCCAGAGTTGAGCAACCACATCTCATATTGCGCCGCCGGCTCGGCGTTTGGTCCCGGAATCAGCCATCGATTCGATACCGTCGGGAGGCCAACGGCTACCCCTCGTCCACCGTCGCCTTCAAGTGCGAGCGCCGCCGATATTGGCCCATCCGCTGAAACTCGAACGCCGAACAAACCTTCTGCAAACGTAGCGTCCATTGGGATCCGGACCGTTCCGGGTCCCGGCAACGAGCCGGAGGGCCCAGTGGTCACCGAGCCGTCCTCGCCAAAGATGTCGATGGTGTAACTGACATCGACGAGCGCATCGTTGGAGAGCACCAGATCGCCGGGCGCAGAGCCGAGCCCGGTCAATGGGAGTTCCCACGTCTCGCTCTGGCGGACGCCGGGCCAGACGGCGAGATCGGTGCCATCGCTCAGCTCGGCCATGGGGATCACCGAACCTTCGATCTGTTCGATCGTCAGCGACACCGTGGCTCGTCCCGGAATCTCCTCATGGACGAGGATCGTACGCGACGCGCGGGCCGGCACGGTCATGTTCTCGAAACCAGGTAAGGCCTCCGACCCGAGCTCCGAGGTACCTCGAATCGTCACCCGCGCGTCTTCCGCAAATGGGTTGAGTAGCCGCATCACGAACTGGACACCGTCGTCGGTGCTGCCGCCCGGAACCGACCACACCTTCGGAAGGCTGCTCGGACACGTGGCCGCGCTCAGCTCGGTGTCACCCTGCGCGACGACGCCCACGGCGGACGGACCGTCGCTGAACTCGATGATTGCGGGGGCCTCCCCTTGCACGCGGAATGAGGACAGCGGGATGGAGACCGCGCCCAAGGAGGCCAGGACCTGAGGTTCCTCCTGACTCAGCTCACCACCCGCCGGGAAGGAGAGTTGATACTCGACTTCCGCCAGCGCGGCCAATGCGAATGCCGTGTCGACGTCTCCGTCCGCGAACGCCCAGCTGCAGTGGGAGAAGCGCGAGGTCGAGATGAGGTCCTCCTCTGCCGTCGTCGTCACCGCAGCCAGGTCAGGATCGAGCGCCGGCGGAGGCTCCAAGACCCACGCCCCCGCCATCAGCAGGGCGGCAAGACCGAGGCCGACAATGCGTCTCATGGCCTCACCTCGCGCTGGCGGACCGTCGGAACGAGACATGCGAGCACGAGGAGCAACACGAATGCGCCAGAAAGCAGCGCGAGCGCGCGGTAGCCGGTGATAGTCGTGAAACCGGCCGTGCCGTCACCAACGGCGACCGCGTTCGCCCAATCATCTTGCTGCCAGTCACCTGGTCCCCATCGAGCATCGGCATTCTCCGCGATTCGCACTGTCTCGCCGTCGGACCGGCCCTCATAGCCGGGAACCACCCAACTCCAGGCCACTCCAGTGTCGGTGACGGCCCGCGGGCTCGGCTCATCGTTCTCGAAGACCGGATATTTGAGATCAGGCAGCGGGCGCAGATCGAGTTGTGCGCTCAGGTGCTGTTCGATGACCGTCGGGCCCGTGAAGACAACCCAGCGAATGCCGAACTCGGCGAAGCGTGTGCCGGGGCGCAGTTCGCCGCCGACAGTGAGCTCTTCGAGCATCCCTGCAAGTGCTTCATCACCGAGGCGAGGATCATCCGGCCACGCCTCGTCGAGATGCGGGAGCGGACCACCGATCGTCCGATACGCAGTACCGTCGGCGAGTCGGCGCACTTCACCAGGCAGAGCGGCGGTCGGGCCAACGAGAAGGATCCGATCGGAGCCGTGAGGCTGAGCACGGGTGCTCGCGAACCCCAACGCTTCCGACATCGTGTCAGATGGAAGGCCCACCCGCCCGGCGAGCAATGGCGCCAGCGAGAGAACAACCATCCCAATGCCGGCGAATGCGCCTAACCGGCGGGCCATTCGAGTCATCGCCGTGACGCCGTCATCGCTGGTGTCGAGGCTGAGCGCGACCGCGGTCACCGCCGCCAGGCCGAGCGATGCGAGAATCAAACCAGCCACGCTGACGTCTCGTCCGATGCCAAGCCGCGCCGAACGCGCGAGGAGAAGTCCTCCAGCCGCCAGCACCGCTCCCCACGCGGCCAAGCGGCCTCGTCCAGCGGACGTGAGCGCCACCGCGGCCAGGACGGTCGCCGCGATCCACGCGGCGACCCACCAGCGAGGCTCGAAATAGAGCGCCGTTCCGCTCTCGAGCCAGCTCTCGGGCGTCTGGACGATTACCCAGGGCATGAGGGCAAGGAGCCCGGCAGCCGAGGCAACGCTGCCGACGAGGACGCGGCGCCAGCCTCCAAAAACAATACCACCGAAGAGCAGGCCGGCCATCGGAACTCCGATGGCAACTGGCGCGAACGCGGCGAGCGCTGCCGACGCAAGCGCGATGCGCGCCAGCCATGACACCAGGCCAATCGCCGAGGTGTCCGGCTTCTTCAGACCAATGCCAATCGCCCACGGCGCGAGGCCCGTCGCGACGAGCCCGGGCCAAGCGCCCGTGCCCGCCAGATACGCGGCGGCCGGACCGGTCATGAGGACAAGGCCGCTGAAGCTCCGCGCGTACGGTCCGACGCCGAACAAGCGGAGGAGCCGGGCCATCCCGACGACGCCGAGCACTACCGAGCCAGTGGTGATGACGGCCGATGCGAGGCCCGCCTTCGACAGCAGCAAGAGCTGTATCAGCGCAGTGGCGCCGACGACCGGGCGCATCGGAGTGGGCGAACCGAGTTCTGCCGGGTTCCATCCACCGGCGTAGTTCGCCAGGCTCGCGAGGGCCGAGTCCCGGAGCGGCAGACTGAACCCGCTGACCGGGAGCCCGCTGGTCCAGACCGAACGGGTGACGGATGCGATGTACAGGGTGACGATGATGCCGGCAATGAACGACGGCTGCTGCCAGAACCCCGGCAGCTCGATCACGTCTCGCTCAAAGAGGTCGGTGGCCTCCTCATCCGGGTTGGCAAGACGATCGCTCAGTCCTGACGCCATCGCTTTCAGATCGACGCTCCCACCAATCTGATATCTGAACAGCTCCTCGTCGCCCGCCTGACGCGATGACCGGGCTCGGACCCGACCCTGAGCTGTCGATCCGATATGGAGCACGTTCCAGGCCCAGGCGCGGCCAAAATCCCAGAGCGCGAGAGGTCGCTGCCTGAATGTGTCGTGGATCGAGGTGATGAGGCCAATAAGGAACAGCCCGGGAACGGCCCACAACAGGGTCAGCAGCGAATACGACTTGAGCATGCCACGGAGACGGCCGGCCTGCTCGCGCCACGTTTTCGTCCGACCCGGGAACGCGCCAACGAGGAGCACTTCTGCCGAGGGGACAACGACAACCCGGGCGCCATTGAGTCGGGCGCGCTGGCACAGGTCGATCCCGGCCGACTCGAACGGCATGTGCGTATCGAGACCCCCGAGCCCGGTGAAGAGATCTCGACGGATGAGCATCGACGCCGGCTCAACGAATGCGATATCACGAACGACGTCGTACTGCTCCTGATCGACCTCGCCCGCATCCAACCCGGTGTACGGAACCCCGAACACGTCCGTGGCTGCGCCGACCGAGACGAGTTCATCAGGTGCCTCAGCTTTGAGGAGCTTCGATCCGGCAACCGAGGCGTCGATCTGCTCTGAACCGGAGACGAGTGCGCGCAGCGTGTCGGGTCGGGGCCGGGCATCCTGGTCGACCACCCATAGGTAGTCGACTCCGACCGGCACCTGGCCCACCATCTCCCGCATGGTCGCGACCCGCCGGACCGGGGTGTCCCCGAGTCCGATCGGATCCTGGCCTACCACGAACACGCCGACGGGGTCGTACACTTGCGCCACAACAGCGCCGAGGACGTCGCTGAGGTCACCCGGGCGCCGTGCAATGACGACAGCGACCACGGAGGGAGTCGACACGGGCGCGTCGACAGTCTGTGCGGTGTCGGGGGTTTCCATGAGGGGCCCCATTGTGGATGGACAATGAGAACTAGGCAATCTCCAGAGGACGGCGGATGGCATCATCTCCAAGACTTCGCCGGACGATGATGCAATCAACCGACGAGGAGCGGACATGACGACACGGATCGCGGTGCTATCGGGCGGCGTCGGTGGTGCGCGACTGGCCAGGGGCTTTGACCGGGTTCCCGATGTCGAGCTGACCGTCATTGTCAATGTCGGTGACGACGATCGCTTCTACGGCGCCCATGTGTCGCCCGACATCGACACCGTCTTGTACACACTCGCCGGTATCGAGGGCAACGAAGGGTGGGGACGGCGTGGCGATTCGCACGTCGTCATGGAACACCTTCGAGCGTTTGGTGAAGATACGAGTTTCACGATCGGCGATGCCGACCTGGCGCTCAACCTGTATCGCACTGCGCGCCTCGACAGCGGATTTCCCCTGTCGGCGATCACGGCCGAACTGACTGGCCTGCTCGGTGTCGAGTCAACGATCTTGCCGGTTTCCGACGCCCCTGTCCGCACGCGCGTTCAGGTCG
>Ga0224512_10003767_pt1 | contig 13192 bp, 10 predicted proteins | sample SF_May12_sed_USG_4_FD_169103 | JGI IMG/M metagenome (GOLD analysis project Ga0224512, IMG submission 169103) | Sediment microbial communities from San Francisco Bay, California, United States - SF_May12_sed_USGS_13 | ecosystem: Environmental > Aquatic > Marine > Sediment | place: USA...
GTGGAACTTGCGATGCCGCGTCCAGTGCGTTCCGCGACCGGTACCGCGCCGGCGTGGCGGGGCGAGGCGGTTGCGACATTGGAGGGGCGCCTTGAATTCAGCCGCTTTGCCTCGACCGAGGGCGTGGACACCGCGCGACGCGTTGGCTACGGTCTGAACGAGAAACAGGAGGTCGAGTTGTGGGTGTGGCCCGGCCTCGATGTTGCGCCTGACACGGTGCCCGCGCGCTACTCTGTGCTGGCGGGAGTGAAAGTATTCGAGCTGCAGTATCTCAATCCCGCTCTTGTATGGGTCGATGCCTGGCCCTTGTCAGCGGCCGACCCGCCGATTCCCCGGGCCGTGCGCCTGCGCATCGTACTCGCCTCCGACGAGGAGATCGTGCGCGTATTCGCGCTGCAATCATGAAAACGCGGCAGCGCGGCGTCGCCATCGTGCTTGCCATGGGTGTGGTCGCCCTCGCCGCAATGGCGGCGACGGCGATCGTGGTATCGCAGAGCACCTGGTCACGTCGGGCCGAACTCACCGCCAACCATGTCCAGGCGCAGGCGGTGCTCCAGGCCGGCGCGGACTGGGCCCGCGCGTTGCTGAGCGATGATCGCCGCATGAGCAGCGTCGATCATCTGGGAGAACCATGGGCACTGAAGTTGCCGACGATGCGTGTTGAAAACGGCGAACTCGTGGGTCGCATCGAGGATCAGCAGGGCACATTCAATCTCAACAATGTGGTGACGAAGGGAAAGATCAGCCTCGCGCAGCTCGCGCACTTGCGGCGGCTGTTAGCGATTCTGAGTTTGCCCGATGAACTGGCCGACGCGCTCGCTGACTGGATCGACGAAGACAACCAACCGCAGCCGCGGTATGGAGCCGAGGATGCATACTATCTTGCTTTGGATCCGCCTTACCTTACCGCCAACCGGCCGCTGACCGACTTGGACGAACTCGCGTTGGTGCGCGGCTTCGATAACAATGTGCGTGCACGCCTGCGCCCGTACGTAACAGCGCTGCCCCGCTTTACCGCCGTCAATGTGAATACGGCCCCGCCGGGAGTGCTTGCCGCGGTGATCGAAGGCCTGGATCTCGGCAGCGCCGAGCTCTTGGTTACGCAGCGGAACCGGGCCTATTATCGCAGCGTGGACGACTTCCTCAAGCGGCTTCCCGCGGGAGCGGAGGCGGCCAGGAACGAGATCAGCGTGAGTAGCGATTACTTCATGGCGACGCTGCGCGTGATCATCGGCGGCGCACAGGCGCGCGGGAAAGCGCTGCTCGCGCGCGGCGCCGCCGGGTGGCCCGTTGTCGTCTGGCGAAAATACCTTTGAACCTGCTTCGAATTTACGGTTCTTTGCGCGACCTGCCGCAGCAGTGTCAGTGGGCGTTGATCAGCGGCGGCCGCGAACCTCTCGTCGGCGCGGGCCCGCTGGCGCAGTTGCCGCAGCGCGCCGAACGTGTCCAACTGGTGCTTCCCGCCGCCGACGTCCTGATCACCCGCGCGCGCCTGCCGCAAACGGCCAAGCGCCATGCCGGGTCGGTGCTTGCTTTCGCGGTGGAGGACGAGACCCTGGGCGATCCCGATGCCAACCAGGTGAGTTGGCTCGCTTCGGTCGCCGGCGCCGATGTGCTCGCGGTCGCGGACCGGTTGGGCCTGAAGCAATGGCACGATGCGCTCGACACTGCCGGCATCCACAAGCACGAGGTTCACTGCGAAACCTTGATGCTGCCGTGGACGATGGGAGAATGGAGTCTCGCCTGGGACGGTCACGAGGGATTCGTGCGTACCGGCGAGTTTGAAGGCACGACAACCAGTTGCGGCGGCCCGGGATCTCCCCCGCTGTCGCTGCGTATGATGCTCGAAGAGGCCAAAACGCGCGGCGAGGCGCCGGCATCGATCGCGGTGTATGCAACTGCGCCAGACTCGCCACTTGAAATCGAGGCATGGCAACGCGCGCTCGGCGTCGCGCTGCGCGTTGCCGAACCCTGGGACTGGCGCACGGCGCCGCCCGGAGTTGGCGTCAGCCTGGTACAGGAGCGCGCGCGCTGGCGCATTCCCCCCGGCACTCTGGCAAGATTGCAACCCGCGGCCTGGATCGTGGGCGTTGCCTTGGCGATCCATGCGCTGGCGCTAGTCGCCGATTGGACGCGGCTCGCCACCGAGCAGCGCAGCTTGCGCCAGCAAATGGAATCGCGATTTCGCGCCGCCTTTCCCGAAGCGGTCGCGGTGTCCGACCCGGCGCTGCAGATGCGCCGCAAACTCGCCGAGGCGCGCCATGCCGTCGGCCAACCCGACGGTGGCGACTTTCTGCCGATGATAGTAGCAATCGCAGACGCGTTAAAGGGGGTGCCGGCGGACAGATTGCGCATTCTTTCCTACGAGAGCGGACGCATGACGCTCGAGCTTGCGGCCGTGGACGAGGCGAAGGTGCGCGGCGTCATAGCGCGCTTGCTCCAGGCGGGCATGCGAACGGACGCTTCGCAGGGCTCGATGCGCGCGGGCAGCGCGACGGTGGTCCTTACGGTGCGTTCGTTATGAGAGCGCGGCTACGTAAATTGTGGGAATCGCGCTCCCCCCGGGATCGGGTGGTGATCGCCATATTAGTGGCGGTCGTGGGCGCTGCGCTGTATCTGTGGCTCGTACAATCGGCAAACCGGGCGCGTACGCAGCTCGGTTCGTCGGTGTCCGTCCTGCGCGCGCAGGCGTTGCGTCTCGAACTGGACGCGACCGAACTCGCGCGCGCGCGCGCCGCGCGGGTCCCGCCGGCCCCGCAGACCGATTTGCGCACGCAAGTGCAGGCGCAGGCTGCGGCTGCGGGATTTGCCGGCGCGCTATTGCGCATCGATGCCGTGGACGCGAACCAGGTGCAGGTGGTATTCGGCTCCGTTGCGTTCGCTGACTGGCTCGCCTGGGTCGCAGCCCTGCAGGCGCAGCATATCCGTCTCAGCACCGCTCGGACCGAAGCCTTGTCCACGCGAGGTCTGGTGGGCGTGACAGCCACCTTCACCCGCACCAAACCATAGTGAGGCGTTGGCGCCTTATCGGCTTCGGTCTAGGCGCTTACGCGCTTGGACTCATCGTCACTGCGCCGGCGACCTTGATCGACACCGGCCTGCGGCAAGCGAGCGAAGGCAGGATACGCCTCGCCGAAGCCCGTGGCACGCTGTGGTCGGGGACGGGACAGATCGAGATGCGCGATGTCAAGCGCCGAACCGGAATCGCAAGAAACGTTGTCTGGCGTGTTCTGCCCGCATATTTTCTGCGCGGAAAGCTCCGGTACGAAGTCGCGCTGGACCACGCGGTCAAGCGTTTTCCCGCGACCATTTCCCTGTCAAGGATTGAAGTGGCGGACGCCGACATCAACCTGCCGGCCGCGGTACTGGGTCTGGGCGTGCCCAAGCTGGCGGGGCTTGAGCTCGCCGGCGATGTGCTGCTCCACGTCGCACGGCTTTCGCTCGGGCGCGGCGCCATCGAGGGCAACGGCACTCTGCAATGGCGCGGCGCCGGATCGGCGTTAGCGCCAGTCTCGCCTCTGGGCGACTATGAACTGCGCTTCAAAGGCGATGGCTCTGTCGTGCGCGCGTCGCTACGCACGCTTCAGGGACCGCTGCGGCTCGACGGTGAAGGATCCTGGACCAGCGGCCGCAATCCCGTGTTCCTGGCCACCGCGCGCATTCCCCCGCAGTACCAGCAGCAACTCGCGCCGTTGTTGCGACTGATTGCAGTCGAACGTAGCGACGGAAGTTTCACGCTGCAGCTCAAATAGCTAAATCGGGAGCGCAGCTCCAGTTTAACTGCCAGCATTGCACCACAGGCCATGCCCGTTGGTTGCTGAGTGCCATATGCACCCGCTTGTGCCGCGACCCGCGCGGCAACTCGTGCGCGGCGCGCGCGAAGACAAAGAGGGTATCAATGTTGCAAATTTACGACACTTATCAATTTTGGTTTGGAAAGTTGACCTCGATCAAATGATTGCGAATGGCCAGTTCAGCATAATGCGTCTGGTATAGGGGAAGCGCGTCGGAGGGCCGGCAGGTCATCAGGACAATCCGGGGCCGGAAGGACTCGAGGTCAACCGCAATGGTGGACGGTTACGTGAGGAGAACTGCGATGAATAGAGCGCACCGAGCTGGGCGGGCTTGGTTGCTGCCGATCCTGATCTTGGCCGGGGGTGTCCTCTTCAGTCCTCGATTGATGGCCCAGGCTCCAGGCCCCGAGGTCTGCAAACTCTGTCACGAAGAGAGATACGCAAGTTATTCTCTCACGCGGCACAGCATGAAAGCGGACGCGCGAACGCCCGCCGCAAAGGGCGGATGCGTGACCTGTCACGGCGACGGCACCGAGCACGTCAAGGCGGGTGGTGGCCGGGGCGTCGGCGGGATCAAGAATCCAGGCTCAAAGACCATGCCGTCCGACGAAAAAAACGGCATTTGCCTGACCTGCCACGAGGGCGGCAAGCGCATGGAGTGGTCGCTGAGCTTGCACGCCACCCGCGACACCGCCTGCACGTCGTGCCATCAGGTGCACAACAGTCATGATCCGGTGCGCGACAAGGTGACGCAGTCGGAGGTGTGCTTTACCTGCCACAAGGAACAACGCGCCCAGATCAACCGGCCCTTCCGCCATCCCATTCCGGAAGGCAAGGTCGTGTGCTCGGATTGCCACAACCCGCACGGCTCGGCCGGGCCCAAGTTGATGGTGCGCGACACCGTGAACGACACCTGTTACCAGTGCCACACGGAAAAACGCGGGCCGTTCGTGCGCAACCACCAGCCGGTGACGGAAGACTGCTCGATCTGCCACAACCCGCACGGCACCACGCTGCCCGCGCTGCTCAAGGTCCGGATCCCGTTCCTGTGCCAGTCGTGCCATGAGCCGAGCGGCCACCCTAGACTGACTCCAGGTAGCTTTCCCTCCATTTTCCTGGCGCGCGGCTGCACGAACTGCCACACCCAGATCCATGGCAGCAACAACCCGGATTCGGCTAGGAACACTCGCGTCTTCCAGCGTTAACAAAATGGGCTGACAGGAGATCGAACATGAACACGAACACCTCCTTGAGATTCCAGCTCGCACCGATTGCGGTCGCGGTGATGGCCGTCGCCGGATCTGTCCATGCCGCCGAGGGTGACCAGCTCGAGGCGATGATCACGCCTGACAGCAGCGTCGAAGTGGGTGGCGGATACGTTGACAGCGATAACGGGTATTTCGGCGAGTACAACGGGCTGAATGAGAAGGGCTGGTATTTTCTGCTCGATGGCGACGTCAAGACGCGCGACGACCTGACCGGGACTTGGATGAGGTTAAGAGGGCGGAACCTGGGCCTCGACAGTCGCGAGCTGCGCTGGGACCACAACCGCCAGGGGAATTGGGGTTATTACCTCGAGTACAACGAGATTCCGCGTTTTGAACCATTGGACGTTACGACGCCCGTAGTGGGTATTGGTGGTCCCAACCTTACCCTCGGTTCGGTCACCGTTCCCGTGGACCTCGAGACCAAGCGCAAGAGATTCGGGGTGGGGTTCGACAAGATGTTCGCGAGCAAATGGGGCTTCAAGCTCGACTTCCGCAATGAAAAGAAGGACGGAGAGCGGCTTTTTGGCGCGGGTAGCTTCGGCGGCGGTGGGCTGAATTTCACGCCCGAGCCCATCGATTCGACGATTCGTTTATTAGACGCGACCGTCCGCTATACCGACAAGAAGTTCCAGTTGGTGGGCGGCTATTATGGGACCCAATACCGGAACGATTTCAAGGCGCTTAATTGGACATGGGGCCAATCCGCCGCCTTCAGTCCGCTCGCCCTCCCGCCGGATAACCAGTCGCACCAGCTCTACGTGACGGGCGGATACTCCTTCAATCCGACGACCCGCGGCACGTTCAAGGTCGCCTACACCAAGGCCACGCAGGATGACACTTTCATTAACAGTTTCAGTGGGCCGGGATTGTCGCTCCCCGGCCGGGCCGATCTCGGCGGCGAAATCGAGACCACGTTGCTGCAGGCGGGCATCTCGGCCCGGCCCATGCCCAAGCTTTCAATCACCGGTAACGTGCGCTACGAGGACCGGGACGACAAGACGCCGATCGCCCAATACATATTGCCGCCGACTACGGCCGGTAACACCTGGTACGGCCAGAACAAGCCCCTGAGCTTTAAGAACACGTACGGGAAGCTGGAGGCAAGCTACGCGCTGCCGAAGGGCTTCAGGGTGATCGGGGCGCTGCAGTACGACCAGAAGAACCGCAACACGTACCCCTACCGCTCGGTAAGCCATCGCGACAAGACCGAGGAGATCTCTTATACCGCGGCGGTGCGGCGCTCGATTTCGGAGACCGTGACGGGAGGGCTCTCGTACACCTACAGCGACCGGAACGGTTCCGATTTCTACCAGAACATCACCCTTACTCCGAACGCCATCGGCAGCAACCTCGTTGCGCCGCTTAACTATGCCGACCGGAAACGCGACAAGGTCCGGCTGTCGCTCAACTGGATGCCGGTCGAGCCGTTGTCGCTCCAGTTCTACGTTGACGACATCACTGACAAGTACGAGGGCAACCGGGACCCATCCGTTCCCGTTCCCCTCGGGCCGCGTAACGGCGACCAGCGTGTCTACGCGATCGATGCGGCGTACAGCTTCAACCAGAAGTGGCAAGCGACCGCATGGTACAACTACAACGAGTATAAGTGGCAGAACACGATTCCGTTGGCTGCCGACACCTCGAAGGAAGAGGGCGACGCGTTTGGCGTGGGCTTTCGCGGCAAGCCGCACAGCCGCGTGGAGGTGGGTGCCGACTACAGCTACTCGGATATCCAAGACGAGTGGACGCAGCAGAGCCTAACCGCGACGCCCATAACGCCACTGCCTATCATGACGACGCGCCTCACGCGGCTCAACCTGTTTGGGAAATTCACGTTGGACAAGCATTCGGGGCTGCGCGTCGATTACATCTACGATCGTTACAGCACCGACGATCCCACTTGGAGCACTTGGGTTCCCGGAGGAACAGGTAGCTTCCTCGAGGGGAGCGTGGTGAGTATCCCGTCACCGCAAAAAGTCAACTTCGTGGGGGTGCGGTACTTCTACAATTTCTAGTAGGAGCGCACGCCGGATCGGGTATCACGCGAGGAAGGCGCCCCGACATCTCGGGGCGTTTTCCTTGCGCACCCATGGCCGTATGCGGCTCTCCGGAGCCTGGACGCCGGGGCGAGTCGATTGTCCGGCGTTCCATTGCACCACGATTCACGAATCACCGTTCCGGCCAGCTTTTATCTACGGTTTCAATTCGCGGAATGTTGCGCCACATCAAATCACTCGGCACGCCTATCGAGCTAAAATAATTTGCCGCAGTGATTGAAAGGTTTCGACTGCCGGTTTCGCGGCCTGAGGCGGCACGGTGGTTTGCCTCTAGCCACCGGAACAGGAACTCGGTCAATCAACAATAGGTTAACCAGTGTCATGCAGGTGCCAGGTCTGGTGAGATTCGTGGTCAGAGCCGCTCTGTTGGCGGCGGTGGGAATCGTCGGGCACGGCCCGGCCCACGGCGCGGAAATCGAAGGCCGGGCGCAACTGGATGTGAGCAACAATTCGGTGTGCCTTGGCTGCCATAGTAATCCCGTTTTTGCAACTCCCGGCGCCGACGAAAAAATTCGCTCGTTACACGTAAGCGAGGCGGTTTTCGCCGCCAGCGTGCACGGCAAGATGCAGTTTCCCTGCGTCACGTGCCACGTCAGGATCAAGGGGCTTCCGCACAAGAAGCCGACCGTGACGCCCGCGGAATGGCGCCGCAGCATTCCCGACCTGTGCGGAAACTGCCACGCCAAACAACGGGCCGCCTACGAAAAGTCCGTGCATGGCGATGAGGTCATCTGGAAGAACAACGCGAAAGCGGCCGTCTGCTCGGATTGCCACCGCCCCCATGAAGTCGAGCGTCCGGCAACCGCTTCGGCGAGGCTTGCCATCACCCAGAACTGCGGCAACTGCCACGCCAACAGCCTCAAGTCCTACACTCAAACTTACCATGGGCAGATCACCAGGCTCGGCTATGCCTACACGGCCAAATGCTTTAACTGCCACGGCAGCCACGGCATCCAGCGCACGCGCGATCCCAACTCGAAGGTGCACCCGGATAACCGGCTGAAGACCTGCCAGCAATGCCACACCGGCGCGACCAAGGGCTTCGTCACGTTCGAGCCGCATGCGAATACCCATGATTACGGCCGTTACCCCTACATGTGGGCCGCATCGAAGTTCATGATCGCGCTCCTGCTGAGCGTGTTCGCCTTTTTCTGGACGCACTCGACGCTGTGGTTCTACCGCGAATACCGGGATCGCCGGGATCGCCGGGATCGCCGGGAGGGCGATCGCCGGGAGGACAAGAGCGCGCCCCACGTCGTAACCGGCGAGTTGCCGCAACTGCAAGGCAAGCACTTCAGCCGCTTCGGGCCGGCGTGGCGGATCGCCCACCTTGCCTTCGCTGGGAGCGTAATGATGCTGGTGTTGACCGGCATGGCGGTGTTGTACGCCGAAACGGGGTGGGCCAAGTTCATCGTCGGCGCGCTGGGCGGCCCGCGCGCGGCGGGCATCTTGCACCGGGTGAGCGCGGCCATCATGCTGGGAATATTCTTCATCCACCTCGTCTACATGGCGATCCGGGTGGTGCCAACATGGAAATTGTCCCATTGGTTCGGGCCAACCTCGCTGGTGCCGAACTGGAAGGATCTGCGGGATATGCTGGCCATGTTCGAGTGGTTCCTCGGCAAGGGACCGCGGCCGGCCTTTGACCGGTGGACGTACTGGGAGAAATTCGACTATTGGGCGGTGTTCTGGGGCATGGCCATCATTGGTGGAAGCGGCATGATGCTGGCGTTCAAGGAAACGATCGCATCGGTCCTGCCCGGCTGGGTGTTCAACGTTGCGACGCTCGTGCACGGGGAAGAAGCGATTCTCGCCGCGGTGTTCCTGTTCACCGTGCACTTCTTCAACAACCATTTCCGGCCGGACAAGTTCCCGCTGGACATCGTGATGTTCACCGGGGCGATTCCGCTGGAGGAGTTTAAGCGCGAGCACACCCTCGAGTACAAACGCCTGGTCCAGACCGGGCAACTCGAGAAGTATCTGGTCGACGCCCCGTCCCAGCCCATGACGCTGGGCTCCACGCTCCTCGGGTTCACGCTGATCGGCGTGGGGCTGACGCTGCTCGTGCTGGTGTTCGTTGGTTTTGCGGGCGTTCTCAACGGGAGTTAGCGGAGATTCACCGGTCTCCCGGCGCGAGCGGTCCCGCGATCACGGCGGCGGTTGCGTGCCATGCTGCGGCTCATGTTTCTTGATTCTTCTAGTCGCTCTAAAGCAACAGGCCGCTACCGCACTTCCGAATCGATCACCACGCTCACGCCATTCGCGCCCACCTGAATGGGCGCGCTGAGGCCCTGCAGGTCGCCTGGCTGCGGCACGGCGTTGGCGCTCTTCGAGACGCGCGCGCCGATCACCACTTGCGGAAAGCTTGAGAGCTTCATCGCCGGCGTCATGGCCATCGAGTCGTCGAGCGTGAACTCGAGGGGCAGATCGCGCGCCTGGCGGCGCAGGATGGCAAGCGGCATGCGCGGGCCCTGCGCGGCGCGCGCGAAGACAAAGACGGTATCGGTTGGCGCGATCTTGCCGGCGAGCTCGGGTGCAAGCTTCACGACGCCGCTCACTCGGCCGCCCGCATCAGCCGGCGCGGGCGCTAGTGCGGGCGCCGGTGCGGCGGGCGAGGCTGCCGCGAGCGCACCGCCGGCGAGGGAGCGCGCCTCGGCGATGTTCGAGCGCACGACCTGTGCAGCCTCCGAATCCGGTGGAAGCACGGTCAGCATGCGTTCCCAGTACTGGACTGCGTTGGCGTAATCCCTGCGATTGAACGCTGCCGTGGCGGCCAGCGCGAGTGCCTTGGTGTTGGCCGGGTCGATTGCCAGAGCGCGCGCGATCAGCTTCTCCGGCTCGCCCTCGAGGTTGCGCCCCTGCGCCATGCCGAGCGCGTCCGCATAGTCCGCGAGCAGCTGAGCGTCGTTGGGGGTACGCGCCGCTGCGTTGGCATAGGCCTCCACCGATTCCTTGAAGCGCCCCAGCACGGCGTAGGAGCGCGCGAGAATTCTCCAACCCTGGGGATCGTCGGGGTTTGCCCGCAGGCGCGCAGCGAGCTGCTCGATCATCGCCTCCACCTGCTGCTGGGTGACGCCGTGCGGTTCACCGGCGCCCGCAACGCGCTCTGGCACAAGGCTGTCAGGATTGCCGACCGCGAAATAAAGTCCGATTGCCACAAGCGGCACGGCTGCTCCCACGATCACTGCGGTGAGACGGCCGGGGCGCGGGGCGCTCGCCGGCGCCACCTCGGCGTCCCTCGTGTCCTCGAGCAGCTGGCGCTCGATTTCGCGACGCGCCTCGTCGTAGCGATCCTGGCTCAACGTGCCGGCCGCAAGATCGTTCTCGAGCTCGCGCAACTGGTCGCGATAGACATTGACGTTGACTGCGCCTCGCGACACCTGCGACCCCCCGCGGCCGCGGCGCAGCAGCGGCGGCAGCACGAACGCGAGTGCGCCCGCAATGAACAGCGCGGCGAGCAGACCGAACCAGATCATCGCGGCCGGCCTGCGCCGCCCTTGAGCAGTGTCTCGGCACGTTTGCGCTCGGCGTCGCTCAACGCGGCGGGCGCTTCGGCGCGGCGGCGATTCAGGCGCCGCACGAGCATGCCGATGCCGAGCACGGCGAGCAGCAACGGACCGAACCACAGGAGCAGCGTGGTCGCCTTCAACGGCGGGCGGTAGCGCACGAAGTCGCCGTAGCGCGCGACCATGAAGTCGATGACGTCCTGCTCGCTCTTGCCGTTTTTCAGCTGCTCGCGGATCTGGTTCCTCAGGTCGACGGCGAGGTCGGCGTTGGAGCCGGCAAGCGTTTGGTTCTGGCACACGAGGCAGCGCAGCTCCTCGGCCAGGCTCATGACGCGCTTCTCCAGCTGCGGATCGGCAGCGACCGGTGCGGCCTCGCGCGCGGCCGCGGGGAGCGCCACCACGAGCAGCAGCGCGGCGGTGAGGAAACCAGATATGCAATTGCGCGTACGCGGCATCGAAGCTCTCTAAGAAACCTAAATGGACAGGATTAAGGAATCTCTGCACGCTATCTTGTGCAGAGATTCCTTAATCCTGTTAATCATGTAAATCCTGTTAATCCTGTCTAATACGTCTTTGAGCGCTTTTCAACCAAATGCTTTACTTCTCGCGGTTGAGCTCGGCGATGAGCGGCAGGACCTTGTCCTTGACGATCGCGGGCGTCACCACGCCGATGCGCTTGTAGCGGATCACGCCGCGCTTGTCGATGACGTAGGTCTCCGGCACGCCGTAGACGCCGTAGTCGATGCCGATGCGGCCATTGATATCGTAGGCGGAGAGCTGATACGGATCGCCGTAGCGCGCAAGCCAGGCAATGCCGTCCGCGCGCTTGTCCTTGTAATTGAGCCCGACGAGCGGCACCGCCCCCGACTTGGCAAGCTCGACCAGCACCGGGTGCTCCTCGCGGCAGGCGACGCACCACGACGCCCATACGTTGAGCATCCACACCTTGCCCAGCATGTCCTTCTGCGAGAACGTTTTCTCGGGCGCGTGCAACTGCGGCAGCTCGAAGTGCGGCGCCGGCTTGTTGATGAGCGGCGACGGCACCTCCCGCGGATCGAGCTGCAAGCCGACAGCAAGCAATATCGCGAGCGCGAGGAATACGCCCAGCGGCAGCGCGAAGCGCATCATCGGAAGCTTTTGCTGCGACACCGTCTCGGACATCGGCTCAACTTGCAGGCGATGCTTCTGCGGCTTGCGCGGTTGCGGGCTCGCGCGAAGCGCTCGCAATACGAGTACCCACCCGGTAACGCCGGTCGCTCGCCGCGAGGAGCCCGCCCAGCGCCATGATCACGCAGCCGATCCAGATCCAGTTCACGAACGGCTTGTACCAGATGCGCACGATCCACGTGCCGGGGGAAACCTCGTCGCCCATCGCGACGTAGAGGTCGCGTGTGAGACCGCGGTTGATCGCGGCCTCGGTCATCGGGTTGTTCTGCACGGTGTAGATGCGCTTCTCCGGATGAAGCATCGCAACGCGCTTGCCATCTCGGCTCACCTCGATCGTGCCGCGCGCCGCAACATAATTCGGCCCCCTGACCTGCCTCGCGCCGACGAAGCGGAATTCGTGGTCGGCAAGCCTCGTCACCTCGCCCGGCGCCATCTTCACGTCCGTCTCGCTCTGGTAACCGCTGACGAGCGTCACGCCGACGGCGAACACCGCGACGCCAATGTGCGCGGTCAACATGCCGTAATAACTGCGCGACGAGCTCTGCAGCCGCCCGAGGAAGGTCGGGGCACCGGCGCCCGGCTTGAGCCGCTGCCATAGATGGTACGCGCTGGTGGCAACGATCCAGGTCGCGAGCAGGAGCCCCAGGCTCACCATCCACGACCAGCGCCCCAGGGCGAAGGGCAGGAGCACGGCAACCACGACGCTCACGCCCGCCGCCCAGCGCAGGCGCGTGGCGAGGTCGGGCAGGCTCGCGCTCTTCCAGCGCGCGATGGGCCCGAGGCCGAGCAGAAACATCGCCGGCGCCATCAGGGGCACGAAGACGGACTCGAAGTACGGCGGCCCCACCGAGATCTTGCCCAGCCCCAGCGCGTCGAGCGCGAGCGGGTAGAGCGTGCCGAGCATGACCGAGCCTGCGGCCACTACCAGCAGCACATTGTTGGTGAGCAGCGCCGCTTCGCGCGAGACGAGGTCGAACGTGCCGCCGAGGCCCACGCGCGGCGCGCGCCAGGCGAACAGGGTGAGTGAGGTCCCGATCACGATGACGAGAAAAATCAAGATGAAAATGCCGCGCTCGGGATCGGTGGCGAAGGCGTGCACTGACGTGAGCACGCCGGAGCGCACGAGGAAGGTGCCGAGCAGGGAGAGCGAGAACGCCAGGATCGCGAGCAGCACGGTCCAGCTTTTGAAAGAGCCGCGCTTCTCGGTCCCTGCGAGCGAGTGAATAAGTGCGGTGCCGATGAGCCACGGCATGAAGGAGGCGTTCTCGACCGGGTCCCAGAACCACCAGCCGCCCCAGCCGAGCTCGTAGTACGCCCAGAAGCTGCCGAGCGCGATGCCGAGCGTGAGGAACAACCACGCCACCGTGGTCCACGGGCGCGACCAGCGCGCCCACGCCGCG
>Ga0224512_10003768_pt1 | contig 13192 bp, 10 predicted proteins | sample SF_May12_sed_USG_4_FD_169103 | JGI IMG/M metagenome (GOLD analysis project Ga0224512, IMG submission 169103) | Sediment microbial communities from San Francisco Bay, California, United States - SF_May12_sed_USGS_13 | ecosystem: Environmental > Aquatic > Marine > Sediment | place: USA...
TTGATGGCAAAGACGGCTCGCAACCTCTCCCTGTCGGAATCGGGCAGGTCTCCATGACGGCCGAGCCGCTCAACCCGGCTCTTCCGCGCCTCGTACAGGCACACCGCGGCCGCCACCGAGATGTTCAACGATTGTGCGAAGCCCGACATCTCGATCGCAACAACGGCATCGGCGCTTTCCCGGAACTCGTCGCTGACGCCGGCGAACTCGTTGCCGAAGACGAGAGCCGTCTGCTGAGCGAAGTCGACCGCATCGACCGGCGTCGCCGCCGGATCGAGGTCGGCAACGACAACTCGGTAGCCTCGCTGGTGAAGCGCCGCGATCGCCTCGGCAGGTTCTCGCCAGACCCACCGGTCTACCCACTTGCGCACACCCTGCGCGGTGCGCTTCGAGTGTTTGTAGCTGCCCGCACGATCAACAGCGTGGAACGCCTGGACGCCGAAAGCATCGGCGGTGCGCATCACGGCGCTGACATTGCCGGTGTCGACCATGCCGTCGACGACGACGGCCAGGTTGTAGGTCCGGTTGTCCAGCACCTGCCCGATGCGACCCAGCCGCTCATCGCTCAGGTGAGGTGACAGAATCGCCATGACTTCGGCCGGAGTGAGCTCCCGGTCGCTGTACCGAAACCAACTCGGATCGTACGATGTGAGCCGGCCCCGCCGCAGCAACCCGTCCATCTCCTTGCGGGCTATCTGCGGGTCGCTTGCCATGCCCGCCAGAGTACCAACGTCGAGCGTAAGTCCCTGAAGAATCTATAATCTGAGTCTATTACGCTTAGATTCCGTGAAAGGGGGGAATAGATTCCCCCTGTCGGGCGCTACAACCCCTCCTGGACGAAAGGATCCCATGGCCGGTACATCGACGGTAACCCTTCCGGTGCTGCCACTGCGCAACGGCGTTGTTTTCCCCCACATGGTGGTCACCGTCGGCATCGAGTCCGACGAAGCGCGGCAGGCAATTGCCGCCGCCCAGCAGGCGGACGGCCGCCTGCTATTGATCCCCCGCACCGACGATGGTTTCGCCTCGGTCGGGACGATCGCCGACATTCAGGAAGTCAGCGGCGACGACAATCCCACTGCCCTCATCGCCGGCGTGCAACGCGCCACGGTGGGCGCCGGCCAACCCGGCGAAGGAGATGTCCTGTGGGTGGAGGCATTTCCCGTCGAGGAGGCCGACGCCTATCCCGCGGTTGTCGATGACATGGTCAACGAGTACCGGGCCACCGTCTCAGAGATCATGGAACAAAGGGGCATCGGAGGAGCCGCCTCCCGCATCCTCGGCATCGACGACCCGGGACGGCTGGCGGATTTGGCCGTCTACTCCCCCGACCTGTCGCTGGCCCAAAAGGTCGAGGTACTCGAAACCACCGAAGTCACGGACCGGCTCGAGCTCGTCTTGGGCTGGATGAGCGAGATCCTCGCCGACATGGAACTGCGTCGGAAGGTTCGCGACGATGCCAGCGAACGGATCGACAAGACCCAACGAGAATTCCTGCTCCGCCAGCAGATGGAATCCATTCGGTCCGAGCTCGGAGAGGGAGCCGCCGATACCGTCGGCGAATACCGCCAGAAGCTCGCCGACCGTGACCTGCCCGAGAAGGTCGCAGACGCGGTGTCACAGGAGATCGATCGCCTCGAGCGTATGAGCGAACAGAGTCCTGAGCACTCCTGGACCCGGACCTGGCTCGACACTGTGTTCGATATCCCATGGGGCATCACGTCCGACGACAACCTCGATCTCAGCGCGGCCCGTGAGGTCCTCGACGCCGACCACACCGGCCTCGAAGACGTCAAGGAGCGCATCGTCGAGCACCTCGCAGTGCGCAAGTTGCGCGCCGAACGTGACCTCGCAGCCAATCTCGACGGCCGCGGCGCGGGCACGATCATTCTGCTCGTCGGACCCCCCGGTGTTGGCAAGACCTCGATGGGGGAGTCGGTCGCCAGGGCCCTTGGGCGCAAGTTTGTTCGAGTGGCCCTTGGAGGAATCCGCGACGAAGCCGAAGTGCGCGGCCATCGGCGCACATATGTTGGCGCCCGGCCCGGTCGCGTCATCAGGGCCCTTGTCGAGGCGGAGACGATGAACCCCGTGTTCCTGCTCGACGAGATGGACAAAGTGGGCTCCGACTGGCGCGGCGACCCATCCTCGGCGCTGCTGGAGGTACTCGACCCGGCCCAGAACCACACATTCCGCGATAACTACCTCGAGATGGACATCGACCTGTCCAACGTCCTGTTCCTGGCGACCGCCAACATTCTCGACAGCATTCCGGCACCGCTACTCGACCGCACCGAGGTCATACGCCTCGATGGCTACACCGATAACGAGAAGGCCGAAATCGCCAAGAGCCACTTGCTGCCACGCCAGATCGAACGCGGCGGGCTCAGGCCCGAGGAACTGGAAGTGTCCGACGAAGCGATCGCAGCAATCATCGACAGCTACACCCGCGAGGCGGGCGTGCGGACCTTGGAACGGATGCTCGGCAAGGTCGTGCGCAAGGCAGTCACCAAGGTCGCCATCAACGCCGAGGAAACGCCGGTGGTCGTAACCGACGAGAGCTTGCGCGACCTCCTGGGCAAACCGACGGCACACCACGATGAGGCGAAGGACCGCACCTCTCTGCCGGGGGTAGCCACAGGCCTGGCGGTCACCGGCGCCGGAGGCGACGTGCTGTTCGTCGAAGCAACAGCAATGGACGGCGAGCAAGGCCTGGTGTTGACCGGCCAACTAGGTGACGTCATGAAGGAATCGGCCCAGATCGCCCTCTCGTATGTCGAATCCAATGCGGCCGCCCTCGGCCTGGACTCTTCTGCAATCAAGCGCCGGTTCCATGTGCATGTGCCCGCCGGCGCCATTCCCAAAGATGGGCCATCCGCCGGGGTCACCATGACAACTGCCCTGGTATCACTGCTCACCGGACGCACCGTTCGCGGCACTGTTGGGATGACCGGCGAGGTGACCCTGCAAGGACGCGTGCTGCCCATCGGCGGTGTGAAGCAGAAGGTGCTGGCGGCTCATCGCGCCGGCCTCACGGAGGTCATCTTGCCGAAGCGCAACGAGGACGACCTGGACGACATTCCTGAACAGATCCGGGAAGAAATGACCTTCCACGTTTTCGACCACATCGGCGACGTCCTGGAAACCGCGCTGGCACCCGGCTAGTCCTTTGGAGAGAGGCCGTGGCCATCAGCCACGAGCGTGGCAAATCAGTCGTCGCCCTCTTCTTCGATCTCGACGTCCAGCTCGCCGCCCTTCACCTCGGCGTGCAGCTTCGATTCTCGCGAGCCGTCCTCAAACTCCACCTCGACTGAGCCGGGGCCGTTTGACTTCACGTCAACGGAATAGCCGGGCGATGGAACACTGCCGTCGAGATAGACCTGATCGCCGAGCACCCGGAGGCGAACCCAGCCGCCCACGAGCTGATAGCTCTTGAAATACTCACCTTCAGGGGCAGAAGTTGTGGTCGGCGGCGTCTGAGTCGTTGTCGGTGCTTGGCTGGTGGTCACAGCCGTCGTCGCGGGTGGGGATGGCGCTCTTGTGGTCGAGGCGCCGACCGATGTGGTGGTGGCCGCTGTTGTCACCGGCACCGCTGTTGTCGCCGGCACAACCGGGGCGCCCGAAGTTGGCGGCGCAAGAAGCGTCGAGGTGGTCCCGCTGAGCAGCGCCGCGGTCTCGCCCGACGACTGCAGCGGGGACGGCCGATTGGTCACCTCGTCGCGAACACTCCCGACCGCGGCGATCGCGAGCAGCATCGAGGCGCCCGTCGCTACCGCCCAGGCCAGGAATGGTCCAAGTCTTCGCCGCATGTCCCGATGTTGAGGCATTCCGTCGCGACGGGGGTTAAGCCCCGGTTAAGCCACCGCCAAGAACGTCCGGGTCGGATGTTCATGGTCTGGAGACATCGGTATCTTGTAGCCGATGGCCAGAATTCTTCTAATCGAGGACGACCTCCGGATCCGCGAGTCGATCGCCCGCTCACTGGCCGAAAAGGGCTACTCCGTGGAATCGCAACGTGAGGGCATGGAAGGACTCAAGGCCGCAGTCGAGGAGGAAACGGATCTAGTGGTGCTCGACCTGGGCCTGCCCGATATCGACGGCAAACAGGTCCTGAAGCTGATACGAGCCGTCAGCGAAGTGCCTGTAATCGTGGCCACCGCTCGTGACGATCAGGAAGAGATCGTTCGCCTGTTGGACCTGGGAGCCGACGACTACGTGGTCAAGCCCTACAGCGCGGCGCATCTCGAAGCTCGGATTCGGGCGGTGCTCCGTCGCATCGGCGGCCAGGAGAGCACGATCATTGCGGTGGGTGGCCTGCTGATTGACCCGGATGGTCACGAAGCGCGCCTCGACGGTGAGTTGCTGGACTTGGCATCGAAGGAGTTCGACATGCTCGCCTATCTGGCCCTGAATGCAGGCAAGATGATCAGCAAACGTGAGCTGTTGGCCCAAGTGTGGCGCTTGCCCTATGGGGGCGCAGACAAGACCGTGGACGTGCACCTTTCATGGCTCCGCCGCAAACTCGGCGAAACGGCTGCGGCTCCTCGCTACCTCCACAGCCGACGCGGCGTCGGTGTGAAGCTCGTCGATCCAGACGCGTGAGACGCCGCCTCAACTTCGTAGCGCTCGCAGTCACGTCGATGATTGCCCTGGCTTTTTTGGTGCCCTTGGCCAACCTCGTCGACCAGCTCGCCGAGGACCGGGCGTTGACGTTCGCCGAGCGTGACGCCCAGCTCGTCGCCCAGTTTGTAGCCGCGACGAGCAGCCTGACCACGGCAGATGCCGCATTTGAATCCTTCACGATCGACGGCTCGCTGGCCGGCCGCGATATCAGCTTGGTTCTGTCATCTGGCGAGACATTCGGAGCTGCCGTTCCGGCCACCGAGAACATCGACCCGGCTCTCGGCGGGTCGACTCTACGGGTCACGACTGAAGGTGGGCAGGCGGTGCTCGTGCCGACAGTCCGCCCGGGCGGTGAGCTCGCGGTGATCCGCGTCTTCGTGAGCGATGCTGAGCTGAGCCGCGGCGTCACTCGTTCGTGGATCCTCCTCGGCCTGCTCAGCCTGACGCTCGTCATGATTGGTGTCGCCGTCACCGATCGCCTAGCCCGGTCCATAGTTGACCCGGTCGAGCAGCTCGGCGACGCGGCCCACCGGCTGGGCCGAGGCGACTTTTCTGCCCGGGTCACCCCCGACGGGCCCGACGAGGTTGCCGCAACAGGGCACCAATTCAATCGGCTGGCGAGCGAGATTGGCCGACTGGTGCAGGCCGAGCGAGAGACGGCCGCCGATCTATCTCATCGGTTACGCACCCCTTTGACGGCGGCGCGGCTCAGCGTCGAACGAGTCGACGATCCGCACCAAAGAGCTGAGGTGACGCGGGACCTCGACGAAGTCGAACGCAGCATCGATCACGCGATTCAGGAGCTGCGACGGCCCTCGCGCGCCCGCGCCTCGGGCACAACACTGTTTGAAGAGACGGTACGAGCCCGGGCGGAGTTCTGGGCCCCGCTAGCAGAGGACCAGGGCAGGCAAGCCGTGATTGCGGTGCCGTTTTCGGCAACCCCGGTGGACGTAGCCGCCGGCGATCTCGAAGCCGCAGTGGACGCCCTGCTCGGCAATGTCTTCGCCCACACGCCCGAGGGCACGCCGTATCGGGTGGAAGCAACCGTCGACGACTACGCCAGGCTCACCGTGTCTGACGAGGGACCGGGATTCACCTCCGAAATGGCAGCGTTGCGGGGAAGCTCCACAGCCGGATCCACCGGGCTCGGGCTGGACATTGCCCGCAAGACGGCAGAGGCCGGCGGAGGAACGATGACGGCCGACCAAAATCCCAGCGGCGGAGCCTCGATCAGCCTGACATTTCAACGCGCTCATCGCGACTGATTCGACGCTCGAGGGACTAAAGGGCCTTTTGGAATAACGGCCTCGTGCCGATACACCATCGATGCAGCCGCGCCAACCGACACTGCTGAGTCAGCTTGACGAGCCGATCATGCGCATCATCGCGACACTTTCGAACGTGGCGTGGGTTGCCATGGGAGGTTTCGCGCTGGTGGCTAACGACCTGTCCGTCGCATTTGCCGTCTGGCCGGCGGTTGTCATCGCCGTTGTGGCCATGGCTCAACTACTGACAGGTCGCCCCGACGTCCGCGCCCTGCTCATCGTCTCCGCTGTGGTCCTGACGCTGAACTCGCTGACCGTACCGGCCGACGGCGCTCGGGCACCAACCGTTGTCGCCTTGGCCGCCGTCGGAACGGTTCTCAGCCTCTATCTCCAGAGACATCTCATCCCGTTTGTGGCCGGCTACGCGCTGGCAATGACCGTCGTCATTGCGGGGAGCGACCCCAACAGGGTCGAAGGGCTGGCAACGGCACTAACCGCCGCCATCGTGTTCATATTCACCACCTATCTGATGCGTTGGCTGCTACAGCAGACGGCTATCGAGACCGAGCGCTATCGCAGCCTGTTCTTCAACTCACCGGTGGCAATGTTCGAAGAGGACTTCACCGGTGTGGAGCTCTTTCTCAACGAACTCCGCGAACAAGGCGTTGAGGACTTCGGTGAATATCTCCGTGATCACCCTGACGGGGCACTGCGCATCTCAGGACTGGTTGAGATAAAGGCCGCCAACGCCGCGGCAGTGCGCCTGCTCGAAGCAGAGTCGCAGGATCAGCTCCTCGGACAGCTGCCCAATCGCGATGTCGATGCTCTCGAGTCGATCACCGACCAGCTCCTCGCCGTCTGGGAAGGCGCCACCCACATCGTCACGGAAATCCCCAAGGCGCGGACGCTGCGGGGAACGAGTCTCCATCTGGCGCTGTCATGGGCGGCGCCGGCGGTCGATGGTCAACGCGATCTTGCCCATGTTTCAGTGGCCGGAGTCGACGTTACCGAGAGTCGCCAGGCGCGCACCGCCCTCGAGGGCCTGCTGCGCTCCAAAGACGAGTTGGTCGCGACGGTGAGCCATGAGCTGCGGACTCCGTTGACGACTGTCGTCGGACTCGCCGACGAGCTAACCGAATCGATCGAGACATTCGATACCAAGGAGCTTCGCGAGCTCGTGACAATGATCGCCAACGAGGGCAGGGAGGTTTCGACAATTGTCGAAGACCTGCTCGTTGCCGCCCAGGCCGAAACCGGGAACCTCCGGCTTCACATTGAGCGTGTGGAGATCGTCCAACTCGCCCGCGATGTCAAGAAGGGACTGCCCAACAAGGCCATCCTGTCACTCTTCCTGCCCGAACAAGAAGTGTGGGTTCTCGCCGACCCGATGCGTACCCGCCAGATAATCCGCAACCTCGTCGTCAACGCGGAACGCTACGGCGGACCGGGTGTCAGGATATGTATTGCAGTCACCTCGTCGGCGGCCTCGATCGAAGTCCGCGACGATGGGCCGCCGTTGCCATTCAAAGAGCGTGAAGCGATCTTTGATCGCTACTACCGGGCCCGCCAGGTTCCCGGCCTCACCTCGTCCGTCGGCCTGGGACTCACGGTGTCTCGTCAGTTGGCGCATGACATGGCGGGCGACCTGACCTATGCGCACGACGGTGAAGAGGCGATCTTCGAGCTGTCGCTTCCTCTTTACGTGGCGGAGCCGCACGACCTACAGACGCGGCGAGAGGCCGCCGGCTAGCGGCGACCTCTCACTGTCTCCCGCTCCCGCGTCGTGTAATCAGCCCGCGGCGGCGATCGCCGCATTCAGGGCTCTGGCGGCGTACACCTGGGCCAGATGGGCTTTGTACTCCTCAGAGCCGTACAGGTCCTCGAGAACCGTCACACCTTCCGCGGCGTGCGCCGCCGCGGCCTTGACGGCGTCCACTGATCCGTCGGTCCCTACCAAGGCGGCGGCGACTCCCGCGGCCAAAGTCGGCTTGGTACCCACTCCGGTTAGAGCCACTCGCGCCGCACTCACAGTTCCGCCATCCATCGTCACGACAGCGGCGGCGCCGGCCACCGCATAGTCGGACTGGCCGCCGCGCCGTCCAAGCTTGTCGTAGGCGGAACCTGATCCGGCGGTGGTCTTGGGCACACGGATTTCGACCAGGATCTCGTCGGGCTGCAGCGCCGAAGTGAGAGTGTCGACGAAGAAGTCCTCAGCCGCGATCTCGCGATCACCTGTCGAGGAACGAGCCATCATCGTGGCTCCGAGCGCCAGGACGGCCGCCGGCTGATCGGCGGCAATGTCGGCGTGAGCGATGGCGCCACAGGTCGTGCCCCGATTGCGCACCTGAACGTCGCCGGTGAGCGAAGCCGCTTTCGCCAGCGCAGCGGCGCTCGCCACGATTGCATCACTCGACGCCGTTGCGGCGTGGCGTACGAGAGCCCCTATCGCCAGGTGATCACCACCGTCGGTGATCGAATCGAGGCCGGGAACGCGCCCGATATCGACCACGAGACTCGGCGAAAACAGCCGAAGCTTCATGAGCGGGATCAAGCTCATGCCGCCGGTCATCACCTTGGCCCCGGGATTGTCGGCCAGCGCTGTCAGAGCGTCGTCCAGCGATGTGGGCGCAATGTACTCAAAGCTTCTCGGATACATGGCTAGCCCCTCGCCTTCTGAATCGCATCCCAGACCCTGCGCGGTCTGAGTGGCATATCAATGTGTTTCACCCCAAATGGAGACACCGCATCAACAACGGCGTTGACAATCGTCTGAGCAGATCCGATCGTGCCCGCCTCGCCGATTCCTTTGACTCCCATGGGATTGACGTCTGTCGGAGTGTTCGTCCAGCCGAGCTCGAACGCGGGCAGGTCGCCCGCCGTCGGCATCGGGTAGTCCACAAGGGACCCCGTCAACAGGTTGCCCTGGTCGTCGTAGATCGCTTCTTCGAACAGCGCTTGACCGATTCCCTGGGCGATGCCGCCGTGGATCTGTCCATCCACGATCATGGGATTGATCCGGTTACCGCAGTCATCGACCGCCACGTAGCGCAAGATCTCGACATTGCCGGTTTCCGGGTCGACCTCGACAACCGCCAGGTGCGAACCGAACGGCCATGTGGCGTTGCCTGGCGAGAACACGGCATGCGCCTCGAGGCCCGCTTCTAGGCCCTCGGGCCCCTTGTGTGGCTTGTATGCGATTTCAGCGATCTCCGCCCATGTCACGGTGTGCCCCGGGCTGCCGGCCACGTGAGCGCCACCGTCGGCAAACTGAATGTCTTCCGCCGCCGCCTCGAGCATGTGGGCGACAAGCTCGGCAGCCTTCACCCGCACCTTCTCCGCCGCCTCATACGTGGCGGCGCCGTCCACGGCCGCCGAGCGGCTGCCAAACGTTCCGACACCCATCGGGGACTCTGCAGTGTCACCGTGCGAGACTCGAATGTTGTCAACGTCGATGCCGAGTCGACCGGACACCACCTGGGCCCAAGTCGTTTGGTGACCTTGGCCCGACGGACCGGTGCCGATGATCACGGTGGCGGATCCGTCAGGGTTGACCCTGACCAGACCGGAGCCGCTGAACGACGTCGGCATGCCATATCCGTCCCAACCGAACCCGAACTCAGCCAGCACCGAGGGAGCAAAGCCGCACACCTCGACATAGGTGCTGAGGCCGATGCCAACGTAGCGCCCCTCGGCTCGAGCGTCTGCTTGCATTTTCCGCAGCCCTGCGTAGTCGACGTCGGCGAGCAGGGTGTCGAGATTCATCTCGTAGTCGCCGGAGTCCATCGTGAGACCGATGGCTGTCGTTGCCGGGAAGTCCTCCTTCTTGAAGAAGTTCTTCTTGCGTACGTCGGCTGGGTCCATTCCGATTTCGGTGGCGTACATGTCGATGATGCGCTCGACGTAATAGATGGCTTCAGGCCTGCCGGCCCCGCGGTACGCGTCTGTCGTCTGAGTATTCGTGTTGACGCATGCCACGTTCCAAGCCAAGGGGATGTTGTACTGACCCTGGGCTACGTAGAGTCCGAGGACCGGGATCGCCACCGTGAAGTTCTGGGTGTAGGCACCCATGTCGGCGATCGCGTCGAGCTCGTACCCCAGGATCTCACCGTCCTTAGTGCCGGTGATCGTCGCTGTCCCGATCCAGCCGCGGCCCTGAATCGTCGAGTAGCCGGCCTCGCGCCGCGTCTCCGTCCATCGCACCGGACGATTCAGCTCACGCGACGCGAATACCGTCAACATTTCGTCGGGGTAGACATTCAGCTTGGCACCGAAGCCTCCCCCAACCTCAGGGGCGACAACATGGACGTCGTGAGACGTGAGACCGAAGGTCTTGGCGACGGCGCCCGCCAACGCATGGGGAATCTGTGTAGAGCTCCACAGATCGACGGTCTTGTAGCCGTGGTTCCAATCTGCCAGCACCGCCCGCGGTTCGATCGCGACAGGAATGAGCCGCTGGTTACCGATTTCTTGGCTGACGACAACAACGTCGTCGCGCTGCTTTGCTTCTGCGATCGCCGGGCGGTGGTCCTCGAGTTCGAACACTCCAGGCCACCAGTCATGCGAATACCAGGTGAGCAGCACGTTCGACTCCGCACCCTCGTGGGCCTTCACCTCGTCCTTGACCGCGTCTTTCATGTCGACAACTGCTGGCAGCGGGTCGTAATCGACCATCACCGCGTCTGCGGCGTCTTTGGCGATATACGCGTCTTCGGCGACAACCATGGCAACGGCTTCGCCCGCGTGGTGGACCGAGCCGTCTGCCAGGAGGGGCCGCAACGGCCCGACCGCCACCTGCGCAAGCAACAAGCCCAGATGCCGCACGTCGTCTGCGGTATAGACGGCGTGGACACCGGCAATCGCTTCAGCGGCGGACGTGTCGATCGAGTTGATTCGAGCGTGGGCGAACGGGCTGCGTACGAACACTGCCGACGCTTCGCCCGTCATCTTGATGTCGTCGACATAGCGCCCTTCGCCCGCAATCAGGGCAGGGTCCTCACGGCGACGGACGATGCCGCCCATCGCGCTCGTGGTACTGGTTGTCATGAGGCCCCCTCGAAATCCAGGGTCCAGTCCGGGGGTGCGGGTTCCTCACCCCGTAGCTTGGACGCTGCGTACTCGATGGATCGGACGATGTTGTGGTACCCGGTGCACCGGCAGAGGTTGCCCTCGATGCCGTGTCTGATCTCGTCCTCGGTGGGGCTGGCGTTCTGCTCGAGCAAGCTGACTGCCGACATGATCATGCCGGGTGTGCAGAATCCACACTGCAGTCCGTGTCGCTCCCAGAATCCCTCTTGAACGGGGTGGAGGTCGTCGCCGTCGGCGACGCCTTCGATCGTCTTGACTACGCAGCCATCAGCTTGGACAGCCAACATGGTGCAGGACTTGACCGGGCGACCGTCGACCTGAACTGTGCAAGCTCCGCAGTAGCTGGTCTCGCAACCGACGTGGGTCCCCGTCAGCCTGAGATTCTCTCGAATGAAGTGAACTAGGAGGGTCCGCGGCTCGACATCGCCACTCACATCCCGCCCGTTCACGGTCATGGCTACCTGCATCCGCACCCCTTTCGATTCGAGTATCCGCCTAGAGCACGAAAGTTAGTGAAATTGGGTCGTCCGATGTCGAGTAAAAGGCAAGTGCCGTTAGCCTCGCACCGCCCCGGCCGGCACCGGCGGCGAAGATTCGCCGCGATAGAAGCGCTGGCTAGTGTCGCCGAGCCGCCCGTGCAACGTATGCGGCCCAGTCGGGGTTCTCGAGAGTGCCGAGCGAGGAAGAGCGTGTGGCCCTAGCCAAAGATCGATTCGTAGAGGGAGTCAAGGCGGTCTCGCCCATTCTCTTTGGTGTGGCTCCGTTTGGGCTCATCGTTGGGGTGACAATTGCCGCCGGCGACGTCGACAACTGGGTCGGCTGGTCGACGTCGTGGCTCGTGTTCGCCGGCGCCGCCCAGATTGCTCTCATAGAACTACTCAACTCCGAGGCTCTCGCCGTCGTCGCAATTGCGACGCCACTTGTCATCAATCTCCGCCACGCCATGTACAGCGCTGCGATGGCTCCGCCATTCAGCCAGCTCAGCAGCCTCGACCGGTTGTGGCTTCCATACCTCCTCACCGACCAGGCATTCGCCATCTCTGCCAGCCGCTACGAACCAGATAGCGACCCGACAACGGTGAAGTACTTCTACCTCGGGACCGGAGTGACGCTGTGGGTTGCGTGGCAGATCGTCACGATGGTCGGCATCGTGGTCGGGGCCCAATTGCCGGCAGCATGGTCGCTGGATTTCACAATCGCGTTGGTCTTCCTAGGGCTGCTAGTGCCTGCTGTGGCTTCGCGTCCCGCCCTGGTCGCCGCCGTCGTTGGCGGTGTCGTGGCCGTGCTCAGCCTCGAGCTACCAAACGGAACCGGGATCATCGCGGCCTCGGTTGCCGGAGTTGCAGCCGGGTCGATTGCAGATTGGCGGTTGAGCAGATGAGTCCCTGGCTGATCGTGATAATCGTGGGGATCGGCACCTATCTGACAAGGCTATCGTTCATCGGCATCCTCGGTAAGGCAGGCGTGCCGTCGTACATCGAGCGCCCCCTGAAACTGGTCGCTCCGGCCGTGCTGGCTGCCATCGCGATCCCCCAACTGGTCGCCCCGGCCGATGTGGTCGACTTCAGCTTGGGAAACCTGCGGCTTCTCGCCGGCCTCGTCGCCATCGCCGTCGCCTGGAAGGCTCGGTCGATCGGATCAACCATCGTCGCCGGCATGACGGCGCTCTGGATCCTGCAGTGGCTCTTCTAGCTGTCGAGAGCGGGCGAACGGCCACCGACTACTTGCGGATGCGACCGGCCCGCATCAAATGAATCGGGTTGGCGGACACGTCGTCAACAGTGACATACGCGCCCGGATTGATCTCCTTGATGATCGCCAGGGCGCTGCCCAGTTGCCGCCGCGGGATTGCCGACAGGGTCAGGCGGACCTCGCCGTCGATACCTTCGCCATTGAGCATCGTCGCCCCGAAGCCGGCCTCGCGCAGAGCCTGCGCCACCTGGGGCCGATCCACCGATGACATCACCCTGACAAACACCTGCCCGGACGCAATCCAAGTGTCGAGCGTGCTGCCCAGCGCCGTCCCCAACCCAAACCCGGCGGCGTACGCGAACACCTTGTACCACTCGTTTAGATCGCTGAGGACAAGCGCCGCCGCTATCACCCATGTGAGCGACTCGAAAAACCCCAACGTCCCTGCCAGAACGCGCCGACCCCTCACCAAATACTGAATACGCAGCGCCCCAATCGAAACGTCGACCAGGCGCAGCGCGATGATCCCG
>Ga0224512_10003769_pt1 | contig 13190 bp, 13 predicted proteins | sample SF_May12_sed_USG_4_FD_169103 | JGI IMG/M metagenome (GOLD analysis project Ga0224512, IMG submission 169103) | Sediment microbial communities from San Francisco Bay, California, United States - SF_May12_sed_USGS_13 | ecosystem: Environmental > Aquatic > Marine > Sediment | place: USA...
GAAACCGTCGACGAGTATCTCGCCGAACTTCCCGACGACCGCCGGGACGCGATTGCCGAAGTCCGAAACGTGATTCTCGAGAACCTGCCCGACGGCTTCGTCGAAGCCATGAACTGGGGGATGATCAGCTACGAGGTCCCCCTCGATCGCCACTCCGACACCTACAACGGCAAACCGTTGATGTACGCCGCACTGGCCTCCCAGAAGAACCACATGGCCGTGTACCTCACCTCGATCTACGTCGACGGTGAGACCGAGAACTGGTTCCGATCCGAATACGAGGCAACCGGCAAGAAGCTCGACATGGGCAAATCGTGCGTGCGTTTCAAGTCGCTCGATCAGCTGCCGCTCGATCTGATCGGCCGGGTCATCGCCGGCACGTCGGTCGACGAGCTGATCGACATTTATGACCGGAGTCGAGCTTGAGCGATCCGTCCGTGGCGTCCACCGCCGATCCGGCACGGGACGCCGAGTTGATGGGCCTGGCGTTGACCGAGGCCGGGCTGGCCGAGTTGCACGGGGATGTGCCGGTCGGAGCGGTCGTCGTCGACGCCGACGGTCGGGTGATCGCCAGCCGCCACAACGAGCGTGAGCTGACCGGCGACCCGACCGCTCACGCCGAGATCCTGGCCCTGCGCGACGCCGCTGTGGCCACCGGGTCGTGGTATCTCACGGATTGCACCCTCTTCGTGACGTTGGAACCGTGCGTGATGTGCGGTGGCGCGCTGGTCAACGCCCGGATGAAACGGCTGGTGTACGGGGCGGCGGACCTGTCGGCCGGCGCTTGCCTCAGCCTCTACAACGTCTGCGACGACCCCAGGCTCAACCACCGGGTCGATCTCACAGCCGGGGTGCTGGCCGACGAATGCGGTCGGTTGCTCACCGACTTCTTCGCCGCCCGCCGATAGGCCCGGGCGGGTTGGTTGCCGAAGCGCCAGGTGGCGATGGCAGGCCGTGGCGAAAAGCCGTGGGAAGGTCTGCGTTCGGACGCTAGTCTCGTCTACGGAAGGTTGCCAGAGCGGACGAATGGGGCGGCCTCGAAAGCCGTTGTGGCCTCCGGGTCACCAAGGGTTCGAATCCCTTACCTTCCGCCATTCTTTCTCGGGCCGATGTCGCGTTGATGCGGTCGCCGCCGTCTCGGCGTACAACAGATCCCCATGCCCGTCTGGTCTGTTGCCGAGGCCAACCGTCACGCCACTACCATGGACGACTGTGGGTGTCGACACAAAGCACGGTTTGAAGGTCCCCCGGCTCGCGCTGATCGGAGCGGCCGCGGCCGCGCTCGGTTACGGCGGAGCCAAGGTCATGATCCGGCGGTGGCGGAGGAATCCGAATCCGCTGGCCGGTGAGCCGTTGACCTTCCCGGTTGGCACGGCGGCCACGGTCAAGACCGACGACGGCGCCCGCCTCGCCATCCGCCGATCCGGAACCGGTCCACCGGTGGTGCTCGTCCACGGCCTCACCGGCAACCGCGATGACTGGGGGCCGGTGGCACGCCGCCTCATCATCGACGGGTTCGAGGTGATCGCCATGGAACTGCGAGGCCACGGTGACTCGTCGCGAGGCCGCGACGGCTACGGCCCACGCCGCTTGGCGGCCGACCTCGCTCAGGCCCTCAGCGCTCTTGACCTGCGAGACGTGATCCTCGTCGGACATTCGATGGGTGGTATCGCCGCCATGACGCTGATACTCGAACACCCCGAGTTGGCGGCCGAGCGAGTGCGCAAGATGGCGGTCGTGGCCAGCACGGCAACCCTCCAGCAGCGGCAGACCAGGTTCGGACTACGATTCCTGTCACTCGAACTCCTGGATCACTTCACCCGATTCGACGAACGCCTGCGGCTTGGCACCGGCCTGATCGCGTTCGGTCGGCACCCGAACCTCGAACTGATCGATCACCTCATCGATTCGACGGCTCGCTGCCCCCACGACGTCCGGCGGGAGGCCACGGCCGCCCTCGTCGACTACGACATCACCGACCAGCTCCACCGGATCGGTCACGACACGCTGGTGATCGGCGGAACCAGCGACCGGCTGACCCCGCTTCGCTACAGCCGGCAGATCGCGAACGGCATCGCCCGGGCCCGGCTCCAGATCATCAACGGCGGTGGCCACATGATGATGTTCGAGGCGGCGGATCGCATCGGTTTCCTGCTGGCCGAGTTCGCCCGCCTCAGTATGCGAGCGCCGACCCGACGCTAGCGGGACGAGCCGTGGCCTACAGGCCGATGTGCTCGTCGATGAACTCGTTGGTCACCAGCTCATCGGCCGACAGTCCCAGCGGGCCCGATCTCCCGGGTATCGCCTCGCGCATCCGGGCGATCACCTCGTCGATTCGATCGAGATCGAAATCGCCGACCGTCGTGTTCCCACCGTTGCTGACGATGCCGAGAGCCCCCATCTGAATCACGGCTTCCCTCGCCCCCTCGTCGCTCAGCGTCGAGGGTTCGTCGAGGGTGTCGGAGGCGTCGAGCACCACATCGTTGGTCGCCGTCGGGTCCTGCTGGAAATCGACGATCGACTGCTGAACGATGGGGACGAAAGCCGAAAGGCACCAGCGGGCGGTCTGATCAAGCCGCTCGTCGAGGATGGTCAACGCCCCCTGGTACAGCTCGAGCCCGGTGTCGTGGATGAGCAGGTAGTCGACCGGTCGTCCCCACTCGGCAAAGGCGTTCTCGTACAGGTACGGCTCCTGCGTGGCGAAACCCTGCTGCAGTATGGCGCCGTCGGAGGCGATGAACCGGTCCGGTGATCCGTTGTAGCCGCCTTCGAGCTGATCGGAGGTCACGAGCCCGGTGGCGAGGAGATAATCGGGGTAGGCCGCACCGGCGAAGTGGTTGAGGACCGCGCCCGTCGCCTTGACGTCGTCCCACGATTCGATGTCGTAGGTGCCGGGATCCCACATGATCATCTGGGGATTGATGTCCAGCGGCGCAACGACCGCGGTCGAGGGGTGATCGATGTAGCCGGCGATGGCCTCGTCGGTGTTGACGAAACCGAGAAAGATGTCGTCATCGGCGGCCATGACGTCGAGCGTCGAACGGTCACCGTTGAAGGGACCGCCGGCTCGAATCTCGATCGTGAGTGACGGCTCAGCGGCCAGGGGACCGGTGAATCGGCCGGTCTCCGGGTCGAACCGACCGCCCTCGTCTACCAGGTTGTAGACGGCGCCGTGCTCTGGTTCGGGGGACCAGTCGGTTTGGATGACGAGAGGGTTCGGGCATTGGGCCAGCTGCCGTTGGGCCTCGTCGGAGGCCGCGGCCACCACACCGTCGGCGTTGTCGCCGCAGGCACCGACGACGGCAAGGAGTACGGCGATCCCCGTCATCTTCTTCCACTGGTGCCGCCGCATCGAACTCCAAGCAATCACCCCGTCGGGCGATGTTGACTCCATTGTGGACCACCGAGTCGACGGGTCCAAGTCGCCCCGGCTGCCTTGGCCTTCCGCAGTGCCGCCACCGGACGGTGTCCCCACCATGTGGCACAATGACCGAATGGAGTCGACGACGAGCGCTGCCGCGGAACTCTTCTGGGAGTTGGCCGCCGAGTTTCAGGCCGCCGACGACCGTGTGGTCGAGGGCACCATCATGGGTTCACCCTGCCTACGAGTCGGTAAGGAATTCCTGGCCATGCCCCACCACAAGAAGGACGGCCTGGTGGTCAAACTACCCGCCGACCGGGTGGCGGTGGCCATCGAAGCGGGTGAGGGGGAGTCGTTCGCACCGGCCGGCAAGGTGTTCAAGGAGTGGCTGGCCGTCACGCAGGTTGATGAGGGCCGTTGGCGGGAGCTGCTGACCGAAGGCATCGAGTTCGTCGGCTGAGCTCGGGGGTCAAAACCGGTTGCGGACCCAGAGGGCCAGCGTCGAGCCGACCAGGATCATCACGACCACCACGGACCACATCGTTCCGTAGCCGTACTGCTCGATCAGCCAACCGGTCACCAGCGGTGCCAGGAAGACTCCGATGTAGACGCCCATTTGGGTCACACCGGTGGCCGCGCCGGCGGTGGCGGCGTTGGTGCGGACGATGCCGTAGTTGGTGAACACCGGCCACACCCAGCCGCCGGCGAAAGCGAGCAGGGTGGCAATCATATGGATGCCGGGGGATCGCACGGTCAGCAGCGCCACGCCGACGGCACCGGCCAGCACCATCAAGCCGGCCACCAGGAACGGGCGGAGCGTCATCAAATCGAGCCGGGTGCCGGCGAACACCCGGAGAGCGATCCCCGATGCCGCACCGAGGCTCAACATCAGCCCGGCCGTGCCCTCGCCGAGTCCGGCGTCGACACCGGAGCTGACGATCCAGGCGTTCAGGGAACCGGCGGCGAACGAGAGGCACCCGCCGAGGACAGCGGCCATCAGGAGATCCCGGCGACCCGATACCGGCCCGAGTCTCGCCTGGCGTCGGGCCGGACGCAGCGGATCGATGTATCGGAGTACACCGATGATGGCGACCACCGCGAGCGCCGCGCCCAACCCGTAGGCCCAGCGCCAGCCGACCGTCAACGCAACGGCCGGCACCATCAGCCCGCTGATCATCGACGCCATCGGCATACCCGACTGCTTGAGCGCAATGGCCAGGCCGAGCCGGGGGATCTTGGCCTGTGTGAGCGCCAGGTTCACCGCTGTCTGGTTGCTGGCATTGACGAACCCGGCCACGGCCAGCGCACCGACGAGTTGCCACCAGCCCCCGGCCAGCAGCGCGATGTAGAGGTTCATGGCGAGCGTGACCACCAGACCGGTGAGGATCTGGCGGCGAGGGCCGACCCGTTGAACCAGACGACCGAACACAGCCGACCCGGCGGTCGCGGCGAGAAAGAAGCCGCCGAGACCCCAGCCGTAGGTCGCCTCGGTGACCGAGAACTCGTCGCTGACCTGGACCGTCAATGCGCCGATGAGGAAGCCCGGATAGACCGTGGAAACGGTGGCCACCATGATGGCCGCGACGATCCTGCGATGCTGCGCCACCGGGCCACGGTACCGTTCTGGCATCGGTGGTCGGCCTTGGATCGACTGTTGGTCGGCACCACCGGAATTTCGCCGACGTTGCCTAGGTTGGATGGCCATGACCATCGAGCCCCGTGATGCCCGTGTCGAAGCCCAGCAGCTCCTCGCTCCCGGTGAGGGCCAGGCCCGGGTGCTGGAACCGTCTCCGCCGGCCATCAACTCAGGACCCCATTGGGCAGACGACCCGGTGGATCGAACCGCCGTCACCGGCGATGGTTCCGACGTGGAGTTGGTGTTGCCCACCGGGCTCGTCGATCCCGCCCGGGATCCGGCCACCGTCGTCGATTGGGACACCTGGCTGGACGGTCGCTCAGCCCGAGCGGAACACGCTGACTGGCTGGCCGAGCGGTGGCTCGGCGGCCGCCGTCGCCTGCCGGCTACGCCGCCGCTGGAGACGCTGGTCGAGACGAGGCTGGCCCTCCATCGTCTTGCCACCTACGTGGTCGCTCCCGTCCGCCACCGGCAGAACGGCAAGTTCGGATTGCGGTGGACGCAGGGCGGCTTCGGCACGCCCTTCTTCGGACAGGATCGACAGGTTCGGGTGGAGGGTACGAGCCTGATCGATCAGCGGGACGGCGAAGTGCGGGTCACGCCCATCGGTTCGCTCGAGGATGCGGCCCGCTTTCTCGAATCCGAGATCGACGCCGAAACGGCGGCCGAACACGACAGCCCCGACGTGGGCGACGTCGACGAGCGGCTTGCCGTCGACGCCTCCGCCGCTGAGTTGCTCGGCAACTGGTTCGGCATGGCGTTCGCTGGGCTGGAGGTGTTGCGGGCCGACGCCACATCGATCGACCCGAGTCGACCACAGCTCTGGCCCGGCCATTTCGATCCCGCCATCGAGGTGGGCACCGACGACACGCGGGCCAGCTACGGGGCCTCCCCCGGCGACCACGGCAGCGACCAGCCCTATCTCTACGTCAGCGTGTGGTGGCCGGATCGGCTCGACATCGACACCGACGATTCGTTCTGGAACGCCTCAGGGTTCACCGGTCGGATCCTGCCGTTGGCGGATTTCCCGGCCGATGCCGACCCGGCCGTCGTCGCTGCGAACTTCTGGAGGGAAACCAGAGATCGCATTCACTCCTAGACGCCGATCCGGAGGATCGGCTTCACGAGTTTGCGTTTCGCAAACTCTCTGGCTGTGCCGGGGTGCCTTGGAGATCGATTTTTCCGCAGACTCCTAGTCGCGACATCGGGCGTTCACCCCTTGACCGGTTGTGCCGCGCCCGGTCGATCGAAGCGACGGGCTCCGTCCCGTCGCACCTAGGCTTGCCCTGTGACCATCGAGGTTGAGGGCCTGATCAAAGGCTACGGCGATCGCGTCGCCGTGAACGGTATCGACCTTCACGTGGCCGAGGGTGAGATCGTCGCCTTCCTCGGACCCAACGGAGCGGGCAAGACGACCACCATCGAGATCCTCGAGGGATTCCGGAAGCGAGACGGTGGTTCGGTTCGGGTCCTCGGCGTCGACCCCGACACGGCGCCCCTCGAATGGCTGGAGCGAATCGGCATCGTGTTGCAGGAGTCGGAGCCGATCCCCGAGTTGAGCGCCCGGGAGGCCGTGACGCAGCACGCCGCCTACTACGGCCACCCCCGCAACGTCGACGAGGTGCTCGACATCGTCGGCCTGACCGACAAGGCCGATCAACGGACCCGCAAGCTGTCGGGTGGCCAGAAACGCCGGCTCGACCTGGCCCAGGCTCTCGTCGGCAACCCCGACCTCGTGTTCCTCGACGAGCCGACGACGGGTTTCGACCCGTCGGCCCGACGGGAATCGTGGGACATGATCGAGGCGCTGCGCAGTCTGGGGAAGACCGTGTTGCTGACCACCCACTACATGGACGAGGCCGAGCGGCTGTCGGACCGGATCGTCGTGATCGCCGAGGGCAACATCGTCGCCCGCGGGACCGCCGCCGACCTCGCCACCCAGGTCAATGCCACCACCCGCATCTCCTGGCGGGTCGACCCCGGGGCCGGTGCTGCAACACCACCGTCGAAGCTTCGGGTGGTGGTCGACAACCAGGGCATCGCGTCGATCTCGACCGACGACGTCACGAGCGCTCTGCGCGCTCTCACCGGCTGGGCGCTCGACATCGGTGTCGAGCTCCAAGACCTGCAGGTGAGACGGCCGACTCTGGAGGACGTCTACCTCGCGCTCACCGACGACACCACGCCCTCGACGACGGTCGACGGGTGAGCAGCGTCGCCGGCCGGCTTCGGCGACAGGTCCTGTTCGACCTCCTGATCTTCCGCCGAAACCCGGCGTCGACGTTCTTCACCGTCATCCTGCCGCTCATCTTCCTCGTGATCTTCACGTCGATCTTCGGCAACGAGACCCTGGCCAACGGGGCCAAGGTGGCCACGCTCTACGTGCCCGGCATCCTGGCTCTGGCCATCATCTCCGCCACCACGGTCAACCTCGCGATCACGATGACCGCCCGCCGCGAGCGGGGTATCCTCAAACGGGTCCGGGGCACGCCGATGCCTCCGTGGGTGTTCGTGGCTTCGCAGGCCGTCGCCGGCTTCGCGCTTTCGGTGCTGATGACCGTGCTGATCACCTTCGTCGGCTGGCTCCTGTTCGGTGTGACCTTGAACGGACCGGGCATTCCGTCGCTGATCATCAGCGTGTTGATCGGTGCCATGTCGTTCGCCGTCATGGGTCTGGCGCTGACCGCGATCATCCCGTCGGAAGAGGCCGCCCCGGCGGTCACCAACGCGTTGATGCTGCCGCTGTACTTCATCAGCGACGTGTTCATCCCCGGCGACCAGATCCCGGACTGGGTCCAGACGGTGGCCGACCTGTTCCCCGTGAAGCACCTCAGCCTCGCACTGCAGGAGAGCTTCGACCCGTTCGCCGAGGGGGCCCCGTGGCCGTGGGAGAACTGGCTGGTGATCGCCGTCTGGGGCGCCGTGGCCGCCCTGGTTGCGATCCGCGGATTCCGCTGGACTCCCCGCCGCTAAATCGTAGGCCGTATGGCTCAACCCTGAACCGGTTCGGCCGACGGGGCCTGCATCATGAAAGCAAGCGTGTGTATCCGCCGTACACGGCTTGGCGTCATTCTGCTCGCCGCCGTGATCCTGCTGGTGTCGACAACGGTCGGCGTGTCGGCCTATTCCGGCCCGGTCGAATCGGCCAACGCCCGATACGTCGTCGCCAGCTACCAGCAGTTCCTGCAACGCGACCCGGCCGACTCCGGGCTCGACTTCCACCTCGATCGCCTGGTTTCGGGCGGCGACCTCAGCCGGGAGCAGATGGCCCGGTCGTTGCTGTTCGGCCCGGAGGGATCGACCATCGACGTCGAACGGGCCTACCAGAGCATTCTGGGCCGCGGCGCCGATGCCCGGGGCAGCGCCTACTGGGCGGGACATCTGCAGCGGAACGATGTGCTGGATCTGCGGGTTCTGCTTCTGTCGAGCGACGAGTATCGCCGCCGCAACGGCGGCACCGACGCCGGGTGGATCGCTGCGCTGTATCGCGACATCCTGGGCCGAAGCCCGGAGGCCGCCGGTCTGAACTACTGGAGCCGTCAGGCCGCCCGGGGTGTGCCCCGGCCGCTGATCGTGGCCGGCTTCTATCTCGGACGGGAATCGCTCGGGCGCCGCACCACCGCCTACTACCAGCTTGCGCTGCAACGAAACCCGACCGCGGCCGAACGATCGGCCGGCGCCTCGCTCATCGCCCGCGAGGGTGAGCGAGCCCTGTACGCCCGACTGTGGGCGTCAGACGAGGCTTTCGAAACCTACTTCGACGAGAGGTGGGAATCATGACCGCCGCACCTGCGGAGCAGGCGCTAACCGAGTTTCGCCTGGCGGCGAAACATCGATCGCTTGAGTCTTCCGTATGGGACCAGAAGGTACGCCGATGACCGCCGCCATCATGCTCGACACAGCGGCCACGCTCGGTGCTGTCGTGCTGGCCGCCGTGATGGCCGTGGCGGCCGCGGTGAAGTTCACGTCGCTGCGGACGACGGCCGACGAGTTCGCAGCACTGGGGCTCGGGCGGTCCAGAGCGTTGCCTGCGCTGGTGGGCGTGATCGAGGTCGCGGCCGCCATCACGTTGATACTCCGGCCGCCGCTCGGTGCCGTCGCGGCCGGCCTGCTGCTCGTCGCCTTCACCGGCGTCGTCGCCTGGGCGCTTGCCACCGACAAACGGGTCAGCTGTGGTTGCTTCGGCCCGTTGAGCCGTGAGCCCGTCTCCTCGACAACGGTGTTGCGCAACATCGTCCTGCTCGCACTGGCCGTGCTGGCCGGGACGCGTCCGAGCCTGGTCACGCCGGATCTGGCCGCCACCGTCGCGATCTCCGCCGGAGCCCTGACGGCCGTGGTGGTGGTGCAGGCGGGAATGACAGCGCAGCGGCTCGGCCGGCTGTGGTCGGTGGAGTTGGCGGGAGAGATGTCACGAGAATCGATCGTTCGAACCGGGAGGAGCGAAAAATGACCGGAAGTGTGTTCCTAGTTTCCTACATCATGTTGTGGGTGGCCGTTCTGGTGCTCGGCACTACCGTCGTGGCGCTGCTGCGGCAGATCGGCGTGCTGCATCTGCGGGTGGCGCCGATGGGCGTGCACTTCGCCGGTGAAGGGCCGGAGCTCGATCAGCCGGCGCCGATCATCGACCTCGACGTCGACTACGCCGATGCCGACCTCACCCTGCTGGCGTTCACCAGCCCGACCTGTGAGATCTGCGCCTCGCTGAAGCCGGATCTGCAGCGCCTGGAGCGGCACTACGACGAACTGCGGCTGCGGTTCATCGGTCATGAGGACGACCCCCGCTCGTTCGCCGAGTTCAACGTGCGCTCCACGCCCTACCTCGTCGCCATCGACGGCAACGGCGTGGTGCGGTCGAGGGGTGTGGCCAACACCATCGATCAGGCCGAGGAGATGCTGGCAGAGGTCATCGCCGGCGTCAGTATCGCCGAGGCCCGGGCCGAGGTGCGCTCGTGAGCAGCCTCGATCGGTCCGTCGAGAACCTCGGCCGGTGGACGGCCCGCCGCACGTCGCGCCGATCGTTTCTGCATCGGGTCGGGCAGCTGGCCGTCATCGTCGCTGCCGGACCGTCCATTGCCACCCTGCTGATGCGACGGGCCGAGGCCCGGGTTTGCGGTCAGAGTGGCGTGACCCCGAAGTGCGACACCTTCGACTGTGTCGGCCCCGGCGACGTGTGGGGCTGGTGCTGGTACGCCAGTGACGGCTGCTGTCGTAACGGCGGGTTGAAGAAGATCTGCGACTGCTGCACCTGGAACTATCCCAACGTGCACGGCTACTGCCCGAGCGGCACCAACGTGCGCTGCATCGTCGAGAGCTGCGGCACCGATCCTCGCCTCCAGACGGTGCGGCTGAGCCCGGTGACCTGGGCGGGCGGCGGCGTCGGCTACTTCCACGCCGCCATCGCCGCCGGCCATCGCGCCGGAGGGCGGTCTGTCGGTAAGGCGGTCCTGGTGCCGTCGTCGAACGCCTGGCTGCAGTACATCGCCGCCCCGCTGGCCGGCAGCCTCGGCGTGCCGTTCTTCGCCATCGGTGCCGGCGGCCCCGACACCGACACCCTGGCGATGCTGTCCGAACTCGGCGTCGACGAGGTGCTGACCGTCGGACCGATCCCCGCCATCGGCCGGATCACCGGTGCCGGTATGACCGTCGACGCGGCAACACTCAGCTCCGATCCTGTGATCGCCAGCGTCGAGGTGGCCGACCGCATCCGCTCGATCAACGACATCAACCGCACGGTCACCGTCGGCCGGTCCGGTTTGTCGGCCGACGCCGCCCCCTACGCCGCGGCCTTCGCCGCGCTCGGCGGATTCCCGCTGGTGGTGACCCTCGCTGCCGCCGCCACCCTCGGGCGACCGACGCTGTTCGTCGCCGTCAACCCGACCGGTGCGGCCGCCGACCTCGTACACGACCGCACGAGGTCGACCTCTCTCGAGGCGCTGTCGGCGGAACTCGGAGCTCTGGCCGCGGCCCTGCCCACCGTGAACGCCGGATCCGGAGGACACCGTTTGGCCATCGCCCCCGCCGGCAGTTCCGACGTGATCGGTCTCGCCAACCTGGGCGTGCCGATCGTGGCCCATCCGCCCGACCGTCTCGGACACCTGGAGCAGTGGTTGCAGGACTACTCGCTGCAGTGGGGCGAGCTGGGTCAGGTCTTCCACGTCGATGGTCCCGGCGAGCTGACCACGTCCGAATTCTGGAAGCTGCAGGCCGCCGTCAACGGCTACCGGGTCGACCAGCTGAAGGGCGTCGCCGGTGAGGGCCTCCCTGTCATCCGCCAACCCATGCCCGAACGTCCGATCGGCATGGCACGAACCGACGGCGCCTTCGACTGGGGGAGCCAGAGCCCACCCGCCTACTGGACCCGACTGGGTCAGACACTACGAAACTAGGCACTCCGTGGCTCGCGAAACCGTCCGTCGATCGATCGTGAGGAGGTGACGACGTGAACCCCGAACTCCTGTTGCTCTTCGGTATGACCGGGTTGGCTGCCGCCCACACCTTCTGGTCGCCGTGAGGTCTGTCCGTGGCCGAGACGGTCACGCCCTCGGTTCGAGGGCGCCAGCGATTGACAGCCGAAGCGGCACTGCTCTCCGGTGCGACCATCACCGCCGCCACCACCGGCTTCGTTTTGGGCCTGATCGGCGAGTTGCTGGTGGCCACGGGGGGCTTGCCTGACCTCGCCGTCGATCCGTCCTCGTCGACAGGCATCGATCCGATGGTGATCGTCTGGATCGCCGCCATCGGACTGGGCCTCGACGCGAGCCGCCTGCTGACGGGGCGACCCCATCCATTGACACTGGGACGCCAGGTCCCCCGGGAGTGGGGCCGCCTGCTACCGCTCCCCGTCACGGCCTTCCTCTACGGTGGACGGCTGGGTGTCGGCCCGCTCACGATCCTCTCGACGTGGATGTGGTGGGCGGCACTCATCGCCGCCGCGCTCGTGGGCGTATGGACCGCCGTCGCCGTGTCGGTCTGGTTCGCCGTGTGGCGGGTTGTGATCAACGGGCTTGTCGGTCGGCGTCTCGCCCGCCGTCCACGGTCGAACCTTGCGGCCGTCCGATCCTTTCAACAACGCGGCTGGTCCGGCTTGACCGGGCTCGCCACCGTCCTGACCATTGCCACCGCCTTTCTCGCCGGCTGTGGCGTCGCCGGTGAACCAGCCGCCCGTCCCGTGCTCGTCGACCCGGCGCCTGAGGCGGCCGGCTCGATTGCATCCGAGGCCATCTCGCCGCCCCCGACATCGCTAGCTCACCTGGAGGACTTCGTGCGTACCTCGTCAACACTCCCCGACACCCGGTCGACATCGACCTCGATCCCGGCCGATCCACCGCCGACCGATGAGGCGGGTGATGCTGGTCAACCGATCGCCCTGGCCGACCTGGTGCCCGAGTCGCTCGCCGGCATGGTCGTGATCGACGATCCCGCCGTTGATCGGTTCCTCACCATCGACGAGGCGGCCGCCATCCAACCCGATCCCACCGAGGAGATCGCGTTGCTCGAGACCCGCGGCTACCGGGGCGGTTGGATCCGGGCCTTTCGTTCCCCGGCGGCCGATGTGGCGGTGACCGCGGTCTACGAGTTCGCCGATGCCGCCGAGGCCGAGTTCTACCTCGAGGACGGGCTCATCACGATCGGCGGTTACGGCGGCCAGTTCTTCGACGTCGCCGAGTTGCCCGACATCCGGGGTTTCCAGCAGGACGTGGACGACGACGGCGAAACCGTCCGCACCCTCGGCGGTGCGTTCCACCGCGGGAACCGATGGTTTCTCCTGTACGTCATTGGGTCACCGGAGACGGTGACCCCCGACGTGCTCATCCCGGCCCTCCGCTCGTGGCGGAACGACCTGGGTCTGTGAAGCCCCTCGGCGCTGGTCTACTCTGACGCCGGTTGCAGAACCGAGAACGCTCCGCCGGCGGGATCATGGGCGATGGCGATGTGGCCGACGCCCGGCGCCTCGAACGGCTCCTGCGCGACCTGGCCCCCTGCCTCCTTGACGGCGTCCAGTGTGGTCTTGATGTCGGACACCGTGAAGTACACCAACCAGTGATTCGGGACCTGCTCGGGCATGTGGGGCGGCATGGCCATGAGCCCCCCGAGACCGTTGTGTTCGCCACCCTTGATGACGTGGTAGGTGCCACCGGGACCCATGTCCATCGCCTCGTACTCCCAGCCGAATACCGCGCTGTAGAAGTCCTT
>Ga0224512_10003770_pt1 | contig 13190 bp, 9 predicted proteins | sample SF_May12_sed_USG_4_FD_169103 | JGI IMG/M metagenome (GOLD analysis project Ga0224512, IMG submission 169103) | Sediment microbial communities from San Francisco Bay, California, United States - SF_May12_sed_USGS_13 | ecosystem: Environmental > Aquatic > Marine > Sediment | place: USA: California...
CAGCCTGGTGCGCAAGGGCTACTGCCGCCGCGAGCGCGATCCAGAGGACGGTCGTGCCGTCCGCCTCGCCGTCACGCCGGAGGGCCGCGCGTTGCACGGGGCGATCGAGCGCGACCTGATCGAGGAAGAGGAACGCCTGATCGCGGATATCGATCCGGACGTGCGCCAGGCCACCACGCGGCTCGTGGCGAGGCTGGCGCGCGCCGCGCGCGAGCGCTTCTCGAGGGTCGGCGGGGGACCGGGCGCCCGCCCGGCCAACGGACCCCGGCGGTAGAAGTCGATCGCATATTAATTTGGTGCTACCAACTATTTGGAGGTTCGATATGACCGCACGAAGCATGGAAACGAGGGCCGTTCTGCGCGCCGCCGCCGGCGGTGACGCCGGGGCCGTGGAGCGCCTGCTGGGCCGGGTCGGGCTGCCGGCGCTCGGGCTGCGCGACCAGTTCACGAACGGCTACACGGTCGCCGAAGCGGCCGGCGACATCGTCGGAGCCGGAGGCGTGGAGATCCACGGCGAGGACGGGCTCCTCCGCTCGGTCGTCGTCGACGAGGGTCACCGGGGCACGGGCCTGGGACGCGCGATCGTCGAGGACCGCCTGGCGTGGGCGCGGGCGCGGGGACTCCGCGCGCTCTACCTCCTCACGGAGACGGCGCCGAGTTTCTTCGAGCGGCACGGCTTCGAGCGCATTGCGCGCGCGGATCTGCCCGCGCCCGTGGCCGCCTCGCGCGAGGCAGCCGAGGCGTGCCCGGAAAGCGCCGTCGCGATGCGGCGCGCGATCGCGCCCTTCGACGCGCGGCACACCGAAGCCGTGCGCGATCACTACGCGCGGGCCGCCCGGAAGAGCGACCGCGAGTGTGGATGTGGATGCGGCGAGGCGAATCCCGTGACCGACGACCTCTACGGCAAGGGCGAAGTCGCCGACCTGCCCCCGTCCGCGCTCTCCGCCTCGCTGGGCTGCGGCAACCCCACGGCCCTCGCCGAGCTGCATCCGGGCGAGGTCGTCCTCGACCTCGGCTCCGGTGGCGGGCTCGACGTGCTCCTGAGCGCGCGCCGCGTGGGCCCCACGGGCAAGGCCTACGGGCTCGACATGACCGACGAGATGCTCGCGCTGGCGTGCGAGAACCAGCGCCGCGCGGGCGTGGCCAACGTGGAGTTTCTCAAGGGCCACATCGAGGAGATTCCCCTGCCCGAAAGCGCCGTCGACGTGGTGATCTCCAACTGCGTGATCAACCTCTCGTCGAACAAGCCGCGCGTGCTGAGCGAGGCGTACCGCGTGCTGCGCCCGCACGGTCGCCTGGCCGTCTCCGACATCGTGGCGCGCGGGCCCGTGCCAGAAGCGGTGGCGCGCAACGCCGCCATGGTGCTCGGCTGTATCGGGGGGGCGCTGACCGAAGACGCGTATAGAGCGCACCTGGCGGAGGCGGGCTTCGTGGACATCGAGGTCGAGCCGACGCGTATCTACCACGCTGCCGACCTGCGCGTGCTGGCCGGCGGCGATCCCGAACTCGCGCGCGCCGTCGAGGCCGCGGACGGCCGCTTCATGAGCGCCTTCGTGCGCGCGCGCAAACCGGAGCGCGCGGCCTAGGGGCGCTCGACCCCGCCCGCACGGCGGAGCGCCTCGACCTCGTCGCCGAGCTCGTCGACGCGGTCCTCGAGCCGGCGGATGCGCGCCTTGGCCGCCTCGACGTCGGTCTTCTCCGAGCCGAGCGATTCGAGGCGATCGGCGGCGCGCCGCGCGGCTCCGCGCACCTGCTCCAGCGGGTCACTGCTCGCCGCACGGCGCAGCGGTGCCACCCCTGCCTTTTCGCCCAGCGACTCGAGCGCTCCCACGGCGGCCAGGCGCGTCTTGACGTGCCAGTCATCCAGCTGGGCTGCGAGAAAGTCGGCGGCGCGCTCGCGCTCGCCCTCGCTCCGGAGCTGCTTGGCCAGGCGGGCGTACGCGGCCATGGCCGCGTGCCGCTGCGTGCGCGCGTTTCCCGATCGGCAGTAGCGCTGGATGAGCGATAGCGCGCGCGTCTCGCCGAGTTCGGCCAGACCGGCCATGCCGGCGTTGCGCACGACGTTGCCATGCGATTCCAGTCCCATCGCGTCCTCGCACGCCTTCGCCGCCCCGTCCGCTCGCATCGACACCAGACTGGCCACGGCCGCCTCCTGTACGCCGTAGGCGGGGTCGCGGCGCAGCGCCTCTCGCAACCCCTCCGCGGCCGCCTCGTCCTCGTTGAAATCACCCAGCGCCTTCGCGCACGCGAGCCGTACGCGGGCGTCTTCCACCACCATCCCGGCTAGCAGCGCGTCTCGGGCGGCGGGGCCCCCGGCGCGGGCGAGGGCGAGTGCCGCTTCACGGCGCAGCCCCCAGTGGCCGCCGGCGAGCAGGGTGGTGCGCAACGCCGGCACCGCGCGCGCATCCGCGCCTTTCCCGCCCAGGGCCTCGGCGGCGCGCACGCGCGCGATGTAGTCGCCGTGCTCCAGCTGGTAGAGCAGGTCGGCGACCGGCTTGGGGAAGTCGAGCGACTTGAGGTTCCAGTCGCCCTTGTCGAAGATCACCATGCGCGGCCGCGAGGGCGCGGCGAAGTAGAAGTCCTGCGCCTCTCGGTCGCAGACGATCCGGTGCACATCCACGCGCTCGTCGCATGTCACCTCGACGTCGAGAGGCACGCGAAAGACGGGCACCAGGCCGCCGGTTTCCTGCGTCTGCCGCACCGACAGGCGCATCATGCCCGCCCCCTGGTCCCACGACGACGACACCGCGAACTCCGGGTGACCGGCCAGATAGATCCATTGCTCGAAGAGCCAGTCGAGGTTCTCGCCGGTCACGTCTCTGACGGCCCGCGCCAGGTCGGCCGTTTCGGCGGTGTCGTGCATGCGCGCGCGGCCGTAGTGACGGATCACCTCGTGGTAGAGCTCGTCGCCGAGGAGGAAGCGCAGCGTGTGCAGGAAGCTCGCCCCCTTTATGTAGATGTTGGCGTTGTTGCGCGCATCCTTGCGGTTGAAGAAGTCGACGGCCACGGGCCTCGCCTCCTTCTCGTCGTTGGCGACGACGGCGTCGTGCCGGGCGCGCATCTCGTAGCGGAAGGCGTCGTCGCCCTCGCTGTACTCGCGGTAGAGGCTCTGGTAGTAGGTGGCGAAGCCCTCGTTGAGCCACATGTGGCTCCACTCGCGGCAGGTCACCATGTCGCCCCACCACTGGTGCGCGAGCTCGTGGGCGACGAGGCCGTGCTCGTTGCGGGTGAGCTCGGCGCGCTCGTCATAGAGCGTGCGCGTGTTCATTACGGTGGCGGAGCTGTTCTCCATCCCCCCGTAGATGAAGTTCTGCACCACCACCTGCGCGTATTTGCCGAAGGGATAGTCGATGCCGATGGTCCGGTTGAAGAACGCCATCATGTCGCGCGTAGGGCCGTAGGCCCGGCGCACCGTCTCGGGATCGGTGCCCGGAGGCACCACGTACAGCAGCGGCACCCCGCCGGCATCCTCCTCCAGCACGTCGTAGGCGCCGGCGGCGACCATGATGAGGTAGCTCACCTGCGGCTGGTCCAGACGCCAGTGGAAACGCGTCCAGTCGCCCTCGTCGGTGCGCGAGACGAGCACCCCGTTGGAGAGGACGTAGTTGCCCCTCTTCACTCGGAAGATGCCTTCGAAGGTCGCCTTGTCGTCGGGATAGTCGTGGCAGGGAATCCAGTGGCGGTTGTTCTCGCCCTCCCCCTGCGACCACACCTCCAGGCGCTGGCTCGGCAGCCCCTTTTCCAACGGAATGAAGTAGAGACCCTGGCGCGGCGCGCCCCGGTAGCTCACGGTCACCTCGAACTCGGAGCCCCGCGCGAGGGGTGACGGCGCGCGCAGGACCAGCTCGTCGTCGGCCTCCGCGACGGGGGCGGACCCGATCCACGACGTCGAGCGCCCCCCGGGGACGGGGTAGTCGAACTCGACCGCGGCGCCGTCGACGGCGCAGGATTCCACCGTGAGCCCCACGCAGTTCAGGCGGATCTCGTCCAGGGTGCGCAGGGCGCGCATCCGGTGGGTGACCGCCCCGGCGATGGTCCGCCCTTCGAGGTCGAGGTCGAGCTCCAGGCGCGTGTGGAGCGTCTTGAACGGCCTGCTCGGCGCGACGTAGCGCAGCGGGTCGGGCTCGAGGCCGCCCTCCCCGGCGCGGACGGGAACGCCACCGCCCAGGGCGGCGATCAAGGCGAGCAGAATGGCGAGTCGCTTCACGGCTCCTCCTCTTCGTGGGGCGGCCTTGCGGGCACGCGGGCGATCGAATATGCTCGACCGTGCCGTGTAACCACCCCGGTTTACCGTCGTAGTATCTGTAAGCGCACGGAGGGGGTTCGCATGTTCGAACTGTTCGCGTTACTCGGGGTCGGTTTCCTGGCCCTGCTCCTCTTGGGCGGCGTGCTGCACCTGCTCGTCTCGCTGCTGCTCCTGCCCTTCAAGCTGGCGCTGGGACTGGCCAAGGGGCTGATCGGCCTGCTGGTCGTGATGCCGCTCCTCCTGGTCCTCGGCCTGGTCCTCGGCGGCGTGTTTCCGGTCGTGCTGGGCGTGGTGCTCTTGCCGGTGTTTCTGTGTGTGGCGGCCGTGGCCGGGCTCTGCCGGCTGATTTTCTAGCGCCTGCTCTCTCACCGCCGCTCCACGTAGCGCCGCAGCGCGTCGCGCCACGGGGGAGTGGCTTCGCGCCCCGCCGCGTAGAGCGCTCGGTTCTCGAGCGTCGAGTCAGCCGGCCGCCGCGCGGCGGCGCCCCACTCAGCCGCGGGGATCGGCTCCACCTCGACCGCCTTGCCCGCCACCCGGAAGATCTCGCGCGCAAACTCGTCCCACGCGCAGCCGCCTTCGTTGACGACGTGATACGTGCCCGGTGGAAGGGGGTCTTCTATCAGGCCGCGCACGACGGCGGCGAGATCCTCGGCGAAGGTGGGCGAGAGCCTCTCGTCGCACACCACGCGCACCCGGTCGCGCGCGAGCGCCAAGGCGAGCATCGTCTCGACGAAGTTGGCCCCTTTGCCCCGGCACGGATGCAGGCCGTAGAGGCCGCTGGTGCGCACGATGGCGTGCGCGGCGCACTGCGCGCGCACGAGGTGCTCCCCGGCGAGCTTGCTGGCCCCGTAGACGTTGAGCGGACCCGGCGCGTCGCCCTCGACGTAGGGCGCCCCCTTGGCTCCGTCGAACACGTAGTCGGTGCTCACGTGCACCAGCCTGGCCCCGGCGGCCGCGCAGGCGCGCGCGACGTTGCCCGCGCCCGCGGCGTTCACCGCAAAGGCGGCGCGCGCCTCGTCCTCGCAGCGGTCCACGTGCGTCATGGCCGCCGCGTTGACCACCCACTGCGGGCGCGCCTCGTCGACGACCGCGGTCACCGCGGCGGCGTCGGTCACGTCGGCGCGCGCGTGCGTTGCCGCGATCACCTCGTGCCCGGCCAGGGCGGCGGCCAGGTCGCGTCCCAGTTGTCCCTCGATCCCGAAGATTGCGATCTTCACGGTCCCCCTCACTCGTTGGTGGCGTCCCGGATACGCCCCGTAGCAACCATGGCGGCGACGCGCAGCCCGTCCGCGACGAAGAACAGCGGAATCGTCAACCAGTGGTAGGGGCGCGCGTAGCGCCAGAAAAAGCGCGCGCCGCTGCGCAGCCTACGCGCGATCTTGCGACGGCCCAGCTGCCCGCCCGTGCTCGCCGAGATCTTGTGCCACACCTTGGCCGTGGGCACGTAGAGCAGGCCGTAGCCGGCGCGGCGTGCGCGCATGCACAGATCCGTGTCCTCGAAGTAGGCCGCGTACGACGGGTCCAGCAGCCCGATCTCCTCGTACACCTCGCGGCGTGCCATGAGGGCGCAGCCCGTCACGTAGTCGACCTCGCGGGGCGCGTCGTACTGGCCGCGGTCGGTTTCCCGAATGCCGACGTGGCGCGCCAGACCGCGGGCCATGCGCACCTCGCCGCCGGCGAACCAGATCCGGTCGCGGGGAGTATAATAGTAGATCTTGGGGCCGGTGATCCCGACGCGAGGGTCGCGCTCCAGGGGACGAAGCAGCTCGTCGATGAAGTCGGGGTCGACGGCGGTGTCGTTGTTGAGGAGCAGCATGAAGCGCGCCCCGCGCCTCAGCGCATAAGCGATGCCGACGTTGTTGCCCGCCGAGAAGCCGAGGTTGGCGCCGTTCTCGATGAGCGTCACGCCATCGCCGTGTCGCTCGCGTACTGCCGCCGCCGTGCCGTCGCTCGACGCGTTGTCGACAACGACCACCTCGACACCCGCGGCGCGTACCGACCGCAGCGACTCCAGACACTCGAGCGTGAGATCCCTGCCGTTCCAAGTGAGCACGATCACGACGACGCGGGGAGGCGGGAGCGGTCGTGGGGTGCTGGTCATGCGCGCATTATAAGCGACGCCCCGAGAACACCGCCACCGCAAAGGGATGGGGCGCTTGACGCTGCGCACGCGGGGGCGTAGGCTCGATCCGTCTCCGCCATCGGCCATCCACCGGACGCAGAGGAGCCGTCCGCAGTCACTCGCGATGAAGAGAGCCGTCGTCATCTTTGTCGTCGTCGCGGGAGCGCTCGCCGCGCTCACGCTGACGCTCGTCGTCGAGCGCGTGCCCGCCGGACACGAGGGGCTCCGCGTGGGCCGCGACGGCGAGTTGCGCGTCTACGGCGAGGGCCTGCGCTTCGTTCCTCCCGGGCGCGCTGCCTTCATCCTCTATCCGATGGGCGAACGGGCCTATCGCGTCCCTTCCGACGGCGTGCTGGAAGTGCTCACGCAGGAGGGCGAAGCGATCGCGGTGGTCTTTGCCTTCGACATCACGATAGCACCCGGCGCGTGCGTCCCGCTCTATCAGCGCTTCACCGAGAACTTCGCCCCTGCATTCGATCGGCTGGTAACTGCGGCCGCGGAGATGGAGGGGGCGGTTACATCGCGCTCGGGCAGCCCGGAGGGCTACCGGGCGCGGGTGGCGGACGTGGTGCGCGAGGAGCTCTCGCCGCTCGGCGTCACCGTGCGCGGGGCGAGGCTGGCGCAGTGGGGCGGAGTTGCACCGTCCGGCCTGCCCGGGGAGGTCGGAGTGGCGCCGCGACCGTTGCGGCGGCTGATCGTCGTCGGCGTCGACGGGGGCGATTGGCTCAACATCGAACCCATGATCGCCCAGGGGAAGCTCCCCAATTTCCGGCGCCTCGTCGAGCAAGGGGCGACCGGGCCGCTGGAATCGATGGAGCCCATGCTCTCGCCGCTGCTGTGGACGACGATGGCCACCGGCAAGTACCCGGAAGCGCACGGCATATTGAACTTCACCGTCGTCGACCCCGAAAGCGGCGCCAAGGTCCCGATCACGCGTATCTACCGTAAGGTCGATGCGTTCTGGAACATGGCGGGCGACTACGGGCGCAGCGTCTCCGTCGTCGGGTGGCTGGCCACGGACCCGCCGGAAGCGATCAACGGGGTGATGGCGACCGACAAAGTGGGGTACCTCGCTTACGCACCCGGCGACACCGCCGGCGCGCGGGCCAGTGTGTACCCGGGCGAGCGCGCGGAGGAGATCGCGTCGCTCGTCGTGCGCATAACCGACGTTACCTATGACATGATCCGCCGGCTCGTCGCCGTGGACCGGAACGAGTTCGCGGCGTACCGCGACCGCGAGCTCGACCCTCGCGATCCGGTCCACAACCTCGCGTTGCTCCATGCGTCGACCCTCACTTACCGAGACATCGCCCTGCATCTGCTGGAGAGGGACCGGCCCGACTTGCTCGCCGTGTACTTCGAATGGGTAGACGCGGTGAGCCACCTGTTCATGCTGCACGCGCCGCCACGCATGCCCGACGTCGATGAGGCCGAGTACGAGCGCTTCGGGCGCGCCGTCGCCGCGGCCTACGAGATCCAGGACGAGATCCTGGGCGAGATCATGGACCGCATGGAGGACGGGACCGTGCTGATGGTGATCTCGGACCACGGATTCAAGTCGGGGACGTCGCGCCTTCGCAACCGCCCCGAGATCTGGGCGGGCAACGCGGCCCAGTGGCATCGCAAGAGCGGCATCGTGGCCCTGTACGGCCATGGAATCCGGCGCGGCGCGAAGATCCACGGCGCGTCCATACTCGACGTCGCCCCCACGGTGCTGGCGCTGCAAGGCCTCCCCCGCGCGGCCGACATGCCCGGCAAGGTGCTGGAGCTGGCCTTCGAGTCCGAGCTGCGCGCGGCGCTCAATCCCAACGTCGTCGCCACGCTCGATCGCGAGCGCGAAGAGACGGCGGTTGCCGGATCCGCGGCCGCCTCGGAGGCGACGATGAAGAAACTGGAGGCGCTGGGCTACCTCACCCCCGACAACGCCGACGCCCACAACAACCTCGGCCAGCGCTACAAGGAGCGCGGCGAGTACCTCAAGGCCATCGAGGAGTATCGCCGGGCCATCGCGCTGCGGCCCGATTTCCCCGCCGCGTACAACAACATGGGCGTGTGCTATGGGAAACTCAAACGCTACGACGAGGCCGAGGCGGCGATACTCAAGGCCCTCGAGCTGAACCCCCGGGACTACTTCGCGATGAACAACCTCGCCGTCATGCACATCGAGAGGGGCCAGCTGAGCAAGGCCATCGAGGTGTGCCGCCGCGCCGTCGCGATGGAGCCGGGGTACGTCAACGGCCACGTCACGCTCGGCGGAGCGTACGCCATGAACCGCCAGTTCGATCTGGCCGAGGCCGCGTTCCGGCGCGCGCTCGAGCTGGATCCGCAGAGTGCGGCCGCGACGGAGAACCTGCGACGGCTCGAGCGGGCGCGGGGAGCGCAATGAAGCGCAAGCAGGCCATCCTGATCATCATGGACGGTTGGGGCTGGCGCGAGGATACCGACGGCAACGCGGTACGGATCGCGCGCACCCCCAACGTCGACGCCCTCTGGGAGCGCTATCCTCACACGTTGATCAACGGATCCGGTCCCTACGTGGGGCTGCCCGAGGGGCAGATGGGCAACAGCGAGGTCGGGCACCTCAACCTCGGCGCGGGACGTGTGGTCTACCAGGACATCGTGCGCATCGACCGGGCCATCGCCGACGGCTCCTTCTTCGCCAACGAGACGCTCTCCGGCGCGCTGGAAACGGCGCGCCCGGGCGCGCTGCACCTGATCGGTCTCCTCTCCGACGGCGGCGTACACAGCCACCAGAGCCACCTGCACGCCCTGCTGCGCATGGCCCGAGACCGCGGGCTCCAGCGGGTGTTCGTGCACGCCATTCTGGACGGGCGCGATACGCCCCCGCACAACGGCGTGAAATACCTGGCCGCGCTCGCGGACGAGATGCGCGCGCTGGGCGTGGGGCGCGTGGCTACCGTCGTCGGTCGCTACTACGCCATGGATCGCGACCGGCGTTGGGAGCGGACGGCCCGGGCGTACGATCTGCTCACCCGCGGCGAGGGCGCGCGCGCGCCCGACGCGCGCGCCGCGGTGGAAGCATCGTACGCGCGCGGCGTCACCGACGAGTTCGTCGAGCCCGTCGTCATCACAGAGGAGGGGGACAACGCCGTGGCGCGCGTTGTCGACGGCGACACGATCGTCTTCTACAACTTCCGCGCCGACCGCGCCCGCCAGATCGCACACGCCTTCACCGACGACGATTTCTCCGGCTTCGCGCGGCAGGCGCGACCGCGCGTGCACTATACGTGTATGACGCGCTACGAGGAAGCGCTGCGCCTGCCCGTCGCCTTCCCGCCGGAATCACGCCGCCACATCCTGGCCGACGTGGCCGCGGACGCGGGATTGACGAGCCTGCGCATCGCCGAGACGGAGAAGTACGCGCACGTCACGTACTTCTTCAACGGGGGCGAGGAGACCGAGCGCCCGGGAGAGAAGCGCATCCTCGTTCCATCCCCCAAGGTCGCCACCTACGACCTGCAGCCCGAGATGAGCGCGCACGCAGTGCGCGACGGCCTCTTGGGCGAGCTCGCCGCCGGCGGGCCCGACTACGTCGTCTGCAATTTCGCCAACCCGGACATGGTGGGGCACACGGGCGTCCTCGAGGCGGCCGTCAGGGCGTGCGAGACCGTCGACGACTGCGTGGGGAAGATCGTGCGCGCCTTCGACCTGGAGCGACAGGTGGCCATCGTGACGGCCGACCATGGGAACGCGGAGGAGATGTTCGACTATGTCAACGGCGGCCCCCACACCGCGCATACGACCAACCCCGTGCCCTGCATCCTCGTCGATCCCGACTACCGCGGCAGCCTGATCGAAGACGGCGCGCTCAAGGAGATCGCGCCGACGATGCTGCACTATCTGGGTATCCAGGTGCCGCCCGAGATGACGGGCCGGGATCTCCGCGCCGACTTCTCCCTCTAGTCCTCGATCACGGCTCGGCGGACGAGCTCTCCACACCGCGCCGCCTCCACGCCCACGCCTCCATAAGACCGTAGAAGGCGAGCAGAATGATGAGCGGTTCGGCGGGCAGGCGTGCGCGTTCGCCGCCGCCCACGAACAGCCGCAGCGCGAAGTACGACACGACGAAGCCCACGAGCACTGCCGCCACGCCCCGCCGGCGACGCACGGCGATCACCGCCCCCGCGATGGCGAAGGGAAGCAGGAGCCCGTAGTTGACCAGGCTTATTGCGTTGTGCCGCAGCGACCAGGCTGGCTCCGGCCCCACGCCGCGGGCGGGGTCGCCCGGAGAGTCGCTCGACCGCACGACGCGCCAGAACTCGCGCGCGTTGTGCCACAGGCCGGCCCCGCGACGATCGGCGCGCCTGGCGTCGGGGGCGAACGCGGCGTCGGGCCGGACTGCGCCGGGCAGGTAACGCGACCACTCCAGGGCGATCACGACGGGCTCGCCGTAGACGGCGTAGTTGCGGATCGTCCACGGCACGTTGAGGATGAAGACCGTGGAGACGAACAGGAACGCGTACTGCAGGCTGAGAATGCGGTGACCCGTCGCGTATAGGGCCAGAAAAACGACGACGATCGGAAGCAGCAGGAGGAGCATCGGCTCCACGAACGTCAGCGCCGCGTACAGGACCCCCGCCCAGACCGCGTTGCGCATCCGGTGGAACGGCCTGGCCACGATGAACACGAACCACAGGAACAAGCCCGCGACCAGCGTGTCGCGGATGACGATACTGGCCAGGTGCATGTGATGGACGTAGAGGCCCAGCCACAGCGCGGAGAAGAGGCCGACGTTGCGACCGAGCCGCTGCTCGCCGATGCGGTACATGAAGAAAGTCATGGCGGCCCCGACGGCGGCGTTGAAGATGAGCGCCCGCCACAAACCCACCCCGAGCACCCGGAACACCAAGGCGAGCGCTAGCGGATAGCCCGGGGCGCTCGGGGTGAACGGCTGACCGATCCAGGCGAGGTTGTCGTGGATGCGCTGCGCGACGCGGTAGTCGAAGGAGGACGGGTTGGGGTTGATGTCCGGAGAGGTGCCTACCACGGCGGCGTAGAGCAGACGCAAGCCGAACGCGATGGCGAAAAGCGCCAGCAAGGTGCGGCGGTCAGGGGTCATGGGCGAGCGTGATTCTACGCCGCGACTGGCGAGGTGTCAAACGTCCGTTGCTACCGCGTTCGCCTTCGTGCTATCATGAATGCTCGAGCGAGCGCGGATCCCGCGGCGCCGGCGCCGGGAGATCCTCCCGCTTCGAGTAGGTACTCGTCGTTACCCACCCTTTCTCTCCATGCCGAGTGATTCCCATGCCCGTTCCCTTCGTCGACCTCAAGGCCCAGTACGCCAGCATCAAGCCCGACATCGACGCCGCCATCGCCGGCGTCGTGGAGAGCTGCCAGTTCGTCGGCGGCGACGCCGTGCGCCGCTTCGAGAGCAACTTCGCCGACTACTGCGGGGCGAGTCACGCGGTGGGCGCCAGTAGCGGCACCTCCGCCCTCCACCTCGCGCTGGTCGGCCTGGGCGTCGGTCCCGGAGACGAGGTGATCACGGCGTGCAATACCTTCATCGCTACGGCGGAGGCGATCACGCACGCCGGCGCTCGTGTGGTCCTCGTCGACGTGGAGGAGGACACGCAGCTCATCGACCCCGCCGCCGTGGAAGCGGCGATCACGCCGCGCACCAAGGCGGTCATTCCTGTTCACCTGTACGGGCAGCCCGCCGACATGGACGCGATCCGCACCATCGCCTCGCGCCACGCGCTCAAGATCGTCGCCGACGCGGCCCAAGCCCACGGCGCCGCCATCGACGGCGATCGCCGCAAGATCCTCGGCGATGCCACCGCCTACAGCTTCTATCCCGGAAAGAACCTGGGGGCGTACGGCGACGCGGGCATGGTGGTCACCGACGACGAGGCGCTCGCCACACTGATGCGCGCGCTCGCCGACCACGGCAGCCGCCAGAAGTACCACCACTTCGCCGAAGGCTGGAATTACCGCCTCGACGGCGTGCAAGCGGCCGTGCTCGACGTCAAGCTCGCCCACCTGGAGCAGTGGACGGAGCGTCGCCGCAGCCGGGCGGCGCGCTACGACCGGCACTTCGCCGGAACGCCGGCACGACCCGTCGCGTGCGCCCCGGGGCGCCGCCACGTCTACCACCTCTACGTCGTCCGCGTCGGCGACCGGGACGGCCTGGGCGCGGCCCTGCGCGAGAAGGGCATCGCGAGCGGCATCCACTATCCCGTCCCCCTGCACATGCAGGAGGCCTACCGCCACCTGGGCATGACCGGTGGCGCCTGTCCCGTCGCCGAGAAGGTGGTCGCGGAGATCGTCTCGCTGCCCATGTATCCGGAGCTCACCGACGAGATGGTGGACGAGGTGGCGGCGGCGGTGCTGGACTTCGTTTCTTGAAGACGCCCGTGCGGCGGTCGATCAGAACGCTATCGTCAGACTGAAGAGGTAGCGGAAGCGGGTCTGTTCCGACTGGCCGTTGACCTCCGGGTGACTCACCCACAGCGGCATGTCGAAGCGCATGCGCAGGTCCCAGAAGGGAAGCGGCCGGTGGGAGCGCAGGCCGATCCCCGCGTCCTGCAGCGTGGCCTCGAGGATGCCCGCGTCGACCAGCCCCTGCACCCGCGCGCTGGAGCCGATGGGGTTGGTGTCGTCGAGCACGCGGCCGACGTCGTAGAAAGCGTACCATCCCAACTTGCCCAGGACCGGACGCAAGAGCCGGTCGACGAGGTAGAGGCGCGTACCCACCTCGGCGTTGAACGCCCACATCTTGTTCGCGCCGAAGGCGCCCTCGTAGTATCCACGGAGGTTGCCGTCCCCGGGCTCGTGGTAGTGGAGCTCGGGCCAGACCGCGCC
>Ga0224512_10003771_pt1 | contig 13188 bp, 10 predicted proteins | sample SF_May12_sed_USG_4_FD_169103 | JGI IMG/M metagenome (GOLD analysis project Ga0224512, IMG submission 169103) | Sediment microbial communities from San Francisco Bay, California, United States - SF_May12_sed_USGS_13 | ecosystem: Environmental > Aquatic > Marine > Sediment | place: USA...
ATGCCATCCGGCAGCTGCAAATAGCTCAAAAGGACCAAGTCGTACTGCGCGCTTGGTTCCCAATAGTCGACAACATCCGCCACCTGGAAGTCCACCTCGACCCCTACCGCTGCGGCCAACTCGATCGCCTGGGAAATGCCCACCTCTGACAGGTCGAACCCGGTCACCTGATGGCCCTGCGCCGCCAGCCAGACTGAATTGCGGCCCTGGCCGCAACCGAGATCCAGAGCGGTTCGCGGTGAGAGCTCGGCCAGCTCGGCGGCTACAAACTGGTTGGGCTCCGCCCCGTACAAGGCGGCCGCGGCGGCGTAGCGATCGTTCCAGGCACCGCGGGCATCAAGCTTGGGCTCGACCCGCCCGCGCAGCCACGCCACAACGTCGGCCGCGTTGCGGTCGGGAGGAAATACGGGATACATCACGTGCTCTATACGACCCCGGCGGGCGATCATCGTGAGCCGCCTATAAAGCGTCATCCCGGCGGTCTCCATGGTCGGAAGCCGTAGCGCCGCTCCCAACTCCATCGAGGTGTCGCTCAAGACCGGGAACCCCACGTGGAGCCGTTCGACCATCTCCTTCTGATAGTCGGGCGACTGCACGCTGAGGCCGTAGACCGCGGCGCCCAGCTCGGCCAAGTCCGCCTGGTGATCTCGGAATCCACAGGTCTGTGGGGTACAGCCGCGAGCACCGGGAATCAATGCCCAGCCGGCAGGCGACTCGCGATCGGGGCGGCCGGTCATCGGATAGACGTACACAACAGCCCACGGGTTGCCTGCGATCGACAGGTCAATCATCCCGCCGGTAGTTGCCGGCAGCTCGAGGGCCGGGAAGTGCCTCCCCAGGAGGTGATCGGCGGCACCATCGTCGAGCGGGATCGGGAGGTCTGGCGGTAGTTTCTCCAATGCCATAGGCCCGCAGTATCGCACCGCCGCACGGCCGCATTTCTGGCAGGCACTCCGCGGCACCAGTTCCGAGGTGGGCGCAATTGTCAGCACGTTGGCCAGCGGCGCGTAGGCTGTGTCCCAGGAGGGACAAGATGGTGCGACCTCGCAGGACACTCGCCGCGATCTTCATCGCGGTCGCCGCATGCGGTGGATCGGCAGAAGATGCCGACACGGTCGCTCCGGCAACGACAACCGCCACCCCCGGAGCCACAACAGCTGATGCACCAACGTCCAACACTGCGACCAGCACCACAGCCAGCACAAGCGTCATGACAGATGCCACTCCACTCCCCGATCGCAGCACGATCACTCAAGAAGACACCGGGAAACGTTTCACCACAACGCTGGGCAATCGTGTCGAGCTGCAATTGAGCTCCGACTACCTGTGGACCCGGCCTCAGGTCGAGGGAAGCGTCGAGCTGGTCGACATCAACTTCATCACAGATCCAGGATTTACGGCCTGGGAGCTTCTAATCAAGGAGCCCGGCGAAATCACGATTACGGCCATCGGCACGCCGAACTGTGATGGCGACTACTGCGATCCGCAGGACCGGGACTTTGAAGTCTCAATAGTGGTGGAAGCTCCCTGACGCGAACGAGGGCCGGGACCGCAGTCCCGACCCTCGGACACATCGATTTGGCCTACAACAGGTTGATCGCCTGCAGGATGTTCTTCTGCACTTCTCTCTCAGCCTTTGTCGACGTCGGATCGAGCCGCACCGATTCCGCAGTCATCAGAACGGTGTACAGATCAGTGTCCGGCACCGAGTCGAAGTCTGTGTCGACGAGCTGATCCAGCTCGAGCGAACCGTTGGCGAAGTTCAGGAGAACCGCCAGCAGCTGCCTGTCGAGCTTGCGCAGCATCCACTTGCCACCGCCCTTGAGCAGGGCCTTGGCCTGCGGGATCGTCGAGACATCTCGTGCCTCGTTGAAGACGTCGCTCATGAAGGCCACGATCACCAGGTAGCACTCCAGCGTGGCGTCGTCGATCTTCTGGGCCCTGCCCTGGCGGTACTGCTGATACCAGTAGCCCGCAGAGCGCACCTCGCTGGCGTTGCCACCAATGAGCACCCAGATCGAGTCGGCCGCGCTACCGCTGTCGTCGTCGACGCTCGACACCCCAACTTCATACAGACACGCATCCAGGAAGGCATGGGTCTGCATGTCGATGACGTCCCGAGGGTCAATCGACGGGCTCGGCAACGGATCGGCGAACGGTGGATTCACCAGGTGAGTCGTCACCACATCGGGCGCCGGCGCACCGTCATCCCAGTCCCAGCTGATCGTCAAGTCGTCGCTGCCCGGGTCTTGCGACCGGACCGCGAAGTCCACTGGATCGCCTGCATGGGCCACAATCGTCGGGTTGCCGTTGACCAGGACAGTTCCGGCTTCGTCGATGTCCGCCGTCGGATCGACGTTGTTCACCGTCACCGCGATCGTGGCGCAGGTGGACGTGTCGTCATCGAAGCCACATACCTCGACGTTGAAAACGCCATTGTCGCCGTAGGTGTGCGCCATGTTGAATGGCAGCGTCGCCCACGGTCGGACGTTTTCGAGCACACCCACGATCGCCTCAACGTTCCCGTCGTCCCAATCGATCGTGCCGGTCAGATCCTCCAGCCAACCACGGTCGGCGATCCGGCCGCTCACGTTGATCGGCGTGTTCTCGCTGACGGGACCGGTCGACGCCAGGGCCAGCACGATCGGAGCAACGTTGGTCACAGTGACCGTCGTCGTATCCGTGTCGGTGAAACCGCCGTCGATCGCCGTCACTTCGAGACCCACCGGGTATACGCCGTCCTGGCCGACCAGATTGAAGATCGGTGTCGCCCCGACTGCGTCGTCGTACTGACCGTCGTTGTCCAAGTCCCACGCATACGTAAGCCCGGTACCGCCGATCGGGTGGTCGGTCGAATTCGTACCGTCGAGCGCAACATTGGTGCCTTCCGGAGTGAAGTAGGGCCCACCGGCATCCGCCGTTGGGATACATTCCGGAGGACCGTCGGTCGCCGGTGTCACGGTTGTTTGGTCAGCAGACGATGAGGCCGAATTGCCCATCTCGCGACCCGCGAATACTCCCCAAATAAGACACCAGTTGGCGGCGCCGTTGTTGAGGACGTCCGCGGTCAGAACGCCCGTTCGATAGTCGAGATAGCTCGGCGACGTGACGGTGCTCTTCAGCCCGTCTACGAATAGGAACTCGGTCATGTTGTAGCCGGCAGGACCGTGACGATCCTGCATTGCGGTCAGCAAGTCGTACATGGTCGAGGCCATGATGCGCCCGTTGGTATGCACGCCGCTTGCCGGGTTGAAGTCCGAGTAGACCAGCGGGCTGTTGTCGTAGGCCACGCCCCGAATGCCGGTGGCGGCATTGCCTGTGACGTACTCGCCGATAACGGCGTCGCCCCACATCAGGTAGGACGTGATATCGCTCCAACCTTCGCCCATCGCTCCGGCCTGGGGTCCGCTCCCCAGCATGCCGCCGCCGACGAGGCGCTTCGACAGCCCGTGGCCGTACTCGTGGGCGATCACGTCGCCGTCCATCGCTCCGTCGCCCCAAGGCTGACCCGGAACCCACATGAACATCTGCATGCGCGGCCGGTTGCCGTCGGAAGGCGTACCGAAGTTGGCGTTGTTGCGGCACAGAATCGGAACCGCGGCGCTGTTGACACAGAACTTTTCTGTTCCGGTGCCGTAGCCGTCGTGCGCCTCGGCATTGACCGGATCGCCTCCGATACCGCCCGGGAGGGTGTCGACCTCCTGGAAGTTGCCTGAGGGCCCGTCGAAGCCGAGGTCATAGAGATAGTCGTGGACTACGTTGACGTAGTAGAACAGCTGGGTGGTCGACGAATCGCGGTCCGTCGCCAGAGCCCCCAGCGGATCGGCGCCGGCACCTGTGCGCCACGCATCCGCGAACGGGAAGTCGAAGTGCTGATAGCCGGGCATACCGAACGCGGGTGTGGTTGGACGAGTGTTCGACGGCGACGTCGGATCGTTGTCGTCGAACAGGTCCTCGTAGGCATCGACGTTGTTACCGATGGTGGTGTCGTCCGTAACCCACGTGCCGTTGATCCCCGTGAAGGGCACCGTCTGCTCAGCACCGCTGGCGTCGGGGTTCTGGTCGGTGAAGACCAGGCCCTCGGGCCCGGCATCTGAGTAGTAGTTGAACTGGGACAGGATGGTTCCTGTCTGAGCATCGACGACGGTCTCGTACCAGCGGAGTTCGTCAAGCTCGGCAACCGTCTTCCACGCCAGCTTGGCTCCGTCGGCGCCTACAAAGGTCACCAGCTCGGCCGAGAGATCGGACGCCCGGCTCACAGAGCCGGCCACGCTGTTCTTGTACTTGGTAACACCGTCTGCCGTGGCGACTGTGCGCAACCTCTCCGGGGCGTCGAGGCCGGCGGCGACGGCCACCCGGGCGATCGCGTCAGCACCGCTGAGGCGAACTTCCCCGCCAGTGGTGACATCGACGAAGTAGTCGCCACCGACGAGAACGATTCTCCCCTGCTTGTCCAGAGTCACCGTCAGGGCAGAGCCGTAGATTTGGCGTCCGCCGTCAACCTGATCGAAAACCAGGTGGGTTGCCCCGTTGTGCCGAGTTTTGTACTCCTTGGCGAGTCGCAGGCTCGCCAACTCTGCCTTGTCCAGCTTCATCTCGACGGCACGATCGGCCAGGAATTGCCTGGCGATCGTCTCCGGTGCGGCGCTACTCGCTTCGGTCAAGAATCCGCGGTCTCTCATCATCGTCCGCACCAGGCCGGTGGCAGGATCTCGTTGAATTCGTACCGCGGCTTCGGCCGACGCGGCCTGCAAGTCAAGTTCCGAGGTGGCGCCGGCGGCGGCTGGCAACAATGCCAACACCACTGCCATGACGGCACCTAGAACGATCGAACGCTTGCCCATGGTTGATTCCCCTCTCGAATCAGACACAAAGTGTGTCGCCCTACGAGAGGGGGCGTAGCGCCCCCAGATACGCGCCATTTCCGCGACACGCCCATCGCTCAGCCGGGAACGCCCCGTTCAATGAGCGCCGCGGCCAATCCATCGACGTCGGCCACAGTCACGGTCAGCCCGGGATGGCTGGGGCCGGCGATCAACGCAGGAATCTTTTCAGCGAACCTGACACACAAACCCTGCCTGGTCGTAGAACCGAAGGTCAGGCCGTGATCGGTCAACGAACCGCGGATGCCGATGGCCCGGAACCACTTGTAGTCGCCGGACCGCTCGAAACCGATGATGTTCGCGATCGGGGTTTTGACCTGCCATCGTCCGAATTTGGCATGGAATTGGTCATCATCGGTCAGGGCAACGAACGAATTGGTCTGCCGCACCCCCAGGGGTCGCAGTAGATACCGGTATCGGGGATGAAATTCGAAATCAAAGGTGGTCATGCCGGTTCTACGGAAGAGAGTCCGCATTGTATGAGTCCCCCGGGCGGCGGCGTCCGCCCAGGCGGTGGAGTCAGCAATTCCCGCCTCTAGAATTAGAGCGCACACTCAAAAGTCTGAGAGGACCCCCATGGCCAAGAACTATCCCGGCAACATCAACCGGCGCCGGGTCGCCATCGTCGACGGGCTCCGCACCCCGTTCTTCAAATCGGGCACTGCATATCGTGATTTGTCGACCTTGGATCTCGGGGCGGCCGTGGTCAATGAGCTGATCCAGCGCGCCAACCTCGAGTCGAGCCAGGTCGACCAGGTTGTCTTCGGCGCCGTCGTCGCCGACGTCGCCGCTCCCAACATTGCCCGCGAGGTGGCTCTGCGCAACAACATGCCGGCCTCCGTGGATTCGTACAGCGTTAGCCGGGCCTGCGCCACCTCAACTCAGTCGATCGTCAGCGGGACCCAAGCCATCCTCAGCGGCGATGTCGACATAGTCATCGCCGGCGGCGCCGACTCTCTCTCGAAGCCGCCGATCACATATGACGATGCGGTCGTCGACGCTCTGATGGCCGCCAACGCGGCCAAGGATCTTCCGTCGAAGGTCAAGGCTTTTGCCAGCGTACGGCCGAAAGATCTCGCACCGCGTGCTCCGGCACTCGCCGATCTGTCCTCGGGGCTCACGATGGGCGACGCCGCCGAGAAGATGGCCCGTGAGAACGGGATCTCGCGGGCGGCCCAAGACGAATACGCGTTCGAGTCTCACCTCAAGGCGGTGGAAGCGTGGGAGAAGGGCGTGTTCGACGATGAGGTGATGGCCTTGCCGATACCGCCGCGGTACAAGGACACGGTCACCAAAGACGGGATCCCTCGAGCCGACAGCACGATCGAGAAGCTGGCGTCGCTGCGGCCGGTCTTCGACCGCAAATACGGCAGCGTCACCGCGGGCAACTCGTCGCCGCTCACCGACGGCGCCGCCGCAGTTGTGTTGATGGAAGAAAAGACGGCCCAGCGCCTCGGCTATGAGCCCAGGGCATTTGTCCGCTCGTGGGCTTTCGCCGGGCTCGACCCCTCCGGCCAAATGCTGATGGGGCCTTCATACGCCTCGCCCAAGGCCCTCGACCGAGCCGGGCTCACCATGGACGACATCGATGTAGTGGACATGCACGAAGCGTTTGCGGCTCAAATGCTCTCGAACATCCAGGCGTTCGCGTCCGCAGAATGGGCTCAGCAGCATCTGGGTCGCAAGACGGCGATCGGGGCGATCGATCCGGACAAACTCAATCTCTACGGAGGGTCGATTTCCCTTGGCCACCCGTTCGCTGCCACCGGAGCCCGCCAGGCGCTGACGATGGCGAATGAACTGGTGCGACGCGACGCCGGCACCGCCCTGGTCACCCAGTGCGCCGCAGGTGGCCTCGGCGCCGCGCTGATCCTCGAACGCTGAGAAGGAGCACCGTGACAGCTACTGACACAGAATTCACCCACCTCCATTTCGCCATCGACGACGGTGTGGCCACGGTCCTGCTCGATCGCCACGGCGATGCATTCAATTCGCTCGGTGAGGAATTGGCCGGCGATCTGTTCCTGCTGTTGGAACGGCTCGAGACCGATCCGGCCATCAAGGCCATCGTTATCGGGTCGGCCAAGCCCGACAACTTCGTGGTCGGCGCCGACATCCGCTGGCTGCGCCAGGTTGACGACGACGCGGCAGCAGCCGTCGAGCTAATTGGCGAAGCTCACAAAGCTTTCCGCCGCCTCGAGGAACTCACCACGAAGCACGGTAAGCCGGTGGTGGCAGCAATCCACGGCTCGTGCCTCGGCGGGGGCCTCGAGCTGGCCCTCGCTTGCTCGATGCGGGTGGCCTCGAACGACGAGAAGGCCACCAAGCTTGGCCAGCCGGAGGTGAAACTCGGGATAATCCCGGCCGCCGGTGGGACCCAACGCCTGCCGCGCTTGATAGGCATCGCCGCAGCCCTCGACCTGATCCTGACCGGCAAATCAATCGGGCCCCGCAAGGCGCTGCGGCTCGGCCTCATCGACGAAGCTGTCCCGCATGAGTTCCTGCTTGATATCGCCCGCGAGCGGGCCCGCGACGCCATCGGCCGCCCGGCTGACGACGGCGGCGGATTCTCGTTCGGCAAACTGAAGAGCTGGCTGTCCCCTGCCCACCTCCAGGAGTTGGCCCTCGAGGACAATCCAATGGGCCGCAAGCTTCTCTTCAACAAGGCCGAAGAGAAGCTGCTCGCCGAGACCAAAGGTAACTACCCGGCACCGGAGGCGGCGCTGCGCGCCGTCAAAGCCGGCATCGAACATGGAACGGAAGCCGGATACGCCGCCGAACTGGATGAGTTTGCCGAGCTGATCACGTCGCCGCAGGCCAAAGCGCTCATCTCGATCTTTTTTGCCAGCCAGGACCTCAAGAAGGATTCCGGCATCGACACGAGAGTCAAGCCACGGCCGGTAGACAAGGTTGCGGTCTTGGGGGGTGGCCTCATGGGGGGCGGCATCGCCACCGTCAACACCACCAGGGCCGGTGTTACAACTCGAATCAAGGAGGTCGACGATGCCGGAGTGGCTCGCGGCCTCGGCTACGTCTCCAAAAACCTCCAGAGCCAGGTCAAGCGGCGACGGATGCGCCGGCGCCAGGCAGACAAAGCGATCCAATTGGTGACAGGATCGACGACATGGACGGGCTTCGGCAATGTGGATTTGGTGATCGAAGCGGTCTTCGAGGACCTGGCTCTCAAACAGAGCATCCTGGCGGAGGTTGAAGGGGTAGTGACCGAAGATGTCATCTTCGCCTCCAATACGTCCTCGCTCCCCATTGCGAGCATCGCCGCCAAGGCCGTCCATCCGGAGCGTGTCATCGGCATGCACTATTTCTCTCCGGTAGAAAAGATGCCGCTGCTCGAGATCGTCGTGACTGACAAGACCGCGGATTGGGTCACGGCCACCTGTGTCGAATTCGGTAAGCGGCAAGGCAAGACGGTCATCGTGGTCAACGACGGGACGGGCTTCTACACCACCCGCGTGCTCGCTCCGTACGCCAACGAGGTCTATTACCTGCTCAAAGAGGGTGTTCGCATAGAGGAGATCGACCGCGCCATGGTGTCGTGGGGTTTCCCAGTCGGGCCGGTCACGCTTGCGGACGAAGTGGGCATCGACGTTGGAGCCAAGATCGGCAAGATCATGGAGAAGGCGTTTGGGGAACGGATGGCACCGCCGAGCGGTCTGGACGGTCTTGTCACCGACGACCGCAAGGGCCGCAAGAACGGCCGGGGCTTCTACAAATACGAAGACGGCAAAAAGGGTGGTGTCGACGAGTCGGTCTACGCCGTGCTCGGCATCGAGTCTCACAAGCCGATGGATCACCGCGCCATCCAAGATCGTCTCGGACTGCAGTTCATCAACGAAGCGGCCCGGTGCCTCGAAGACGGCATCCTGCGCAGTGCCCGTGACGGTGACGTAGGGGCGATCTTTGGGCTTGGCTTCCCCCCATTTACCGGTGGACCGTTCTCCTACATCGACGCCCAAGGCGCAGACAAGATCGTCTCAAAGCTCGAAGCACTCGCCGAGCAACACGGCTCTCGCTTCGAGCCTGCCCAGATCCTGCGGGACCACGCCACCTCCGGCAAGCTGTTTCGCAGCTGAGGCCGCCACCGTTTGGATCAGTGGGCGGCAGCTAGCCTGCGGCGATGCCTGTCCTGCTCGCCCTGAGCGCCGCCGTACTCTGGGGAAGCTCGGACTTCTTGGGAGGAGTTGCCTCCCGCCGCGGCGGAAGGGTCAACGCCGTCACACTGGGCACCCAGCTCACCGGCCTGATCACTTATATCCCCGTGGCGTTTCTCATCGACGGCCGGCTAACGGTTGCCGACTCGGCGTGGGCGCTGTTCGCAGGTTGTAGCGCCGGGTTCGCGATCTACCTGCTCTACATCGGCTTCACCAAGAGCCACACCGGGGTCGTGGCGCCGATCGCCGCGATCGGGACTGCGGCGATTCCGGCACTATTCGGGCTGGCTACCGGCGAGACTCTGAGTCCCTCTCAGGCAGCAGGCGTAGTGCTCGGGCTCATCGCCATCTGGCTCGTCGGCCGCCCCAACACAAGACCAGACCCGGCCGGGCGATCCTCGGGCGCCGGGGTCATCTACGGAGTGGCAGCCGGATGTGGTTTCGCGATCATGTTCATTGCCCTCGACCAGCTAACGGCCGAAAGCGGCGGCTGGGGTGTCATACCGCTCCGCATCGGTGGCGTCATGATCATGCTGGCCGTCTCGCGATTTCGCAGACAGCCGATGGTCGCCATCCGTGATGTGTGGCTATTGATTCTGACCGCAGGATTCATCGGCAGCCTGGGCAACCTGGCGTTCATCGTGGCGACCCGCCTCGGCAACCTGTCGATCGTCGCCGTTGTGAGCAGTCTGTTCCCGGCAGCAACGGTGACCCTGGCGTATCTCTTTCTCGCCGAGCGTCTGAGCCGCATCCAGATCTCCGGCGTCGTCGCCGCCCTGACGGCCGTTGCGCTTGTGTCTGGCGGCTAGCGCGGCTTGCCACCGAGAGTGGTCACGTCTGCCGCCGCTCGGCAGCGAGGTAGACCGCAAGGAGCAGGATTGAGGACGCCGGCCGACAAAGAACGCAGAGAGTATTCAAGTCATCGCAGCCAGCAGCCGATATATCCCGCATGAAATGGCTCAGAAGGAAGAAAGACGTCGCCACGGACGAGGTCCGCGACGCGTCTGGACGCCACGAGGAGAAACTGGCGTCACGCATGAGGGCGCTGCGGTCGGCGAAGTTCGACGATCCGACACAGGTCGAAGCCCGCATTCGTCGGATGAGCTACGGCGCCAAGATCGAGCACCGTCCATCCTGGATGGCGGTCGATGAGTGGGAAGACCGCGACTCGGCTCAGGCCGGCTGACACCCGACTCGCGACGTCACCAGGCCATTAGTTCACGTATCGCCCCGGCGATTTCGGGTGGACCAACGCGGTAAGCATCTTCTAGCGGCGGACTGAACGGAATGGGGATGTCCATCCCACCGAGACGCTTCACCGGAGCATCGAGATCCGCGAATGCCTCCTCGGCGATAAACGCCGCGATCTCGGATCCCACCCCTGCCATACGATTAGCGGCATGAACAACCAGTGCCCGTCCGGTCTTCGCCACGGAGGCCAAGATCGCGCCGTCGTCCATCGGCTTGAGGCTGCGGAGGTCGACAACTTCGACCGCGACGCCCTCGTTGGACAGCTCATGCGCCGCCTGCAGCGAGTCGTGGACGGTCGAGCCGTACGTGATGATCGAGAGATCGTCACCTTCAAGTGCAGTGCGGGCAACGCCGATGGGTATCGCCTCATCGCCGTGCGGTACCGGCCCCCGTAGCGAGCGGTATAGCGGTTTCGACTCGAAGTACACGACGGGGTTGTCGTCGCGGATTGCGGCGAGAAGTAGGCCCTTGGCGTCCGCGGGTGTCGCCGGGGCGACCACCTTGAGCCCGGGTGTGTGCACGAACCATGCCTCAGGATTCTGGCTGTGGAACGGCCCCGACCGGATGCCGCCATCGCTTGGCGCTCGCAGGACCCACGGCACCGATGCACCCCATCGGTAGTGGGTGGTTGCGGCGTATTGGACGATGCTGTCAAAGGCGGTGGAGATGAAGTCGGCGAACTGGACTTCGATGACGGGCCGCAAGCCCATCAGCGCCATGCCGCTGGCAGCACCGACGAAGGCCAGCTCGGTCATCGGCATGTTCTTCACACGTCCCGGCCCGAAATGGTCGGCGGCCCGTTTGGTCACCTTGAACGCGCCACCGAAGCTACCGCCAACGTCGTTGCCAATGATGAGCACGTTGGGATCGCGCTCCATCTCGACCATCAGGCCCTCAGCAATTGCATCTAAGTAGGTCAGGTCATGGAGTTCGCTCATGGTGCGTATACCCCATCGGCCACGCCGGCCGCTCCCGGCAACGGAGCTCGTTCGGCATAGGCAATGGCCGCTTCGACTTCTTCGCGACACTCTTCGTGCAGGCGGGAGACCGTCTCGGGCGAAAGTAAGCCATCCTCGACGAGTGCCGTTTCCCACCTCACCACGGGGTCTCTTGTTTCCCACTCCTCAAGGAGCTCATCTGGCACATACTCGGCACCATCGTGAATCGCATGGCCAAGCATTCGCATCGTCTTTGCTTCGATCAAGGACGGCCCCTCGCCCTGACGCGCTCGATCGGCGGCGGCGGCCACGGCTTCGTGGACGGCAGCCACGTCGTTGCCATCGACGATCTGGCCGGGGATGCCATGGGCGGTTGCGCGAACCACAATGTCGTCGATCGCCATTTGCTCGTGGATGGGAGTCGAGTAGGCGTATTGATTGTTCTCGACGACGACGATGTATGGGGCTCGCTGAACGGCCGCCAGGTTCAGCGTCTCGTGGAATAGTCCAGTGTTCGACGAACCGTCCCCGGCGAATGTGAGCGCGACCCGCGGCTCTTGCCGATATTGAAACGCCATCGCCGCGCCGAGGGCCACCGGCATCGACTGCGGCAGGTGGCTGACGAAGCCCAGAATGTTCAGAGACAGATCCCCGAGACCGTGCAGGTTGGCGTCGCGGCCTCCGGTAACGCCGGCCTCCTTGCCAAGCTGGTTCGCCATGATCCGCTCCGCCGACAGCCCTCGAACGAGATAACAACCCAGATCACGATGCATCGGCGCCACGACGTCGTCGGCACCCATTGCATAGCCCGCACCAACCGAAATCGCCTCGTGGCCCTTGCCTGAAAAAGTGCCGCCGAGTCCGCGACCCTGCTTCCACATGGCCATCACAGCATCATCCAAGGTGCGAGTGAGGCGCATCCAATACGCCAGGTTCAGCTTGGCGGCCGGCTCGAGCATTTCACTCAAGCGAAGTCACTCCCCACTCGTCACGTGATACTGGACCCGGGCGACCCCGGCGGCGATGGGCTTCACCAACTCCTGCACAAATTCGGAATGGTCAGGATGGCCGTCGTACTCCCGGTAGCCCTCGATCGTGTCAAAATCGGCAACCAGGACGTAGTCGGCTCTACCCGGCCCGAGATTCAGGTCATCACCGTGCTCGAAGCGGCGGATCGCTTCGATCTTGTCCGGCATGGTCGACAAACCGGCCGCGAAGGCGCTGATCTGTTCACTGGTTGCTTCCGGCGTCCACGTGAATATGACGACATGTCGTATCAAACCGGCCACTCCTCACGGCAGTCGTAGGTATTGATTGCTGCCTCTCAGCAATATATAACCTCAACGAGAGGTAAGGGGGGGAATGGACATCCGCTGGAACGCGACTCGTATGGCTGAGCTGGCCGCGGGCCTCGAGCGCAAGAGTGGTGCCCTTGCCGGGTACCGCCTCGAGATCCTCGAGACCATGTCGCGGCTCGAAGTGCCCGCAATCGAAGTGCGCCACATCGCAATTGCGTCGGAGTGGGCCCGCCTCCGGGCGCTCGATGTGTCCACCCGTCGGCAGCGGCTAATCGATGCCGAAGTCGAGTTGCTCTGGCACCTGGAGGCGAGGCCGGCGCCGAACAGCTCCCGGCCCGAACTCCGCTCGCGCCCTTCGGAGGCGATCATCGCCGACCTGGACGGCGCTCTCGGCACGCTCGCCTGGATCGCCAACGGCGGCCTGGGGCGCTCGACTGCGCAGGCCGAATTCGAGGTTGCCGAACTCACCTACGAGCTGGCCCTTGCCGAACGTAACGAGTACCTGCTCGCCGAGTCACTCCCCGATCCCAACGTTGTAGCGCTGTTCTCCGACCTGATCGACTACCTCGGATACGAGATCGCCAAATCGAATCCGATCAGTTCGCCCGATTGGAAGGCCGTGGCCGAAGCAACCAACACCATCCGCACC
>Ga0224512_10003772_pt1 | contig 13185 bp, 13 predicted proteins | sample SF_May12_sed_USG_4_FD_169103 | JGI IMG/M metagenome (GOLD analysis project Ga0224512, IMG submission 169103) | Sediment microbial communities from San Francisco Bay, California, United States - SF_May12_sed_USGS_13 | ecosystem: Environmental > Aquatic > Marine > Sediment | place: USA...
GGTCCGGACTTATCCAGCGGCACCGGAAGGGAACTTTCCGGCTCAACATTACTTGCCATATCCTGAATGCCCTGGTTGACCGGATCGTCCGCTTGGAAGGCCGGGGCATCGCGTGCATTGGAGTCGCTTGCACCTTCCCGGATAGGCAACGACGTGCTCGAGCGGCTCTTTTTGTCTGCTGTGCCTGGAGATTTCTCCTCGGCGCCGGAAACATCCCCGTCCAATCCGCGAGTGTTCCAACCCGTTGTTGCCGATGGATTTTCCGAAGGCTCGAGCGTGGGCTTGCGAGGACGTGCATCGGCGATGACGGATCGAAGGAAGCTCATGGCGTTCACCCCCGCTCGGTCATGCCGGCTGACCGGTTGATCATGCCCAGGTAGAGACGGCGCCTGGCTTGCGGCAAATCCAGGATTGCCGCCTCACTCCAGTGGTAGTGGCTGGCCAGGGTATGCACCTCGTCATAGAAGTAGTGCCCGTTCATGCTGGCCAGGGCATAATGATCCAGTTCGGCGTGCTGTTCCCGCTGGCACCCCGGGCAAGTCACAAGCAGCTGGTTGCAAACGGCGGGCGATGCGTCATCCAGGGCCTCGTCAATCGCTTCGATATCCTGCTCGGTGAGGTTGTCGATGAATTCCGTGCTGGGCGGCTCGCCGTCCACCGAGCGGATGCAGCCTTGAAGAAGCCGCCGGATAGCTTTTTCTTCGGATTGTTCGCCAATGCGTTCCTGATCCGCGCCCGTCGGGACCCGGACAACAATCGCCCACTCCCTCACGCGAAGCGTCACGACCGGGAAGCCCGGTCCGGCTTCCTTCACCGGCAGATCGCATCGCCGCACCTCCACGTCGAACGGGGCATCGCAGTGGCCGCAACCGACCTTCAGCCACATCTGTTCGCCGTCGAGCATGGCAGCCAGACGCAGCATCAGATACTGGCGGTCGGCCACGCACAAATGCGCCACGCCCGCGGGATCCGCCGGCTCGTTCCCGATGCTGTCCAGGACAGAGCTGAGCACGGCTGTTACGTAGCCGGGCCGACCAAGGCCCATATCGAATTCGATCAGCGCCTGCTCTATCCTCCCGGTCAGGGGACGAAATCTGGCCTGGCGTTCAATGCATCCGTTCTTCGGCAGGCCGCCGGGGAGCATGACTTCTATGTCTAGCATAGCATTGGCTCATCATGACTCTGCGGGCTCGGCAGCCGCCTCGTCACGATCCCAACCTTCATGCTCCAGCTTGATCGTCTGGATGCCGACGGTGTTGGTGGTGCCTGCATCGAAATCCGGTAGAGCCTGATACTCCGATACCCAAGCCCGCTTGACCTGGTAGCTCATTGCCACCGCCCCCTGAAGGTTCATCGCGTTGATGACAATATCCTTGCGGAAATTGACCAGGGACATGGCGGCATCCCCGTCGATGTTGTTCACAAGATTGGCCCATTGCTCAAATACGGGATCGTGCGTCAGGCCCTGTTCCAGCGTGATGGCTTCGTATTTGGTGCCCCCCGGCAACTTGCGCACATGTGTCGGATCGCCGCCGGTGCGCCAGTCCACCGCCTCGGTGGTCTTTTTCAATGCGCCCATCTTCTTCAATCCGGCAACGGGCTGGCCGTCAATCAGCACCTGAAACTTAAACGTGCGATAGGGATCGTGGCGATGCGCATTCGCGGGAAATAATGGCGCGGCCATGTTATTTCTCCTTTATTGCTGGTTTACTTTCTGCTGAATGCGGACGATCACGAACTCGGCCGGTTTGAGCGGTGCGAAGCCGACGATAACGATGACCTGACCGGCGTCGATGTCGGTCTGGGTCATCGTGTCGCCCAATCCGCAACGAACGAAATAGGCGTCCGAGGCCTTCTCGCCCTGGAAAGCGCCGACACGGAACAGGCTGTTCATGAAACCGCCGATATTGCCGCGCAGGGCTGACCAGAGGCGATGGTCGTTGGGCTCGAACACCGCCCACTGGATACCGTTGTAAATGCTCTGCTCGATCATGATCGCTGTTCGCCGCACCGGCACATAGCGCCACTCCGGATCGGCCCTGGTTGCCAGCGTGCGGGCACCCCAGATTACGGGTCCGGGCATCGAACGCAGGCAGTTCACACCCAGGGGATTGAGTGAATCCTGCTCACCATCTTCGACTTTCCACTGAAGACCAGCCAAACCGCCAAGTCCTGTTTCTAGACCAGCAGGAGCCTTCCAGACACCACGCTTCCCATCAATCTTGGCCCACATGCCTGCAGCGAATCCACACGGAGGTACCAGAACAGTCTTGTATGCACCTGGATTATCCTCTGCATTGTAAAAAGGATTTGCGACTTTTGTCCAAGGGTAGTAGAGAACGCTATAGGTTTTATTTGGAAGTTTAAGATTGTTCACTTTAAGTTCAGTATCTAGTTCTACACCTTGCGGTGGATCAACAATTACCATTCGGCTTTTCATCTTTACGGCATGGCCGATCGCCGCATCAATCACCGGCTGACCTTCGACGTCAGCGCCCAAATCTTTCGGCCAATTCTGGCCAGGCAGGCAAATAATATTGATATCTCGGATTTTCAGAAACTTGGTAAAGACCGCCGTATAGTCGGCTGTTAATGGCTCCTTCCCATCTTCACCATCATCAAGTGTGGTTTCACCCGCACCCACAGACAGACTAAAACTGCTGACAGCGGAATCTTTTCCGGTGATCTCGACTCCTCCGTGCAGATTATTATACGCTTCACCATCCTGTTCAGTGCCGCCGCTGGCTGTTCCAAGACTCAGTGTCCCGGCTACGCCTGAATTCTCAATCACGACAGAGGAGTTTGGGGTATTTGTATCTGAAATCAGTACCAATTTGGCTTCATCTACAGAACAGGAGAGTCCAGCAACACTATTAATATGATCCACCACATTCTGCTCACTGTATGCTAGTTCTTCAAAGAGGAGAGTGACCGGATCCTTGCCATCAATTGCAATCGTCAACGTTCTTTCATCATCAGTAGTCGATGTTAAATCTATCGGAAAGGTCAAAGCGTCACTGGTGCTGATTCCCTTATAAATGAGGCCCAATTTCAGAACCCTGGCAAGACTTGAATCTTGTATAACCACCGATGATGATTCCTTGCGTGTTCCCGAAGTAAGAATCAGCTTGTTATTATCTTGTGCCACACAAGTGAAATTTTTCTGTCGGTCTGTTGTCGCACCACCACCGCTTCTGACCCCGTCTTCTATAGCTTTCGCCACAGCGGCCAGATCATTATAAGAATCGTCCGAAATGATGCGGGTGATAGCCGTATTCCCATCAATTTCAATTATCAACGTTCTGGATGCATCATCAGCCGAGCTCAAATCGAGTGGGGTCAACCCACTCAAATCACCGCTGACACTGGTGCCCAGATTTGGAGTAGCCGAAGCACCTGGAGAAATCTCACTTATTGCCGTTAGCTCAACCGCAACAAGTTCTGAAACACCATTGATCACATTCGTGATGAACTTGGGGTCACCGTTTTTTAGACTGATATTCGTGAACGTTTCATCGACAAAGAATTCAGGCGGGTCCTCATTATTCTTTCGACCAATCGAAACCGTATAAAGCGGATCATCGCCGATTGGCACTGGCTTACTGCTTATCTCGACAACAAGTCCGTTTGCCCAGCTTCCCTCATTAACAGCTGTAAAGAGCAGAGCATCTGTGTTGTTGTCTGCAGAGGGGTGATCCATAGCACCGATAGCTTTGCCGCCTCGGTCTGCAGCGGCTGCTGCCAATTCTGTCCAGCTCTTGGTAATACGAACGATATAAGCCTTGCCGCCGCCGTTCTGGAAGAAGGCTGACACGGAGAAGCCCATGGGATCGCCTTCCGCGAGCCCGGTGTCCCGGATACCGCCGTATTGATTGACGTAGTCGTCCCATTTGAGAATGAGCTCGGGCTCGCCGATCGGGCCCTTGGTTGTGTAGCCGACAAACGCCGCCGTGGAGGTTCCAACCCCCTCGATCGGCTTTGAGCCGCTGGGAATTTCTTCTACATAGACGCCTGGATGTAGATATGTTGGCATTACCGACCTCCGTTATCGAACGCTAGTAGTTCTGGAAGATTTCTTTATCCGCCATTCCATTTTGTACCGCAGCTAGACCAGTCGCCGCCGCGGCCCCCTTGCCTTGAAGGCTTAGATCGGTCGCATTCGCACCCGCATCGGAGGGTTGCGAACCGATACGCGGCGCTGGTGGTATGCTCAGTCGCTGTATCGAGAGGCGAGGCCGCTCTGCTTCCGCGATCCCTAAGCGCCTCCTCGTCGATGCTTCTTCAAAGAGGCTTCGATGATCTCGGTGATCTGGCTCAGGTCTTGCACGAATTGCCGCTCGCCGGTGGGCACGATTTCGACCGAGCCGCGCCATTCCGCGCTCGCCCCCTCGACCTCTCGCGGCTCGCGCCAGAGACGCACGATGAAGGTGTGAGTCTTTTCCTCCCGCGACATTGGCGTTCACGCGCCTCTCTGGCTTGCTGGATGGGCTATCGCGATGCTGATTTTCTGGCCCCCGATTCCCGCCTGGGCGGCTTGGTTGGCGCATTCATTTCCTCCCTGCTCGGACTGCGAAAGCTGCCAGTGAAATCAGCCGCACTACCCTTGCAAGACCCGACGACCGGGCCATTCGACGTAAAGCTGACGATTTCGCTTCTGCTCTGGATGCCAGAATTCGAATACTCCCTCTGATCAGTCTAATCAGCGAACTCACCCGGCTCTCACGATCCGCTCACAACTTTCTCACACCGGGGCGGATTGGGAACTGATCGACGGGAGTCGGCCGCTTGGCAGCCGTTGCGAATCGAAAAGCGGATCGCGATTGATGGTACTCACGGGCAATCGCGTGAATCCGCTCTACACCATAAAGACTGAGCCGATTCACCGGTTGGTGGATCGCCGAATGCGATTCCACTCAGCCCGGATCGGCTCCAGGGGGATATATCGTTGATTTCCCACCAGTCGATGGTGATCAATCTGAGAACTGGCCTCTGGCAATGGCTCTCGAATAGATGCGGCTAGTGTCCCGAATCCGAAATTCGTTCGATCGAATTTCGGATTCAAAGGGACACTAACTTTTTGAATCCAGCGTGACTCAGCTGCTGAAGTTCGACACATTTGATGTGACGAACTTCAAAACCATCACACTAGTCATCTCGTGCAGGAGATTGATCGTCCATGACTTCAACCAGGGAAACCGCTTTCCGAAGTGCGGTCTGCCCTTTCTCAAACCCTGTGACCGCGGTTTTCAGATGCCATACCGCCTGCTTAAGCGTGCCGGAATCAGCGGTAACAGAGCATGACTGCGTGGTGCTCTTGGCAGACTTAATGATTTCCGCATAGACCGCCCGGGTTTCTTCCATGGGTGGAATGCCCAACTCTGTCTCCAAGGTCTTTAGACACGTCTCATATTGCATCAACGCCTTTGGACGCTGACCGCTGTCCATGTAGAGACGCATCAATTCGCGGTGTATTTCTTCGCGCAGCGGATCTAGGTCGAGAATTTTTTGGCCGCAGTTCGCCGATTCCGAGTGCTTTCCCCGCTGTTTGCAATAACCCATAAGGTAGGCTAGGCCGTCTATGTACAGTGAGCGCATGCATTCTCGTTCGAACAGTGCCCAATCATCATAGATACCCTCGAGCAGCTCACCGGCATACAACTGAAGGGCGTCCCGCAGGATATCGATTGCCGACGCATCGACCTCGCGGATCGAATGCGAGATCACTCGGCCCACCTGCTCCTCGAAAACCGCGACGTCGAGCCAGTGATCGCTCGACCAGTTGAATTCCAGAGTATTCCCGGAACCTGCCCGCAGATAGGTTCCGCGCAGCGTACCGTGCGGCTCCAGCACCTGCCGCAGCCGCCACAGCTCCGTGTTGAGGCAGGCGCGCGCGCGGTCCTCACTGTACTCGGGCCAGAACAGGTTTGTCAGCTCTTCCCGGGTATGAGGATGACTGCGTTTGATAAGCAGAAAGCCAAGGAGGCGCTGACCGCCGCGGGGCACCTTCACATCGACCCGTGCGCCGTCGTTCAGAACCCGGAGGCCCCCAAAAAGTGCGATGCGTAATTTCCCCATGGAACGAAACCTTTAGGCAATTGCAGCGCCGCCCTTCGCAAGGCTGCCTGCAATTCGTCCGTTCGGAATTTGTTCCCCAATGAGCTCGGCCAAAAAAACGAGCCGAACAACCTCCCATTTATTAACATAGCACGCATTGTTACCCGCGTGGGGAGAAATTTCGCGGCGTAATTCGTCTAGTTCGGGGTATCTGCAGAATCTCTGGGGTCTGGCTGTTTGGTCCCGGGGTGTGGTGGTGGGGGACTGTTTCGTTATCGACCGGAAGTTGACTTTGGTTACGCCGAATATTAGGCTGCGAAAGATCGCTTTTGGCCCGCAAAAGCGTTAAAACTAACGGGGAGCAGGTCAGTGACCGCGGGCAATGTGCACTCCATTTCAATTCAGCGCCTCCACGCTGACCAGCGCGGAGAGTGAGTCGCGTGCGCCGGTGCCTTGCGGCCCGAGCGATTACCGCGACTTGGGCGACGGTTCCAGCAAGGGATCGGACAACCATTTGAGGGCTAAATGGCTTCACGCGACCTTAAAGACTTGGTGCCAAAGGTCAAAGACCAAGCGGCAAGAACTGAAAAGATTTGCAAAGAGGCAGGTATCGACCTGCTCATCTATTGTACGTTGCGCCCACTCGAAGAACAGGCGAAGCTATATCGCCAATCACGAGCACGCAAGACGATCAAGGACAAGGTCGACAGCCTGCGGGCTCGCGGCTTCGGCTTCCTTGCGGAAATTCTCGAACGGGTAGGGCCGCAATCGGGACCCCACGTTACCAACGCGGCCCCAGGGGAGTCGTTTCACAATTACGGTCTGGCCTTCGACGCGGTGCCGATGCTGGGCGGCAAGTGCTGCTGGAAATATACCGATTACAGGCCCCTTTGGGAGGGCTACGGCGAGGCCGTACGGCAGGTCGGGCTGGAATGGGCCGGTGACTGGACCACGTTCAAGGAGTATCCGCATACACAGTTCGGCGCCGGCGGCAACCCGTTGCGGCTAAATAGCCCCGACGAAGTCCGCAAGCTACTGGAAGACAACAAACTTCTTTGATCGAAAACAGGGGGGACAGTGCCATGGCATTGCCACTACTGGGATTGCTTCCGATGATCTTTTCGGCCGTCTCGTCAGTATCCGAGATATTCCACAAAGGCCGCGAGACGGTTGCGGCAATCACTGGCAAACCTTCTGAAGCATCCACGCCGGACGAACTCCAGGCCGAAGTCCAGAATCTGTCGGATGACCAGCAGGCGAAGTGGGCCGAGGCGATGCAACAGGAGCTTGCGCGTTACGAGGCGGAAACCGAACGCATCGAGATCGAGGGCGGCAGGATCGACCCTGCCACGTTGGCCAGTTACAGCCAGGCGAACGCGGACAGGATCGGTTATTTGCGTCAGACGACTAGGCCATGGGCGGTCCGCATGGCCATGTACTTCATACTGCTGCCGGTGTTTCTGGCCTTGGTCGATGTTGCCCAGGGGCTGTTTGCATACTGGTTCGTGCGACCGATAGGCGGCCTGTTCAACGTCGCCGGCATGAAGACGTTCGACGGATTCCAGTCTTTTGAGATGGTGTTCGGCGTAAGCCCGGGGGATGTCGTAACCGGCGCTGAACCGCTCAACAATACGGTCGCAGGGCTTGTATATACGAACTCGGTCGGTTGGCTCACCGGCATTGTCGTCGCCTACATGGGACTTCGCGAGGTCGGCAAGGTAATGGGTACCAGCGGCGATACGGCGCCCCGACGCGCCGCGCCGGTCTCACGCGCGGGACAGGTCTTGAGCGCCGCGGGCGCCGTTACCGATCAAATCTCACAGATCGTTGACAAGGTGCGCGAGGCGGCCCGGAAGTTCTGACATCGGCGCGGTCATAGGACCGGCTGCCGAGAAATTTATGGAGGGAATGTGCATGGTTGATACCGCAGAGGGTTCATACCGCCCGATCTGGAAGAACCGCCGCCGTGTGATCTTTGGTTCGCTGTTCTATTGTGCGGGCCAGTTGGCTTATCTGGCCGCGCTCGGGGCTGATACGCGGGTCAATGAGATGATCGTCCTTGGTTCATTCGTTCTGGCCGGCGGGGTTATCGGCTCATACGTGTTTGGTGCCGTCTGGGATGATAAGAACTACATGGAGAGCCTGAAACAATGATCTCGGCATTCTTCGGCAAAATATGGGGCTACGTCCTTGCCGCTGCGGGAATTCTTGCCGCCGTGGCTGCATTCTGGTTCAAGGCCAAGAGCGAGGGCCGGCAGGAGGAACGGGCCGAACAGACGGAGAGAATCCATGAAAAGGTGGAGAAAGCTGACAAGGTTCGCCGCGATCAGCGGACTGGTTCTCGCAAGCGGGTGTCTAAATTCGACCGCAACCGATAGCTTCTGCTTGATTGCCAAGCCGATCTCCGGTGATCCCGAAATGGACACCGAGGAAACAATGCAGCAGATCGACGCCCACAACGCCGTAGGCGTGGAACTGTGCGGATGGTGAGTTTGGCGGCCTTTCAGCCGCCCGGAGATTCCACCGTTCTGGTGCACATTCGCGCCGTGGGGCCTCTCCGTCGCGTTTCGCACATAACCAGCCTCGCTACCGGGTCCTATCCGTGCCGGTGATGAGGAGTCTGTTCCATTGCTGACACGTTTATCGAACGCGCAGCAAGATCGAGGTGACCTGGCGACTGTCCAAGTGGTCATTTCTATTGGCCTGACTCCTCGCTTGGTCCGCGAGATCTGCCCGCCTTTCATTGGCGTGATAATGCCTGCCGATATAATGCCCTGTTTAACTTATGGTCATTGTAATGTAACGTTGCAGATGGCTGCTCGCTGAAAGCTGACCAACGCCAAAACGCCTTCATGAACGCTCAACGCGTAAATCAAGCACTGGATATCCTCGATAAGGAGGAGCGGGCCAATCGTCGCGCCTACAAATTCCTGCGCGGCGCCTTCTTCGGATTTTTGGGCATTCTGGCCTGCATCCTCTTGCTGGCTATCAGTCGCGAAATCTGGCCAGAGCAGAGTGCAACTATAGAGCTGCCCCATATCTTGCTCACATTCTTCGCCCTTCTGTTCGCGATTGTGCTCTGTATCGCCTTCCTCTGGGAACTGTTGCTCATCTGGAGAAACTGGAGATTCGAGCGCAGATACGGTGCATTTGATCCGGCCGGACGGTTCCAAGACACCGTGATCCCTGTAACATGGTTGGGAAGACTTCGCTGGTTTGCCATAGCGGTTCTCGTGGCGCCTACCGGGGCGCTGCTCCTATGGTTTGCAATCATGATCGGTGGCGTGGCCCTCGAGTATGGTGAAGATGATCTGCTGGTCGAATTCATCTTGGGGACGATAGGGTTGGCTCTAATCGCCTTCGCGTTCACGAGCCGACGTCGGGCGTTGCTGGGAAAACTCGAAGACGTGGATAGGCTGCGACGCGTTCTATCTGATGTGGCCAGGCAATCCGAAACCGTTCCGATTCACGTTTCCGCCGAGAATCTCAATGAGGTCGCCAAAATCGAGAAGGCGCAGATCGAACGCGATCGATTCGGAGCGATCGCATCCGGCATGCGGGAAGAAGGCTCGAGCGACTTTTCGCTTCTGAGGAGCCGCAGAATGCTGGCCGACGCCGGTCGTCTGAACGCGCAGGCCAGAATTGGCATTGAGGAGCAGGCAGAGATGCTCCGGCACGTTCAGAAACCATCGGAGGCGATCTGGGACGAATCCTTGAAAAACTGGCGTTTGCGGGTGCCGGACACTGACGTTGAAATTGCCTACGTCATCGATGATGAAAACCGGACCATTACACTCGTTTCGGTGAATTCGGGAAAACGTGAGCCGGCTCTTGATTTGCGGAACGGTGGAACCAATGGATGAATCGGCGGAGTGCGCGGGCTTTGCGACCAAATTCTCGAAGAAGGCGCTCGCCCTGTTGAGAACCCTTCCTTCGAATCTGCAACAGGCTTTGGTTGATGTGATCGCAGCGCTTGTTGAGGACCCCGACAAGTACCCCCATCGAAACCGCGCCATTTCCCGCGATGGCAAGGTGCTCGTGTACACACATCCCGAGCCGCCGCTCGAGGTGACCTATGAGCTCGATCTCGACCGGCGAATCATCTACTTCCTGCATTTCGCCGCACCCGTGCTCGAGATCACGAAGCGTTTGTTTGTCTCATACAGCCACCAGGACAAGGACTGGCTGAACGAATTGCGGAAGTGGCTGAAGACGCTAGAAAAAAGTGATGAGGTCAAGATCTGGGACGATCGCGAGATCGAGGCGGGGACCAAGTGGAGGGATGAAATCACGAGATCGCTCCAGTCTGCCGAAGTAGCGGTCTTGCTGGTCAGCCAGAATTTTCTCGCGTCCGATTTCATTCTCGAGCACGAGATGCCGCCTTTGCTCGAAGCCGCCGAGCGCCGAGGGCTCAAGATTCTCTGGATTGCTGTCAGACGCAGCGCCGTTGCCGACAGCCCCCTCAAGCAATATCAGGCGCTCAACGACCCTTCGAGACCCTTGGAGAGCCTCGGACAGGACGAGTTAGACGAGGCATTCCATCAAATTTACATGCAAATCAAACAGGAGTTGGCTGCCGGCCAGGACGTGCACTGACGGTTTATCGCGCACACCTTGATTCAGATCATTGCTACCTTTGATAGTTTTCAATGAACATTCACTCCAGAACGGCTCCGAACGCGAGTTTGTGCCGGTTGACGCCGATGGCTGGCGGCCCGGCTTTGTGGTTCGCCGGACGTTGGGTGGTCCGGGAACGGTACCATCAAATCGACACGCCGGCAGACTTCGCCATCGGCGGTGGCGGCGTCGGAGTTCGTCAAAAGTGAGTTCGCTTCGACCTGTGCGTTGAACTCTTCGCAACTCAGGGCACGAGGTTTATCAGATGCACCGGAAACCCATACATGCCCGTTGGCGAGGCAGTCTCGGCGGACTTGGGACGCGAGTTTCGCTGCGGCACACGCGTACCTTGAGTTTCCGTAGGGAAATGGAGTGATCGATGAGCGGCTCCATGTCAGCCACCACCGAGGTGTTATTGTCTGCTATGCAAATGGTTGTCGCCATGCAGCGGGCCGGGCTCAGCGACGAAGAGATCGAAGTAAGGCTTCGGGAAGTCAACATGAGCAAGGAGGGGATAGCCGGGCTGTGGGAAAGTTTGCCAACTTACCTGAAGAAGACGGGTGGGCGTATGGCGGGCCCACCGAAGGTCTTCCTGAGCCACAGTCATGTCGACCGCAAGACGGCTGCTTATATACAGAAGATACTGGAGAAGAATGGTGTAAGGACGTTTCTGGATCAACACCAGGTCGTTGCCGGTCAGGAATTGAAGGAACGATTGGATCTGGGTCTGGTCTGGTGTGACAAGCTGATCCTGTTTTGGTCGACGCATGCCAGCGACTCTGAATTCGTTCAATGGGAGTTGAAACGCACCCAACGGCTCATGAAGGATATCGTGCCGTATGTCCTCGATGGAACTCCGCTGCCGTGGCAACTGGAGGGGCTGGTTTTTGTCGATCGCTCCGATCAGGAACATGGCCACGCCGAGCTCCTGCGTGCGGTTCTGGGTCGCGAATGGAAGCCGCAAGATCGAGCCGCGCTGTTTCCTGGGCACTGGCACGCGGAATGCAATGTGCTTGGATTCGGCGAGGCTGAATACGAGCTCGAACTCAGAGCCAACGGGCAGATCGTCGGAAATGGGGGCGTCAAACCGGGATTCATGGGTGGTTTTGCAGCGCAGGATCCGGTTCTCGCCCAGGCGCTCAGTATGCGGTTTCCGATCACCGGTACGTGGTCGTATGACGACCGCGAAGAGATCCTCAAACTGGACACCACCAGCACGTTCATGAACCAGAGCAATCACGAGGTTGTGACGATTCACACCACGGGTCAGGAAGCGGGCTGGCTTGTCGGACAAAGTCTCAGCGGTATGCCTTGGCGACTGCAAAGAGTGCGTTGACCGGAGCGCGGAACGCGCGGCTCAAGGTACTCGAATGCCTGACATTTACGCACAGGGTCCGCATGTCCGAGAACAAATTAGCGGTGAATCGCGGCTTGGACCGCCGCCGCATCTTCAAGCGTAGCTGCACTGCCGTCCTCGTCGAGTGGCGCCGATTGGGGGCCTGAAGGCCTTTGGTTCTCCGAAGCTCTTGGACAGGTTCGCTTTGAACTCACGGCAACTGCCGTACCACTCGGATCTACCCTTGCGCGAAGAGCGGGAACAGGGGCATCCTTGAAAGGCGGGGCCACGGACGGAGCGGCAGGGCTGCGACATCCGGATCGCATCTGACGGCCGGGTGCGGGCGATCGCGCCGGCGACCGTGACTCCGCTCCCGGTCGCGCCGCGGCCGCGCGCCGAAGGGGGGCCATGAGCGACATCTTCATCAGCTATGCCAATGAAGACCGCCCCTGGGCGGAGATGCTTGCGCAGGCCCTCCGGCGGAAGGGCTGGTCCACGTTTTGGGACCGAACCATCCCCTTCGGCATGACCTGGCGTCAGGTCATCGGCAGGGAGCTCGCCGATGCACGCTGCGTCATGGTTCTCTGGTCTCATACCTCTATCGAATCGATCTGGGTGCAGGAGGAGGCCGACGACGGCCAGAGGCGCGCAGTCCTGATCCCTGTCCTGATCGAGGGCGTGCTGCCGCCGATCGGGTTTCGCAGCATTCAGGCCGCCGATCTCTCGGACTGGGATGGCGCCACCGAAACATCCGTCTTTCAGAGGCTCGTGTCCGACATCGCACGGCTGATCGGCCCGCCCCCGGAAGAAGCCAGGGAGGAAGAGCGCAAGCGCGCCGCAGCTGAACGGGAGGCCGAGCAAGCGGCGCAGCGACAGGCGGCCGAAGCGGCCGAACGCCAGCGCAAGGCCGAGGAGGAGCGAAAGGAGGCCGAGGCAAGTCGCAAGGCCGAGGAAGAACGCAAGCGGGTCGAGGCCGACGAAAAACGGAAAGCCGCTGAAGAGAAGCGCAAGGCCGACGAAGAGAAGCGTAAACGCGCCGAGGTGGACGCCAAGCGCAAGGCAGAGGAGGAAGCCAAGCGTAAGGCGGAGGACACGCGATTGGCGGAACGGATTGACGCCGAGCGCAAGGCCGAGGAAGGGGAGCCCAAGCAAACCGAAGCCCGGATGAGCGATGAGCG
>Ga0224512_10003773_pt1 | contig 13181 bp, 10 predicted proteins | sample SF_May12_sed_USG_4_FD_169103 | JGI IMG/M metagenome (GOLD analysis project Ga0224512, IMG submission 169103) | Sediment microbial communities from San Francisco Bay, California, United States - SF_May12_sed_USGS_13 | ecosystem: Environmental > Aquatic > Marine > Sediment | place: USA...
TGGCCGAGGGCTACACAACGGACCTGCTCACGGATCGGGCACTCGACTTCATCGGTCGACAACCGGCCGAGGATCCCTGGCTCGTCTATTTGAGCCACAAGGCGGTCCATCCGGACATCAGCCAACGAGATGACGGTTCGGTGGACCCGAATTCCTCGCTGGGGTATGTGCCCGCCGAGCGTCACCGGGGCCGGTACGACGATGCGGTGTTTCCGAGACGGCCCAATGCGGCCCCCGCAGGGGAGGACCTGACCGGAAAGCCGGCCATCCGACGGGCACTGGCGATCCGGGCGAGTCCCGACATCACGGCTCAGTTCGGGAGCATCCTGGATCCGGGCACCAGCGAAGAAACGATCCGGCGCAGGGCCGAGATGCTGCTCGGTGTCGACGAGAGCCTGGGCCGGATCCTCGACGCCCTCGAGGCGGCGGGCGAGCTGGACGAGACCCTCATCGTCTTCTCCAGCGACAACGGGTTCTTCTTCGGCGAGCACGGCCTGAGCCTGGAACGGCGCCTCCCATACGAGGAGTCCATCCGCAACCCACTCCTGATTCGGTATCCACCCCTCGTGCAGGCGGGGATCCGTCCGGAGGGCCTCGCCCTGTCCGTCGACCTCGCCCCGACGGTACTGGAGGCGGCAGGGGTTCCGATCCCCGCTTCGGTCCAGGGACGGTCCCTCGTTCCCCTCCTGTCCAACGCCACGCCGGGCGACTGGCGCTCGTCGATCCTCGTCGAGTTCTATACGTACGAGAGCCCCATGCCGTGGCTGATGGACATGGACTACAGAATGGTCCGCACCGATCGGTACAAATACATCCACTGGACCCACCATCCCGATCTGGACGAGCTCTACGATCTCCAGGACGATCCCTTCGAGCAACGCAACCTCGCAGCCGACCCCGGCGTCCAAGAACTGCGGGGCGAGCTGAGGACGGAACTGGGGCGGCTGACCCTCCGGGCCATGGGATTGAATGGCCTGCCTGAGGGCGCCGGCGACCTTGATCCGGAACCACCGTCCCGCTAACTGATTCAACGAAGACTCTGGGAGCTCCCCGACCCTGCCGCGCCAGGAAGAGGCGGCCCGCGTCCCGTCGGGAAGCCCCCAAACCGATCAAGGGATGCGTACCAGGAGGAATGGGATGAGGAGATCGGTCGGCACCACGCTGGCAGCCGTCGCCATCGGGACCCTCTGGGGGAACCCTCTGACGGCCCAGCAGTTCGGGGCCTATGCGGCCACCGGCGAGGGAGAGCTTCTGATCGCCGAGCCCGTCAGGCCCAACGAGCCGGCGTCCATCTACGTGTACCGCATGGAAGGTGGCGAGTGGGTAGAGTCGGGGCGGCTGGCGGCTCCGGAACATGGGGGCAGCGACTACTTCGGCCGGTTCATCGCCTCAGACGCCCAATCCCTGATCGTGGGGGGCACCACCTTCGAAGGGAGCACAGGCGGCGCCTGGACCTACACCCGCGACGGCGAGGACTGGACCTACTCCGGCTTTCTTAGGCCCGCCGATGTCGAGACCAGCGATTCCTTCGGCCGGTTCGCTGCCCTTCACGGGGATCAGCTGTTCGTTTCGGCTCTGGGCCACAACGAGAGTAGAGGCGCGATCTGGGTGTTTCGCCGTGGCGCCGATGGCTCCTGGACGGAGGAAGCCAAGCTGACTCCCGGCGATTCCATTGATCCCCAGGAGTTCTTCGGTTGGTCCATCGACTTCGACGGACAGCGCTTGATCACCGGCGCGATTCAGGCCAGTCAGCAGCATCAGAACCGTGGCGCGGCCTACATCTTCCGCCAGGACGGCCCGGGCCAGTGGACGCGGGAGGCACGCCTCTCCCTGGAGGACGCCCAACCCGGTGACACCTACGGCTCCGCCGTGGCCTGGATGGACGGAAAGGCCCTGGTAAGTGTGCCCGGCCGAAATGGAGGCACCGGCGAAGTGAGGGTCTACGCCCTGAACGGCGATGAATGGACCGAGGAGGTGGTGTTGGGCGCCTACGACCCCGCACCGGGAAACGCCTTCGGAAGCGCGCTGACGACGTCCGACCAGGAAGTCTGGGTGGGTGCCCCCGGCGCCGACGCCTCAGGCCGCGTATACAAGTTGGCCTACGATGAAGCGGCGGGCGGCTTTGCAGGCGTCACCAAGCTGTCGGGCCTCGAGGGCGATGTGGGCGACGGTTTCGGCGGGTTCATCACAGTCGGCGACGACCTGGCCGTCGTCGGAGCGCCGGGAGACGATTTCGGCCTCGGCTCGGCCATCGTGATGGCCAGGAACGGCTCCGGTTGGGAGCCCGTGCAGAAGCTCTACGGAGAGGATCCCACGTCTCTCGGGCCCATGGTGGCCGGCGAAGTCACGTGCGAAGGAGGGACGGCGGACCAGTTCGAATGCGACCGGGTGGACATCCTCTCCTTCCTGCCGGTCACCGACATCGGTGGAGGCCGCGGCGCCCAGACGAACGACGTGTGGGGCTGGACCGATCCCGAGGGCGGCCGGGAGTACGCCATCGTTGGCCGGACCGACGGCACCGCCTTCATCGACGTGACCGACCCTTCGAATCCGCGCTACCTGGGCAACCTGCCCAAGACCGAGGGTTCCCAGGGGAATGCCTGGCGGGACATCAAGGTCTACGACAACCACGCGTACGTGGTGGCCGACGGCGCCGGGAATCACGGAATGCAGGTCTTCGATCTCACGCGGCTACGGAACGTCGGAGATGAACCCGTCACCTTCGACGAGGACGCCCACTACGACGAAATCGCGTCGGCCCACAACATCGTCATCAACGAGGAAACGGGGTTCGCCTACGCCGTCGGCGCCAACAGCGGGGGCCAGACCTGCGGCGGCGGACTGCACATCATCGACATCCGCGAGCCCAAGAACCCGACGTTCAACGGCTGCTTCTCCGACACCACGACGGGCAACGCGGGCACGGGCTACTCCCACGACGCCATGTGCACCGTGTACAACGGCCCGGACACCGAGTACCAGGGCAAGGAAGTCTGCTTCGGGAGCAACGAAAACGCTCTCTCGATCGCCGATCTCAGCGACAAGGCAAATCCGGTCCAGATCTCCTCGGCTACCTATCCCAACGTGGCCTACGCCCACCAGGGTTGGATATCCGAGGACCACCGGTACTTCTTCATGAACGACGAAGGCGATGAGTCGGCCTCCGTGCAGGCCGGGCGGCCCATGGAGGGCACCCGAACCCTGGTCTGGGACATCGAGGACCTGGACGATCCCCTCATGGTGCTCGAGCACTTCGGGGAGACCTTCACCATCGACCACAACCTGTACGTCAGGGACAACCTGATGTACCAGTCGAACTACGTGAGCGGGCTCCGGGTCCTGGATGTGAGCGACCCCCTGAACCCGAGGGAAGTCGGGTACCTGGACACCGTGCCCTGGAGTGAAGAGGTGGAGTTCGACGGCTCCTGGAGCAACTACCCCTTCTTCCCCAGTGGCACGATCGTGGTGTCGAGCGGACAGGAGGGCGTCTTCTTCGTGCGCTACAATCCCATCGAGCTCATCCCGTAGACCGGGAGGGGTGAAGGACAGGGCGGCCGTCGGCAACACCTGCTGCCGGCCGCTTCTTCAGGACGGCAGGTCGGACCCGGTATCGGTCTCGTCCCGGGGTCCGCGCTGGAGCGACGCTCGGTCGTCCACGTCCCGGTGGATGGCGTCGGTGCCAACCAGTACCTCGATCACCTGCTCCGCGAACCGGTCGAGGAGGCTCTTGGCCCCACGGTCTCCGGTGAGGGTCTGGATGAAAGGGAAACAGACGGCGGGCCACAGGACCGGATTCCCCCGCCGCCCCCCGTGGACCGGCACACAGATGGAGCCCGGGCCGTGGTGTTCGAAGGCCGCGACCAGCATTCGCACCACGTCCTCTCCGACCCAGGGCATGTCCGCCAACATCACCACCGCCGCGGAGCAGTGCCCCAGGGCTCCTACGCCTCTCCCCAGCGAGGTGGCCATGCCGTCCGACGCCTCGGGGTTGTGGAGCAGCTCGAGGCTCAGTCCGTCCAGCGCCGCGGCCACATGCTCATGCTGGTGCCCGGTCACAACGACAACGGGGGCGGCGCCGCCCCCCAGGAGCGCCTCCGCCGCCCGACGGACCATGGGGACGCCGTCTATGGGCACCAGAAGCTTGTTCAGGCCGACCATGCGGGTGGAGCTCCCAGCCGCTAGCAGCAGGCCGCCCACAGGAGCGCGAACACCCCCCTCCGCGTCGGCCGCCCCCTTCACCGGGACAGGGGCCGGGCGCCGGGATTCCTGAGAACGTCTACGATCTCCGCCAGGATCGCGACGGCAATCTCTTCAGGAGTACGAGCGCCGATATCCAGCCCGATGGGTCCGCGAATTCGTTTCAATCGGGCCTCTTCGACACCCTGGGAAGCGAGACGGGCAAGGCGCTGCGTCTGGGTCTTCCGGCCGCCAAGGGCCCCGATATAGAAGGCGGGGCTGTCCAAGGCCGCTTTCAAGACGGGATCGTCGATCTTGGGGTCGTGGGTCAACGCGACGACCGCCGTCCGGCTGTGGAGCTCCAGATCCTCGAGGGCGTCTTCGGGCCAGGCGGTCACGAGTCGGACTCCAGGGAAGCGTTCCTCGGTTGCGAATGCTCCTCTGGGATCGACCACCGTCACCTCGAAGCCTGCTCGCTCAGCCATGGGTGCAAAGGCCTGCGTGATATGGACTGCGCCGATGACCAGGGCATGGGGAGGAGGGTTGTAGGGCCGCAGGAACACGCCGCTCTCCAGCGTTTCCGACCGGTCCGCACGGAGGGCTCGGCCGATCTGTGCGCCACCCCAGGCCGGTTCCTCGCTCTCGGCTTCGAGGAGGGCTCGTGCTCCGTCCTCGAAGCGCGTGGCGAGGACGACGGGCCGTCCCTCCTGCTGAGCCTCGACGAGGGCCTGGAGCAGATCCCGGGTTCTGGGGTCCACTGTCTCCACGCGCACAGAGATACTGCCACCGCAGGCGAGGCCGACCTCCCAGGCCATCTCATTGGTGACACCGAACTCGAGCATGCGGGTTCCGCCGGCGTCCATGACGTCCAGGGCGGCCTGAACGACCGCCCCCTCCACGCACCCGCCGGACACGGACCCGACAAAGGAACCGTCATCGGAGATGGCCATGTGGCTCCCGGCCTGACGCGGCGCGGATCCCCAGGTCCGGGTTACGGTGGCGAGGGCGGCACGGCGTCCGTGGTCGAGCCAGGAAACGGCCTGCAACAATACGGGGTCGGCGTTCGTCGGATTCTCCTGGATACAGGGACGGTGAGCGTCATCAACCTACGCCCGCCCATACCCGACGCAATCGGGCCTCGAGTGGTGCAGGTCCGACCGAGGCGCCATCCTACTGGGTATGTCGCTGCCCACAGATGAACTTCATGAAGCCGTCATCCAGGACCATGTCCGAAGGCCCCGGAACCACGGCCTGCTGACGGATCCGACCCACAGCGGGGCCGCCCACAATCCCTTCTGTGGCGACACGGTGAGGATCTCTCTGGCGGTGCGACTCGGAAGAATCGAGCGGATCGGCTTCGAGGGGCGGGGCTGCTCGATCTCACAGGCCGCCGCGTCCATGCTCTCGGAGCTCGCGCTGGGCAAGACCGTCGACGACGTCCAGAAGCTGACCGACCGCCTCGGATCTGCGCTCCGATCCTCCGAGGGGACCATGTCGCCCGATCTGGGAGACCTTCGGGCCCTGTCGGGAGTCCGGCGCTTCCCGAATCGGATTCGCTGCGCAATGCTGGCCTGCGAGGCCGTCAGGGAGGCCGGGAAGGACGCGTAGTCCGTTCCCGGGCCGACCCGGGGGTTCGTCCCGGCCTGCCTGGCACGGCCCCCCCACGGAGCCATCCGCCCCGCGACGCTGTCCCGGACACTTGCCACTCGATGTTACCAACGGTAACATTTTACCATGAAACCGGTCCGCTATCACCACGGAGATCTGCAGAACGCGCTGGTCGGGGAGGCGCTGGACCTGGCACGGCTGGGGGGCGAGCGGGCCGTGACGGTCCGGGCCGCCGCTCGGGGGGCAGGCGTCAGTCACGCCGCTGCGTACCGCCATTTCCGCAGCAGGCGTGCGCTTCTCGCCTCCGTGGCGACGGAGGGCATGAACCGCCTGGCCGCTGTGCTCGAAGAGGCAACTCACGGCGATCCTCCTCTACAGCGCTTCCGGTCCTTGGTGGCGGCGTATCTCTCCTGGGCATTCTCGAACCCCGGCGTATTTCACCTGGCCTTCTCCCAGGAACTGTGGGACAAGGAGACCCTCCCCCGATTGAGAGAGGCATCGGATCGCGCGTCCCGTCCCGTGCTCGACGCGGCGGCCGACCACCTCGGCCCTTCGGCGGCGGAGGGAGAGGCTCGCCGATTGGCTGTGGCGGCGTGGGCACTGGCCCACGGGTTCGCGGTCCTGGCCCTGAATCGGCAGCTGACCCAGGGCGAGCTGAGTGTGGCGGGCCAGGTGCCCGCCCTCGTGGATCTCGCGGGCGATGCGGTGTGCGTCCTCGCCGGCGGATGGCCAGGGGGGTCGTAGGGCGATGCAGCGGCTGCGGCGTGTCCTGAAGGGACTCATCCTGTTGCTGCTCTTCACGACCGTCGCGATCGTCGCGGCGTTCGGTTGGGGCCGTCATACCACACCGCCCATTGAGGACTCAGCCGGAAACCCTCTGCCGGGGAGCGTCGCGTCTTTGGAGCCCGTGGTGATTGGTGGCACCGAGCAGTGGGTCCTCTTGCGCGGCCACGACGTGGCCAATCCGGTGATTCTCTTCCTCCACGGCGGGCCTGGAATGCCGGCCATGTATCTGGCTCACGACTTCCAGCGGGGCCTTGAACGGGATTTCGTCATCGTCCACTGGGACCGGCGGGGAGCGGGGAAATCCTACGAGGCTGGAGCCGATTCGACCGTTCTGACGATGAGTCGGACGCTGGAAGAGACGGCGGAGCTCACCGAATGGTTGAGAAACCGATTCGGCAAGGAGCGGATCTACCTTGTCGGGCATTCATGGGGCTCGAAGCTCGGGATGCTCGCGGTACGTGAGAGGCCGGATCTGTATGCCGCCTTCGTGGGAACGGGGCAGATGGCCGCGGACCTGGACCGGGTGAGGGAGTACCGCAGGTCGCCTCTGCTCGAGGCAGCGCGTTCTGCCGGCGACCAGGAACTGGTGGGCCGACTGGAATCGGGGGAACCCTCGACCGAGGACGACCTTCTTCGTCACGGCGTCGAGTTGCGGGGAGCCCGGAGCTTCTGGCCGATCCTGTGGACCGGCTTGCGGGCTCCCGAGTACGGGCTGATAGACGCCCTCAACGTAGGGCGTGGCGCCTCTCGTGTGGCTCGCCTCATGAAGGATGACGTGCTATCCGGCCCCCTCGATCGAGAGGTCAAAGCGGTCTCCGTCCCCGTCTTCTTCCTTCTTGGCCGTCATGACCTGAACACGCCCTCCGAGCAGGCCGCCGACTATCTGTCCGAACTCGACGCCCCACTGAAGGAGCTCGTATGGTTCGACGAGTCCGCCCACTTCCCATTCTGGACGGAGAGCGAACGGTTCCATCGAGAGATGCGGACCATTGCACGCGTGACGTCCGACTATTGGAGCAGCCAGGGACCTTCGGACTCGGACCGGTGACCACCCGAGTGCGCCCAATCCCTCGGCGGCTCCGGTTCCAGAGTTCGGGAGTCCGAGACGCATCCTGCAGGACGGCGCTGCAGCCATCGACCAGGGCCCCGAATCGAATGACCTCCCGCGCTTTCAGCGGTCCAGCCAACAGCGTAACGCAAGCGGCCGCACCGAGTAGGCCCGTACTCTGGTTCATGGGTTGCTCACACTCGCGATGCATCGCCGGATCGCCCGGGCGGTGATCGCCGCGCGGTACTGCGCCAACTTCCGTCCGTCTTCGACCGTCCGCTCCAGCGGAGCCAGGTGGGCAGTAGAGGTCGGTGGAGTGATCCGAAGATCGACCGGATTTGCGTATTGAAAGAGGGACGCTCCCGCTTGTTGGGCCGCCACTGAAGGCGCATCTTGATCCGGTTCGCCCTTCCCCCCCCACGGATCAGAGGCGACGAACATCCATGGAGCCACTCAAGAGGCTCGCCCGGGAGATGCACCGCCGAAGTATTTGGCAGGTGCTCAGCGTCTATGCCGTCGGAGGGTGGATTGCCTTTTCCGTCGTCCAAACGCTGACCGAAGGGCTCGGCCTTCCGGACTGGTTCCCGCCGTTCGCGATGGTGCTGCTCATCATCGGACTCCCCATCGTTCTAGCGACGGCCATCGTGCAGGAGGGTCTGGCCCCGCCGGAGCCTCCGCTACCTGGCACGACCCATTCCGGCGACGGTTTGGACGCCACGGCCGCCATATGGGACAAGCTCTTCACCTGGAAGAACGCTATCGGGGGCGGCGTTCTGGCGTTCGCGCTTTGGGGAGTCATCGCTGCTGCGTGGATTCTCTTCGGCTCCGGGACGTCTTCGGCCAGCGGTGCGCGGACCAATCCCGATCGGACGACCATCGCCGTGCTCCCGTTCACGAGCGTGCGTACCGATGAAGACAGCGAGTCCTTCCGCGTCGGGCTCCACGATGAGCTCCTGACCCAGCTCTTCAAGGTCGGCGATCTGCGGGTGACGTCGCGGACGTCGGTGCTCGAATACGAAGGCACCGTGAAGAAGCTCGGAGAGATCGGCCGGGAGCTGGGGGTCGCCGTGCTCGTGGAAGGGGGCGTGCAACGGGAAGGTCAAACCGTTCAGATCAACGTCCAGCTCATCGACGTTGCAACGGACGAGCACCTCTGGGCGGAGTCCTACACCCGGAATCTGGCGGAGGCCAACATCATCCGTATGCAGGGCGAGGTGGTGCGCGACATCGCCCGGACCCTGCGGGCGGTCCTTTCTCCCGCCGAGGAGACCAGCCTTGACGCAGTGCCCACAGAGAATCCGGAGGCTTACGTCTTCTACCTGCGTGGCCGAGCCCGGGAGGTGCTCCGTGACGCCGAAGGACTGCTCGACGCCGAAGAGATGCTGCTTCGTGCGGTGGAGCTCGATCCGACGTTTGCGCTCGCGTACGCTCGCTTGGGGACGGTGCACAATTCCATCAACTGGTACGGAGTGGACCGGAGCGATGAGCGGCTCGCAAAGAGCCTGGCATCGATCGAGAAAGCGTTCGCGCTGCGGCCGGATCTTCCCGAAGCCCACGTCGCTCTGGCCCGCTACTACTATCAGGGTCGGCTGGATTACGAAGGCGCGTTGCGAGAGTTGGACCTCGCCGAGGCCGGCGGCGCGGTAGACGCCGAGCTCTTCACGGTGCGGGGGGCCATCGAGCGGCGCAGGGGGAGATTGGATCAAGCGATCGTCGCGTGGACCCGCGCGCTCGAAACGGATCCCCGCAATCCCGGCCTCTTGTGGGACTTCGCCAATACGCTCACCGCACTCCGACGGTACGAAGAGGCGGAGCGCTACTACGACCGGGCCCTCGATATCGCGCCCGGCGATTGGACCCAGTACCGACGGAAGGCCTGGAATTCCTTGGCATGGAAGGGCGATCTCGACGAAGCCCGCCGAATCCTCGAGGCGGGCGAGCGCTCTACGGATTCCCCGGACGTCAGCGAACAGACCTGGAGTTGGTACGAGTTCGAACTGCTGGCGCGCAACCCGGCGGCGGCGCTCGCTCAGGCATTGCGAGTGGGACCGGCGTGGATTCCCATCCAGTTCCGGGTTGTTTACGGTTCTGGGATGGTGGGTGAGGCGTATTTCCGAATGGGCGAGAACGGGCTCGCCGAGGAACACTTCAACGTTGCCAGGACCGTGCTCGAGGATCGCCTGACGGAAAGTCCGGGTGATCCCTTCGTGCATCAGGCACTGTCCTGGATCCACGTTCGCCTCGGCGGCGACGACGAGGCGATTCGCCTGGCCGAACGGGCCACCGAACTGCTCCCGGTCTCGACGGATGCGTGGCGGGGCACCGACCTACTTAGAGACCTCGCGGCCGTGTACGCCGTATCGAACCGCCCCCAACAGGCCATCGACCTGCTGGAACAGCTGCTCGCAATGCCGTCGCGGGCCGTGTCAAGAGAGATCCTGCGCATCGATCCCGTTTGGGACCCGCTGCGGGAGGAACCCGGATTTGCAGCCCTGGTGAGCGAGCGCTAGGTGGATCCGGGCGCCGGCCTCACCACCGGATAGCCAGTTTGGCCGGGCCTGGACAGAGCGCTCTTGGAGAGAGTCGCGGAGATCGACCGAAGCCGCGACGCCCGCCGGTTTCAGGCAAAGTTCGATCGCGAGCTCCAAATGGTTCGCGGACGAACGAGCGCTCTGGGACTTCCATTGTTCGTGCGTGCCGAATACGGTGAACGAATTCGTGGGTTCGTCGCTGCTTTTTGCCGAGCTGTCGAGACCATCGTGCGGGAATATCCTCGGGGGACGCGGAGCTGCCGGCCCACTGGATGGCGCTGGATTGCCGAGCTCGCGCTCGTAGAGACCATCATGGCGCCCGAGTGCGTGGCACTCCTTCGCGAGGAAGGAGGGAACCGCCTGGAGTTGGCGGGTTCGGACGCGCCTTTTCGCCTCGAGGGAGCCGACGTCACTGCCTTGGCGCGACAGCCCTCCGGGACGGACGGGCCCGGAACCCGAAAGGGCTCCGGCGGCCTTCGGTCCTCACCCGCCACAAGAGCCCTCCGACCACGGCCGCGCCGACAAGCGCCAACAGGTGGTCCGGGCTCGTGAAGAGATGGAGGACCCCTTCCCAGAACCCTGCCGACCCGGAGTCGAGCTGATGGGCCGCAAGGCCCGCGGGCCAGAGGAGGATGGAGGCGAGGCCCACCAGGCCTCGGGACATGGTCTTCATTTCCGTGCTCCTTTCGCGTCTCGTTCGTCCGACCCGCCCGGCAGTGAACCCCGGCCCGGCTTCGGTCAACAGATCCGAGGCAACTGAGCCCCGGGCAGCAAGTCTACGATCCTCGTTCCCCCAAGGCCCGTCCGGGCGACAACCATCCCCGGGTGCTGATCCACCGCGCGTCCGATGACCCGTGCTTCCCTCCCCAGTGGATGGCCCTTCAGGGCGGCCAGAGCCTGGTCGACCGCCGAGGCGGCGACGAAGGCGACCAGGATGCCTTCGTTGGCCACATAGAGAGGGTCGAGTCCCAGCATCTCGCAGGCGCCCCGTACCGGCGCCGGCACCGCCCTCTCGATGCCGTCGAGCTCCACGCCAATGCCCGAAGCCTCCGCGATCTCGTTCAGGGCGCTGGCCACGCCTCCCCGCGTTGGATCTCGGAGCACGTGGACATCCTCTCCACACGACGCCCGGAGGCGCTCCACCAGCGGATGGAGACAGGCCGTGTCGCTCTCCGTCTCCACTTCGAATGCAATATCCCCACGGGTCGCCAGAATGGTCACGCCGTGGCAACCGATGGGACCGCTGACCAGAACCACGTCGCCCGCCCTCGCCGACTGGGGTGACGGGGTGAAGCTGTCCGTGATGAGACCCAGTCCCGTCGTATTGATGTAGAGACCGTCGGCCTTTCCGCGCTCGACGACTTTGGTATCGCCCGCCACCAGATCCACACCCGCCTGGCGCGCGGCATCGGCCATGGCGTCCAGGATCCGGTCCAGTAGATCAAGGGGAAGGCCCTCTTCCAGGATGAACCCGGCAGACAGAGCCATGGGTCGGGCCCCCATCATGGCTACGTCGTTCAGGGTGCCGTGGACGGCCAGCGTGCCGATGTTGCCCCCAGGGAACTCGAGGGGACGAACCACGAACGTGTCCGTAGACATGGCGAGGCGCGACGACCCCGTTGCAGGGAGAAGGGCCCCGTCGCCCAGGAGATCGAGGGCGGGATTGGAGAAACGCGGCAGGAAGCGGTCCCGCAGCAGCTGGCGACTCAGCTTGCCGCCAGATCCGTGGCCCAACTGAACCCGTTCCACATCCTGCACCGGGATCGGGCAGGCCGGTCCGACGGCCAATCGCTCACCGCTCATGGTGCCCTCGCGGCGGCGACGTCTGCGGCACGGGGATCGGGCCCCGGAAACCGCTTGAAGTTGTAGTAGGCCGCACAGGCCCCTTCCGAGGACACCATGGGGGCCCCGAGGGGCCGCTCCGGGATGCAGGCCGTCCCGAAGGCCTCGCACTCGTTCGGCTTGATCCGTCCTCTAAGCACGTCTCCGGCGCGGCAGTCGGAAGGCTCGGCGGCCGTGATGCCTCCGAGAGCGAACTTTCGCTCCGCGTCGTGGGCAAGGAAGGGCTCGCGAAGACCCAGGCCGGAGCGGGGAATCGTCCCGATGCCCCGCCAAGGACGATCGACGAGATGGAAGACGCGGGAGATCAGATTCTGCGCCGGAAGGTTGCCCTCCCGGGTCACCGAGCGAACGTACTGATTCTCCACCTCGTGGCGGCCACCCTCCAATTGGCGAACCGCCATGAGGATCCCCTCGAGGATGTCGAGGGGCTCGAACCCGGTGACGACGATGGGAACCCGGTATTTCTCGGCCAGGGGCAGGTACTCGGTCCAGCCCATGACCGTGCACACGTGACCGGCAGCAAGAAAAGCCTGGACCCTGTTGTCGGGGGATTCGAGAATCGCGACCATGGCCGGAGGGACGGTCACGTGAGATACCAGAACGCTGAAGTTGTCGATGCCCAGCTCCTTCGCCCGCCATACGGCCATGGCATTGGCCGGCGCGGTGGTCTCGAAGCCCACGGCGAAGAACACCACCTCGCGCTCGGGGTTGTTCCGGGCCAATTCCAGGGCGTCGAGGGGAGAGTAGACGACTCGAACCTCTCCTCCACGGGCGCGAATCTGCTGGAGATCGCACTCGCTACCGGGAACCCTCAGCATGTCCCCGAAGGAGGTGAAGATCACATCGGGCCGACTCGCGAGATGAAGGGCCCTGTCGATTTGTTCGAGAGGTGTGACACAGACCGGGCATCCGGGCCCATGGATCATCTCGACGGAGCCGGAGAGAGCTTCCCCGATGCCTTGCCGCACGATGGTGTGGGTCTGGCCGCCACAGACCTCCATCATCACCCAGGGCTTCGTGGATTCATGTCTGATCCGGGCGACCAGGCTACGGGCCAGCTCCGAATCGCGGTACTCGTCCAGGTATTTCATGCCGGCCTCTCCTCCAGAGGACCGAGGCCCGTTTCTGCCACTTCCCTCATCCAATCCAATTCGTCCAGCTCACTCATCTCCCTGAGGGCTTTGTAGGTC
>Ga0224512_10003774_pt1 | contig 13180 bp, 16 predicted proteins | sample SF_May12_sed_USG_4_FD_169103 | JGI IMG/M metagenome (GOLD analysis project Ga0224512, IMG submission 169103) | Sediment microbial communities from San Francisco Bay, California, United States - SF_May12_sed_USGS_13 | ecosystem: Environmental > Aquatic > Marine > Sediment | place: USA...
TTGCCGTTCTGCACCGTTCCTCCTGGAGGCGAAGACACCAGTTTGATGCCGCCGATCAGGGCGGTGGACAGACGGGACGGAGGGAATGTAGGGAGGTCGAGGCGGCGCGTACAGGGGTGTCCCGCGGGGCTAGAAGTACTCCTCGAGCGCTTCGATGACCTGCGCCTGCGCCTCGGCCAGCCGGGCATCCAGCACGGCACCCGCCGCCTTGACGTGGCCGCCACCACCCAGCGTCCGGGCTGCTGCCGCCACGTCAGTGTCGCCGGAAGTGCGCAGCGAAACTTTCGTCCGGCCGTCGGACAACTCGCGCAGCAGCACGGCGACCTCGATTCCTGCTAGACGTCGTGCGTATTCGATGATCCCTTCGACATCGTCCCGCGTAGCTCCCGTCTCGGTCATGTCCGCGGCGGAGAGGCTGATCCAGGCTACAGGCAACCGTTCGTGCGTACTGATACCGGCGAGCGCTCGCTGCAGGAGGGAGAGACGCGCACGGGTGTAGCCGCCGTAGAGCCGGTGGTACATGTCCTCGGGATCGACACCCAGGCTCACCAGGTGTGCCGCGATCAAGTGAACACGGCTTGTAGTGTTGCCGTATCGGAACGAGCCCGTGTCCGTGACGATCGCCGCGTACAGGGCGCGCGCCTCCGCAAGGGTGGGCATGTCACCCGCACCGAGAATCAGATCATAGATCAGCTCTCCCACGGCCGCCGCCGTCGCGTCGCGTACGGAGGGCTCCCCGAGAGACTGCGCCACCGGTGGATGATGGTCGATTGTCAGCACGCGGTGGGACTCGATGAGTGGCATGATCTGGCCGAGACGGGACGGTTCGGCCGTGTCGAGCACCAGGACCAGGTCCGCCTCCCGGATCGCCTCCTTGCCCTGCTCGTCGGCGTGCGTCCATGCGGGTATCCCGTCGAGCAGGAATCGATACCCCGTCGGCAGCGGTGTCGGATTGACTACGGTCACCTCCCGGCCCGATCGGCGTAACCATCCACCCATCGCACCCTCGCTGCCGGCTCCATCTCCGTCGGCGTGGACGTGCGTCGTCATCACGACGTTCTGCGCGGAGGCCAGCTCGGCCCGAATGCGTTTCAGGCCTGCGGCGCGCTCAGCCGGCGGCGGAGTCACAGGATGATCAGGAGCGTTCATTTTCGTAGCTTTGCCCAGGTCGATGCCAGGTGCACCAGGGGGCTGGAGGCCCGTCCCTGGATTCGGCCGCCGCGGAGCGAGGCGAGGAAGGAAGGCGGATCCGTGAACGGCGGCATCACGACCCTCGAACGCCCGATTTCGCGCAGTGTATGTGCATCGCTTCCGGCACCGATCGGAAGACCATGCCGCCGGGCCCACGTTGCCGCCCGGGCATTCCGATCGCCATCGTGAATACGCGCGTTGAAAGCCTCCACGACATCCACGCAATCTACCAGACCGTCGAGAAACGGCTCGTCAGTTCCCCGGCGACCATCGAACGGATGCGGGACATAGACGAGACCCTGCTGATCGTGTATGGCCTCTGCCACTTCTCGAAAAGTGCCGCCCGGCGGAATCCGGCGCTCGAGCCACAAGCCGATCAAGTCCAGGCCCTCAGACGTCCGAACCTCCTCACCCACGATCACCAACTCCGGGTCCAGTTCCTTCGCCTCCAGGGCTCCGTCGATTTCGTCGTGGTCGGTCACGGCAATCCGATCCAGACCGCACTCCCGAGCCTGTCGGACTACGTCTGCCGGAGAGCTGAGACAGTCGTGTGAGGCCGACGTATGCGTGTGCAGATCGACAGACCAGAAACTGGTGAGGGGGGGCGCGGCCGAGAGTTCCTCCCAGATGGCGCGCGCCTTGGCGTGAAGGTCCGCGAGGTCGCCGTCGTTCCACAACACGCAGGTGGCCCCGCGCCGCTTTCGTTCGCCCGACCATTGCGCGGCGTTGATCGCGTCGAACATCTCGCCCGATAACCCGCGTTCCGCGGTCACCCGGCGGCGGCGCAGATCGAGAGGCGCATCGACGACGATCAGGACGTCGAAATCGGACTCGACGGCTTTCTCGAACAGAAGCGGGACTTCCACCACGACCACATCGGCGCCCTGCCGTTCAGCGTCGGCAAGCCGCGCCGCACGCAACCGATCCACCTCGGGATGGACGATGCTCTCCAGAGCCTCGCGGGCCTCGGGGTCCGTGAACACGATCGTCCGCAGGGCCGCGCGGTCAATTCGGCCGTCCGGCGCAACAACCGTGCTGCCGAACAAGCGGATCACGGCAGCTTCACCGGCGGTCCCCGCATCGATCGCCTCGCGCGCCAGAGCATCTGCATCGATCCGATGGGCGCCCCAACCTTCGAACAGCCGCGCCACGGAGGTCTTTCCCGCTCCGATCGTCCCGGTGAGGCCGAGGCGTATCACGCGACGTCCCCCGGTTCTGCGGTGGACGTCTCGAGCAAAGCGCGCCGCGGCTCGTCGGCAACTCCGGCCAGAACGCAGAATCGCTCGAACAACTGATCAATCATGTCGTCGACCATGTCGTTCGACAGCCCGGTGACGGGGATCCTGCCGCCCGCCATCTGACCATGCCCGCCGGCCGTGCCGCGCGCACCCACCACGGCTCTGACCCGCTCGCCGGCGTTGGCTTCCGGATGATCCGCTCGCACCGAGATCAGCACGTCATCGAGATGTCGACCCATGGCGACGACCCACTCCACACCCTGGACGCGAAGAATGAAATCGGCCAGCTGGGCGACCAGGTCCGGATAGGCCAGGCCGCCGATCGGAACGCATACGATGCCCGCGCGCTGCCAGGCGCGTTCCAGGCCATCATGCAGTGCTTGAAACAATCCACGCGGCACGCGCGCGTGCCGAATGAGTGACAGGGCGGCCGGATCCGTCCGCGGATACAAGTAGACGCTGGCGGAAATGTCGGCCTCCGAGGTTTTCCGGCCCAGATCCTGGGTCTCCGACTGGATGGCGTAGAACAAGCCGGTAGCCAGCCGCTGATCAGGTTCGACACCCCCGGCGTGGAGCAACTCCACGATCATCGTCGAGCATGCCCCGTATTCTTCACGGACGTCGTGGTAGCCTGCGCGGACCCGAACCTCCCGGTGCGGATGGTGATCGATCACCACGGCCATGGGCGCTCCCTCGGGGACGGCACTGTTGCCTGCTCCCGGTTGTGCATCCACCAGGGCCAACGCATCGCCCGGAAGAAACTCGAATCCCTCGATTCGTTCGAAATCGACGCCCATCGCATCCATCAGCGAGCGGTTTTCCGCCCGTCCGATGATCCCGCCGAACGTCGCAATGACAGGGATTCCCAGGTGTGCGACGATGAGAGCGCGCAGCCCGGCCGCCGACGCCACCGCATCCGGGTCCGGGTTGTCGTGCGTCAGGATTACGACCCGACGGGCGCCCGACAACGCCTCGACGAGGGAGGCCAATCGAACGGCATCGTCGTCATCCCGGCCGTTCGCACGTGTTTGAAGCTCGGTCATCAGTCTGAGCAGTCGCCATGCGGGTAAGGGTGGCGGCAATTCGGACAGTGTCCGCCCTTGCATCCCAGCTTCCGCCGCGGCACGGAGACTCCGCAATGCAGGCAGGCCTCGGTCGGCCCGTACGGAGGGGACGGGAAGGTGGCCGGCTCTCCCGCGAGTCTACCGGGCGAAGGACTGACGCTCACGCGTAACCACCGGACACAAGGAAGGGGTTGGACTCGGCCTCTCGCGCGACCGTCGTGACAGGCCCGTGACCCGGGTACAGAACAGTAGCACCCGCCAGGGTCAGGATCTGTTGTCGGATGGATGCCAGAAGGGTGCGCATGTCACCGCCGGCGAGGTCGGTACGTCCAATAGACCCTGCGAACACACAGTCGCCGACGAATGCGACGCCGGGTCCCACGAGTACGACGCCGCCGGGGGAGTGTCCGGGCGCGTGCCGAACCGACAACTCGATTCCTTCAAACTCCAGCACCTGACCGTCAGATAGCTCCTTGTCGGGCGGGGGCGGCTGCTCCACATGCATGCCGAACATCCGCCCCTGGTTGGCGGCCGCGTCGTAGAGGAATCGGTCGGCGGGATGCAGATAGACCGGGGCGCCGGTGACACGGCCGACGGCAGCTACAGCGCCGATGTGATCCAGGTGGGCATGGGTCAGGAGGATTGCTGAGACACGGCCCGGCCAATCCGCCAGCCTGGCGAGGATCCGCTCGGGATCTGCGCCCGGATCGACGATTACACCGCTCGATGCTTCGTCGGCACGGACGAGATAGCAGTTCGACTCGAACGGGCCCAGGGCGAGGGTTTCCACGCGCAGGGACGGCACGGCGTTGCCGGGCGATTCGATCGGCACAGGCCGGATCAGACTGAGAACGAGGTGCCGCAGCCGCAGGAACCCGTGGCATTCGGGTTCTCGAACGTGAACCCCGACCCCTTGAAGCTGCTGTGGTAACCGATGTGAACGCCGGCCAGGTACTGGGCGCTGAACGCGTCGATCAGCAGACGGATTCCCTGCGTTTCGACTACGAAGTCATCGGCTTCGGCAGCGTCTTCCTCGACTTCGAGTCCGTACTCGAAACCGGAGCATCCTCCTGGAAGGACGCTCACGCGAAGCGCAGCGGACGTCGCGTCGAGCCCCTCCGTCTCAAAGAACTTGCGGACCTCGACGGCCGCTTCGGCCGTCATTTCGATCCCGACACTCGGCGCGTCGGCGACTTCCTGATTCGTGCTCATCCGAAGAATCTACTCCTCTCCACCGTGGGCCAGCCAGCGCTCGGCCTCGAGCGCAGCCATGCAACCGGTGCCCGCGGCCGTTACCGCCTGCCGGTAGAAATCATCCATGACGTCGCCGGCGGCGAACACCCCTGGCACCGATGTCACGGTTCGCCACGGAACCGGTGTAGCTATGTACCCGTTCGGCTTCAACTCGATCGCATTGCCGAGGAAGCCCGTGTTTGGCACGTGTCCGATCGCAACGAACATGCCGTCGACGGCAATTTCCCGCTGTTCACCCGTATTCACGTCTTCGACACGGATGCGCTCGATCACATCGTCGCCGATGACCTCCCGAACCACCGTGTTCCAGACCAATTTGACTTTCGGATTCGCTAACAGGCGCTCCTGCATGATCTTGGAGGCACGGAGTTCGTCTCGCCGGTGGATCACGAGAACCTCAGAGGCGAACTTCGTCATGTACAGGGCATCTTCCATCGCGCTGTCTCCCCCCCCGACTACCGCGATCACCTTGCCCCTGAAATGGGGAAGAGCCCCGTCGCACACCGCGCAGGCGGAGACTCCACCGCCCGACTGTGCGAGCCGCTCCTCACCCGGAACTCCCAACCACCGGGCGTTGGCTCCCGTGGCGATGATGACTGTGTCGGCGGTCAGTTCGGTGCCGTCACCAGCCGTCAGTCGCAGCGGACGTCCTGAGAAATCGACGCTGTCGACATTATCGGTGACGACGCGCGTATCGAACCGCAACGCCTGGTCGCGAAAGTCGGCCATCATCGCGGGCCCCGAGACGCCGGCCGGGAATCCCGGGTAGTTCTCGACCTCGGTTGTAAACATCAGCTGCCCACCCGGTACCATCGTCGCGCTGAACGAGCCCTCGTAAACGAGCGGCTCGAGTTGCGCCCGGGCCGCGTAAATGGCGGCTGTCCAAGCCGCAGGACCGGATCCGATGATGACCAGTCTTTCATGTCGTGCTTCGTCCATATTCCCTTCGTCCGCTCGTGTCATGTCCGGTCGCCGCGCCCGCAGCGCTCCGCCGTTGCTTCCATCCACTCCATCGGTACGCGCTCGGTCCCGGGCTCCATCCCGCCGGCTCCAGGTCCGTGCCAATCCGAGCCCCCCGTCATGAGAAGGTCAAGGCGATACGCAATCGCCCGGAGTTCATCGCGACGCGACCCGTGGTTCTTCGGGTGCATGACCTCGATTCCGTCCAGTCCGTTCGCCGCCCAGGCAACGATCTGCTCGTCTGTGTACGAACGCCCCGGATGCGCCAGGACCACAACACCTCCTGCCTCGTGCACGCAGTCGAATACGGTTGAAGGCGCAACCTCACGCTTCTCCACGTATGCTGGCCCGCCATCGGCCAGGTACTGCTGAAACACGGAATTCACTGTGGGCATCAGGCCGGTCGCCACGATCGCACGCGCGACATGTGCACGGGTCGGCACCCCGCCCGCCGCTTCCTTCTCGACTGCCTCGAGAGCCAGCGGAACACCGAGGGCGTTGAAGCGCCGCACGATCGCGCGTGCGCGGTCCTGACGATCTTCACAGATCTCGCTGAGCAGCCTATCCAGCTTCGGGCTGCCCTCCGTAACGCCGTACGCCAGCAGGTGCACGGACTGGACATCTTCCGTGGCTGAAATCTCGACGCCCGGAAGCCAAGCAAGACCCAGCATTCGCGCCTCTGCCTCCGCCGCGGCAACACCGGCCAGCGTGTCGTGGTCGGTAAGCGAAACGCCCGCGGCTCCCCGTTGTGCCACTTCCCTAACGATCCGCGCAGGGTCTAAAGTTCCGTCCGACGCGTTGGAATGGAGATGGAGGTCGACGAAACTCAAGGTGAGGACGTGTTCATCGAACCGGATCGATCGAACAGCGATCGCAGCGTCTCCTCGGATAGCGCGGCGACATCGGCGTCGGTCTTCAGGTCGTCGCCGGCTTCGACGACCCGGTACGGGCGCTGGCCGTTGGTCGCGCAGAAGAACACCAGGCAGCGACGACCGGCCGTGTCGTCCAGCACGGGCCGCCAGACGTCGCCGTCAGCCTTGATTCCGTTTGGCATGTCTATGATCTCTCCAGGGGGATCGGCTCGACGTAAATGTCGGCCGCGAGGTCGGATTCGAGGTCGTGTTCCACTCCATCAATGCGTATGCGACAATCGCCCGCCTCGTCGACCGTCAGCAGTTCCATACTCGTGTCGAGCGACAGCCCCATCGCGCTGAGCCGCCGCAATCGATCACCGTCGTGATCAGCGACCTGCCGGACGATGACCGTGGTACCAGGGGCGACCTGTGTCAGCGGTTCGAAGTCAAACCGCACGATCGACCCGTCGCGTGCCGGAATCGGAGAGCCGTGAGGGTCGGTTTCCGGATCACCCATGGCGTGGGCCATGCGGTCAACGAGGTCGTCCGACGCGGCGTGTTCGAGACGCTCGGCTTCCGGATGCACACCGTCCCACGAGTAGCCGAGGCGTTCGATCAGGTACGTCTCGATGATCCTGTGCCGCCGGATGATCCTCAGGGCCGCTTTCCGACCCGCCGCTGACAGTCGGACCCCGTGGTAGGGCACGTGACGCACGAGATCCTGCTCCGCCAGACTCTTGACCATGTTCGTGACGGAGGCAGCCGATCGGCCGAGGCGATCGGCCAGATCACTCGTGGCAGCCGGCGCAGACACGTCTTCCAGCTTGTAGATGGCCTTCAGATAGTCTTCGACGGCCCTGCTGTGCGTCTCCGGAGCGGTCATCGCTACCCGGTGAATTCCATGGACTCTGTGAGCCCCGCGAGATACGCGGCGATAAGATCCGCCGACTGGTCAACGTCGCTGACGCTGACGAGCTGATTCGGGCTGTGCATATAGCGGTTAGCGACACTGACCAGTCCGACCGCGACGCCGTCACGCGACATTCGAACCGCATCGGCGTCAGTACCGGTCAGCGCAGGCACCGCCTGGATTTGTATGTCGATTCCCTCCGCCCGAGCCGCCTCAACCAAACCCGCATGAACGGTCCTGTTGATTGCTGCCCCGCGGGCCAGAACCGGACCTTTCCCCACTCGAACATCTCCATGCTCTTTCTTGTCTATGGTCGGGTGATCCGTCGCATGGGTGACGTCGACCACGATTCCGGCGCGGGGTTCCAGGCCGAATGCCCCGGTCCGTGCGCCGCCGCCTGCCACATAGCCGATTTCCTCCTGAACTGTCGCCACCGCGACCACGTGCACCGAGCAGCCTCGCGCGGCGGCCCGCCGCAGCGCCTCGAGAACGACGACCGCACCGACGCGGTTGTCGATTGAGCGCGCGGCAACAAAATCATCGCCGAGTTCGAGCGTATCAGAGCGGATCACGGCCACGTCTCCGATGTCGACCCGCGCAGACGCCTCGTCGGCAGACCCAGCGCCAATATCGACCCACAGATCCTTCAACTGCACCGCCTTTTCCTTGTCGTCGCCCTTGATCATGTGCACGGCCCGGCGACCCACCACTCCCGATACGAGACCGCCGGAGGCAAGTATATTCACCCGCTGGCCCACGAGTACCTGGGGGTCCCACCCCCCGACTCCGACGACCCACAGGAATCCATCATCGTCGATGTGGTTGACCATCAGGCCGATCTCGTCCGCATGGCCGGCCAGCATGACCGTGAACGAGGCTGCCGGGTTGATTTCGGCGAAACTGTTCCCGTGCACGTCAGCCCAGGTGCGCGCGGCGAAATCATCCGCCGCGGCACGCCAGACGGCCGTGGCCTCCGCTTCGTAGCCAGATGGGCCCGGCGCATCGAGCATGCGTACTAGAAGTTCGCGCGTATCGCTATCCATCCTGACTCCAATTGTAGGCCCTCAAGCTGTCAACATTGTCGTACAACAGGAACGTAGGGAAACAAAGCCTAGCATACGCCGAAAGGCGTGGCAACGCGTTATTCCAGGGTCTCCCGATCCAGCAATTCCCTGATCTGTCGGGTGAGCTTCGAAGGGGCCTCGCGCGGTTCGTGAGACGCGGCCAGCCGATCGAGAAACAGGCGCTGGAAGTTGAAGTACGGGTAGCATTCACGGCATACGGCCAGGTGCCTCGCGACTTCTTCGTGTGTCGCGTTTTCCAGCTCTCCATCCAGGAAGTCGAACAGCAGCTCAAGGGCCCTTTCGCAGTTCATCGAAGGAACCCCATTTCCACGGCATACTCGTACAGGCGCCCCTGGAGCCGCTTCCGTGCTCGGAACAGCCGTGATTTCACTGTGCCCACGGGAATATCGAGAAGGTCGGCTATCTCCTGATAGGCCAGGCCCTCCAGGTCTGACAGGACGATCGGGATGCGGAAGTCGTCAGGCAACTCTTCGATGGCCGCGATCACCTCGGTGTCGATGATCCGCTCGAATATGCGGCCTTCCGGATCCGCCTCGTACATCGCATCCGACGGCGGCCGTTCGGCGATTTCTTCGAACTCCACCGCCGCGGGCCGGCTCTTCAAGCGGCGGAATTCGTTGATGAACGTGTTCCGGAGAATCGTCATCAGCCACGCCCGACAGTTGGTGCCGGTCTCGAATCGGTCCCAACTCCTATATGCCTTGAGAATCGTATCTTGCACGAGGTCCTCAGCCCGAGGTTCGTCGCCGCCGGTGAGACGGAGGGCAAGGCCGAACAACGCGTCGAGATGCGGTAGCGCCTCGCTCTCGAACTCTGTTCGTATCGACTCTCGGTGGGTCATGCGTGCAAGTATGCCGGTCGTCTGGCGGTCAGACAATCACGTTCGGGCAGAACCCCGAACATCTGAGCGGCCGACTGAGTGAACACACTCGCCCGGCTGCGCGTCCACCCAACCGCCGCGCAGTGCCGGTCAGAAGTTCAGGATCCGGTCGGGAAACGCCACGCGAGGTCCACCCGGCGCGGGGCAATGTCCACCGCCGACGGATACGCCGCCACCGCCGCTGCCCGCGCGGCTGAGCGCAGCCAGGACGGAGATGGGACGATCGTCCATCGGCCTCAGCGGCCGCGGGTTCGCGGACGAATCCGCCATGAAGTCGGTGATGTTGGCATAGGACGCCACCGGATTCTCCGGCTTAGCCGCTTGCTCGATCTTCTGCAGCGCCGCGAGCGGATTCGGGATGGCGGCACTGATCGCGGCGCGGACCGAAGCAAAGGCTGGTGCGGGAATCTTCGCCGGTGCCGCTTCCGAACTCCCGCTCAGACCCGTCGTCGCTTCGGGCTCACGAAGCTTCACCACTTCCACCGGGGCGTCCCGTACGATTGGATCCATCAATGCGACCAGCCTCACGCCGCGGTCCGCTTCCGAGCGGCCCTCGATAGCTAGACGGCCGAAAGCGAGCACGGCAACGTGCACTGCGACGGACACTACGATCCCGCTCGCTACGGCAAGTCGGTAGGTACGGTCACGATGTGTTCTCGCGAGCATCTGCTCTCTCTGTCTCTCGGATCGGTGCAAACCGGCCGCGCGGCCTATCCTGACAACCCGCCCGGGCGGAGGGAGTTCCCGGAGCTTCCATGCGTCAGGGACCGTGCGTAACTTCCAGTATGTGCGGAAGATTCACGCTCGTGACGCCGGCCTCCGAGTGGGCTGCGCTGTTTCATGTCGAACCGCTCGACGTCGACCCGCGATACAACATCGCGCCGACCACGGACATCGTTGCGGTGCGGCACACTACGCAGCGGGGGGCGCGAGAATCGGCGCTCCTGCGCTGGGGCCTCATCCCGGCATGGACGGACACGCCGGACTCTTTTCCGCTGCTGATCAACGCTCGGTCGGAGACGATCGCCTCCAAGCCTTCCTTCGGGGATGCCTTCCGGCAGCGACGCTGCGTCGCCGTCGCAGACGGATTCTACGAGTGGCAGGCCGATGGAGGCCGGAAACGACCCTTCTGGATTCACCTGCCCGATGGCAGCCCTTTCGGGATTGCGGCCGTCTGGGACCGCTGGAGCGGAGGTGGGTCCGGGCCTGTGCTCGAAAGTTGCGCCCTCGTGACCACGCGTGCGAGCGAGGATCTCGAAGACGTTCACGATCGGATGCCGGTTATCCTGGACCCTGGCCAGGTCGATAAGTGGCTGGATTCAGCGACCGGTCTGGACGAACTCGAAGCTCTGATGCTCCCGGGCCGGGCGGGTCGCCTCACGCGGCGGGAGGTTTCGTCCCGGGTCAACAGCGTTCGGTACGACGACGAGGACTGCCTGGCACCCGTATCCGTTCAGTCCGACTTGTTCGGCTGAGTTCGGACCGCCGACGCCGCTCTCCCGCCCCCGCGGAATCCCCGTTTGGATTGATCGTTCTACTCGCTTTCCCTGCTTTGCCCCGGATACTCCCTTGGCCGCCCCCGGGGGGTTGACAGATGGCCCGCGGTTTGATTGATTGGTTTATCAAACCATGGCCACCGATACGAAAGACCGGATACTGGAGGCCGCCGCCCGGCTGTTCGCCGAGCATGGCTACCACGCCACGGGGGTAGCGGGCATTCTCCGCGCCGCCGGGGTGAAGAGCGGAAGCCTGTATCACTTCTTCTCGAGCAAGGAAGACCTGTTGGTCGCTGTGATGCAGCGTCATCTCGATCTGCTGCGCCCCCAGATACTCGACCGGGCCGAGGCGGAGAGCGTAACGGAAGATCCCCTCGAACACGTGTTCTCGCTGCTCGGCATATACCGGCGGAGTCTGCTCGTCTCAGGATGCAGGCTCGGCTGTCCCGTCGGCAGCCTCGCCCTCGAGGTCGGGAACAATACGCCGAGGGCCCGCGCGCTGATCGAACGCTATTTTTCGGTGTGGGTCGCTCAGGTTCGAGACTGGTTGAATGCCGCGGGCCCGAGGCTTCCGGAGGGGCTCGATCGCGGCGCGGTGGCCCGGCAGATCCTCGCCGTCGTGGAAGGGGGGATCATCCAGGCACGCGCAGCCGAATCGCTCGAACCATACGACGCGTGCGTGGCGCAACTCAGATCCTCCTTCGAGCTCCTCCTCGCCAGGCGGCGATACGAGCAGGAGGAACCGCGCGATACGCTGATGGGAGAACCGAGTCCCACGAAACGGACAGGCCGTGAGGTCGGAGGCCAATTCGAGTGGCGGGCCTGGTGATGAACGGGTCCCGGACCGTGTCAGCCGACGATGAGGAGAGGATCCGCGACATGGTTCGCCGCGTGGTTCTGCGCACGGCCGGCATGATCGAACCCGCCACGCCTGCATCCCGGCGGCGCCTCGTCACGGAAGACGATCTGGTGGGTCTTACGGCCGGGGAGACGTTCACCGTTCCCGAAGGCGCCCTCGTATCACCGCTGGCCCAGCAGACGGCAAGCGAGCGAAGCATCCGTCTTGTGAAGACCTCGGATCCGGATCCTCCAGGCTCTCGGCATCCGACGTCCCCTGCCGGCCGTACGGCTTCTTCAGCGCAGTCCGGCGCAAAGATCGTGGCCCTGGGAGCCGATCACGGCGGTTACGAGCTGAAGGAAATGTTGAAGGCGTATGTGGCGAACCTCGGCTACGCCGTTGCCGACTGCGGCACCGATAGCGGTGAATCCGTCGACTATCCCGACTACGCGTTCGCCGCCGCTCGCCTCGTTGCGCAGGGAGAGGCATGGCGAGCCATCCTGGTGGACGGGGCGGGCATCGGTTCGTGCATGGCCGCCAACAAGATCCCTGGCATCCGCGCAGCCATGTGTTATGACGAGGCGACGGCGGTGAACAGCAGGGAACACAATCACGCCAACGTGTTGACGCTTGGTGCGGGCCTGATTGGAGCGCAGCTGGCGCGGCAGATCGTGAAGACGTGGCTCGCGACTTCTTCCGGGAGCGGCCGCCATGAGCGGCGGGTGAAGAAGATCATGGACATCGAGCAGAGGTATCTCCGCACATGAGGTATGACGAGGCGGCACTCGAGCGCATTATCGAGCAGATCACGCACGAGGTGCTTGTCATGGTCGGCGAAGGAGAGATCCCAGGACCCGGACCTGCGGCGGCGGAGACGGGAAACATGCTGTCGGCACAGAATTATGTCGATCGCGTGCAGCCGGTGGTCCGGGCGGGTGCGGACCGAATCGCCAGCACGCTCGGCGTTGCCCCCACGGACGGCAGCCTCAGCCATATGATAGACCACACGCTTCTCAAACCCGACGCCACGCAGGCGCAGGTAGCTCAGTTGTGCTACGAGGCCAAGAAGTGCGACTTCGCCTCGGTGTGCGTGAACCCGTCGCATGTGAAGCTGTGCGCCGACCTGCTCAAGGAGTCGGAGGTGCGCGTATGCACCGTAGTGGGCTTTCCGCTCGGTGCCACCTCGACGGAAACCAAAGCCTTCGAGGCGCAGAAGGCGATTCGCGACGGGGCCTCTGAGGTCGACATGGTAATCAACGTCGGCGCGCTCAAGTCGCGGGACTACGAACTCGTGCAGCGTGACATCGCATCGGTTGCGCGAGTCTGCCACGCCGGGGGCGCCATCCTCAAGGTCATCATTGAGGCCGTCCTGCTCAGCGACGAGGAGAAGGTCGCGGCCTGCCTGATCGT
>Ga0224512_10003776_pt1 | contig 13176 bp, 8 predicted proteins | sample SF_May12_sed_USG_4_FD_169103 | JGI IMG/M metagenome (GOLD analysis project Ga0224512, IMG submission 169103) | Sediment microbial communities from San Francisco Bay, California, United States - SF_May12_sed_USGS_13 | ecosystem: Environmental > Aquatic > Marine > Sediment | place: USA: California...
GTCGCAGTGCCACCTTGATATTGCGCGTACCCAATTCGATCGAATCATCAAGGTTGCGATACTCACGCCTGTCCCACACCTTCGTCGCGCGGCGGTTTCGCGAACCCTGCTGGCCGATGCGCACTCCCTCAGGGTTGTAGCCATAAGCTCCGAATGGTGAAGTACCAGCGGTGCCGATCCACTTGCTGCCGCCCTCGTGGCGCTCATCCTGCTCATCAAGTCGCTCTTGCAGCGCCTTCATCAGCGCCTCAAAACCACCGAGCGCCTCGATCTTCGCGCGCTCTTCATCTGATAACAGAAGTTCGGCCTGCTTCTTTAGCCAGTCTTCAGGAATTTCTTCCATCAGATCGACGAGCGAGTCATCCACACCCTTGAAGTACGCTGCAAATATGCGGTCGAATCGATCGAGTTTTGATTCGTCTTTTACGAGGCAGGTTCGTGACAGGAAATAAAAATCATCGACACTTTGCCCTGCTACGCCCTTCTTCATCGCCTCAAGCAAGGTGAGTAACTCGGTGATCGATGGTTTCAAACCACCTTCACGCAATACGAAAAAAAATGGGATCAGCATGTCGGGCTAAGGTTGGTTGGAACCTGCCCTTCTATCGAGAAAAACGAGTTGCTCGAACAAATGCACATCCTGCTCGTTTTTGAGTAGCGCCCCGTAAAGCGGAGGAATCGATTTACGCGAATCCTTGGCGTTCAGGAGTTCAGGTGCTACATCTTCAGCAAGCAACAACTTGATCCAATCCAGAAGCTCTGATGTCGACGGCTTCTTCTTCAGGCCCGGCACGTCGCGCACTTTGTAAAACGCGTTTAGCGCCTCGCTCAACAGGTTTCTTTTCAGATTCGGGAAATGAACGTCGACGATCCGGGACATCGTTTTCTTGTCCGGAAACTTGATGTAATGGAAGAAACAGCGCCGCAAGAACGCGTCCGGCAATTCCTTCTCGTTATTACTCGTAATGACAATGATCGGCCGATGGGCTGCTTTCACTAACTGTTTGGTTTCATACACGTAGAACTCCATACGGTCGAGTTCCTGCAACAAGTCGTTTGGAAATTCGATATCAGCTTTGTCGACTTCGTCGATGAGCAGCACCGGCTGCTCCTCCGACTGAAAAGCCTCCCATACTTTGCCACGCACGATGTAATTCGAAATGTCATGCACGCGGTCATCGCCGAGCTGTGAATCACGTAAGCGCGCTACGGCATCGTATTCGTACAAACCCTGCTGTGCCTTTGTCGTCGACTTGATGTGCCACTCAAACAGCGGCTTGCCGAGCGACTCGGCGACCTCGATCGCCAGTTGTGTCTTCCCGGTTCCGGGCTCACCTTTGATCAGAATCGGGCGTTCCAGCGTAACCGCTGCATTGACCGCCATCATCAGGTCATCTGTCGCAACGTAATTGCTGGTTCCGGTGAATTTAGAATCTGCCATTGTGCTGCCTGGTTAATTGAGTCACCAAGGCAGTTTACCGGAAAACGACAACTAAGCCTTGGCCTGTCGTGCTGCCTGAGCCGTATCTACTGACTGGGTTGCAGAACCAACCTGTACTCCGCCTCGCCTGGCAGGAACGGACTCGCGCGACCCTTGACCCAATCCTCATGTCCGTGACGGTAAAAGTCCGACAATGGGTGGCCACTTTGCCCTGTAGGCATGTGCATAACACCATTCGCTTCGTCCCCTGGCGACACGGAAAAGCGTTCCGATGCGCCAAATGTCGGACCTTGTGCCTTGGGCATGTCCACATCTCCGCTAAGCGGATCGGCCGACATATCCAGGAAGCTCGACAACATTGGCATAGCAGGGCTCAAGGGATGGGTGATCCGTGCGGTATTGAGTTCACCCCAGCTGCGCTCGGCTAAGGGACCATCGAAATTTTCCTCAAAATAACGAATATTTTCGCGCACTGATTCGACCATCAACGCCTGCCAGCTGTCATAGGCTGCTGGCAGAAGATGTGCCGGTTGTTCGGTGACCAATGTCCAGAGCGATGCTTCGAATTGATTACTGATACGAAAGCTGAGATTGCCTGCATACTCGTCGCGAACCGGCGCCATCAAGGCATGGAAAGCCTGTGCCTGTACTTCCAGCCGAAATGCACGAACCAGTCGATACCCAACCGATTCTGGCGCAGCACGCGGAATCCACTCAGCGACGAGTCTCCGGTACTCCGCCAATTGAGCATCAGCAGCGATGGTCTCCTTGTCCAAAACGTCGAGCAGTAGCTCACGCCATGGCTCAAGAAACAGCGCGCGATCGTCGTACTGGATACCCAACATGTCGGACGGTACAAACGTCTCCTTGGCGAAAAGCCGGTCGCGTATCTGACGTGCCCTCGCCCCAAGATCGTAACCACCGTCGCCAACAAGGTCCAAAGCCTCTCCATCGGTCACACGGGCGTTGGCCGTCCAGATACGGCCGCTTTTCGGATTGACAATACGAGGATAACGACTGGCATCTAACCAGCCGATCCATCCTGGCTCCTCACTCCAGTCGGAGGGCACCATGCCATCAAACGAAGATTTCTGCGGAATTCTTCCGGCGATCGTCCAGGCGATGTTTCCGCCGGCATCGCCGGCAACGAAATTCTGCGGCGGTATGCCCATTGTGTTCGCAATATCGAGCGCTTCGTACACCGTGTCAGCGATCTCGAGATCGATAAGTTTCAGGTTGACGGCCTCCGCGTGGTGCGCGATCCAGCTGACGGCAATGTCGCCATCTGGATAGTCAATGTCTTCAAGGACGGGTCCCCATATTGTTTCGCGAACCACCAATTCGACCGAATCGCTATTTTTTACCTCAATATTTTCGCGATGTGCTTCGAACGGCAACTCGCCATCGGGAGTTTGGTACGTATCGGGAGACCGCCCGGCCTTCAACAAGATCGCGTCGGACCAGTCGCCATAGCTGTTCGTATAACCCCAGGCAACCTTGCCGTTACTTCCAGCGACAACAAATGGAGCGCCAGGCAAAGTGACACCTGTGACATCGCGTTGCTCGCCTGACTCGACAACAAGCCGCGCCTGATAGTAAATATTCGGCGTAGATAGTCCGAGGTGCATGTCGTTGGATACAATCGCCCGACCCGTGCTGGTCAATACGCCGCCAACAACCCAATTATTGCTGCCGTTGAGGTTCGGTTTTCCGACTTCGTTGGCCGGCTGTGACTTGGTTTTGACATCACGTATGGAGTAGATATCTGACGACGGCATGGGTATTGGTGATCGTGGTTCGCCCATTAAGGGCGCGTCCCACGGCGTGCCCTGGGGATACAACCACGTAAAAGCTTCAGCAGGCAAAATACGGTGCGCCAATCCACGCTGAACATCCCTGATTGCACGCGAGTCGTTGAGCATCACAAACATCGCAAATACGACCAGAATCGAGTCCTCCGGCTGCCAGGGCTGTGGGTCTGCGCGCAGCACAAAATACTCGAACGGTTTTGCGTCCAGGCTCGCCAGGCCGGCATTGACGCCCTCAGCATAGCTTTTGAGGATTGCCGATTCAGACGCTGACAAGCCCGACAAAGCGATTTGCGCGCGGCTGCGAAAGCGATGAAACCGAAACCGTTTGTCAGTTTCCAGCGCGGCCGCACCAACGATTTCCGACAATTCTCCGGCGGCCTGGCGACGTATCAGGTCGATCTGGAAAAAACGATCCTGCCCGTGGGCAAACCCTGTTGCGAACGCCAGATCTACTCGGTTGGTCGCCGTGATCGTGGGAATACCCGATGAATCGCGCTCGATCGTTGCAACAGCGGATAAGCCGTCGACACTCGCCTCGCCGTCAAGCTCCGGCAAACTGGCTGTAAGCGCAAGCCACGCGAGGATAAAAAAAACGGTGGCGGCGAATACCAGACCCGACAGCAGGCGAGCAACCCATCGTTTCATGCAACGTTACTCCGCGGCAGTAACCTTGAGGATTTTCATTGCGTTTGTACCACCCGAGACACCCGCAAGATCACCTTTTGTAAAAATAACCAGATCGCCAACTTCCACAAACTTCCTGGACAACATCGTCTTGAAGATATTGGCATACAAGACCTCTCGGTCTGTTTTCAATATCTCAAATGACACCGGATAAACACCGCGGTACAGGGCGACACGTCGCTGAGTGGCTACGTATGGCGTCATTGCATAGATTGGAATGTCTGAGCGTACACGCGACATCCAGCGCGATGTCGATCCTGACTCCGTCAGTGCGATTATCGCTTTCACCGACATGTGATTGGCTGTGTACATTACGGCCATCGCAATTGCTTCATCAACCAGTTCGAACTGATCGCCCGTTCGATGACTCGTCCGACCTGCCGGATACGGAAATTGTTCGGCGCCGACGCACACATCACTCATTGCGTCGATGACTTCGACCGGATGTTTACCAACGGCAGTCTCGCCCGACAGCATGACCGCATCTGTTCCGTCGATTACAGCATTCGCGACATCAGACACTTCAGCACGTGTCGGAATAGGATTCAAAATCATGGATTCCATCATCTGCGTCGCGGTGATGACGATCTTGTTTTTCGCTCTTGTCTGATTGATCAGGCTTTTCTGGATACCGGTTAACTGGGCGTAACCCATTTCCACGCCGAGATCACCGCGAGCGACCATGATGACGTCAGCCGCGTCGATGATCGAATCAATATTTTCGACGGCTTCAGTGCGCTCGATCTTGGCAACAATAAGTCCGTTGCCGCCAGCCTCGGAAAAAAGTCTGCGTGCTTCTTCGACATCTTCGCCACTGCGGACGAACGACACGGCCAGGAAGTCCATGTCGAGCTCGGCAGCTAATTTGATGTTTTCGCGATCGACATCAGTGAGCGCTGTGGCTGACAGCCCCCCGCCTTTGAGGTTAAGGCCTTTGTGGTCTGACAAAATGCCGCCGGCAATAACGGTCGTATGAATTCGGGTTCCATCTACGCGATCAACCTCAAGCGTAATCAAGCCGTCATTCAGCAACAGGATATCGCCCGGCCCAACGTCTTTATGAAGCGAATCCAGCGCGACACCTACACCTTGCTGATTACCCTCTTCCAGCCCAACCTTACTATCCAGAAAGAACGAGTCGCCGTCGGCTAACACAACACTGCCGTTTTCAAATCGTTTAATTCTGATTTTCGGCCCCTGCAGGTCGCCCATTACCGCGATTTCCTTGCCGCAGGCATCTGCTGCCTCGCGTAACACCGCGATGCGACGACGGTGGTCTTCCTTGTTGCCGTGGGAGAAATTGAGGCGCGCGACGTCGAGACCAGCCTTGATCATGCCGCACAGCGTTTTTTTGTCGTCTGACGCCGGGCCCAGTGTCGCGACTATCTTGGTTCTTTTTCGCATGGCGGCGATTATTGCACAGCGAGAATCGATTCGGGCTAACAAATGCCGTCTGTGGCTTTCTGCTGCAAGGGTTTGGCGCTATGCTGCAATCTATTGCTACACGTCTATGAGAGATCAGTTTGGATCGCCGTCGATTCCTGCAAAGCCTCGCTATTGCAGCCTCAAGCCCTGCCTTGTCAATTCCATGCCGTGCAAGCGACGAGATGTTCGGTCCATTGCGAGCAGACCCGCAGAAATTTTTCGACCTGCCGAACGGTTTTCACTACAAAATTGTATCGAGAGCCGGTGATCCGATGTCGGATGGCCTGCGCGTGCCGGGCGCGCACGACGGCATGGCCGCTTTTGACGGCGACAATGGCCGCGTAATCCTCGTATGCAATCACGAACTTGGCCCGCACGATTTTCTCAAAAGTGCATTCGCTCCATCGTTTTCGGCCGTTCCGGATACCGTCAGAAACAGGGTCTACGACACCGGTAACGGCAGAAGACCCGGAGCCGGAGGCACTACAACCATCGTTTACAACCCGCAAACAGGCAAAACCGAAAAACAGCACCTGAGCCTGGCCGGTACAGAGCTCAATTGTGCGGGCGGATCGACACCGTGGGGCTCCTGGTTGTCTTGCGAAGAATGTTTCGAAAGGCCGGGCTGGTCCTTGCCCCCGCGCATCAAGCGCAAGCAGCCACACGGCTATGTATTTGAGGTTCCCGCATCGCAATCTGGCCTTGCCGAACCGCAACCCATACGAGCCATGGGCCGATTCAAACATGAAGCCGCCGCAGTGCACGAGCCGACCGGCATCGTCTACATGACTGAAGACAAACGCCACAGCTTGTTCTATCGCTACATTCCCAACGTACCGGGCAAGCTTCACGAGGGTGGAAAACTGCAAGCACTCGCCATCCTGGATCAACCTTCGTTTATGACCCACAACTGGTCCGACGAATTAACAATGCGCCCAAACGTCTCGTTGAGCACGTACTGGATCGATCTCGACGATGTCGACTCGGACAAGGACGATCTGCGTCATCGCGGAAGAAAACGTGGCGCTGCCATGTTCGCGCGTGGTGAGGGCTTGTGCGACGCCGGAGACCGCTTTGTTTTCACCTGCACTATTGGCGGGCCTGCAAGACTTGGGCAAATCTTCGAATACCGCCCAAGCCCGAATGAAGGGCAACCATCAGAGCAAGAATCACCCGGACGACTGACGCTAATTGCGGAATCATCCGTCGATTCGATACTTCGCAATGCAGACAACCTCACAATGGCTCCCTGGGGCGACCTGATCGTTTGCGAGGACACGTCAGATCATTGCGGTCTCGTCGGCATTCGTCCGGACGGCAGCCAGTATCAGCTCGCAGACAACCCGCATTCGACCTCGGAACTTGCGGGCATCTGTTTCTCGCCGGACGGTCAGACGTTGTTCGTCAACATCCAGTACCCTGGCATGACGCTGGCGATTACCGGGCCGTTTCCGCAATAGCCCGTTTCTCGAGCATAGCGACGGCGGGCAGCTCTTTACCCTCGACAAACTCGAGGAACGCGCCACCACCCGTCGAAATATACGAGATTCGATCGGCCACACCGTATTTGCCAATTGCGGCCAGCGTGTCGCCACCGCCAGCTACCGAAAACGCATCGCTATCCGCTATCGCCTGTGCCAGTCTTTTTGTCCCACAACCGAATGCATCGAATTCGAACACGCCAACCGGGCCATTCCAGATTATCGTGCCTGCAGAGCCAATGATCTTCGCGAAGTGCTCTGCGGTTTCAGGACCTATATCGAGAATGAGCTCGTCGTCGGCTACCGCATCGACGGGCTTCGTGATCGGCTCGGCGTCCGCCGAGAACTCACTGGCAACGACGACGTCAACCGGCAAAGGAATGTCTGCCCGCCCCTCACCTGCTGCGGCAAGATCAGTAGCAATACCGAGCATGTCGGCCTCGTGCAGCGACTTGCCTACCTTATGTCCGGCCGCCGCGATAAACGTATTCGCGATGCCACCACCCACAATCAGGCTATCGACAATGCCGGCCAGCGCATCGAGCACCGTCAACTTGGTCGATACTTTGGATCCGCCAACAATGGCCACAAATGGTCGCGCAGGATTCGTCAGTGCTTTGGCCAGAGCGTCAAGTTCTCTGGCCAACAAAGGCCCCGCGCAGGCGACGGGCGCAAACTCTGCAACGCCGTAAGTGCTCGCCTGGGCGCGGTGGGCTGTGCCAAACGCATCCATTACAAAGACATCACAAAGTGCGGCCATCTTGCGTGCCAGTGATTCGTCACAGGCTTTTTCGCCGACGAGAAAGCGGACGTTCTCAAGAAGCACGACAGAGCCAGGCCCAACATCGACACCATCGATCCAGTCATCAACTAACGCAACCTCCCGTCCGAGAAGTTTCGACAGGTGGTCTGCAACAGGCCGCAGGGAAAACTGCTCCTCTGGCTGCCCTTCCTTTGGACGCCCGAGGTGCGATACGAGCATGACCGCTGCATTCGCGGCCAGCGCTGCCTTGATTGTCGGCAGCGCAGCCTGAATTCGGGCGTCAGATGTGACGACACCGTCAGAGACAGGGACGTTGAGATCCTCGCGAATCAGAACTCGTTTGCCCGACAGGTCGATGTCGGTCATTTTGATGACGGACATAGATGTCTCCGCTTTGTCTGGCTTACTTGGCGTTATACAGCGCAATCGTGGTATCGAGCATGCGGCAGGAGAAGCCCCACTCGTTGTCGTACCAGGAGCAGACCTTGACGAGCGTACCTTCCATGACCTTCGTCAGCCCTGCATCGTACGTCGATGATGCCGGATCGTGATTGAAATCGATCGATACCAGCGGTTCGTCGTTGTACGCCAGAATACCCTTCAACTCACCCTCGGCAGCAGCCCTCATGATGTCGTTGATCTCTTCGATGCTGGTCGCACGTTTGGCAACAAAGGTAAGGTCTACAGCAGAAACGTTAATGGTCGGCACGCGCATCGAAAAACCATCGAGTAGCCCGTTCAGCTCCGGCAATACAAGGCCAACGGCTGCGGCAGCGCCTGTCTTGGTCGGAATTTGCGACATCGTCGCAGAACGCGCGCGGCGCAGGTCGCTATGGTAGACGTCGGTCAGCACCTGGTCATTCGTATAGGCATGAATGGTTGTCATGATGCCGTGCTTCACGCCGATCTTGTCATGTAACGGTTTGACAAGCGGTGCAAGGCAGTTCGTCGTACACGATGCGTTCGAGATAATGCTATCGCTCGCTTTCAATACGTCATGGTTGACACCGTAGACGACCGTCGCATCGATATCTTTACCGCCCGGTGCTGAAATAATGACTTTCTTCGCGCCCGCTTCAATGTGCTTGCCAGCCGTCTCGCGCGTGCGGAAGAAGCCTGTAGACTCAAGTACAACTTCAACGCCCAACTCGCCCCAGGGCAGTTTAGCCGGATCACGTTCAGCAAGGACCTTGATGCGATCGCCGTTGACGACCATGTAGTCTCCGTCGACTTCGATCGTACCGGGGAACGGGCCGTGCGCCGTATCACGGCGTGTCAGGTGTGCGTTGGTATTTGCATCACCCAGATCATTGACGGCTACGATCTCGATTTGCGAGCGCATGTCACCTTCGTAAAGCGCGCGCAACATATTGCGGCCGATGCGGCCATAGCCGTTAATTCCCACCTTGATCGTCATTCCTGTCTCCTGGTTTATGAGGCCGATAGTATTGGCCAATAAGTTTAGTAATTAGCTATTTAGAGTATTTCTTTAGCGACCGCGACGACATTGCTCGTCGAAAAGCCGAAGTGCTCGAAGAGCTCGCCGGCCGGGGCCGATTCGCCAAAGCGATCGAGTCCTATGACCCGGCCGCCGGGCCCTGCGTAGCGCCACCACATATCTGAGACGCCGGCCTCGATAGCAACTCGTGCCGTAACACCAGCTGGCAGGACGGCCTCACGATAATCCTCATCCTGTGCATCGAAAACGCCGGTACTCGGCATGGACACAACTCGCGCGTTGACTCCATCTGCAGCAAGCGCCTCAGCCGCGGACATGGCCAATGCGACTTCGGACCCGGTCGCAATCAGGATGATATCCGGCATACCGTCGCTGTCAGACAAGACGTATCCACCTCGAGCGATCGCCGCAATCTGGTCTGCATTGCGGGCCTGGTGCGGCAAGCCCTGGCGGGTCAGGACAAGGCTCGTCGGACCGCCTCGGTTGTCGAGTGCATCACGCCAGGCCACTGCCGTTTCCACCGCGTCGCACGGACGCCACACCCGCATGTTCGGCATGATGCGCAGTGATGCTGTGTGCTCCACCGGCTGATGAGTTGGGCCATCTTCGCCAAGACCGATCGAATCGTGCGTATAAACGAGGATGTTCTGCGCCTTCATCAGCGCAGCCATTCGCAGTGCGTTGCGCGAGTAGTCAGAAAAAGTCAGGAACGTCCCTGAGTACGGAATAAAACCGCCATGCAAAGACATGCCATTGCAGATAGCGGTCATGCCGAACTCACGAACGCCAAAGTAAAGATAGTTACCCCTGGCATCGTCACCCGTGACGACCGTGGAACCGGAATGTTTCGTCAGATTCGACCCGGTCAGGTCCGCCGAACCTCCTGCCATCTCCGGCAATGCCGGCGCAAACGCGTTGAGAGCAACCAGCGATGCTTTGCGTGTCGCTATGGATTCGCCCGCAGCGTCAATGGCTGCGATCGCCTTGTCCGCAAAATCGTTCCAGCCAGCCGGCATTTCACCGGCCATGCGGCGCGTTAACTCTGCTGCGAGATCAGGATACTGCGTGGCATAGTCAGCAAAAGAGGCCTGCCAGGCTTCCTCAAGCTCAGCGCCCCGCGCCTTGCCATCCCAGGCTGCCGCGATGTCAGCAGGTATTTCGAAGGGCGGCGCATCCCAGCCCAATTCCTTCCGCGCAGCCGAAATTTCGTCGTCGCCCAGCGGCGCACCGTGCGTTGATGCTGTGCCCCGCTTGTTCGGCGAACCGAAGCCGATGACGGTCTTGCAGCAAATAAGCGAGGGCCGGTCGGTGTCTGAGCTTGCTTGCTCGATAGCCGCAGCTATCGCGGCAGCATCGTGGCCGTCGACATCCGCAATAACCTGCCAGCCATAAGCCTCGAATCGTCCGACTGTGTCGTCTGTGAACCAGCCGCCGACTTCACCATCGATCGATATATTGTTGTCATCGTACAGCGCGACGAGCTTTCCGAGTTTCAGCGTGCCGGCCAATGAACAGGCTTCGTGGGAAATACCTTCCATCATGCAGCCGTCGCCGAGAAATACCCATGTCCTGTGGTCGACAACATCGAAACCAGGCCGGTTGAATTCAGCCGCCAGCATTTTCTCGGCCAGCGCCATGCCTACCGCATTGCTGATTCCCTGGCCAAGAGGGCCAGTGGTGGTCTCAATCGAAAGATCTGGATCGCGCTCCGGATGCCCGGCTGTGCGATAACCGAACTGGCGAAAATTACGAATCTCATCCATCGTTAAGTCGTAGCCAGTCAGGTGCAGCAGGCTGTAAAGCAGCATCGAAGCATGGCCGTTCGATAAGACGAAGCGGTCTCGATCGATCCAGCGCGCATTGCCCGGATTGTGCTTCAGGTAATCGTTCCAGAGCACTTCGGCAATGTCGGCCATACCCATTGGTGCGCCTGGGTGGCCCGAGTTCGCGGCCTGAACCGCGTCCATGGAGAGCGCCCTGATAGCGTTCGCCAGATCTCGCCGGGCAGGCTGGCCGGCAGCAGGATTTTTTAGTGACATTAGGTCTTCGTATAGGCGGGCTCAGGAGCCCTTATGGTGAATGTGGAGCTGCTATCGCAGCACTCGATTCGAGCGGTGCATTTTCGCGGTTTTGCCTCTGGGTGGCAAGCCATTGCCATAAGTAATGGACAGGTCACACTACAGATATGTATTACTGTCACAATTTGTACCCGAGTCCCGTTACACGTGGTATCCGCATCTCGCATTGCGGTACAATGCGCCGCCTTTATAGCCACCAGACAGACAAGCCCAATGAGCAACTCCTTTCTGTTCACCTCGGAGTCCGTATCCGAGGGACACCCGGACAAAATTGCCGACCAGATCTCCGATGCCGTGCTCGACGCCATTCTCAAGCAGGATCCGCGAGCCCGGGTCGCCTGCGAGACCATGGTCAAGACGGGCATGGCCCTTGTCGCCGGTGAAATAACCACCTCTGCCTGGGTCGATCTCGAAGATGTCGTGCGTGGCACGATCATCGACGTTGGCTACAACGACTCATCGATGGGCTTTGACGGCCACTCCTGTGCCGTGCTCAACGCCATCGGCAAGCAATCACCCGATATTGCTCAGGGCGTCGACCGCGAATCGGCGGAAAGCCAGGGCGCAGGCGACCAGGGATTGATGTTTGGCTACGCAAGCAATGAAACCAGCGTTTTGATGCCGGCACCCATTACTTACTCGCATCTGCTGGTGCAGAGGCAAGCCAGGGTCCGCAAAGAGGGCATCCTGCCGTGGCTGCGGCCCGATGCGAAAAGCCAGGTGACGTTTGTTTACGAAGACGACAAACCAGTTGGTATCGATGCAGTGGTCGTGTCTTCGCAGCACCATGCAGATGTCACCTTGTCGGATCTACGCGATGGCATCATGGAGGAGATCATCAAGCCGGTACTGCCCGCCGAATGGATCAGCAACAAGACCAAATATCACATCAATCCAACCGGCCGTTTCGAAATTGGTGGTCCGATGGGCGATTGTGGCCTTACTGGCCGCAAGATCATCGTCGATACCTATGGTGGCTCCGCAAGGCACGGCGGCGGCGCTTTCTCCGGCAAGGATCCTTCCAAGGTCGACAGGTCGGCAGCTTATGCCTGTCGCTATGTGGCTAAAAACATTGTCGCTGCGGGTCTCGCGGAGCGTTGCGAAATCCAGGTTTCTTACGCTATCGGCGTTGCCGAACCAACATCGATCAGCGCGCAGACGTTCGGCACCGGCAAAGTCAGTGATGCGCGTATGACAGACCTGATTCGCGAGCATTTCGACCTGACACCGTACGGAATCCTGCAAATGCTCGACCTCATTCGACCGATTTATAAAGACACGGCCGCATATGGGCACTTCGGTCGCGAAGATATCGATTTCAGCTGGGAAAAAACAGACAAGGCCGAGGCGCTCGCAGACAGCGCCGCTGCCTAATTCATAGAATCAACCAGGAGATAACCATGAGCAGCGAACCCGTTGCCATCCAACAAAACGATTACAAGGTCGCCGATATTTCGCTGGCCGACTTCGGCCGCAAGGAAATCAGGATAGCCGAAACCGAAATGCCGGGACTCATGGCGTTGCGCGAAGAATACGCCGAGGCACAGCCATTAAAGGGCGTTCGCCTGACGGGCTGTTTACACATGACCATTCAGACGGCCGTGCTCATTGAGACCCTGAAGGCGCTCGGTGCCGACATCCGCTGGTCATCGTGCAATATATTCTCGACCCAGGATCATGCCGCCGCGGCAATTGCCGCGTCCGGCGTTCCGGTGTTCGCCTGGAAGGGAGAATCCGAAGAAGAGTACTGGTGGTGTGTCGAACAGACGATCACCGGCCCCGATGGCTGGACACCCAACATGATCCTCGATGACGGCGGTGACCTGACGCAAGTCATGCACGAGAAATTCCCTGAACTCATGCAGGGGGTGAAAGGCCTGTCGGAAGAAACGACGACCGGCGTGAAGCGCCTGTACGACATGATGAAGGACGGCTCTCTCGCCTGCCCTGCATTCAATGTCAACGATTCGGTTACGAAATCAAAGTTCGACAACCTTTACGGCTGCCGTGAGTCTCTCGTCGACGGGATCAAGC